>Ga0272442_10000050_pt1 | contig 181982 bp, 160 predicted proteins | sample SSMForm2O_FD_200262 | JGI IMG/M metagenome (GOLD analysis project Ga0272442, IMG submission 200262) | Marine sediment archaeal communities from Little Sippewissett salt marsh, Falmouth, MA, United States - SSM-Form-2O | ecosystem: Environmental > Aquatic > Marine > Wetlands > Sediment ... | reverse complement strand
CTCTCTGCGCTCTTCCTTGGTAAGCGTTACGCGATATCGCGGTGACATGGCGACCTCCTTTATTGGATTGTCACCAGTATATCACACTTTCAATAAATACGAAATATATTATGTTACATGATACTAGGAGTAAAACGACGAAGTAATCTTTCCCTTTCTGCATCACAACTATTCTAGCCTGTTGAGAAGTTGTTTCATAAGTTTGGCATATTCTTTTTTTACGATGTTGAAGATATAATCAGCCACCTTTTCTTTATAGGTATGCGACGTTTCATTTCGTCGGTCAGTCATTTCCAAGCATTTTACCGTTTCATCATCTGACAATAGGCCCAATGAGAAGAGTTCACGAAAACATTTCTTTGGAGAATTAACCGTGATTCCCTCATTCTCACGTAAGTATTCCTTGCTGTATTTCCATAAGGCCTCGAATGAATATTCAAACCGTTGGATCGTGGCATCCCTTACAATAACTGAAAATGGTTCTTCCAGTATATCATTGAGGGTATCGACGGCCCTTTCAGCATCTTCCCGTTTTAGTTTTATTCGTTCCATACGATTGCATCCTTCATGATCTCATTTTTAAAATCTTCTGATGCTTCATTAATAGAAATGATATCTACTTTATATGGAATATTAGAATCTTCAATTGCCTCTTTCAGAAGGGTGATCTTAGCGTTGTCTGGTTTCCCTGATGTCAAAATACCAACATCGACATCCGAATGTTCGCTGTATTCTCGTCGTGCACGAGACCCGAAAAGAATAATAGTAGCTTCTTCTTTTCTGTAATACTCCGATATCAGTGTTTTTAATTTATTGAGATATTTGTTTGACATTGTTTATTCTACAATAATTGATGTCGGTAATCAATTCTAAAGGGATCGTAAGATAACTCGAGATATTTATTAGAGTAATCCCTATGGCGAAAAAGCTGAGATTGCCGCGCTTTGCTCGTGATGACATGGCGGGACGATAATCATTTCTTTTTCAGGCCGTTTTTCACTTTTGTATAGCGTTTTCTGCACTCAGGACATGTATAGTTTTTGTCGAGTCTTTCGCCGCACTCACAAACCCACCCGATTCGTTTGGCAGGGTTTCCTGCCATGATGGCATAATCGGAGACGTCCTTTGTGATGACAGCTCCAGCGCCAATAAAGGCGTAACGGCCTATGGTGTTACCGCAGACTATCGTTGCATTAGCTCCGATTGTCGCGCCTTTTTTAACAGGAGTAGAAAGTGACTGGTCCATTTTTCTGATTGCTGCCCTTGGGTTGAAGACGTTTGTAAAGACCATGGAAGGCCCGCAGAAGACATCATCTTCGAGGGTAACCCCTTTGTAGACGCTGACGTTGTTTTGAATTTTGCAGTTATTTCCAATTGAAACATCTGGACCGATGACAACGTTCTGACCGATGTTGCAGTTGTCACCGATCTGCGATCCTGAAAGGATATGGGAGAAGTGCCAGATTTTGGTATTATTACCGATATTGCAATCTTCATCGATCACAGCAGTAGTATGTATTAATGAATCAGGGGATACAGGAGTAGAGGCGAGAGGAGAGTTACCGAGGAGGCTTTCGGAGGCGCGTTCAAGTATATCAAGAACCTCAACGGCATTTTGTGCATCGGCAATCTCTATGGTATCACCATTCAGGTGATCGACAAAGTATTGAAGTTCTTCGGCAAGGGGCATGTTTTTCTCATAGGGGATAACTTCAGTTGGACCATCCCGCTTAATCGGTTCACCCTGCACCCAGTCTATGCCTTTTTCATAGAAGAGTATGTTTTTTTCATTGGAAGAGTCCTCGTAGGAAAACATTCCCTTTGATCCAATGACAACAATTCTGTGTTCCTTAAAGGGGTGTAACCAGCTGACAAAGATATGCCCGACGATATTGCCGGGGTAGGTGAGAACTGTCATTGACGAGTCGTGATTATCGGGACGCAGGAAAACACCGCCCCTTGAGACGATTTCTTTGGGGAAACTTCCGATCAGATACTGAAATATTGAGATATCGTGGGGTGCAAAACTCCAGAGAATGTTTTCCTCCATTCTGACCGTTCCCAGATTCAGGCGGTTGCTATAGATGTACTCGAGTTTTCCGATCTTTCCGTTCTCGATCAATTCCTTGATTTTTCGTATTGCGGGATGAAAGAGGAGAAGATGGCCTACCATCAGATTCGTTTCGTGTTTTTCGGCGAGTTTCTTTAACTTTCGCGCATCGTTGGTCTTAAGCGTGATCGGTTTCTCGACAAGGACGTGTTGCTTGTGACTGATTAAATATTCGGCAATTCGGTAGTGGGTTTCTGCCGGTGTTGCCACGGTAAATCCGTCAAAGTTTTCCACTATCGCCTCTTTAACGTTGGGGAAGAGCTTTATACCCGGATAAAGCTCGCTCAGTTCCTTCCGAATCCCGGGACTTGCCTCGACGACACCGCCAAGGAAACCGAGCTCGTTTAATGTCCTGATATGGTTTTTACCCCACTGACCGGCACCGACGACGCAGATTTTTTTATTCATTTTTCAATTCCATATTAGCAGTTGTTTTGTTGTTAATTTGTAGCACGCCGATTTATCGGCAAGATTTTTATGTGGCTCGTGAATTTATCAGAACATAAAACGCCTGATAAATCAGGCAGCTACAGTACCGTGGTCATTGCAAGGAGTGAAGCGTCGAATCAATCTTACACTTTCTATGATTAATGAGATTGCCGCGCTTCGCTCGCAATGACGAATACTTTAGGCACGATGAATCGGGCGACAGCAATAACGAAGCAATCGTTTTTGTAGCATGCCCATTCATGGGCGGTTTTGGAACATCTATGTTTGTTGGGGGATTCGCAATGACGTAAATGTATGAGATTGCGGCGCTTCGCTCGCAATGACAGTTTATCCCCTAATCCTTTTTTAACACCTCATCCTTTATCCTCTTCATATGACCTCGGCCGAGGCCCTTGACCTCGCAGCCAAGTTCGAAGAATCGCCTGATCTTGTCGTCATCGAGAATTCCGAAGCAGTCGATAATGGCCGCCGGGCTTCCCGTCATCTCGTATATCTCGTCGGGTGTGAGGTTCAGGTACATCTCGTGTCGCACGGCGAGGACAACGGCATCGGCATCCTTCAACGTTTCCGAAAGATCCTCATCGATTCTCAATTCCGAGAGATTTTCCTGGTTTCTGAAAAACCTCGACCAGGAATGGCCGGGGGCAGGGAAGGTGTCCTGCTTTTCCAGTTCCCACCAGTGTTTCACGTAGGGATCGTGGACCTTGACTTCGCCTCCCATTTCCGTGATCTTACGAACGATGATTTCCGATCCGCTGTATCGCGTATCACCCACATCCTCACGGTAGGATGCACCGAGAAGGGCAACCTTCGACGCGGCAACGATCTTTCCCATGTTTCTAAGGGCATCCCTGACCAGTTCGGCGACATGAAGCGAGCGCGTATCGTTGATGTCAATAGCCGTCGGTGTGATCTGAAAGATATCGTCATCAAATCCCATCAGTGTATGGTAGGCCCAGACTCCGAGTCCGCCATCTTTCGGAAGGCAGTATCCGCCGATTCCAGGACCGGGAAAGATCATATTCGAATGTGTCGGGCGGACCTTGATCGCCTTCATGACCTTGATGAGATCGACACCGTTTCGTTCGGCATAGAGGCTCCATTCATGTAGATAGGCAAGGATGGTTGCGCGGTATGAATTCTCAACTATCTTACAGGTCTCGCTTTCCATAGGACGATCGAGAACGGTGAGGGGAAATTTTTCGACGTTCAGGACTTCAGAGAGAAATTTTGTCACACGCGAACGGGCCTCGTCGTTGATCCCGCTGCAGACACGCCAGAAGTCGCGAATGGAGGCGACGTAGTCTCTCCCCGGCATGACCCGTTCAAATGAATGAGCCAGGAGCGGTTCTTTATCTCCCATCCCACGCTTCTGGAACTCCTTCTTGATGATGGGGTAGGCGATATATTCGGTCGTTCCCGGAGGAACCGTTGTCTCGATCAGAACAAGACAGTCGGGCTGTATCTTTTCGCCGATAATTTTGAGGCCATCTTCGAGGGCCGCTATCTCGGCCCTGCCTTCCCGTACGTCTCCCAGTGTCTCTTTGAAATAATCACACTGGATATCGACGACCACACAATCGGCAAGGGATAAAGCATCGTAGGTGTAGGTAGCAATCATCGTCTTCTTTTCATTCACGCAGCGATCGATCAATGGAGCGACTTCTGGATCTTCTGCTTCGACGGGTGCGATACCACGGTTTATGTTTTGTATCTTCCAGTAGGATCGTGTCGAGGGACGCTGCATTCCGATCACAAACTTATTTGGCTTGCCGGTTTTCTTGTCAACGGAATCGGCTACCACACCGGCCATGACGGCACCGACAAAACCGAGACCCATAACAACGACGACTTCTCTGTCAAGGGCATGCTGCTCTTCGGCTACTATTTTCAGTCGTTCATATTCGGCTGAGTATTCCTCTTTCTCTGGAAGCTTGAATGATTCGCCTGTCGGTGAGATTGAAACGGAATTGTTGTTGTCGTTGCTCATAGAATAAATCCCCCCTCTTTTATGAATTCTAAGGAATGTTTGTATAATGTCATTGCGAACAAATGTGAAGCAATCTCTAACTTCATGTAATCATAACATATTGCTTCGTCACTGTGCTCCTCGCAATGACCGGAAATGTAAGTATGCAAACCTTTCTCTAAATTAACTCTACCGACTTTGTGAAATCTGCGATAATTATTTCTCACGCTCTCACGATGTTGTCGGCAGGCTCTCTGTACACTCCGCGAGTATCGACGATGATCCTTGCATGAGCCTTGATCATCTCATAGTCAAAATCATCATGATCCGTAGCTATCAACACGCAATCCGCCTGCTGCAGAATATCGGGAGTTAATGCAATTGAATCAAGATCAAAACTGTGTTTGCGCATCCGGGGAAATCGCGGAACATAGGGGTCTGAATAAGTTACTATCGCGCCCTTGCTTTTCAGGATACTCATCAGTGCCGCTGAAGGTGACTCACGCATGTCGTCCACATTTTTCTTATAGGCAATACCGAGCACCAGTACCCGTGAACCCTTAAGAGACTTGCCAACATTATTCAACGCATCCATTACCTTGCCCACAACCCATTCCGGCATTGCCGTATTAACTTCTCCGGAAAGCTCGATAAAACGGGTATGCAGGCCATATTCACGGGCCTTCCAGGTCAGATAGAAGGGATCGATCGGAATGCAGTGGCCACCGAGGCCGGGACCCGGGTAGAAGGGAGTAAAACCAAAGGGCTTGGTCGCCGCAGCATTTATTACCTCCCAGATGTTGATGTCCATTTTATCGGCAACTATCTTAAGCTCATTGACAAGACCGATATTCACGGCACGGTATATATTCTCTAACAGTTTTGTCATCTCGGCGGCACGGGTGGAAGAGACGGGAACGACTTTTTCAATTACCTGCCCATAGAGAGCTAATCCCACGTGCAAACAGTTTTTGGTGACTCCACCGCACACCTTAGGTATATTTTGTGTATAGAAGTCAGGATTTCCCGGATCTTCCCTTTCAGGAGAATACACAAGGAAAATATCTTTGCCTACAATCAGGTCGCTCCGCTCTATTATTGGCTTGATTTTCTCATCAGTCGTTCCCGGATAGGTCGTGCTTTCCAGGCTGATTAGTTGTCCTTTGCGCAGATGATCTGCCAGCGTTTCTGTGGTCTTCAGAACAAAGGAGAGATCCGGTTCACGGTGTTGGTTCAACGGTGTAGGAACGCAGATAATCAGGGTATCGGCTTCTTTGGCTCGAGCAAAATCGGTGGTAAAGGACAGGGTCTTTTCTGTGACAGCACGGCCGATACGATCCGACTGGATATGTTTGATATAACTTCGACCCGCATTTAGAGTTTTAATCTTGTCCGAATCAATGTCAAAACCGATCACCTGAAAACCGGTTTCCGCAAACCGAAGGGCAAGGGGAAGCCCCACATATCCGAGACCGATGATACCAATCAGGGCAGACTTGTCTTCTATCTTGTTTATTAGTTCATGTTTCATTTAATGTTTCCTTTAGTCTCTTTAAGGTCACAGAAAAAGTGCATTCTATACAGCTTCGCCCTCTGAATTACAAGGGCAAAACCCTGGTAATCTCTTAATATAGTAAGCGATATGGAGATATTAAAGCTGTTTCGTTAGTCTTTAAACAGTAATCCTACTTCTTTTTCGCCTCCCAGAGTAATAAACGGGGACGATTTTCCAGTTTCGGCATAAAGTCTCTGAATTCTTCTCTGCTCAGAACCAGAGAACGGATCTTTCGCTTTATATATCGTTCAGTTTTTCTGCTCAGGTCTCCCAGGTGATACTGGTCTATGTTTCCCACAAGAACGAGGTCGATAATACCGGTATCTTTTCCTTCGGCGTAGTCGTCTATCACATAGGCCTGTTCGAGGTCTCCGAGTCTTTCTATTATGCCGTCGACAACCTGGTCGATACCGATGACTTTTCGAACCATCGATTTAAGTTCGGGGAAGAGGGGATGCTCTGAATTTGCAGTATAAAAAACCTGACGGCCGTTCTTTTCTGATTTGAGCATCTTCGATTGCGTTAGTTGATTAAGTTCTTCGCGGACGGAATTGGTTGAAACGTTGAACTCTTTTGCCAGTTCTCTCAGGTAAGACCTGGATTTCGGATTAAAGAAGAAGCGGACGAGAAGCTTGATCCTCGTCTTGGATGATATTATTCCTGAAAAAAGGTTATCCATAACACCGACCTGTTATGAGTAGTAATATTACTCATAACAGAATATGAGATGATGTCAAGGAAAAAATGGGGCACGTAATTTTTGAAGACTATTGTTATTATGGAATAATTTGAGCATTGCTTCAATTATATGCATGAGATTGCTTCGTCGCTTCACTCCTCGCAATGACGGGGAGAATTGATGAGGCGTGTTATGCAAAATTGCCGAAAGCTTGGCTCGCGTCTTCGGTTAATACTCGAAATGACAGTTTATACAGCATGGTCTTTGCGAGGAGTTCGCCTATGTGAACGACGCGGCAATCTCTTGCACGTAAGTTTGAAATTGCTTAGCTTCGCTCGCAATGACGGATATTTTGAAAACGATGAATCGGGCAGTTAGATCTTAGTGGGTATCAGCCCACTTCTTTTAATTTTCCGATGACGAGCTTGTGTAATGTACTTGAAATAAGAGTCTGATACGGAACACCTTCTTTGGTGGCTTTTTTCCTGATTCTCTCCAAATCGCGAGATGAGACTCTGATATTGATGCGGCTATCTTTCTTCAGGGTATTTCGTGCCACTTCTTCCAGTTTTCGCTTTTCTTCTCTGAAGTTGAGTATACTCTCAAATTCTCCACGCTCAAAATCACTCAAAATTTGAAGTTCTTCTTCGTCAAGCTTGAGCTTGTTTGTCTTCATGGCAAATACTCCCTTGTTGCTTTTCGACTGGGAATTATTGTTTTCAGAAATCGAGTTCCTTTCTTCTTTACATAGGGAACTAAATAAACGTAATCTTCTACATTGAGAATAATAATATTCTGATTAGGATATCGGCCTCTGTCGGGGTGTCTGATAACATCCAATATGTCACCGTTCTGAATGTGAAACACTACATCCTCAAAGCCGATACCTCTGGTTTTTTCAAGAAACAGATTTTTCTCATCGTCCCAGTCGAATTCATTCATTTTGAATATAATATAATAAATGTGTGCCTATTGTCAACGAGGCAATTAATTTCACGAGGCAATTAATTTCCTTCAATAATGAAACAATCTATCATAATTATATAGTGTTTGAGATTGCCGCGTCCCGACTTCATCGGGACTCGCAATGACAGGACAAATTGGAAGAAATTGCTTAGCTTCGCTTTTTGCAATGACAGGGAGAATTGACGAGGCGTGTTATGCAAAATTGCCGAAAGCTTGGCTCGCGTCTTCGGTTAATACTCGAAATGACAGTTTATACAGCATGGTCTTTGCGAGGAGTTCGCCTATGCGAACGACGCGGCAATCTCTTACAAATGAACTGAGATTGCTTCGTCACTTCGTTTCTCGCAATGACACGATGGATCAGCAGGTTACTATGTGCCTTTTAAAGCGCCGATAAATCGGCATGCTACATGATTATGGATTAAGGGATAGAGGGGTAAGGATTACGAGAAAAAAAGATTGCGTCTCGATAAATCGGCGGGCTACATAATCCGTAATACTTATCCCTTAATCCTTCAGTTCCTTTGTCACTCTGTGCATTTTAAAACGCTGATGAATCAGCATGCTACAAAATACTATGTGATTACTCAATGGTATAGTTATTGAGGCTGAAGAAAAGTTCCCGCTCCTTCGCTTTCATGATTTTGGCGTCGCTCACCGTTGTTTCATGATCGTATCCGAGAAGGTGGAGTGTCCCATGAATCAGGAGGAAGTCAATTTCATCTTCGAAGGGGATGCCCTGGGTTTCGGCGTCTCTTTTGGCGGTTTCTGTTGAAATGATGATGTCACCGAGGAGGGAGGGATTGACGTCTCCGAATTCTCCTTCCGACATGGAAAAGGAAATGACATTGGTGGGTCTATCTCTGTCCAAGTAGTCCCTGTTGATTGCCTGAATTCCTTCATCGTCGACGAAAAGGATACTGATCTCTTTGTCTTCGATTTCAAGAAACTCGAGAATGGTCTGAAGCGCTTGCCGAGTCCTCGGAAGGTCTATGTTTACTTTGTCTTGCTGGTTTTGTATCAGAATCGACATCTTTCGTTTCCACGTGCTCCTCGTCTGAATACTCTATCCGATGATGGAATATTCCATTAAGAATCATGATGAAGCTCTCGGCTATCTTGTTGAGATCGCTGAAGGTCAGTTCCGATTCGTCGAGCTGGCCGTCATCGATGACTTCCCGTATCCTCTTTTTTACGAGGGTTTTAATCCTCGATGGTGTTGGATCTTTCAGCGTTCTCGATGATGCCTCGATAACATCGCCGAGCAAAACAAGACCCGCCTCTTTTGTCTGGGGCTTCGGTCCCGGGTACCGGTAATCGATTTCGAGTACCTGATTGGAGGAGTTGTTTTTCTCCTTCTTGGCCTTTTCGTAAAAATACACGGCAAGGCGCGTGCCGTGGTGCTGTTGTATTATATCGGTAATTGCCCTTCCGAGTTTGTATTCCTTGGCGAGTTCCCATCCATCTTTTACATGGGAGATTATGACGAGGCTGCTCATCTTTGGCGTGAGGTTGTCGTGCCTGTTTTCCCCCTTTTCCTGATTCTCGATGTAATATTGGGGTTTCCTCATCTTTCCGATATCGTGATAGTAGGCACTGACTTTGGTAAGCAGCGAGTTGGCGCCGATGGCTTCTGCGGCTGTTTCCACCATAGATGCGACTACAATGCTGTGATGATAGGTTCCGGGTGCTACCATAACCATCTCCTGAAATACCGGATGATTTAAATTGGCGAGTTCAAGGAGTTTGATATCGGAGGTATATCTGAAGAGCGACTCGAAGAGAGGAACGATACCCGAAACGATTCCGCCGGCGATGATTCCTCCAAAGAACCCCATGACGAGTTTTAAGAGTGTATCCATTGATACCATGGTTCCCGCGATGAGTGAAAGGCAGATCACGAGTACCATGTTAACGCCGCCGATCAGGAGACCCGTTGTGTAAAAGGCTGAGCGCTGTCTGCAGTTGGCGATACTGTAAGCTGCAAATATACTCCCGATGAAGGACAGGAGAAAGAAGGGGATCTTTTCATCGAGGAGAAAGGTAAACAGCAGCGAGAGGAAAACGGAAAATATAAGGCCCGCATCCCTGTTTATGAGGACGGTGACAAGCATCGTTCCCGCGGTGAACGGTATCGCATAGAGAGAAATGAATGTCGGAATCGAGGGAAGGGCGATACTGACCGCTTCACAGATGAATATGCTTGCCTTCACGAGAAGGATCTGAAGAATGGCGGTGGTTCCGAGGAAAAAGAGATCGATATTGATGTCCGTTAACGTCCTCAGCCAGGACTTTACGACATAATAGAGGATTATAAAGAGGAAGAGAACGATGAGAGCCATCCCGATGAGACGGAAACCGTATACAAAGCCCTTTCCCTCCTGACCCTGGAAGAGGGCGTCCAGTTTATCGAGATCGGACGGGGTTACCTTCTGACCTTCCCGGACGATCATCTCGTTTTTCTGAACTTCATAGAGAACGGGCTTTACTTTCTCAGCAGCTGCGATCTTGCTTGCTTCGGTGGCATCTTTCGAGAAGGTGAGATTCGGTCTCATTACTTTTCTGATAAGTGAGACAGATGCGGTGCGTAAGCTTTTCTCTTTGCTGTCAAATATCTTTTTTGAATTTTCAGAGAGGAGCTTTTCGATATCCTTCAGGGTCAGAATCGATGACAGATTCTTATGTCCCACGATCTCCCTGCTTATTATGTCGTGGATTATGATTCCCTTTTCACTGTCAGGATTAGAAAAAGGTTCCTTGATAAAAGGACCTTTATTGTAAACCGAGTACAGGAGCTTTACGATTTTATTCAGGATAACTACGGAAAAATGATCTTTATTGAAAGATCTGAACTCACTCTTTGAAAAACTGATATCGAGAGTATCTTCGAACTGTTTCCGGGCATCCTTTATGATTACGTCTCTATCTTCGGAGGTCAGATCTTCGTTTTCGGTCAGTCTATAGGCGTTTCCCATTATCAGAAATGCCTTTGACATTTTCATCCCAATTTTTGCAGGCTGGTTCCTGTCATAGTCGAAAGTTGACTGAACCAGGGTTACAGCCTCCAGACGTTTCTGCTCGGTGACCGCCCTGTCTTCAACGAGGAAATCGCGGTCGGCCTTGATGTCCTTTGTCGCAATTGAACCCACGTCGTAATCGGGAGGGTTTATGTGAGCTATCCGGGGTGACAGAAGAAGGGCAAGGACAAGGCTGATCGATATCGAGATGACCCATCTCTGGAGCAGGGGATTTTTGACAAATTCGGGCACAATCCTCGACGCGAGTGAATTATTGTTCTTCCCGTTGCCGTTTTTCTTCTTTTTCAAGAACATAGGGGCCCTTTATTCGTCTCGACCGTTTCTTCTTTTTGAATCCAAATGGTTGTAGGCCCTGATAATATCCTGGACCAGAGAATGTCGTACTACGTCAATATCGGAAAAATAAACGAACTTGATCCCTTCAATTTTCTTCAGGATGCCTTCGACCTCGACAAGGCCGGATATTCTGTCCGGAGGCAGATCTGTCTGTGTTACATCACCCGTAATGACCGTTTTGGAACCGAACCCGAGGCGTGTCAGAAACATCTTCATCTGTTCCGATGTTGTATTCTGGGCCTCATCGAGAATTACGAAGGAATCATTCAGGGTACGCCCCCGCATGAAGGCAAGGGGAGCGACCTCGATGATACCTTTGCTGATCATGTTGGAGGCACGGTCGAAATCCATCATATCGAAAAGGGCATCATAGACGGGCCTGAGATAGGGATTCACCTTTTCGGCAAGATCGCCCGGGAGAAATCCAAGTTTTTCTCCCGCCTCCAGTGCAGGTCTCGTAAGGACGATGCGATTGACTTTCTTGCTGAGAAGGGCACCGACAGCCATTGCCATGGCGAGATAGGTTTTCCCCGTCCCGGCGGGACCGATACCGAAGACGATATCGTTTGCCCGCATGGAATCGATGTAGAGTTTCTGCGCGATGCTCTTGGGGGTTATAATCCGTTTTTTTGATGATATAAAGACCGTATCGAGAAAGATCTTCTCGATATCGACGGAACCGTTTTCCGAAAGTATCCGGTGTGCATATTCAACATCAGCAGAATAGACAGGATAGCCTTTTTCGATGAGTGAGTAGAGCTGCGAGACAAGCTTATACACAAAGGCTGTGCATTTCTCATCGCCGGAAATAGCGAGAGTATTCCCCTTAGCCCTCAGCTTCACCTTTTCGAGCTTTTCAATTTTCTTGATATTTCCGTCATACTCTCCGAGGAGTATCTTTAACGTATTATTGTCGGGAAAGTTGATTTTTCTGACGGAAATATCCTGGATATTTTGTGGATTCAAATAGTTGTAAACCCTTTGTTTATCACAATGGTTTATAGTTTGCCTCTAATTAGCGATGGATGCTACCACTTGATGTCACTGATTGCAATAGTTTTGTATGCTGTCATTGCGAGCGAAAGTAAGGTGCCTTCGAAGGTGCACGATTCATCGAGCGTCTTTGCTCTCGTCATTGCGAGGCACGAAGTGCCGCGGCAACCGCGTTTTTTGTCCCGTCATTGCGAGCGAAGCGCGGCAATCTCCAGAATATTCGCTGGAAACGTTTTCCTTGCCGATAAATCGGCGAGCTACAATGATAAACGTATAAGGTTTTTCTGTAGCATGCCCATTTATGGGTGCTTTTGTGGTGGAATATTGTATAGACAAGCTATAATGAAGGGAGGTCATTGCGAGGAGTTCGATTTTACGAACGACGCGGCAATCTCATAATCCTTACCCCTTATCCCGTAATCCCCACTTACTCTTCATTACCTTTCGTAACCCTGGTTATACTCACCCCCATTATCATTGCCGAGACAAGCCCGATCATTATTGTGGGAACTATCTGCACCACATGGTTGATGAGAATGAAACCGGCAGAGACCTCGGGAGGAATTCCGAAGATAAGCATTCCGAATACGCCGCCTGCTTCAAAAAGCCCCCAGAATCCCGGTACTGAAGGGAGAAATATAAAGAAGCATATAATAACAAGAACGGCACACATTTCGAGAATCGAGAGGTCAATTCCCGGATACCCGAGTGCCATTACGTAAAAGGAAAGGGCCATCAAAAACCATACCAAAAAGGATAACAGGAATATTTGAATAACCTTTACAGAACTCTTAATTACTTCAAAACCCGCTGCGATATGTTCGATAATTCGAATGATCTTGGCTGGAATAGCATGCCCTTTTTTTGGAATATGCCTGTTATCAGAGGATGAAAAGATGTTCGAGATTTTGACAACTATATTGGTGATGATGATACGGACTCTCTGAATACTTATAAAAAAGATACATATAACGAGCAGTATGCAGGCGATAATGGATTTATAAAATATATTTTCGAGAGAATTCCTGTCGAGATGATAATCCCCGAAATTTATGCCTATATCGGGGTCAATTTCGATAGTGAAAAAAACGAAGATAAAGAGCAGTAGAAGTGTAACGATGTCGAACATCCTTTCCGATATTACCGTGGCAAGGACCTGCGAGAAGGGAACATTTTCTTTTTTGCAAAAAATTGCCGGACGTGCCAATTCTCCTACACGACCGGGAAACAGCGAGTTAATCGTAAATCCGATCATCAAAGGATGAAAGGCATTCATGAACCCGGTTTTTTTTACGGGGGAGAGGATCAACTGCCATCTGACAACCCGAACGAGATAACTTATTAGGGCAATTGACAGCGATGGCAGTGCCCACCAGTAGTTTACTGCTTGAAGGTAGGAGAAAAAATCACGGAAGGGAATGTTCCTGAATGATATGTATATTGCCAATATAGATATTAATGTAACGATTACGAGAGTAATGGTAAACCTTTTATCATTCATAGTATTAGAAAATTGAAATAATATATTATTAGTACTTGACGTATTGTGGAGTTATTTTATAGCTTCTTTTCTGTAAAATCCCGGTAGCACTATTTATACAGATTCACAAGATCAAAAGAAAATGATTATTAATATTTTTTGAGAATGTATTAAAATCTTCAATAGTTAATATTCTTGTCTGCACACAATAAGTTAGGCGGTTTATTTTCAAGTGAATTTTATTACAGGGAAATTACATTGGTCTTTTTTCAGGAGGGTAGTTTTTATAATTTCTATAGTTTTGCTGGTATCTTTAATTTATAGAAATTCACTTGAAGTACCTTTTGTATTTGATGATGAACCAAATATTTCTGAAAATCTTTATCTCCGTCTTACCGATCTTTCTTTTGAAAGCCTCAAGTATGCAGCTTTTGAAAGTCCCTGCTCAAGCCGTCCCCTCCCCAACACCTCCTTTGCCCTCAACTACTATTTTCATAAGTACGATCTGACCGGCTATCATGTCGTCAACATACTGATCCATATTGTGACGGGTATCCTCCTTTACTTCCTTCTCAAGACGACGGTAGAACTTTCGTTTGGCGGAAATCGAGAATCGGAAATCGTAAACCGGATATCGAATACCGGAAATAAAAAAGACACTAACCTTCTTAATCCCTATCCCTTATCCCTTAATCCTGAGTTAATCGCCATTTGCGCTACCTTACTCTGGATCGTTCATCCCCTGCATACCCAGTCGGTGACTTATATTGTCCAGCGCATGACCAGTATGGCCGCCATGTTCTATATCCTCTCACTCCTCTTCTATGTAAAGGGCCGTCTTGCTTTGAGGGAGAGTGTTGAAAAACAAGTCATTGCAAGCGAAGCGCGGCAATCTCAAACCCCTTACAATTCGCCTATCACGAGATTGCTTCAGCCAATCATGCCGTGGCTCCTTTTTACAGCATCTCTCCTCTCCGGTATCTGTGCCTTAGCCTCCAAACAGATCGCCGCCACATTACCTCTCTTTATCCTTCTCTATGAGTGGTACTTCTTCCAGGATCTGCGGGTCGACTGGATTAAGAAACGTGTGGTGTTCATTATCGGCATCATTATCTTTATCGGTATCATGACCGTTCTTTATGTGGGGACCAATCCTATTAACTGGATACTTTCCGGGTATGGACACCGGGACTTTACCTTGGGTCAGAGGGTGCTTACCGAGTTTCGTGTTGTCATTCTCTATATCAGTCTTCTCATCTTTCCCCATCCGTCGAGGCTGACCCTCGATCATGATTTCTCCTTGTCCTATTCATTGCTCAATCCTGTAACAACGGTTCTTTCTCTTCTTGTTCTTGTCGCACTCTTTGTACTTGCCATATATACAGCAAAGAAACATCGTCTTATATCCTTTGCTATCTTGTGGTTTTTAGGTAACCTGGCGATCGAGTCTTCGGTGATCGGTCTTGAACTTGTTTATGAACACCGCACCTATCTCCCCTCCATGTTTATCGGTCTGCTTTTGGTTCTTCTTATGTTTAACTATATACCCTCAATCCTCAGTTCATTGCGAGGCAGGGCGTGCTGTGGCAGTCTTATGAGATTGCTTCGTTTCCCTCGCAATGACAAAAAGGATGGTTCGCAGCGAAATGCTAACACAGAGTACCAATGGGTTAATCTTATCCCCCTTCTCATCATTATTTCCCTTTTTTCCTTCTGGACTTATGAGAGAAACGAGGTGTGGTCTGATAAACTGACTTTTCTTCAGGATGCCGTGAGAAAAGCTCCGGGAAAGGCGAGAGTATACAATAATCTGGGACGGTTTCTTGCTGAAGGTGGGGAAACGAAGAAAGCTTTCGAAGCGCTTACGGAAGCTTTGAGTATTGAACCACACTTAGCCGAGGCAAGATATAATTTGGCAAAGGCATTTGCAGAACTTGGAAATTACGAATCGGCAATTGAAAACTATAAAATGGTATTAGATATAAACCCTCAATATATCAGGGCCCATATAAATTTAGGGAATATTTATGCTGGGAAGGGGAGGTATATAGAGTCAATTCATCATTACGAGGAGGCCTTGCGTATTGCCCCGGGGTATAATAAGGCACGTAACAATCTCGAAAAGGTATTATTACGGAAGGAAAAGATAGACGTTGTTATATCGAATGTGGTGAGTTCATTGGAAAATGATTCGTCGAATCATGTATTGTGGTATCAGTTGGGTAACTTATATCAGAAGGAAGGTAATTGGGATAAGGCCATTGAGGGCTATGACAGGGTCTTATCGATAAGTCCCGGGTATATACCTGCTTTGTATGGATTAGCGGTGGTGAATTCTCTGCGTGGTGAGTATGGTAAATCTGCTTCCTATCTCGAGAAGGTTTTGGAGCTTCAGCCGGAGAGTGCCGATGCGTATTACAATATGGCCTGTGTGCATTCGAAGTGGGGCAGAGAGAGGGAGGCTGTCGAGTATTTGAGAGGAGCCGTTGAACGTGGTTTTGATGATTGGGAACTTCTGAGGACTGACATCGATCTCACGAATATAAGAGAGACGGAATATTACAAGGATCTTTTGGTAGGATGGAAAGGTTCAACGTGACAGAGGTATCGATACCGCATTATCGGGAAGTCGCAATTTATAATGGAACATAATGAGGCGTTGAAAAAATTATCAGGTGATTATTCGTTTAATTTATGCTTATAATTATGACCTCTTAATGTATCATAGTTATAAAAAATAACTTTTAAAAGGTAGGGGACAATGAAAAGGCCATTTTTAAAAACCGCGTTCTTGATAATAGTGGCACTCGTTGCAATGTCCTGCAGCGACGATGGCAGTACAGATAAAGGTAAAAGTGTTGATGAATCGGTCTCCGGAATATGGTTTGGAGATTTCTATGAGATTGTTGACACGGAAGAATGGTCGACCTACACATGGAACTTTGGCGACGGCACACCCACAAGTAATGTAGAGACACCAACACATTCATACCAGAGCAGGGGGATTTACGCGGTAACATTAACCGTAACCGATAGCAGCGGGAAGACCGGCAATGATTTTGAGTTAATCGAGGTGGGTGAGGCGGGACCTGCCGCAGAGATCAGCGTGCTCAATCCCGACAAAGATGTCCTGATATTCGATGTCAACGAGGACGTTTATTTCGAAGGGAAGGGATACGATGAGTTTGGAAATGAGATTGCCTTAAGTACCTTTGAGTGGAATTTCGGCGACGGTTCTCCTCTCATTACGGACGATGGATCTCCTTCTCATCAATACGGTGCGCCGGGAAATTATACCGTTACCTTCAAGATTGTCGATAACGGGGTGACGGGTAGTACGGCTATCCCTCTGATGGTGGGATATTCCGCTCCCCTGGTATCGATAACCGAACCGGCTTCAGGTTCAAGTTTTGATGTTGATCAAGGGATAATCTTCACCGGGTTCGGAGCCTATAACAACTTTATAATCGGTATGGTTTCAGAGGACAACGATGCACGATTTATCGGCGATGAGGGCAAACAGTACGCCGGTGTTTTGAGTGTAAACGGATTCAGTGTGTCGGGAACTATCGAGACAAGCAGTTGGGATGACAGCGGAGATGATTACAGCAGCATCGTGGACGAATTAGACTCATTTCAAGGAGGTGTCCTTCCTGAAACCTGGATGTTTGGAACCTTTACGAGAGGAGTCAGTGAGGGGGCCTTTAATCTCTGGTATTCGATGACCTATGACGAAGCTTACACGATCGAGGATCTGAGCGGCGAATGGATCCTGAAAAATGCCTTCAGAGACGGAAACACACTTTCCCTTACGATTGATAGTGACGGAAGTATTTCCGGTCAGGATGATGATGCAAATCAATTTGCAGGAACGATTGGATTCCTTGTCTCAGCAGAAGATGGCGGGATACACCACAACCTCTTTTCGATGAATCTTCTATTTGATGATCAAGAACTTTCGGGACTTGCGACGTACCTTTCATCGGAGTCTCTGACAGACGAGGATACACTTATCTTCGGTCTGTCAAATGAAGGCTATTCAATATCAGGTTTTGCGGTGAGGGGTGAATAGGGCGTCCTGAGATTATTTCTTGGACTGATGGTATAAAATTCTGAAAGACAGTTAGGACAGATTAGGTAGAACATACTTGATTATCGGTAAAAAGCCACATATATGCCGATGAGATGGATCTATCTTTGAGTAAAGTGAGCGGCGGAGATTTTGAAAAGGCCTGGAATGGAAACACCCGCAAAAATGTAGATAGATATCGATGGATAAAAGCTGTCACAAGAAAGTGTGTAGCTATGCTTCCTGAAGCTTTTCATCTGAATAATAGAGGTGTCTGGCATGGCAAGAAGAAAGACCATAAAGGCCGTTATAATTGAAAATGATACAGCGTTTATCAACAAACTCGTCAAGGCCATAGAAGAAGAGGGGATCGGTGTTCTCAGAGTCTGTAGTGACGTCGAGGCGGCAAAAGAATATCTTACGACGCTGAAATCACAACCGGATGTCCTGCTCATCAGCCTCGAGATGCTGCGCGAAGCGGCGGCAATCTTTCTTGACTACATCAGGGGACTGAGATCAAAATTCTTTTCGGCCAAGCTGATCGTCATAGGGGACCGGTGTACCGAAGAAGGGCGGCTGAGCCTGTCGAGAGAAGGGGTTCATGGTTTTATTCAAAGGAGCGAACCGATTCCAAAGATCATAAAGTGTATCAGCGTCGTTGCTGCCGGTGAAATATGGATGGACGCAGCTATAGTCAGCAGGGTATTTGAAGAGTGTTCCCGGTATCACAAGGAATCGGACGATGTCATTTCTCCCGCAAACCCTTCACACTATAGAAAACTGGAAAAATTGACGTCCCGAGAGAAGGAGATCCTCGAACTCCTTTCTATGAGCCTGACAAACGAAGAAATAGCCCGCGGTCTCTATATAAGCTCGGATACGGTAAAAACGCACGTACGAAACATCTTTGAAAAACTGGAGGTGAAAAACAGGGTTGAGGCCGTACTTATCTACATCGGGTCAACGAGATTACATAAGCATATGACCGGTAATTAAAAATCATTCTAAAGTAGTATTTACATGCTATTTCAATTGAGAGAAGATATTTCCACTTAAATTTTAGGCTGGAGCGTGTTTTTTTCTTGAGAAGTAGTTATATGGTGTGGTAGCAAATTATTCTTGCAATAGTGTTTCCTGTTCTGTGGAGTTAATGGGGGGGGAGGATGTACGTGGTGTCGATTCAGCGTTTGAAGAGGCTGTGCATTCAAAATTCTCTGCGGTTACTTGTTGTTGTGTCAATCGTTATCGTTGCCTCGGGGCATCTACAGGCACAGATGACACGGTTGAACGATTCTGAACTTTCCGCGGTCTACGCCGGATTTTCCGGATTTTCCAGTTTTGACATTACGGGCGGTCTCGCCCGTGCCGATTTCAATATCAATGTATCGACCTTCACCGAGATGGACTCGCTCAAGCTCGGATATTACAGTGACGGAACGACCACCGATTACGGCTACGGAGCGAACGGTGAGGGATGGGATAACGACTGGACCGATGTGTCATTCGGAAGTTCCTCGCAGGATCTCGTCTGCAACGGACTCTATATCGAGGCAAAGTTTACCAACATTTCTGATCCCCAGACCCGCAGCCTCGACTACGTCAGAATAGGCACGCCCGACATGACCGGTGATATCAGTGCCACCTTTACGAGCTTCAGCGGCTACATCGACGACGGGGACGGAACTCCGGAACACAACGATGTCTACCGTCTAAATCTGGGGGCGAAGACGATCACCGCCACGAACTCACACTTTTATATTTCCCTTGAGAACAATGCAACCTATACGGGGTACCGCGTCTACTTCGACAACGCGACGGTAAACTGAGATTAATACCGTATCGATATAATTATGTTCTTTTCTATATGGTAATGTTTGAGAGCAATATTACCGAAAAATAAAAAAGAGAGGGAGGTGATGCCAGGTACTATTCTTATGTGTGCAGAGGTGTAGTTGTTTTTCAAAAAAAAGGAGAAAAAAAGGAGAAAAAACATGAAGAAAGTACTGATGATTTTAGCAATTGCTGCGATGCTCTTTCCCGTATCCGCAATGGCGATGACGCCGATGACGGACGGTGACCTCGCAGACGTTACTGGTCAGGCCGGTGTCAGCATCAATCTGCATGTCAATATTGACGCAACGATTGATGTCGCCGCCTGGGGTGACACGGATGGTTATGGCCTTGTTGCTGGAGATGAGGGCTGGGTCGGCGTGACCAGTCTTACCATTACCGGTCTCGAAATTATGCCACGACAAGACTGGGTACAGACCGGAATAGGCCAGTACACGAATGGTATAACCGGCGCAAATAACAAGTGGCAGGATCTTCAGTTCCTGACCATCGACGTGGGGGACTATAGTGGAACCACGGGGGTGAGGATCGGTCTGGGTACGCTCGAGATCCTGATGGATGAGATGGCCTTCGATATTGCGCTCGCCGATTCGGCGGCTAACATGGACGGAAATCAGGAGATCCTCGGGAGCGTCTACGTCGATGACCTCGATATCCTTTTGGACAAGGACAATGCCGTCTGGATCTATCCCGATCCGGGTGAAAATGGTGTCAACATCGACTTCGATATGCAGCTCGGCATGACAGCGGAAGCCCTTTCATTTGGTGACAAGGACGGTCTTGCGGCTGATCCCGCGCACGGCTTCGGTTATCTTGATGATGCCGGTTATGTAGGCCTGGCCTCATTGGTTGCATCAGGTATCACACTTGACGGCAAGGTGCGCATCGATGTTGCAACGGTTGATACCGCTGCTGCTACTGCAATAAATTTCTCAGGGACGGTTCCCATCGATTACCTCGGTGTCATCTACAGGTATAAGATCATCACCCAGCCTGAGGTTGGTGCGAGCTTCGTCGCCATCACCCTGGATTCCTTCCAGATGGGGATTGCCGATCTGACCGCTGATGTTGTTTTGGGCCCCGTAGGCAACCTCGCTACCGGCACGGCGCTCGGCAGTCTGTACGTTAATGACGTAGCCTTAAACATGAGTGGATTTGTTCACATCTTCGCTCACTAAGAAGGCGCATAGGCTAGCATTACAGATGTATCGGGGGCTTTATAGAAGCCCCCGATACATCACCATTATGAGTTGGGCAACGTTCTTTAGGGATTACGATATATGGCTTTATATTCCAATAAGATTATACGGTTTACTCTCGTGTCTGTTCTTTTCCTTGCCTTTTTGCTAACAAATTCCTGGTCGCGGATGTTGTATATTGATAGTAATATAGATATAGCCTGGACGCCGGCGCCGCCGGTATGGTTTGCACTGGAGTGGATGAAAAAACCGGTACCGTGGTTTGAGATGGAGTTCCATCCGATAGGATATCTGACAGACTTTGAAGAAATTGAAAGGAGGAGAGTATACCATTCCCTTGTTGACGACCTTCTTGTCACCTTTGACGATCAAGGTCTTCTGAGTGTGGGGAGAAAATATTTTCTCGATTATCATGAGCTCGGTGCCGGGTGGTGCGACGAAGACGGCCTGCCTAACGATGCCTCCTACGGCATCGGTGGACTCGATAACAAGGGGTGTGTCTGGGTGGATGCCCGCGCCGAGATGTTGGAGAGGCGTGGCGACTTCGTCGTCGAAAAACATCTTGTAAACGCTGAGAGCCAGGTTTATGAAAGGTTCTATGATTCCCCCCATATCTTGAAGATGTACTTTCCGGAGGCTCTCACCGCGTCGCTCGACCGGTATTACATGGACATTAAACTCGGGTGTTGCGATGGCTATAACGATGATACCTATAACCTGCTGGGAAGTGTCTATATCAAAGGGATCAGCGTGACGATGAAAAAGGGTAGCTGGGTCGACATTCTGGTGCATAAGAAAGCCTATAATTGGCCGGAATTCTGATCATGGAGGAAGAAGGGGAAGGTGTGAATTCATGAAAAAATATAATGTAATTCAATTCATGATTCCGATTGTTTTTACCCTTTTTCTGTTAGCGTTCGAGACGTCGGCAACGGCACAGATGAGGGTAATGGATGATTGTGAACTCTCTGAAATAGACGCACAGGCAGGGATTAGCATTGCCATATGGGACTCTGCCGCGAGGATCACCGTCGAGGAGATACGTTATTCGGACACCGATCCCGCCCATATCCCACCGAGACTGATTGAGTTTCATGATTTCTCAATCGACGATGGCTCCGGAAATCCCTTTTCCTTTGACACACCCTATTCCATAAGTCCGCCCGATGTCAGTTTTATAACCATGGATATTGGCGATAATGCGGCGGGAGATTCAATAATGTCCTATAATATTACTAATTACATCAATCCGAGAACAGTCACCGTCGGAAGTTTAGTATTTTGCGATCAGGAATTGGGAAGTTTACTCATTGACAGTATCGTCCTTGAGAGAAACCAATATAAAATAGGGGCACACGATTCCGGTGTCGATTTCGAGTGGAACGTCAGGACAGATGTGGATAATTTTCAATATGCCTACCAGTTCGACCTGAGTGATACTGTTACCGCATCGCTCGATTTTACCGAGATTTATCTTGCGGGAAGTGCTTCCGGAGTGTCTGATGATCCGGCTGACAAGAACACCTGGGAATTCAGTGGAAATTTTCAAATAGGTGATCTGACCAGCAATCCGACAGATCCAGCAACTATCGATCTGGCGTCTGATGCCGGCGGAAACGCATCAATCTTTTATAACCTGCCGATGAACGGTTGTATAAGGGTTGGCGATGTTAATTACGGAGGATACGACTTCGGTCCTATAGCGATGGACGGCATTACCGTCCATAATCTGAATGTTCAGATAACCTCGTCAGGGACATCACCGTTTTAATACGTAGGAAGAAGTGAATACATGGGAATATTTGTAGGCGTCTTAATGGTTGTAGCGATTATAGCAAATTCATTTGCACCCCTGGCGGACAGGCCGAAGGAAGAGTTGCTCATTCAAGGGGGAACGCCGGGTATGGAGTTGCTACTCCATGAGACGGTAAAAAAACCGCTCAGTAAGTATAGACATTCCAATATCGTGCTTCAGGAGTATGATTATAGTTGCGGATCTGCGGCGCTTGCCACCATTCTGAATTTCTATCTTGGAGAGAATCTCACTGAAGAAGAGGTGATAAAGGGTCTTATTTCATTCGGCGATAAAAAACAGATAGAGAACCGAAGGGCCTTTTCGCTTCTTGATATGAAGCGTTTTGTTAAAGAACTGGGGTATAACGTTGCCGGTTATACGGCAGAAACGGAGGACCTTCTGTCGCTTGGAATGCCCTGCATTGTTCCGGTGGAGATTTACGGGTATAAACATTTCGTGGTATTTCGAGGGGCCTATGAGGGGCACGTGTTCGTGGCTGATCCCTATCTGGGTAATGTTTCCTTTGATGCCGACTATTTTGAGAAGATATGGTATAAAAATATTGTCTTTCTCGTGACAAATGCAGGCGACGAGATCGATAACCTGATCCTCAGTGACGAAGATCTAAGGGTGTTGGATTTTGATATGACACAGGAAGCCCTTAATGCATACAGCCCCCCGCGATCTGTGCGCCTCGATCAGCAAAGGCTCAGGGAATCTACGGGGAAATATTTTTATATTCACAATTAATGATGGAATGAGGCACGTGATTTGATTTAGATGATGCTGGAAACGAGGGGGAATAAATGAGATATTTATGTGTTTTCATAGCCTTAATAACAGGCATCGCTCTTTCTACGGGAATCTGTTTAGCACAGGACCAATCGACCATGGAAGAAGTATTGGAAAAGGTAAGAGACCTCGAGACAAAGGTGGAAACCCTCAAGAGTGAAGCAAAAGCCAGAAAAAAACTGATGATCACCGAGGAAGAGAAGGAACAGCGGGAAAGAGAAATCCTTACGGCCGTCGATAAAGAGGAATATACCCTCGAAAGGGAACGATCAGTTGGTCTCAATTACACGATTGCATATAGTTATTCTGAGGATGACGAACTGATATTGGATGCTGCCGATATCATCGAGGGAGCTAGTCAGTATAATCACACGATGAAACATCAAATAGCCCTATCATACGGTTTGCGTGATAACCTGACCTGTTCGTTCGGAGTTCCCTTTGTGTACCGTTATTATAAAATGGGAGGGAGAACAGGTTCCGTTGATGTCACCGGCATCGGTGACATGTACCTCGGCATTAACTGGCAGCCTTTCAAGAAAAAGAGATGGGGATTTACAAATACAGTGAGCAGTTCGATGACGTTTCCGACGGGCCGGAGTCCCTACAAGATAAATCCCAATACCGAGATATCGACAGGAAGTGGGGTCTATTCAATTTCTGCGGGTATTAACATGAGCAAACCTATCGATCCTATTGTAGTATATGGAGGAGTCAGCTATGCGCACAGTTTTGACTTCAATGTGCAAGACTTGGATCTGAATGTCGGTAGTCTGGTTCTCCAGGAGGTCGAGCCGGGAGATTCAATAGGTTTAAGGATGGGGTTTGCCTATGCGCTCTCCTATAGATCATCAATAAATCTTGGATTTAGTTATACCTACCAATTGAGCACAACATATTATTATAATGGCGGGAGAGTTGCTGAGACTCCTTCTGATACTTCGGCATCGATTTCGATAGGAACGGGATGGAAAATTTCACCGAAGACGACAGTCTCGATGTCTCTTGGTATCGGTCTCGTGGGTGATGATAATTTCAGCCTTACGTTTGGGATACCTTTCAGCTTCTAAGGTAGCTATATGACTATAAAAAAGTTAATTCTGGCTTGTTGTACGGCATTCTCCGTTCTCTCGATGTCGATGGTTTGTCACGCGGCTCTCTTTGAGCAGCTTGCTGTGTCGACGAGGGCGAGTTCCCTTGGGAACGCAGTGACAGCCTATCCGCTCGGCCCCATGGCACTCCATTACAATCCGGCAAGTCTTGCGAAGCTTGAGGGTACCCACTTTGCAAATGGAGTTGCCTATATTCCAATAATGAAAAAAACGGCCAAATTCACACAGGGCGTTGATGAAGATGGTGAATACTTCGAACCCTTCGGTGGCTGGTTCACCGATCCTGAGAGGAAGTACCCCGATCCGATAGCCGGAACGGAAGGTTCAACGACGAACGGAGTAATGATCCTTCCGCTTATAGGAGACCTTCCAGTTCTTGTAGCTCCTCACATGGGCGTAACCTATAAACCACTTGGTTCACGGTTCACCTTTGGAATCGGTCAGTACGTTCCTTACGGGGTAGGAATGGAACATGGAGACGAGGGTGACCCAAATAGATTTTTGGGCAGGAAAGTAGGTATTCAGCGACTGATCGTGGCACAACCCTCAATAGGGTATCAAGTATCAGACAGTTTTTCCGTAGGCTTTGGGGTAGGTTATGGAATATCGGCCATGGTATTTGACTCAACCATGAGAACCCCCAATGATATGGTTGCACTTACCGGAGCGCTGGGAGAAGTGACAGAGGGCTTGGAAATTCCGATAATATCCGAGCTGACATTACCGCCACCGTGGTTCAACGGAGGCTTAAGTCCCTATGAAGAAGTAGGGAAACTCGATTTTCTTGCCGAGGACTTTCTAACCACATCTTATAATGTAGGCATGCTGTGGGAACCAACCGAATGGTTCTCCTTCGGGGCGGTTTATCAAAGTGAGTCTGAAGCGGATCTGTCAGGAGACTACACGTTACAATTCGAGAAGCAGTTTCAGAATGTTGTCAATTATTTAGGAAGATCACCGCTCACATTGATCATAGCGGGCATGTTCGATCTTCCATACAAAAGTGTGTCGTCTCAAGAGGGAACGATGACAATCAATATCCCCTTTCCCGCGAGGGCGCAGTTTGGGATTATGCTGAAGCCGATAAAACGATTAAGTCTCCTCTGTGATTTACACTGGACCGAATGGTCGGCATGGGAAGATACTGAGATTGTATTTGACCAGAAAATACAACTCTTAAGGCTTGCCAAGCTTATGGGATATACAAAAGGGTCCGACAGACTCGTTATCGCAAACAATTTTAAGAACACCTGGCATGTATCATACGGACTGGAATATCAAATAGTTGATAATTTTGCACTTCGTCTTGGCTACGAAGCGAGACCGACATCTGTCAGGAATGAATATTTCGGACCCGTTCCCATGCCTGATATGAAGATTTATTCGATAGGTTTCGGTCTGAAACTTGATGATATGAGGAAGAAAAAACCAAAAGACGCCATGGAATTTCAACACCAGACATCAAAACCGTGCAGTATTGATTTCTGTTTTACCTATCTTGAATCACACTACGAAGTGAAGAGCGACAGCAGCGTAAACTTAAATTCCACAGTTTTTACAAATGCCGTTTATAATCCCTATGCGGGTCTCGACTATGAAATTGATATTGAATCGTACGTCATATCCATAAATATGAATTTCAAGTGGTAATTGAAACACAGTCTGTTGAAACCGGAAAACCTTATATCAACAGTAACTAAATCATTGCGAGGAGGGAGAGATAAATAGTGAAGCATATAAAATCTTATGGAACGGTTATTGTAATTTTTGTAACGGCATTTATTTTTTCCTTTTACTCTGTGGTAGATGCAAAGAGTGAGATCGTCTTGGAAGAAGAGGCGATGCTTTTTCGCCAGCCACTTGATCTAAAGTACAGGCTGTATTTTAAATCGCTGAAGGTAAGTCCTGATGGAAGACGATTTGCATGTGTGGCTGCAAAAGAAAAAGAATTCTGCGTTGTTGTTGACGACAAAAAGGGCATTAATAATTACGATGCGATAGGTACAGATTCCCCGATTTTCAGCCCCGATTCACAACACGTTGCCTATAAAGCAAAAAAAGATGAAAAGTGGCTTATGATTATAGATGAAAGAGAGCACAAAAAATACAAGGCGATAACCAAGCCACAATTTAGTTATGATTCAAATCGGCTGGCCTATATAGCAAATGACGAGGCAGGAAAGTCATTCATTGTTTTGGATGGAAAAAAGGGAAATTCATTTGACGCCATTGAAAATAAATTCGGTCCGCTATTCAGCCCAGACTCAAAACACCTGGCCTATATCGTTGAGAATAACAAAAAACAAGCTGTTGTATTGGATGGGAAAGAGGGAAAATGGTACGAGAAGATATTTTACATTGTTTTTAGTTATGATTCTGCTCATCTTGCTTATATTGCCAAAAGAGAAGGGAAGTGCTTTGTTGTAGTCGATGGAAAAGAACACAAACATTACGATGACACCCATTTACCAGTCTTTAGTTATGATTCGTCCCGGATTGCCTATCCTGCCATGAGTGATGGGGAATGGTTCATGGTATTGGGTGGGAAAGAGGGACCGCGATACGATGGAGTCAATGCTCCTATGTTCAGCCTTAATTCACAATCCTTTACATATTTCGTTAAAAAGGGTGATCGGGTCAGTGCCGTAGTCGATGGTAATGAAATAAGCGGTCGTTATGATACCTTTGGATTTGCTGCATACAGCCCCGATTCCTCAAGGTTGGCATATACGGCCAAAAAAGGTGATGACTGGTTTGTAATAATAGATGGGAAAAAGGAAGGTAGCTACAAGGCTGCAAGCCTACCCGTTTTTAGCAAAGATTCCTCTCATGTCACTTACGTAGCGAACAAAAAAGGCAGGATAATGACGGTCACAGACGGAAAGAAGGGGAAAGGCTACGATCATATTACATATCCGGAATTCAGCCCCGACTCAGAGCACCTCGCATACATGGCATTAGAAAATGAAAAGTGGATGATCGTCATAGATGGGAAGGAAGGTCAAAAATATAATCTTGTAACGCCTCCTGTGTTCAGTCCCGATTCGAAACATTTTGCCTATATGGCCATGAAAGGCAGAGGGACTTGGATTCCTGTTGTCGATTATACCGAGGGTGAATGGTCAATGAACGGCATAGTAAAAGGTGCTTCAATTCAATTCGATTCACCAAACCGCTTCCATGTATTGGGGGTACGGATGCCGGGACCGGAGTTTATGATGTTAGATGTAAACATCCAAAGTGATTAAAGAAACGTACGCTTAATCGATATGTCACCATTAGAAGAAAAATTTATCGCTTATAATAGTGTGTGTGCATAAACTTTAGAATTCTCTAACATGTTGGATATCAAGCAGTATTCGTTCGGCTGGTGTGCCAATCCGTTAAGTCTGCTCCAGACTGCGACGGGGTATCCCCGTTGCCTGAAGTGGGCGGCTACCGTACCGCCGCCGATCCCGGCAGGTTTCGCATCAATACCATAAATCTCTTTAATTGCAGATTTAAGTGCCGTGACGACAGGTGCATCATGCGGGGTAGGTGAGGGCGCCTGTACCTCCTGAATGGCCTCGAACTCTATAATTACGCCGAATTGTTCCTCAATCTTATCGGCGATTTTCCTTACCGCTGCTTTTATCTCTTCGAGATCGTAGGAGGGGAGAACCCGGCAGTCGAGGCAAAAGACATCTTCTCCGGGTATCGTGTTGACATTCGGCACGTTCGCATCCTTTTTCGTCGGCTCGAAGGTACTCTCAGGAGGCGTAAACATCGAGTCCGTATCAGTAAATATATCTCTCAATGCATCAAGGTTTGCAACAAGGTGGGAGGCGGCCCTGAAGGCATTGTTCCCTCGTGAGGGCATGCTCGCATGGCACTGCTTTCCGATTGTCTTAATGCGGAGCCAGAGAATGCTCTTTTCCGCAACCTCGATGATGGACCCTTCTTCGTTTCCAAAGTCGGGAACGACAATGATATCGGACTTTCTGAAAATATCCTCATGATTCTCGAGGAGAAATTCGAGACCTCTTCTGCTCGATGTCTCCTCATCCGCCACGAAGACAAGACCGATGTTCGATTCAGGAGTTATACCTTCATCTATAAACGCTTTGGCAGTAAAGAGCGATGCCACGAGATCCTGCTGGTTATCCTCGGTACCCCTCCCGAAGACTTCCCCCTCTTTTACATAGCCCTCATAGGGATCACGGTCCCAGAATGCCCGCTCACCGGGTGGAACAACGTCTGTATGTGTGAGGATCCATACCGTTTTCTCGGTATTCCTTCCCGGTAGAGTTGCAACAATGTTAGGCCGTATCCCCGAGGGAACCCGATCGTCGGGCGCGTTATATTCCCGAACATCTTTGAAACCCGCTTCTTTTAAATACTGAACGAGAAAGTGCGCCTTTTTCTCCTCACCCTCGCCGCCGTTTTCCGGCGCAAGGGCGGGAATGGCGGTCAATGCTATCTGGAGGGCTACCATTTCATCTTTGTAGGAATCGATTCTTCTTTTTATCCGTTCAAAGGTTTCTTGTTCAGTCATTGTTTATCCTTTCTCGCTATGAAAAAACGCCCATAAATGGAATGCTACAAAAAATAACAACTCATACCGTAAAGATGTAGCCTGCCGATTCATCGGCAAATACCGAGTAGTCGAATGACAGGGATATCCCATTCGTTGTAAAAAGCTCATAAATGAGCAAGCTACCGGAAAACATTGCACGTTCGCTATTGTAGCTCGCCGATTTATCGGCTCTTTTCGGAATAAAACTCCTCGACTTTGATTTTCTCCGCCTCAGGATTATTTGTAATGTATTGACGGATCTTGTTCAAGGCACCCTCATTTCTGATGACATGTTCATAATAGTTGGGCTGCCATAATTTTGTGCCAACCTTTTTACTTGCTGTTGCCTTCAACCTTCTTACAACTTCACCGAGCTTGAATGAGCAATTTTGCAATTGAATGATAATGTGAACATGATTGCTCATAATCACATAATAGTCAATTGTTAAGCCTTTAATCTCTTCTAATGATTTTATGCATTCTTCAACAATCGTTCTTTTGCTCTCTAATACGGGCTGCTTCAAACGGCTGCATATCGTCACGTAATAATAACCGTTTTGAGAATAATCGTAATTACCGAGTCGAATGTTTTTGATGTGTTTCATGTTCAATAACGGTTTAATGACTATCACGATATGATAATTTAAAAACGCCCATAAATGGGCATGCTACGGAAAAACATTGCACGTTTATCATTGTAGCCTGCCGATTTATCGGCAAATATCGTGAAATCTAACAATAAAGATGTCCGATTAGTCATAAAGAGCTCATAAATGAGCATGCTACAAAAAAACAAACAAATTCATACATTCACATTGTAGCTCGCCGATTTATCGGCATCGATCACGGTGCGAGAAAGACGAATCAGGAAACTACTTTACGATCTTCACCTGTCCGAAATCGGAAAGGGGCCCGTCAAAGTTGCTTTCATTTCCCAGAACGAGGAGTGCACTCGGTTTTACAGAAAGATATTTTTTTGCGACTCTTGCGACATCTTCCTTCGAAACACTTTCTATCCGCTGTCTGTAGCTCTCGAGGTATTCGAAGGAAAGCCCCTCATACTCCAGCATCATTTGTTGGATTGCAACCTCTGCGGGAGTTTCAAAGGAAAATATGAAGCTCTTCACAAGGGCATCTTTTGCAAGATGGAGCTCCTTATCACTAATTCCGTTTACACGTATATCATCGAGAATTTCATTAATAGCCATCAGTGTCTTTACCGTTGAAGAGGAATCTGTCATTGCGTAAAATCCGAATATTCCGAAGTCGGTTCTCGTCGAGTAGAAGCTTCCCGCGCTGTAGGCAAGGCCGAGTTTATTTCTGACCTCACTGAATATGCGGGACTGAAAACCACCGCTTCCCGCGATAAAATCGAGAAGCTCAAAGGCGTGATAGTCGTCGCTTTTCTTCCCCGGTGCGGGACGTCCGGCAACGATAACAGACTGAGGGATGTTCTTGTAGATATAATAGAGCGAATCGTCTTCTTCCAATGAAGGTGATGAAATTTTTACAGTTTCCCCCTCGTTGTTCCATCCGCCGAAATAACGGTTGATTATTGTTATCGCCCCTTCCTTTGTTACATCCCCTGTCACAGAAATCATGATGTTTTCAGGATAAAAGAAACGCCGGTAAAACCGGAGGATGTCCTCCCGCGTGATCCGCCGTACCGTTTCCTCCGATGAGAGCCGTCCCCGTGGGTCCCCTTTGTATAGAAATTGTGTGAATTCCCTGAAGGCGTATTGCTGGGGATTATCGTACATCCTTCTCAGATTCTCAATTGCAATACCTTTGGCTGTTTCCAGTTTATCCCTTTCACAGGAAGGTCTAATCAGAATATCTGAAAGAATGCGTATCCCCTGATCGAGGTTATCTTTCAATACTGAGAGGTGTGCCGTCCCCGATTCTCTCCCGATGCTGACGGAGAGGTCCGCTGCCATAAAATCGAGTGCCTCGTCGACCTCGTCGGCAGACATCCTCACCGTTCCCCCCGTTCTCATGACTCCCCCGGTAATCCCGGCAAGACCCTCGAGCCCTTCGGGATCGTAGATCGAACCTGTCCGGATTACCGACGAAACCGAAACGAGAGGAAGTTCATGGTCCTCCATTATGTAGAGAATTATACCGTTTTCAAGGGTGACCCTCTCCGCTTTCGGAACCTCAAAGGCAAGGGGCGAAATGGTCATGGAGGAGGGGTCTTGAAGCGCAGGGGTGACACAGGAGAGGACAAAGAAGTGGAATGTTATTAAAATAGAAAGCAGTATTGCCCGTTTCATTCGTTTTCACCCGTGACGATCTCTGTTACCGTCCTGTTTTTCCTCACAAGATATTTTTTTGAGACCGTTTGTATCTCGGCAGGAGTGATTGTTTCAATAACTTCTAAAAAGGTGGTGATATATCGGTAGCTTCCAGCAGTTGCCTCAAAGTAGCCCAGCATACTCGCCAGGCCCGCATTCGTTCTCAGCCTCCGCAGGTAATCTGCCTTGATTATGTTTTTTGCCTTTTCAAGTTCTTCGAGAGAAACCGCTTCTTCTTTCAGCCGCTCAAACTCCTCGTATATTGCAGCTTCAAGTTCTGCATTGGTGTGTGGGTGACGCGGTGTTGCAAAAATGGCAAAGAGATTCGGATATCTCGCGCCGGGGAATCCGTTGACCGTGGTGACCTCTGAGGCAATTTCGCCTTCTTTCACCAGCTTTGCATAGAGTCGTGAAGTCCTGCCACCTGAGAGTAAACCGTCAATGACATCAAAAACATAGTCGTCGCGGGAGGGGAGGGTGGGTTTGTGATATCCGATTATAAGCTTTGAGTTTGCATCATCATCTCTCAGCTTCGCTCTCCGTTCCCCCTCCTGTGGTGGTTCCGACAGGATCGGTTCATTCGTTACTGCCTTTTTTGCGGGGATAAGCCCAAAAAAGCGTTCTATAATCTGCCTCGCCTCTTCCGTATCAACATCACCTACCACCGATATAACTGTATTTGATGGAGCGTAGAAGGTCTCGAAAAATTCACCCATCAATTGCTTATTTAATCGAGGAATGTTTTCTTTCCATCCTATGACGGGGCGTCGGTAGGGGTGAAGCACAAATGCCGTTTCGAGAAAGAGTTCCATAAGCCGTCGATCGGGGTTCGATTCCACCGATTGCTTCCGCTCCTCCATTACGACCTTTCGTTCAGAATAAAACTCACGGAAGACGGGATTTATCAGCCTGTCGGATTCGATACGGGCCCAGAGTTCTATGAGATTCGAGGGGAGGCTGACATGATAGGTGGTAAGATCGTAACCGGTGGATGCATTGAGATCGACGGCACCGCCTCCTGTATAGAGTTTGTCTATCTCACTCTCGACGATCAATTCCTTCTGCTCTTTTTGGAGACTCTCAAGTTTCGCTGTTAATTCTTCAATTTTATCCTTGTCTGAATCACTCTTCTTTTGGCTTTCCAGGCGGATCGACTCTGCCACCGCATCGATCTTCGCTATGATTTTCTTCTCCTCAAGGTAATCTCTCGTTCCGATCGTCTCCGTTCCCTTGAACATCATGTGTTCCAGGAAGTGCGCTATTCCGGACTGATCGTCCCGTTCATCGACGGCTCCCACCCTGTGGGTTATGTAGAGAGATACCGTAGGATTTGCATGCCGCTCGAGGACAAGGACGGTGAGACCGTTTGCAAGGGTAAAACGCTTTATATTATCTTCCAGATCAAAGGCGTAGGAAACTACACTTAAAGCGATACATAATGTTATTACTGTTATCTTAATTATGATTTTCATCATCGACCTCATCGGAAGCTTCCCCCCATAATCTTCCATAAATCCTCACGGCGGGATAGATGAGGAAGACGATACTGACCAGAATAACCATCGACGAAGAGAAGAAGTACATAATAAATTCGAGGGGGTTCGTAAGAGAATAGGACGCTACCAGGACATTGATACCCGTTACGAGGAAAATAACCGCTATACAAATTATGATTACCTGTTTTCCCCACCAGAGAAGATCGTCCATTGTTATATTAAAAACTCCTTGTCATTACGAGCGAAGCGAAGCAATCTTGTTTTTAATCTAATTCTTACCGCTTATCACATAAGCCCCATTCATTGTAGCTTGCCGATTTATCGGCTTTTTGAAACGCACATGTGTAGAGGCATGCTACAAAAACAAATAGCGTATACAGTTAAAATATAGCAACCTTTCGGCCTCTGTCAACCACCATCCTTCGATCGCGCCAGTTTTATAAGCTCCCGGTACATATCGTAGGTCAACCCCTCCCAGCGGCACGGTATGAGCGTGTTATTATGGAAAAGTGGCTCTTCGGTTATCGGGAAGGGTGAGCATTCAACGGCATCGTCCCAGATATTGGTTCCCGGTATGGGAGAGAATTCCGTGATAATCGGTTTAGCACCCAGGGACTTTACGAAGGCGATGCTGTCGCGGACCTCTTCAAATGTCTGGTAGGGAAGACCGCAGAGGAGATACATGCCGATTTCTTTTCCCTTATAACCGGCACGTTTGAGCTGCCTGATTGCCTCTAAGGTCTCTTCATTTGTGACCTTTCCGCCTGTTTCTCGTTGCCGTTCAACCTGTGATGTTTCCAAGCCGAATCGTATTGTCCTGAAACCTGCACGAAACATCAGTGTGCTGATCTCCTCATTGATTCCCCGTATGTGAAGGCCGTTGGGACAGTGAAATGAGCAGTCGAGCTGTCTCCCTATGATTTCCTTCAGCATGGGGATTGCCCGCTGCTCTGCGTTAACGAGAAGCGCATCGTCGTAGAAGGAAAAGTTCCTGACGCCGTAGTTTCTGTACCAATACTCGATTTCATCGGCTACCTTTATAGGATCACGGACCATGAAACCCCTGTTTAGAATGTGCGATGCACAGTAGGAGCACCGGTAGGGACATCCCCGCGATGTCATAATGGGAACCTGGTCCAGATATGGAAGGAGATCAAAGGCGGGGTAGGGCAAACCGTCAAGATTGAGCGGATCGTGTAAAAATTCGATCTTTTCGCCGAAGAGATCGGTGAGGAGTTCGGGTAATCCAGAGTCCCCTGAAATGACGATATCGGCACCGGAATGGTTGCGCGCATGATCCTGTAAGAGTGTTGCATAGTTTCCCCCCAGGACAATGGGAACACCGGGAATTGTGTCTTTGATTGTTTGTATGGTCTCCGATACACCCCTATACCAGTAGGTCATCAATGAGGTAACGAGTATTACGTCCGGCTTTTCAAATTTACGAAGTTCATCGATAAAGACCTCTGGCGTAATACCGTAGCGGCTGAATCGTCGTTTGATGTTCTTTAAATTATGAGGTCTTGTGATCTCTTCCTTAAAGTATTTTCCACCCCCCATGCTTTTTCTCTTCAGTTTATCGGTGCCGAGCATCTGGGGGTGAAAGGGATCGAGGCAGTCAATAAGATCTACATCGCAGCCGTTTTCCCTCAGGATAGCCGCAATCGTCAGAAGGCCGAAGGGTTTGGACCACAGATCGTAGGCTGCAAAGTCATGAATCCAGGGATTAACTAAAAGAATCTTTTTTCTCATTATTCAAACAATTATCCAACAAAGCTCAAGGCACAATTAGGAAAGCGAAAATCGTAAAACTCAAAACCTTATAATTTATGTATCAGTGCCTTTATTCCTGAACAGCAATTCCTTATAATGTTCTGTATCCCGTATATTCTCCAGATCTTTATCTGCTTTTAAGAGTTCCCAGTTATTGAAACCCTTGTCAATGGCATTTTTGAGCCACTCAACAGATTCATTAACCTTTCCCTGCCTTGAATACATACAGGCAATATTATATGAGATATCAGGGTTCTGGGGTCGAAGGGCATGCATCTTCTGCAAGGAGAGAAGCGCATTATCATAATCCCCCTCGGTAGCATATACCGTGGCAAGAGAATGGAGTGCCTTCATATCCTCCGGAGCAAACGAGAGGACCTTCTCATAACTATTAATTGCCCTTTCAGTCCGACCAATATTTTTATAAAGTTCACCAAGATTCCAGAGCAAGGCAGGATCATCAGGCTGTGAAGCCAAGGCATCCTGAAGCCTGCTTTCCGCATCCTTAAACTTTTCCCTTTTCGCAAGTGTAGTGTTGAGGTTCCTTTCAACCTCAGCATAATCAGGATCTACGGATAAAGCCTTCCGGTAATGAGCAATCGCTTCATCAAACCTGCCTCGTTGCGTCAATATCGCTCCCAAATTGTTGTGCGCCTCCACATATTCGGGATTCAACTGTAGCGCCTTATTTAGATTGTTGACAGCTTCTTCAATGTTATTCTTTAACATTAATGACATACCGATATTATAATACACTTTGGCGTTGTTTGGGTTTATCTCTAAAGACTTCTTGTAATACGATATGGCCCTATCATGCTTTCCATGCTTTGAAAACGCAAGTGCAAGGTTGCTGTAAGCCTCATAGTATTCTGGATCTAATCGTGTTGCCTCCTTAAAATGATTAATCGCTTCGGAAATGTTTCCTTTTTTAAGAAAAGCAATTGCCAAATTATAATGTGTTTTGGGATTGTCGTTGTTCGTCCTTAATTCAAGAAAATAATGTTCAATGGCTTTATTATAAATTCCACGATCAAGGTATAGATTTCCTAAATTACCGCGGGCACCTGCCAAATTAGAATTTATGCGGAGCGCTTCTTTGTAATGGTATTCAGCATCTTCGATTCTTCCCTTTCTCGCGAGTAATAAACCATAATTATTATGTGCTTTATCAAGGGTAGGATTAATTTCTAATGCTATAGAATAATGTTTAATGGCTTCATCTGTACGTCCGAGTTCGGCAAGTGAAACTGCAAGATTGGTGTGTACTTTGAAGTTGTTAGGATCTATTATCAATGCTTCATTGTAATGAAAGATAGCCTCGTCGATTCTGTTATTTCTGGCTAAATAAAAACCTATGCCGTTATGCATTTCAGCATTATTTTTTGTAACATCAAGGGCATGTTTAAAAAGAGTGTAATCATTTTTCCAGTAAGTTAGTTGATGCAGGGTGGTTATCGCAAAGGATACGAGGATTAAAAAGGCTGATAAGGAAAGCACTACTTTTCGGCAGCGCCATTGAGGGAGAAGGTCGGCAATGCCCCAGGAGACCATAATGTATATACCTATAAGTGGTACATAGGCCCAGCGATCGGCCATGGCAGGCCAAAGTCCCCCCATTACTATCCCGCTAACGGGAACGAGCGTTCCGAGATACCAGAGCCATCCTACAAGAAGATAAGGGCGTCGTTTCCATCCGTTAACAGCAAAAACAGATATGAATATTAGTAATATAAAAGCTCCAAGAATCTGCCACAGGGGAAGCATGCTTGTGGGGTAAGGATAGTAAACGGCAAAATCGAATGGCCAGACCATTTTGCCGATATATTTTATATATGAGACGATTGCATTTGCGATCCTGAGTCTCATAGGTACTGATCCGGCAGAAATAATCTGACTGCTTTGTTCTAAGGAAAAGTGGGATAGAATAATTGAAAAAGCTGAAAAGGCAAGAAAAGGAAGCTTTTCAAATACAAGGTGAAATACTGTTGAATTACGGACATTAAAGATTAGGTGACTAGTAGTATTTTTTCTGATTTGCTTGCTATTCGCTTCTACTTCAAAAACAATTCTTTTTAGAGGCCAATAATCGAGCAGAAGAAAGGCAAAGGGAAGGGTGACAAGCATCGGCTTTGCAAGAAGTCCAAGGGTAAAAAGAAAAAGGGTAAGAAGATATGTGATAAAAGACCGTCTTTCAGAATAATAGGTGTAACTCAGCATGGTGAGTATTAAGAAAAAAGTACTCAGAAGATTTTTCCGCTCAGCAATCCAGGCAACCGAATCGACATTGATGGGATGCAGTGCAAAAAGTCCGGCGATAAAGGCACTTCTCCAAAGTGATCTAGTCATTCTTTGAAAAACGAAGAACAATAACAAAACATTTAGCAAATGAAAGAATAGATTGCTCAAATGATGCATTCCGGGGTCTGGACCGAAAATCTCACAGTCCAGCATGTGAGAAAACCATGAGAGAGGGTGGAAGTAAGTTCCCCGTTTATCGAAATTAAAGGTCCATAAGATATTGTCCTTGGAAAAACCGTTTAACACATAACTGTTTTCAGTTATGTACAGTCCATCATCAAAGACAAATTCATGGTTTCGTACCTGCCAATAGACGGCCAGTGTCGTTGTTATAAGAAGAATGCAGATCAAGACATTCAGGTGCGTGTTGAAAAAGGATTTTTTTTGTATAGTGTTATTGCTTATGTTCATACATTGATTAAGAACTGTGTTTTGCGAATTCAAAACTTAAGATTTTGAGAAACTGCCAACCTCATATACGTCCCCGCAAAAAGAAGGTATTCCTTTCATTTTGACGAGTTTTATCATGCTCATAGTTCCATTTGCAGCATTAAAAACATCCTTCTCCGTAGAAAAATGATGTTCCCGAATATCGCAACCAAGCAAACGAAACATAAAAACCATGAGTGGACGCTCTATCGGAACGCCATAAACAGCATGGCCACCAGGTTTAAGAACACGCTTTATTTCCTTGAATGCAACTAACTGTTCTTCAGGTCTAAGGTGTTCAAGAATGCTAATTAAAAGTACAGTATCGAATAGATTATCTTCGTAGGGCATAGCAAGAATATTCCCTTTTTTTAGATGTGTTTTAATGTTTCGTTTATTAAATACCTCAGAAACTTCTTGTGTTGAAGCTTCAAGATCCAAACCATAAATTTCAGAATAAAGATTATTTAGATTTAGAAATGTTATGCCTGAACCAAAACCTACTTCCAACACCCTAGCGCCTCCGCCGCATTCCGCAAGGCAGAGTTCAACTCTCCTTCTATACATGTTTCCAATAAGAGGCAGATAATAAAAAAGAAGGGGGTCGCCCTCAGCTGTATCTGGATATTGACGGTATGGTAGTAACTTTAATTTCGATTTGTTATGTATCTTCAAAATACTATCTATTACTCCTTCAAAACAGTATTCAATAACTCCTTATAATACTTCGAGTTTCTAATATTATCCAAATCGCTATCGTTATCTAATAACTCCCACTTGTCGAAACCCATTACTAAAGCATTTCTAAGCCACTCAACAGATTCATCCACGTTTCCTTGTTTTGCATACATACATGCAATATTATAAGAAACATCAGCATTATCCGGTTGAATCTCTGCAATATCATTCATTAATTCAATCGCTTTTTGATATTTACCATGTCTTGCATATATATCGGCAAGGTTATTCAAAGCATTGATAAAATCAGGTCGTAAATCCAATGCCTTCAGGTAGTGCTCAATCGCTTTTTCCTCCATATATTTTCTCTGAAATAAACCCCCAAGTTTGTAATGAATTGTTGGGTCAGAGGGATTCTTACTAAGTGATCCCATGAGAATTGCGATTTTTTGATCAAGCTGCTTATCACGTAATGTATTTTTATCTACAAAGAAGTGAACCTTATTATTTTGGGATAATTCGAATTTGTCTACAAGCGCCATGTTTCCAAGTATATACTTGGAAATAGGGTCTCTTGCTTTAGATGTAAAAACAAATTCTTTGCCAAACCATTGGTATGTATTATTCCCTTTTGACGACAATGGGACCAGTCCGGGCATGCCCTCAAAGATAAATGCTATTTTGGGTTGACGCCCTCTCTTTTTCATGAATTCTATTGATTTTTGATAATATCCAAGGGGTTTTGCAAAATTTATAAAAGTATCATCGAGAGAAGGTCTCCTTTTTGAAATCATATGAACCATTGGCGACACAACATACGAGATTATAAAATCATCATTATCTGAATACTTTTCAGCATTTTTTGATATCCATTGATAAAGATTATAATAAGCGGCATTTGTTTTTATTCCAGTCCCAAATCCACGGTCTATGGTTACTATTGCCTGTTTAGGCCGAACATCAAAAAAAGTGAAGTTCCAGTCACTTCGTGCCGTCGTCGAATAAAAAGGTCCCAGCAGCAGTATTAATGTGATGATAGCTAGCGGATGCTGGAATTTCATCTTCTTTAATTGCGATGTCAACACGCAGGATATAGCGGCTACTGCTGGAATGGAACTTTGTGTAACTGCCAGGGTTCCCAGACTTGAAAATACGCTCATTGTCAACGCGCAAATTGTAAATGGAACCATTAATATGACGGCAAGTTCCTCTTCCTTGCTGGATATTTTTTGTAAAACATATTTCCTTATTGTGCTTATCCAAAAAAGAAGAGTGAAGGACATGAGCATTGACGCATACCACATCGGGGCGGAAAACCACCCGTTCCAATATGGTTTTATTAATCCGAAAAACGACGTGTTAATGATTAAAAAAGTGATTAGAGATAAAAGCACACATACGGTGATAAAAAAATAAACCGGCAGTTTTTTTATTGAAATAAAAAATAGCGATAAAAATACTGCTGATATCGCTATATGTTTGATGACCTCCCAGTTTATATGGATCGAACCCGAAGATGAGTACCCGGGCAAAAAAAGACTCACGGAATTAAACAGATTTAATAAATATGTTTCATTAAATATTGCGATGAATAATATCCAGCATATCGTAAAAGGGAATACAACATATAATAAATCTTTTAAAGAAAACGGGAAATCTTTCAAATTTAATTTGTTGGAAAGGACAAAGATGATTAAGGGTGATAAAATAATAAGGCCCATATGGAGCAGGCTCAGATTCATCAGCCAGAGGCATAACCCAGATAAAAGATTAAATATTTTTTTGATCGAATCTTTTTTAGATTGGAAGCCGAAAAGCATAAGCGATAGAAAAAACACGAGAAATAAATGAGGGTATGTCTGGTAGTATAAGTTCGAAATCATTCCAACCGGGTCCAGTCCGGTAAATGCAAATAGTGAAAATACAAATGGGAGCCAAGCGTATTGCCTGCTCTGACGAAAAAGCGCGAGGCTGAATAGCAGCAAAGCAGCAAGGGTTAGTATAAATTGAAACTGTCGTAATTGAAGTAAAGTAATGTCCGGGTATATTTTAAAAATGATACTGCTGATCAGCGTGTAATGCATCAACGCCCCAGTGATCTTGTCTTTCAGGAAATCATCGCCGGCAACCAATCTCCAGCTTTCTGTGGCGTGATACCCTTCATCAATAAAATTGAACCCGTAATGAAGTTTGTTCCAACCCAAAACTGCAGAAGAGCAAAAAATGATTAAACAAAATGCAAAAAAGAATAATTGGCTCTTATGTGCGTTATTAATGCGTATCATAAGTAACACGCCTATTATCAGCTTACAGTTTAATTTACCGAATTAGAATCAAATCCGTAACAACCGGTACAATGTCTTGCCTCAGTTAACAAGTTTGATCTGTAAATCCAGGAAATGCAGATCATATGTATTATTGTATATAATCGAACCCTGTGGCTATCCCATTGTGAGTTTTTCGAATGCCCGTTTCCATATCCAATGGGTTCCAACCGACCGGGTGGGTTTTAGGGGAAAATGTGTTGTGCTCTGCGTTGCCCCCGCTTTTTATGTAATGGCAGAACAGTTTTTTATTAAGAGTATTTTCAATTCGATTCACTACTTCAAACAATGCGCTGGGTTTGCCTGAGGCCAGAATAAAACGATTTGAAACGGATGTTTTTGAAGATATCATGCCGGCCATGAAATTACCTATATCACCGACCCACACATAGTCGCGTAAGGTTTCCGGCGCGCCGAAAATGGTCGATACCTTGTTTTTCGAACCATTCCACAAAAGTGTGGGGATTAATCCCATGCGGCGGTTTAATCCGGCAAAACCGTAAACAGAAGTTGGCTGGTAAATGAATCGAACCAGTCCGTCGCAGTCATTCAGAATATTTTCCTGTGCTAATTTCATGATGGCATAGGGACGCCTGGGTGAAGGCTCGCTGGCTATCTCGACATTTCTCTGCCCTTCAAAAAGTCCCCCTGCTGAACTTACCATGTGAAAACCTACTTGAGACGATGGATTTTCCCGAGACACAGCCAGTGCCATTTCCAACACTTCGGAAAACGAATCCATCTCCGGAGTGGTATCGTTCTGTTTTATGTCGAATCCGCCTTTCCCAGCACTCCAGACAAAGTCGATTCGGCATTGAGAATCTGCATCATGAAAGGCTGTTCCGTTTACATTGTTCGAGATACGCCTAATACAATACTTGATATCTTCCTTTTCAATAATCCGGTGCGAAGAATGTTGCCATGAAAAGGGAAGATTGTACGCTGTTTCATATTGATATTGTTTTAAGGTCCGGGCTAAACATGAGCCGATCAGACCTATGCCAAAAATCGCGACAATTGAGGACTTTTTTTGTTTCCCGATATCATGGCACTTAAGAAAGATCAGCATCTTTTCGGTCCGTGTAATAGTCAAAAAGCAATTTGTCCGTGCTACGATCAACCACAAAGAAGGTTGGTTTTCCCTGCGTATGTAGCAGAATAATGGATATGTACTCAATTACAACGCTGATCAAGAGAAGGCTCATTCCACCCAGAAATAATATGATGACCACCAGTGATGCCCATCCTTTGATTCCTGTATCTACCCATTTAAAATAAACATTCAGAAAAATATAGCTTCCATATGCCAGACTTATGATAAACGCAGAAAATCCAAGGAGTCCACCGATCCTGAGGGACTTGGTCTGGGTGGAGAGAATCATTCTTCTTGCATGTGATAAAAGTTTTCGAAGATTGTATCCGCTTTTGCCACTGTTTATCAGTCGCTGGTCCCTGAGGTCCGCCCGGATAAAACCGATTCGCTCGGTGAACCAAGTCAGCGCAATGTCAAGATAAGTGGCATGACTGCATACACTTGCGGCAGCCCGGGCTATGGTTCCTCGGATCAGACGGAAGCTGTTGATATATGGAATGCTTTTAACGCCTGCTAGACTTGTCATTATCCGTTTGTAATAAAGGGATCCCCAGTCCCGTATCAGGTTCTGATGGACGGCATGTTGCGGATTGGCATAGACAATATCACATTGCTCCGTTACCGCTTTTATCAAAAGTGATTCAATAAGTTCGGGAGGATGCTGAAGGTCTTCATCCAAGGTTATCACCCAATCGCCGGAAGTATAGAGTATACCCGCCTCCGTGGCTGGATGCTGGCCAAAATTACGGGAAAGGCTAAGAATTGTTATCCAGGAATATCTTTCTGAGAGAAAATTGAGCACAGTCAGGGAATCGTCAATTGCAGCGTCATCCACGAAAACAGCTTCTGCCAGTGCAATAGGCGCATTATTTTCTTTCCATCGGCACCGGAGTGCTTCAAGCTGTTGTGCCAAGGATTCCAGATAGTTTTCACCGGAATACACCGGTATAACAACGGATAATTTTATTTTTTCAAAATTGGTAGTACCCATGGCCTATTTTCCTGAAAGACAAATTTGAGGTTTATGAAAAACGCAAGCACAACCAGTGGTGGCATGAGTAAAGCATTTGCAAGATAAAGATTAATCCCACATGATTCAAATCCGGCTAGGCAGGTAATAGCGATCAGATAAATGACCCCCCAACCGATGACATATCGAAATATCAAACTGTTATCACGACTTCCAAACACCAACCGGCCAAGGGTTTTAAAATTAAAAAGGATGCCAAATATTAAAGCAAGTAAAGAAGCCAGAGTAAAATGAAAATTTAGAAACAAGAATAATGAAAAAACGAGATAGCCGATCAAAGTATTCATGCCGCCGACCAAGAGGAATTTTAGGAATTTTATGTCGAAAATAAGCATCGATACACTATAGTCCTTTGTCTGTTATCTCTGATTCGACTTCACAAAATCAATAAACTTCAATATATCATCACTAAGAAGTAAAGGAAGATGCATTGAAATTTTTTGGTTATCCCAATTCCACCATTTGATCTCCATAAGAGATTGTATGATATCATCAGAAAATCTCTTTTCGCATATTACTGCGGGGTTTCCCACCGCGATAGAATAAGGAGGTATATCTTTTGTTACAACTGATCTTGCTCCAATAACTGCACCATCACCGATATTGACGCCTGACATAATGACTGCTTCGGCTCCTATCCAAACGTCATTACCGATAACAACATCTCCTTTTGTTTTTGGATGTCCTGATATATTCTTTCCCGCCCGCCATAGAATATTGAACGGATAAGTCGTTGTCCAATCAATTCGGTGCTCTCCGCCAAGATAGATTTTAACACCAGGAGCGAATGAGCAAAAAGAACCTATCTGGCATGTTGCCTTTTCTCCCCAACTGAAAATTTTTGGATATCTATAACAGCCCCTGCCAATTTCATAGTTGCGATATCTTATCTGCATACCAATGTGCAAAAGGCGAAACAAAAACATTTGTATTTCGCGAAATACATTATCGACTATCGTTTCTTTCAACCCAAATCCCTGCATTTAATGAATTTATGTATGAAATGATAAATTTGCTCAGTTTAAAACTATATGTACTATAAATTCATAAGGCCTTAATTATAATATCAATTATCAGTTTTACGAATAACAAAAACCTTCATATTTAAATACAAAAAACTGTTTACAAATGTTGTCGGAAATGGATGACAGTATTCAGATATTATAAATAATTTTTTATTCTTTAATACTGAGAATAATAAGTTCTTAGTAACATATGTTTTATGGGTGGGGTCTTTTTTGAAGCCACGCTCTCCCGGCACAATACAAACCAATGTGGCATCATCACATGCTTTCCTTTCAAAAACATCAAAAAAAAGATAAAGCTCTGCTTCACTTAAATGTTCCAAAACATTGTCTATTAGTGCATTTTCAATAGAGTTGTCGGGAATCGTTTTAAACTGGGATAAATCGTCAAATTCAGCAGAGAAACCCTTGCTTTTGCAAAGAGATATAAAGCTTAAATTTGAATCTATTCCCTTGGCGTTTCTATGTTTCGCTTTGCAAAAGGATAGGAATTCGCCGGAACCGCATCCCAAATCCAAAATCGTCTTTTCTGGCTTAAATTCCTTAAGAATCCGGGGGTAATATATATATTTTAAAAATAAAGATCTACCGGGCAGATATTTATTGCTCAAGTATTCGGAATATTCAGCGGATTCAGTTTTCATATTTTTATTTTAGAATCTTTTTGTATGATGTAATAAAAAATAAAGTTTCTAATTAATGAGACTAAGAACGCATTAATAATTCCAATTTGTAAATCAACTGCATTTATTGTTTTCTTTTGATGTTGCAACTTAATAAAATCCTTAAATAATATAAATTGCCTAATATTTAATGATGCGCTTAAAGTACCTGAAGAAATTCTGAATGCGGACAAATAATCATTTATTGTATATAAATTTCCCTTCTGTAACAATTTAAACCAGAAATCCAAATCAATCAGATACGGATTACTGCCATCATATTTCATATCCTCGCGTAAAATGGATCTTCTAAACATTCCAACCATAGGCTCACCAATTAAATTAGTTCCTATTTGAAGGCATCTTTTGATGACTTTTTGTGGGTTATTAATACCTGGTTTGAAAATGTTTTTTCTTTTAAATATTACTTTGTCAATCGAATTAATGACATGGCTACATGACGTAACCAGAGCTATTGAAAAATTGATATCATTATCCAAAACTTTCACTTGTTTTTCAATGCATGTTGGATAGATGATGTCATCGCCACAAACAAGTTTAATGTAATCTCCTTGGGCCAGCTCTATTGAACGATTCCAATTAGTAGTTAATCCTAAATTGATTCCGTTATTAAATATTTTTATTCGTGAATCATTGAACGATTTCGCTATTTCGATAGTCCTGTCTTTTGAAGCGTCATCTGAAATGATAATTTCAAAATCCTGATATGTCTGACCTAAAACCGAGTTAATAGTTTTTGATATATATTTTTCGTTATTATAAGCGGGAATACAGATGCTTACGATTTTGTTTATTGCCATATATATAATTTCTCACTGAAACAATATATTAGAAATATCACAAATTATATCATGAATTGATTAAATATTATTTTGATCTTGTATATTCCGAATGGTTCGACCTGCTTCGCCAGCAAAAACAGTATATGGCTCCACGTCCCTCGTTACCACAGTGCCTGCTGCGATGACCGAATGATCGCCAACGGTGACACCTCCAAGAATAATGGCGCTGGAACCGATCCATACATTATTCTTTATATGTATAGGGTACCCTTTGTAATCTTGCTCAACAGCAGTTAAATCGACACGTTGGTAGTCGTGTCCACCGGTTGCTATGACGACATTAGGACCGATAAGGACATTATCGCCCATGAACAGCCCACCCCGACCAGAGCCCAAAACAGCATTCGCACCTATCCAGCAATTCGAACCTGCTACAATACCTTCTCCCTCTGTCGCCACAGAATTAAAGGTTGACAAGTAAGCCCCCTTCATTATCCTGTTATTGTCTCCAAGCTCTATGCTTGCCTTTGATGCATGCAAACGACAATATTTATCAATATAAACGCCTTTCCCAAATCGGATTGAATCCATATAAAAAAGTTCTGTATTGGCCTCTATGAACGGTATCTTAGATCCACGATGTAAAAACGGCTTGTATAATACTGCACGCGCCATGAGGCCAACAGGTCCGGGAATCCAAGAACATAGCAGTTGGATATTTCGCTCAAGAAGATAACGGGCAAATCCGGAAGCCCGGGTGTTAATATATTTCAAACCCAGCCCAATCGATGGGTCCCCCATATAATTTTCTAATTTATCCGTGCGTTTATCGTTCATTTATACTCAAAGTGGTGACAGAATATTTTTGGCAATGGATGCGGGCCAACTCGACGGCATGCTCAGAAAAGTTAAGCAGGGCTTTCAATAATGTTATCATGACTTAATCGGTCATCGAATGGTTTTAAATATCAAATTTTGTTTGTAAAAATAAATTACATATAACCATTTAAAAGTAAAGATAATATTCATAAAATTATTCCATCAGCGAATGGTTGTCTGTCCACATATTGTCACCGGAGATATGATATTTAATTGTCTTTACCCAATTTATCTTTCCTGTAACCTGTAATTATTGCTGGAACACCGGTAACAATTGCGTATTCTGGAACATCAGCCAAAACAGCAGTTCCTGCTGAGATAACCGCTCCTTTCCCTATCCTTACCCCGCCCTTGACAAAGGCAAGCGCTCCAATCCATACATCATCATCAATCGCAACAGGCTGCATGATGTGGTCTAACGAGGTCATCGGAATATCTGTTTTTTCAAACTGGTGTCGAGAAGAAACTATCACGCTGTTCGGTCCTACCATAACGCCATTACCTATTTTTATTCTACCTCTGCCATCTATGAGTGCCCCGGAGTTTATTGAAAATTTATCACCAATTTCTATTCCATAAGCATGGGTCAGATATGCTCCTGCATATATCAGTGATGATTTTCCCAACTTTTTACACAGCAAGCGGTATATACCTCTTCTGACGATCATACCTTCGATTCCGGGCAATGATCGCGTCAAGAAACCGAGGTATTCCTCAAGCAGGAGATGAAATACGTTTTTTTGATATTTTTTCAAGAATCTTTGTACAGGCCCCATAATATGAGTCACTAAACGAATTTGATTTTTTTCATTGCAAACAAAACCATTTTGATCAACAGCCAGCCATGTCTCCATCTATCAATGTTAGTTGTACCATATTTCCTTTCATGGTAGCGGATAGGAATATCAATTATTTTATAATTAAGTCTGGCAGCGCCGAAGATAAGGTCAAAATCGCCGAAGGGATCAAAATCGCCGAAGTAATCTCGATTTGCTGCGATTATCTCGTAATCTTCTCTCCATAATACCTTGGTTCCGCATAATGTATCTTTGATAGGCTGACCGAGAAGCCACGAGAAAGCAAGACTGAAAAATTTATTGCCGAGAAAATTGAGGTATCGCATCGCCTGTCTTTCCATGGGATAGACAAGGCGTACACCGTTTGCAAACTCACATTTGCCCTGAACGAGGGCATCATGAAAACGCGAAAGATCTTCCGGTGGAACCGTCATATCGGCATCGAGAATCATTAATATTTCACCATTAGCCTTATCAAAACCGAGACGAACTGCATCTCCCTTACCAACACCTGGTTGTTTAAATAACTTTAAATTTCGCCCAGGATTATTTTCTAATGTTTTTTCAATAACTTCATAAGTGTTGTCTTTTGAGTTGCCCTCGACAAATATTAGCTCAGTCCCTCCGCCCATTTCAGGAGTACGTTCGACAATTTTTTCTATGTTTCCCGCTTCATTTCGCGCAGGAACAATAACAGAAACAATTGGGTTATCTTTTAATTTCTTTTCTGAATGTATTGGTCGAGCTATTATGAAATTCGTGAGAGCAAAGTAACGGAAGGGCCATAATTTAACAAGATAACGGTTTAGCAATGTGCTCACTATTGTTGTATCAAGTGGCCATAATATTTCCGTCCAGTTTCGTATAGCTTCAAAATCAGAAAGACTCAATAAATCATTAATATCTTCTGCAGTCAGCCAATTCTGCATAAGTGTTGGATTGGCTAGCCCTAATTTCTGAACCAGTTTGAGTGGCAACTCCCACACCCTGCTGTAGAAATTTATTATTACCTTTGTTCTGGATGTCGAAAGTCTTCTTATTACTTTGAAAACAGTCTGCACGTCCCAAAGATCATTAACAAGATCAGAAAGGATAATCACATCGAATGTTTCCTCAATTTCACTCAAATTATGAGCATCAGCTTCTATAAAGCGGATTTCGGAATGGAGGTTTTTCCCCCTCTTTATCATCTCGGATGAAAAGTCGGTTCCAACACCACTTGCGGGTTTTAGCGCTGCAAGTAAATCGCCAGTTCCACAGCCAATCTCCAGGATGTGTTGGCCGGGAGGAACAAGAAACTGATAAATATGAGTGATTCTCTTGTGGTAGTAATGCCCTTTTGACTTTCCGCCATCACTTTTGCGAGCAACTTGATTCCAGTGTGATGTACGTGCTTCTGTATATTTTGGTGCAGCCGTTGTCATCATTGAATCCGCCTATTATTAGAAAGATAAGTGAGCAATAAATTACATTTTTTGTAAGCATGCTATCTATCAGATATTACAGTAGAAATATATTTTCTTCAATAGCAATTTTGAAAGTGTTGCATGGTAGGAGTGTTTGTTCCATCAGTTTTAATGACGGTGAATCGGCAAACTGCAAAAAGATATTGCAGATAAATCAACGAACTGCAATAAATAGGAATCTCGGAATTTAAGAGACATAAATTAGGATAAAAAAACATTGAGATGGGTTCCTTTCTTGAAACATATTCGATGTTTCGCGTAGATATGTTTTTTAGCAGTTCAAATTTATTTAAAATCAAGGGTAAAGTTTGAATTATTAGACTTTACCCAATTTTAACAATTCACTTTTTTCAGATTGTGACAATTGTAATGATCACTATTATATCAGTATATGTTATAGGCCTTGCATTTATCAAATCAATGCGTCATTTTAATTAACTCCAATAAGATTTTCGAAACTAGAGGACGTTCGTATATTCTCCATATCTTTATCTGTTTTTAAGAGTTCCCAGTTATTGAAACCCTTGTCAATGGCATTATTGAGCCACTCAACAGATTCATTAACCTTTCCTTGTCTTGCGTACATACAGGCAATATTATACGAGATGTCAGGACTCTCGGGTCGAAGATCATGCATCTTCTGTAAAGAGAGAAGAGCATTATCATAATCCCCCTCGGTAGAATATACCATAGTAAGAGAATAAAGTGCCTTGATATACTCCGGAGCATACGAAAGGGCCTTTTCATAACTCTCAATTGCCCTATCTGTCCGACCAATACCTTTATAAAGTTCGCCGAGATTCCAGAGCAATGCAGGATCATCCGGACTTGACTTTAGCGCATCCTGAAATTTGTTAACTGCATTGTTAAACTTTTCCCTGTTCGCAAGTGTAATGTTGAGATTCCTTTCAGCTTCAGAATAAGCAGGATTTAAGGATAGTGCCTTCCGGTAATGAGCAATCGCTTCATCAAACCTGCCTCGTTGAGTCAATATCGCTCCCAAATTGTTGTGCGCCTCCATATATTCGGGATTCAACTGTAGCGCCTTATTATAATATTCAATCGCCTCATCAGTTTTTTTCTGTAGGGCAAAGGTCAAGGCGATGTTAGAATTATAATCTGTATTGTCGGGATTTATGGACAGAGCTTTCTTGTAATATATAATTGCTTCATCAAATTTGCCTTGTTTTGTAAGAGCCCTTGCTATGTTATAATTAGCTTCATCGAAATCAGCGTCATTCATTAAGGCATAACGGTACATGTTTATAGCTTCATTAATTTTTCCTTGCTCCAAATACATATTTCCCAAATTATTTTGGGCATCAATAAAAATAGGATTTATACTCAGTGCTTCGACATAATGGAAAGCAGCTTCAGTCTTTTCACCAAGTTTAAATAGAACATGCCCAAAATAATTATGCATTACAGCGTTATTTTTTGTCACATTGAGGGCATGTTTAAAAAGGGTGTAGTCATTTTTCCAGTATGTCAGTTGATGGATTGTGGTTATAAGAAAGGCCAAGAGAATGACAAGAGATGATAAAAGAAACACTGTCTTTCTGTAGCGCCATTGTGGAAAAAGGTCAGCACTACCCCAGGACACCATAATGTATATCCCTATAAGCGGTACATAGGCCCAGCGATCGGCCATGGCAGGCCAAAGTCCCCCCATGACTATCCCGCTAACGGGAACGAGTGTTCCGAGATACCAGAGCCATCCTATAAGAAGATAGGGTCTCTTTCTGAATGACATGACCACAAAAAAAGAAAGCGTGGCAAGAATCAGGAAGGCACCTGCAATCTGCCAGAATGGCAACATCTCGGTGGGAAATGGGTATAATATTGCGAGATCCTTAGGCCATAATAGCTTACCGATATATTTTACATATGAGACAATGGCATTCGCGATCCGGAGATCATAAGGTACGACTTCTGGCGATATCAAGCCATCTGCCTGCTTCAGGGAAAAGGAAGATATCACCGTCGCGAGAAGAGCAAGCACAAGAAGGGGAACCTTTTCAAGAATCAAGTGTGACAGAGAAACTTCCGCTGATAGTTGACGTGGAGCTTCACTATGTTGCATAGTTTTAAGGCTTGTTCTTTTGAGAGGCCAAATGTCCATCAACAGAAGTACGAAGGGGAGTGTTACCAACATCGGTTTTGCCAAAAGACCCAGCGTAAAGGCAAGCAATATGACAAAGTATTTTGAGAGGGTTGGTTTTCTAACATAATAAACGTATGACAGCATGGTGAGCATCCAGAAAAAGGTGCTGAGCAGGTTCTTTCTTTCGGCTATCCAGGCAACCGAATCAACATTGATAGGATGCAACGCAAATAATGCCGCCACAAAAGCACTCCGCCAGACCGCTCCGGAAATACGCAGAAAGACAAGAAAGAGCAGAAGCACGTTGGCTATGTGAAAAACAAGACTGATTAAATGATGCATGCCGGAATCAAGCCCGAAAAACTGACAGTCCAGCATGTGAGAAAGCCAAGTAATAGGATGCCAGTAGGTTTCACGTTTATCGAAACCGAAAGACCATAGAATACCATCTTTACTCAGACCATTTTTAATGTGAACGTTCTCTGTTATATATATATTATCGTCAAAATTAACAAACTTGTGATCTATGACCTGCCAGTAGACAAAAAGCGTTACTATTGCAAGCATACAACAGATAAGGATAGTTTTATGACGATCAAGAAAGTGAAACGTGGACGTATCTTTGCCAATCACAATTGCATCAACTCCGTTTCATAATGTGAAACCATGACGTTAGTTACAATAATACCATCGTAACTCTTACGCTTTGTGCCTTTATCAACATATTAATCCGTATCTCTGTGCCTTATCAAGAGATCCTAGCTATGCGCCGTATCCCTTATATTCTCCAGATCTTTATCGGTTTTAAAAGCTCACAAAAAAAAGAAAACAATTGACGATTGTAATAATTGATAAGTTTAGAAAGGATATCTTTGGGAATAGAAAACAATGATTACTCCAAATTTAATTGTATGTTGATGTCTATATAAATAATTAGCAACAAAATCAAGTCTAATTATATGCTTGTCAAGAATGCCGTTGATGTTTCATGTTCCATCTGATAAAAAATAGATCTTCGTAGCCCGTCGATTTATTTGCTAATGATAGGCTTGGTGAATCGGTCAGCAACATGAGTGAGGATTATGGGAAAGAGGGATAAGGGTTAAGAGATTGCCGCCTTCCCCGATATTTATCGGGGTACTCGCAATGACATATAATTGAGGATTAAGGTATAAGGATTAAGGGGTAGATTAGGAATAAGGATAGGATGTAATTATGAAAGTAGGATGGATAGGGACGGGGGTCATGGGTGTTTCCATGGCGGGGCACATTCAGGATGCCGGCCATGAATTATTTATTTATAACAGGACGAAAGATAAGGCGACGGCACTTCTGGAGAAAGGTGGAATCTGGTGTGCGACGCCTGCTGACGTTGCCGAAACATCCGAGGTCATATTCACCATCGTCGGAATGCCCTCCGATGTGGAAGAGACCTACCTTGGCAACAATGGCGTCTTCTCAAGGAAGGGAACCTGCCGAATCATCGTCGATATGACCACCAGTTCGCCGACACTTGCAAAGGTACTCTACAAAGAGGCATCACAAAGAGGGATAGCGAGTCTCGATGCACCCGTATCTGGTGGCGAGATCGGCGCTCAAAAGGGGACCCTCGCCATAATGGTGGGAGGTGATAAGGAGATTATAGATGAGATTCATCCACTCCTCCGATGTATGGGTGAGAATATCGGATATATGGGTGAGCCCGGGATGGGCCAGCACACAAAGCTGTGCAACCAGATACTCGTTGCGGGAACGATGATCGGCGTCTGCGAGTCGCTGCTCTACGCGTCAAAGCAGGGCCTTGATGAAAACGAGGTCATCGATATCATAGGGAAGGGAGCGGCAAGCTCCTTCCTGATTAATAATCTCGGCCCAAAAATTGTGAAGCAGGACTACGACCCCGGATTCTATGTCGAACATTTTATCAAGGATATGGGAATCGCTCTCAAGGAGGCCGAAGCCTGTGATCTTTCGCTGCCGGGGCTTGCCCTTCTTCATCAACTCTATCTGTCGGTCAAGGCCCTTGGCTACGGTCGCTCGGGGACCCAGGCCCTGATACTGGCACTGAAAAATATGAACGGAATGCCCTAGAAACGATCGGAATATGAACATAGATTCTCATTTCCACCATGACGGAATGACATTGAAAGCTTCTGATATAGCTTGTCTCCTGGAGTCCATCACTATACCGGGTCTGACGGTATCGACCGATATCGTCGATCAACTGGTTGAAACTATTGAGAAGCGATCGGCAATCCTCGACTATAAGCGAGGGAAGGGCATTCTATGGGTGGTTTTTATCGGCGGTACAGGAACGGGAAAGTCAACGCTCTTTAATGCCCTCTGCGGAGAAGAGTTAAGCGCAACCGGTGTGGAACGGCCTAAAACGAGGAAGCCCGTTCTCTCCATACCGGAGGAGGGAAACTTAATCACCGACGGTTTACCCTTCCTCAATCAAGATAGTATCGAGATTCATCCTCTAAAAGGGGTTGTTGGAAAAGTCGAACATGTCGCGAAGGTGAGAGACCACCTTGCCCTTATCGATTCACCCGACGTCGATAGTCTCGAAGTGGCAAATCGTCAGCTTGCCGAGGATCTTTACCTCCTTTCAGACGCCGTCGTCTTCGTGACGAGCCAGGAAAAGTACGCCGATGACACGCCGTCGCAGTTTCTTTTCAGAATTCGGGAGGAAGGAAAACCCTGCTTCTTTCTTTTTAACAAGGCAGATAAAGAAATCGACAAGGAAGAGGTGTTAAGCTTTTACCGCGGGCAGGGGATTATCGTCGATGAGGAGCGCTTCTTCTTCATTCCCTATATCCCGTCGCCGTCGTTTGAATCGATTTCGGCTAATCCTGCTGTCGCACATTTTACCTCCCTTTTTTTTCAAGTACTTGGGGATGAAACATCAACGAAAGTAATAAGAACTGAAGAGACGAGAAGCGTAGGTATCCTGAAGGCGACAGTCGATCGTCTCATAGAGATCATCAGGAATGAAATGAGGGCGGGAAAGGAATGGCTCGATAAACTCGATTCGCTCTTCGTCGAGACAGCAGAGGAGATGATTGAAAAGCTTGAAGCGGATATGAGGGAGGAGAATCAGGAATACCTGAAACGGGAGATCAGAAGGGTTTTCAGAAAATATGATATCCTGGCCAAGCCGAGACGATACCTGTCGCAATTGCTGCGCACCCCCCTTCTCTTTGTGGGGATAGGGAGAAGTGAATCACTTCAATCACGCCAAAGGGATTTCAGAAAGATCCGGAAGCGAGTCGATAGCAACCCCTTTATATCGGGCGTTCACCGGATCAATCGTCTCGTTCTCGAAAGACTCTCTCCCGATGATGAAAGCGCGCCACTGTATAAGAAAATACGGGGAGGTGAAATCGCACTTTCTGAAGAGGAGATAACGATAAGGATTCTCAAAGAGCAGGAGGAGCTTGCCTCGTGGCTCGAAGAGACCTTTCATAAGCTTACCGAGAACATATCGGCGGGGAAGAAGTTTGGGATCTATTCGACCTCGCTTCTCTGGGGCGTTATGATACTTTTTTTCGAGATCGTCGTCCTCGGGGGAGGAATCACACTGCTCGAGGCCGTTCTCGATACGTTTATCGCACCCTTTGTCACCAAGGGGTCGGCAGAACTCTTTGCCTACCATGAAATTCAGAAGGTGGCTCACGAGATGAACAGACGCTATCGCGAGGGACTCCTTTCCATGGTTTCGGAGCAGAAAGAACGCTATCGTTCATGTATCTCAGATCTTACGACGCCGGAGTCGACCGTCGAGAACCTTGAAATGCTCTCTCAAAGACTGGGGGCTTCACGATGAAAGGCACCCTTGGCGATCTCAGGATGAATACAATAAAGATGCAGGAGCTTCTTCGGGGTGACCTCTATGCCATTGCATCGGAGGAGACAACGACTATTCTCTCCAGTTCCCGGGACCTGATCAGCAAGATTGACTCAATAGAGGAGAGCTTCCTCACCATAGGAATCCTTGGTGGAACAGGCGTAGGGAAGTCAACCCTTATGAACGCACTCGCGGGCAAGAAGATTACCTCTGCCAGTTACCTGCGTCCCCACACGGATGATACCCTGATATACCGTCACATCGACGCACCGATTCCCTCATCCCTTCCGACATCTGAGATATCCTGGCGGGATTGCACCCATGACGAAGCATTGATCAAGGGGATACTCCTCTGTGATCTTCCCGATTTCGACAGCCTCATAGGAGAGCACCAGGAACGGGTTATTGAATTTCTCGATTACCTGGATCTTCTCATCTGGGTCACCTCACCGGAAAAATACGGCGATAAGAAATTCTACGAGTTTTTACGCCTCGTTCCGAGATCAAAGGAAAATTTCTGCTTCGTCCTTAATAAGACTGATATTCTCTTTGAGGGAAAGCCCGGAAACGATGCTCTTGACGAGGTGGCAACAATAACGGGATACCTCCGGGAATACCTGAACGATGAGGGGCTTACTGCCCCTCCCGTATATGTTATTTCTTCAAGAGAAGTGCTGGAGGGAAAAAGTATTGCCCCGTGGAACCAGTTTCCGAGCCTCAGACAGGCGATATTCAGACAGCGGAATTTCAAAGAGATAAAGGAGATAAAGGGAGCGAACCTCGAGAGTGAGTATGAATTACTTCTCAACTCCTTCGAGAAAGAGATCTCATTCCTCGAAACAATAAAAGGTGCCTGTGCAGAGGTTCTCGCGGTCCTCGAAAAAGGTATGGAAAACAGCGCTAACAATCTCAATAGGGATATCGTGCGTTACTTCGAGAAGAATCCTGACGATTTTGGAAAGGCAGAACTCGATGATCTCTCGTCACTCGTCGGTCCTTCTCGCGGCTTTGCCGCTGTCATGAGAGAGTGGCGTCAGTTTGCCCGCAAAGAGCGGACTCGGGAAGATTCGGAAAAGATCGCGGGAAAGATAAGAGGCCTCCTTGAAAAACATTACGCCGCGCAGGAGGATTGTATGGTCGAACATCTTCTCCGCCACGGATTTTCATCGACCATCGTTGGCCTCATCAAGGACGTTATCAATGGAAGTACAGAAAGATCAGACTATCATGAAAGCCTTGAAGGACTCTTTGAAAACCCTCAAGCCCGCCTTTCGCTATTCTCCAAATACTCATTTAAGTCGGTTCAGTACGGAATCTATCTGATCCTCTTTTCTGTTATGATTTTTTCACTGACCGGTGAAGCGGCGTGGCAGAATCTCTTTAACACTCCGGGGCTTAGAAGTATCCTTCATTTTCTCTTAAAGGTCGCCTCGACACTCTTCAGCCCGAAAGGCGCAGCCGCGCTCGGAACCTACCTTATTCTGAACCTCTTTGCGGGCTATCACTTCTATCGTGCCTTCGTCAGGCGGCATGAAAAAGAAAGCAGAAAATCGAGAGTGGTGGTGCAAAAAGCGGTAACTCTCCTATGGAAAAGAAGACTCGATCTGATGAAGAGAGAGATTGAGGGATATAACAAGGCAATAGTCTCTCGAATCTCTGCGATTTCTGGGCTGAAGGGATAGAAAACAACAGGTAGAGTGGTTGTAGAGGTTAAATTATTTATGAAAGCTGTAATACAGAGAGTCGATTCGGCACGGGTATCCGTTGGTGAGAAAACGGCGGGAGAGATAGGGAAGGGCCACCTGGTTCTTCTCGGCGTAGAAAAGGGCGACACAAAAGGAGATGCCGACTATCTTGCCGATAAGATAATAAATCTCAGGATATTTGAAGACGAGGGCGGTAAGATGAATCTCTCCCTTCTCGATATAAAAGGGGCACTGCTCGTCGTTTCCCAGTTTACTCTTCTCGCAGATTGTAGTAAAGGTAGGCGACCCTCATTTACACAGGCGGGGGAACCCGCCCTTGCACAGGAACTCTACGAGCATTTTGTATCTGCTGCGAAAGAGAAGACAGGGGGAAAAGTAGAAACGGGAGAGTTTCAGGCAATGATGAAAATCGATCTTGTCAATAACGGTCCCGTCACCATGATACTGGAGAGCAGAAAATCGTAACGGAGAAATGAATACCCAGAGAGAAAACGATAGATATCCCTTTTCGATAAAGATAGACAAGGATGGCATCTGGTACTATAACGGTGCTGAGATGTTCAGGAAAGACATCGTCAATCTATTTTACGAGGGCCTGCGGCGTGATGAGTCGGGACAGTACAGGATAGAGCTCGGTAATGACTGGTGTTTTATCGAGGTCGAAGATGTCCCCTTTATCGTCAGGGCAGTTGATAAATCAGACTTGCAAGGGGAGGGTATCGAGGCAATTCAGATTTTCCTCAACGACGGAAACTCAGAGAAACTCGATCCGTCATCGCTCCATGTCGGAAAGGATAACGTCCTTTACTGCACGGTCAAGAGTGGTGTCTTTGATGCACGCTTTTCCAGGGCGGCCTATTATCAGATAGCCGACTATATAGACCATAATGAAGAAAAGGATTCCTATTTCATCACACTGAATAGCAGAAATTATCATATAAACTATCAGAATATTTAATGTATTTAGAGGGAGATAAATTATGTTAGAAGATAATTTGAAGGAAGGCCTTACCTTTGACGACCTTCTTCTTGTTCCGGCGGAATCGAGTGTTATGCCCAGGGAAGTCGATACATCAACACTCCTGACCAATAACATCTCTCTCAGTATTCCCATTGTGAGCGCCGCCATGGACAGCGTCACCGAATCGAGGGCCGCTATCTGCCTCGCCCAGGAGGGTGGTATCGGCTTTATTCACCGCAATATGAGCATAGAGCGACAGGCCCTTGAGGTCGATAAGGTCAAGAAGTCCGAAAGCGGTATGATCGTCGATCCCATAACCATAGGACCCGAGCAGAAGGTGAAGGACGCCCTCGATCTGATGAGCAAATACAGGATATCAGGTGTCCCCGTGGTGAAAAAAGCTAAGCTCGTGGGAATTTTAACGAACAGGGACCTCAGGTTTGAGACCGACCTGGATCAGACGATTGAATCGGTAATGACAAAGGAGAATCTGGTAACCGTCTCGGCTGACATTACACTGGAGGCATCCAAAAAACTGCTCCACATGCATCGAATCGAAAAACTCCTCGTCGTCGATGATAAATTCAGACTGAAAGGCCTGATTACGATCAAGGATATCGAAAAGATACGGAAGTTTCCCAATGCCTGCAAGGATGCACTCGGAAGATTGCGGGTTGGTGCCGCAGTCGGGATACTCGACAGAGAGGAACGGGTAGCGTCCCTTATCGAGGCGGGAGTCGATGTCATCGTTATCGATACCTCCCATGGTCATTCCTCGGGAGTACTGAACGCAATCAGAGACACAAAGGCAAATTTTCCGAATTGTGAATTGATAGCCGGAAACGTCGCGACCTTTGATGGTGCCGTAGCCCTCATCAAGGCAGGCGTTGATGCAATTAAAGTGGGTGTTGGCCCCGGTTCGATCTGTACGACACGAATCATTGCCGGTGTGGGTGTTCCCCAGATGACGGCAATACAGGATTGTACAAAGGCGGCAATTAAACATCACATTCCGCTTATCGCTGATGGTGGCGTCAAATACTCCGGCGATATTGTCAAGGCCCTGGGGGCAGGTGCTAATTCCGTCATGATCGGCGGCCTCTTCGCGGGTACCGAGGAGAGTCCCGGTGAAACAATTCTGTTTCAGGGCAGAAGCTACAAGGTATACAGGGGAATGGGCTCCCTCGAGGCAATGAAGGCGGGAAGCAAGGACCGGTATTACCAGGATGATGACATCGAAGAAAACCTGAAGCTTGTTCCCGAAGGTATCGAAGGCCGTGTGCCCTTCAGAGGGACACTGTCTGCAAGCATCCAGCAGTTAGTAGGCGGTATCAGGGCCGGAATGGGATATGTCGGGTGCAATACCATTGAAGAGTTGAGAAAAAAGGCAAAGTTTGTCCGTATCACCAATGCGGGCCTGCGCGAGAGTCACGTTCACGACGTAATCATTACCAAGGAGGCCCCCAACTACTGGATTGATTAGCTCTATGCTGACTTCGTGAAAAGTCCGGCTTCTGCGTTGCGCTGCATCCGTCATCACTGCAGTGTACCTTACGTACACCTCATTCCTCAGGATTTGCGCGCCTTGACCGGGGGCGTCCCGAAGGGATGCGGTATAGAAGTAATGTTCCTTACCGCGAGGAGCACCGCCCTACAGTAAGTGCACCTCCATATGAGCCGTTTTACTGTGCCATCTAAATCACTGTTTGAGAGACAACCGAAATATGAAACATTCCGATTTTGTTCACCTCCACGTTCACACGCAGTACAGCCTGCTCGACGGCGCAATCCGCCTCGATGACCTTTTCAAAAAGGCCAAAGAATACAAAATGCCCGCCGTTTCCATGACCGACCACGGCAACATGTTTGGAGCTATCGAGTTTTATCAAAAGGCCTATAAGTATGGCATAAAGCCTATAATAGGGTGCGAACTCTACCTCGCAACGGATAGCAGGTTCAAAAAGGGCGAATCCTCCCGTCACCTGACCGTGCTGGTCAAGAATACCGAGGGCTACCACAACCTGACAAAGCTCACCTCTGCCGCCTATCTCGAAGGATTCTATTACAAACCAAGGATCGACAAGGAACTCCTCTCGCGTCACAACAAGGGTCTTATAGGGATGAGTGCATGCCTCAATGGCGAGATCGCTCACCTTATCCTGAAAGGTGATGAAGAGGCGGCAAAAGGGGCCGCCGCTGAATATCTCGACATATTCGGCGAGGGTAACTTCTACCTCGAGATAATGGAAAACGGTCTTTCCGAGCAGAGGATTGCCAACGAGGGGCTTGTCAAAATCGGCAAGGAACTTTCCATTCCCCTTGTCGCGACGAACGATTGCCACTACCTGAATCGTAACGATGCCGAGGCACACGAAATACTCCTTTGCATTCAGACGGGGAAGACCATCGACGACAGCGACCGGATGAGATTCAAGACCGATGAGTTCTACTTCAAGCCACCCGATGAGATGAAGGAAAGCTTCAAGGATTACCCGGAAGCCATTACAAACAGTGTAGAGATCGCTGAGAAATGTAACCTCAAACTGGATTTCAGCAAGTACTTTCTTCCCCGCTTCGAAATCCAGGATGGCATGACCGCCGACGATTATTTGAGAAAACTTGCCTATGAAGGTTTTGGAAAGCTCCTGCCCGAGATAATCAAGGAGGGGAATGGCGATATTAGAGAGGTCTACGAGAAACGTCTGAGTTCAGAGCTCGAGATCATACAATCGATGGGGTTCCCCGGATATTTTCTTATCGTTTCCGACTTTGTGAATTTCGCAAAAAAAAGTGATATTCCGGTAGGCCCTGGAAGGGGTTCGGCTGCGGGAAGTCTTGTCGCCTACGCTCTCGGTATCACCAATATAGACCCGATAAAGTACGACCTTTTCTTTGAGCGGTTCCTTAATCCCGCCAGAACGAGTATGCCCGATATCGACATCGATTTCTGCATTGAGGGCCGGGACGAGGTTATCCGGTACGTAACGGAGAAGTATGGAAGCGATCACGTTGCCCAGATAATAACCTTCGGAAAGATGCAGGCAAAGGCCGTTATCAGGGACGTGGGAAGGGCTCTTAACATATCCTACGGCGATGTCGACAGGATCGCTAAACTGATACCCACTGTCCTCAATATCAGTCTCGATGAGGCCATAAAGATGGAACCCCGCCTGAAGGATGAGGCAAAGAAAAACGAAAAAATTGAAAAGCTGCTCTCCCTTTCCCGCTCACTCGAGGGGCTGAACAGACACTCATCCACTCATGCAGCGGGTGTGGTCATCTCCGACAAGCCCCTGGTAGAACGAGTCCCTCTCTGCAAGAGCCCTGCTGGTGATGTGGTTACCCAGTATTCGATGAATTACCTTCAGCCCATCGGTCTCACGAAATTCGATTTTCTCGGCCTCAAGACACTGACCGTTATTAACCACACACTTCATTTTATAAAAGAGGGAAGGGGGATTGCCGTCAATATCGATACGATTCCTCACGGTGACGAAAAGACCTACGCCCTTCTCTCTAAAGGACAGACCGACGGTGTATTTCAGCTTGAAAGCTCCGGCATGAAGGATATCCTGGTCAATATGAAGCCCGATTGTATCGAGGACCTCATAGCCCTTATTTCACTCTATCGGCCTGGTCCTATGAGTATGGTACCCGACTTTATCGCACGGAAGCAGGGCAAAAAGAAGATCGTCTACGAGGCCCCTGAACTGGAACAGATATTAAAAGAGACCTATGGAGTCATTCTCTATCAGGAGCAGGTCATGCAGATCGCGAGTATCGTAGGAAACTACAGCATGGCCGAAGCCGACAACCTCCGGAGGGCGATGAGCAAAAAGAAGGTCTCCGAGATGGAAAAGGAGAAGCCGAAGTTCCTCGACGGCGCGAAAGAGAACAAAGTACCAAAGGCCAGGGCCGAAACCATCTGGCAACATATGGAGACTTTTGCGGGCTACGGGTTTAACAAGTCCCACAGTACCGCCTACGCCGTTATCTCCTATCAGACGGCCTACTTGAAGGCGCACTATCCCGTCGAGTTTATGGCCTCCCTTCTGACAAGCGAAAAGAGCAACAGGGATAACATCATCAAGTATATCAATGAATGCAAGGACATGGGAATAAGTGTTCTCCCTCCCGACATAAACGAATCCCTGAGGGATTTTAGTGTCTCCGTTGACAGTAATATCAGATTCGGCCTCTCTGCCGTCAAAAACGTCGGCGAAAGTGCCGTCGATTCGATCATAGAATCGAGGGGAAGGGGAGGCAATTTTCAGTCGTTTTACGATTACTGCGATCGTGTCGATCTTCGAAAAGCGAACAAAAAGGTACTCGAAAGTCTTATCAAATGCGGCGCCTTCGACTCACTTGAATCAAACAGGCATAGATTGATGGATGGCTACGATACCGTTGTTGAGGTGGCACAGAGACGCTCACGTGACAGGGAAAGCGGTCAGCTGAGTATCTTTGAGCAGTCATCCTCTTCAATTGATGAAACAGAACCGACACTTCCCGATGTCCCCGAATGGGATCGTGACGAAATCCTCTCCTATGAAAAGGAACTGCTCGGTTTCTACATCACGGGCCATCCACTGCTTAAATATGAGGATACCATAAAGCTCGTTGTTGATACCTATTCAACTGATCTTAATAACAAAAGTGATGGTAGTACCGTCTCCGTTGCCGGTGTCGCCAGCAGCGTACGAGAGGTCATGACGAAAAAGAAGGATACAATGGCCTATATCCAACTCGATGATATGAAAGGACTTATCCCCGTCATCGTATTTCCCGAACTTTACAATTCTTCATTATTTACGATAAACAGCGACGATCCCATATTTATAAAGGGAAAGATTGACGCCGGCGACGAGGATTGCAAGATCATTGCAACGGAAATCTCCTCGCTCGAAGGTGCCCTTGAAAACCCCTTTACATCGCTTCATTTCACCATTCCTTTGAACAGTTCGGAACCGACCGACATAGAAGGACTTAAAGCTATACTTGAAAGCAACAAGGGTAATTACCCTTCATTTATACATTTACATTCTGATTCAAACATCGATATGGTTATCTATCTCGGCGACAATCTTCGTGTTTCCATATCAGACGATATCAAAAAGGGTGTCGATGCCATCTTTGGCCAGGGCACGACCTATTTTGCCTAATGTCTACGATATCTGATACTTATAATCAGCATACCTACAGAAACAAAATCTTTCAAAACGACCTTCATTCTTTTGACCTTACAATCGACCAAACCGACCTCCGTGTAAGCCTTGACGATGATTATGAGAATAAAGTCTTTAAATCCGTCTATAAGTATCGAAGATATATCGAAAACTATATATTTGAGCATCCCGATTTTCTCTCGTCACTGAAACCTCTCGATTTTGATGAATTAGCACCACCTATTATCAAGGATATGCTGTATTCTTCAACTATTGTTGGTGTTGGCCCCATGGCCGCTGTTGCCGGTGCCATCGCCCAGTATGTAGGAATTGATTGTCTCGACTGGTCTAAAAATGCCATCGTTGAAAATGGTGGTGACATCTATATAAATTTATTAGATAATCATGCAGTCATCGGCATCTATGCCGGCAAATCACCACTTAGTTACAGGGTTCGACTCAAGGTAAATGCCTATGATACGCCCCTGGGGATCTGCACCTCATCGGGACGCATAGGCCATTCACTCAGTTTCGGAAAGGCGGACGCTGTCTGCGTCGTTTCCAAATCTGCCGTACTTTCCGATGCAGCCGCTACATATCTCTGTAATTTATTTCAAAATAATGATGATATTGAAAGGTTATTGGATATCGGACTCAATATCGAAGGAATTACCGGTCTCGTCATTATTAACGACGACAGACTCGGAGTTCGTGGAGAGATAGAACTCACCTAAAAAATAATAATACGGAGGCTCTGCATTCGTAAATATTTTAAGATGGTTTTCATTGCTACACTCCTCGCAATTACCCGTTTCATTATATAATCAAAGAAGGGGATTGTTGATTGGGATAATCAACACAGGCTTATAATTACGATACGGGACGTAAGTTTACATAACATATCTTATCAGACATTGGATTTTGCTGTTTTTTGTTTGAAGGAGGGCTTATCCACGATCTTACCCTGCATGTGCGGGATCGTGAAATCTGCTCAGCGATTTTTGATACCGATTTTTCAACTATCCCTTAGAGGTCTTCTTCGGCGAGTTTTTTTATGAGATCGGTCTGCTTCTTGGTAAGTTTCTTGGGGACGGAGATAGTGATCTTCACGTACTGATCTCCCTTACCTGATTTTTTGAAGATCGGCATCCCATAACCCTTCATCCTTATTTTTGTATTGTTCTGTGTTCCCGCGGGGATCTTCAACCGTTTAATTTCTCCGCCGATCGTTTGAACATCGATCGTCGTTCCGAGTGCGGCATCTGAGAATGATATTACCTTGTTTATAGAGAGGTCATTTTTCTCTCGATCAAATATGCCATGGGGTAAAATCATTATAACGATAAAGAGATCACCCGACGATCCGCCGTCGGTGCCGGGAAGTCCCTTTCCCGTGAGTCGTAACTTCTGTTCTGATTTTATACCCTTTGGTATTTTAATGCTTATCTCCTCGGTTGTTTCTCCCTTTTTCAGGGAAATTCTCTTTTCTGTTCCAGAATAGGACTCCTCCAGCGTTATATTCAGGTTATATTTCAGATCACTTCCACGTCTCGGAACGGGATGGTACTCTCTTCCGTTGCCGAAGAAATCGGAATATTCGCCACCTCCTGCGTTTCCGTAGGGAGATCGTCTCCTGCTGCCCCCTCCCCTGAATAGCCGTGAAAAATCACCGCCGCCTCCGCCGAAGCCTCCAAAACCGAGATCGCGTAGGATATCACTCAGATCGGCGTTCCTGAAAATATCTTCCTGGGAAAAGCGCTGACTGAAGGCCTGCGAACCGAAGTTATCGTATTCCTGACGTTTTTCAGCATCCGAGAGGACGGCATAGGCCTCGCTGATATTCTTGAATTTTGCCTCGGCCTCCTTGTCGCCGGGATTCCTGTCGGGGTGGTATTTTAGCGCAAGTTTTCGATAGGCCTTCTTGATATCATCAACCGTTGCCGATTTTGAAACCCCGAGTATTGAGTAGTAATCTTCTGCCATAACAATCCTATACTATTAATTATATTTGTTTTGTCAACTAATCCGAACGAGTAAAATTCGTTATGATTGTGAGGATATCATCTATATCAACGGTTCCGAAACTATCTTCCTGGGAAAAGCGCTGACTGAAGGCCTGCGAACCGAAGTTATCGTATTCCTTACGTTTTTCAGCATCCGAGAGGACGGTATAGGCCTCGTTGATATTCTTGAATTTTGCCTCGGCATACTTGTCGCCGGGATTCCTGTCGGGGTGGTATTTCAGCGCAAGTTTTCGATAGGCCCCCTTAATTTCAACGATTGTTGCGTTCTCCTCAACCCCAAGTATATTGTAATAATCTTCGACCATCAAGAATGAAACCTGTTAATTATATTTCTTTATGTTAACTAGCGATACCACCAATAATCATTATTTCTTACGGGGTCGGCATATCTCACAGAATCACCCACCTCGACAAGGGGTGCATAATCCATCTCATTGCCCTCGTGGATAAGCCTGTCACATGTCATGATTATTCCAATGAGAAAACCATGTTTTTCGATAGCCTCGATTGCATAGCGCGAACAGGTGGGCTCCATGGAGCACCTGTTGCCATCCACTCTCGATATGGCCCTGTAGATAGGTGACATAATATTCAGAGGATATCTATTGCGAAATAGACTGTTATTACTGCCTCTATGGGAATCTTGGCAGAAAATAGCATCATCGCACCTCTCCCCACCGTCTTTGTCGAAAGCGAGCCCGGTTCCACTATCGAATGAGGAGATGACAAGAAAAAGAATCGCTCCAATGGCACCTATGGTGATATATCTTAACATGATACTTTAATATACAAAACCTAATGTCACGTATTTGAAATCAATATTAGAATTATTGAAGGATGATATCCCCGTTTTTATCATCAATCCATTGATAAAATCATTCCTCATTCGTCTGTTGAATTTATGGGAACTCCCGACGGCACTGTAAATATTTCCGGCATACCATCCAAGTTCAAAGATGGATGCTATGGTTCCGGCACAGTAGTGTTCATCATCAAAAAACTCGCAGGCCGCGCCGATAAAGACACCGTTCAACAAAAATGCAACGAGGGCATCCCTGTATCGTTCGGTATAAAGATGACCGGCACCCGGAAGAATGGCGGCAAGGGTACCCGCAACAGCCGGAGATTTTCGTGGGATATTATCCACATTATCGAGACTCTGCGAAAAGATACGGGACGAATCGAAGTAATCGCTCTTTTCATTAATCTTAGAGAAGAGCCTTTGGGCCATTCTCCAGGCATCTTGATCGACGTAAACAAGGGCTCGTTCGACAAACGCCCTGTCGCGATACTCCTTAGAGTCTGTTTTTTCTATCCGTTCCAACGACGAAAGGGCATCGTTGTATCGTTTCAGCCTTCTCTCCCCTGCCCCCTTGAAAAAAGAAGCCTCGGCAATATCAGGGCTTTCCCGATACCGCTCGATAAACTTCCCGAATGACGCTACGGCCTCTGACCACCGTTCCAGATAAAAATAGGAATGTCCTATCATCAGGGCCGCCTTTTCTGATAAAGCTCCGTCCGGAAAGAGAAAGATGCATCGTTTATACTCTGTTATCGCACGCTCGTAGTCTTTTTCGTAAAAGAGACTATCGGCAAAGTCATAGTGACTCTTCTCCGCCTCTGCATTATGAGCCCCTGCATTGTGAGGAGCGCAAAGAAAGAGGAAAAATACTGCAATTGAGAGCACTATGCGAGAGAACGTGGGCATCGACTTTATGCGTCACTTCCCAGTTTAAAGGCGGCGAGGTTTCCTGTGAGGATCTTCTCCGGGAAGGATTCCCTCAAGACCTCCTCCCATATTGCCGGTGCAACATCGAGATAGGTGGACAAAAGTCCAAGCACAATCGTGTTTGCCATCCTGGCGTTTCCCGCCTTCCGCGCCATTTCTGAGGCATCGATGACCTTCACATCTGTGAAGCACGACCGTACGATTGTAAGGGCATCGCCGGGATAGTCTTCTTCGCCGAGATTAACTGAAGGAGGTAATACTTCGTGATTATTGATTATTACCTTCCCGTTGGGCTTAAGGTATTCGAGGTATCGCAGGGTTTCCATCTTTTCAAAGGAAAGAAGGATATCAATAGCCCCCTTCTTTGTAAGTGGCGAATAGACCTTCTTCCCAAATCGTACATGGCTCGATACGCACCCTCCCCTCTGGGCCATTCCATGTACTTCGCTCTTTTTTACGTCATAGCCCGCCTTCAGCATGGCGGCGGAGAGAATATCGCTTGCCCTTATAACACCTTCTCCACCGACTCCGACGAGCAGTATGCTTTTCACCTCGTTATTCATTCTTACCTACCTCCTCAATCGCTCCTACCTTGCATAACTGCTGACACACCATACATCCGTTACAAAGTGATGGATCTATTACGGCAACCCCTTCCTGTTTCTTTGTCTTTTTGAGGGAATCTTCCTCCTCTTTATTCCGGAAGTTTCTCCAAGAAATGGGGGGACAGCCGAGACCGAGGCAGGTTTTACATCCGATACACTTTTCGATGTTGACCGTTAAGGGCGGTTTGGGCTCTCTCTTCTGCGATTTGAGAAGCGCACAGGGGCCCCTCGATATGACAAGTGAAGGTCCGTCGGTAAGGAGTTCTTCCTTCAGTATCTTCCTCGTTTCCTTAACATCAAAGGGATCAACGACTCTCAGATTATCGATACCGAGAGCTGTGGCAAGTTTTTCAAAATCAAGCTCTTTTGTCGCCTCTCCCTGGAGTGTGATTCCTGTAGAGGGGTGATCCTGCATCCCCGTCATTGCTGTTGTTCTATTGTCGCATATGATAACCATGGCGTTGCTTTTATTGTATACCATATTCAAAAGGGGTGTAATTCCCGAGTGAACGAAGGTGGAATCACCGATGACTCCGACTACCTTGCCCCTCCCCTTTTCCTTCAGTGCCTTGCTCATGCCGTGAGCCATGCCGATGCTGGCACCCATACAGATCGTTGAGTCTATCCCTTCAAGCGGTTTCAGAAAGGAAAGGGTATAACATCCGATATCGCCCGTCACGAAGGTGTCCAGTTTTCCCAGTACGTAAAAAAGGCCCCGGTGGGGACAACCCGGGCAGAGATTCGGCGGTCTCTGGGGAAGCGTAAGCGGCGGTATCGGAGTCTCTTCTTCCGGTATGCCCTTTATCGACTCTTCGACAACGCCGGGATCGAATTCATTCGTATAGGGGAAAATCTCCTTTCCCGTAACCTCTATACCGAGGGCCCGTATCTGTTCCTCCAGGAAGGGATCGAGTTCCTCGACGACATACACTTTTTTAACCTTTGAGGCAAATTCCCGAATGAGATTCACCGGCAGCGGGTAAACCATCCCCAGTTTAAGATAGGAATAACCGGGAAAGACGTCCTTGGCATAATTATATGACATTCCCGCCGTTATTATTCCCACGTCGGCATCATTCATCTCCATTCTATTTTCAGGAAAGGTCTCGGCAAAACCCCGAAGTCTCTCCATTCTTTTTTCTACTTCTATCCTCCGTAACCTCGCCTTGGCGGGAACCATGACGTACTTTGAAGGATTGTGTGAAATAGCCGTTCTATCCTCTAGGGGAACCGGTTCTTCAATCTCAACAACCGATTTGGAATGTGATACCCGGGTAACACTTCTCAGGAAGACGGGGGTATCAAACTCCTCACTGACCTGAAAGGCCAGTTTGATAAACTCCTTCGCTTCCTGGCTGTCCGAAGGTTCCAGCATCGGTATCTTGGCAAAACGAGCGTAATTTCTGTTGTCCTGCTCGTTCTGTGAGCTATGCATCGAGGGATCATCGGCCGTGATAATGACAAACCCACCGTCGGTTCCCGTATAGCTCACCGTAAAGAGTGGATCTGCCGCGACATTAACACCGACATGTTTCATGACGACCATTGCCCGCGCTCCGGCGAGGGCCGCGCCGATTCCCACCTCGAGCGCCACCTTTTCATTGGGAGACCACTCCGCATACACACCGTCATATCTAGAAAACTCCTCAAGTATCTCGGTACTTGGTGTGCCCGGATACCCCGATGCAAAGGTAACTCCATATTCGTAGGCTCCTCGTGCGATAGCCTCATTCCCCGACATCAATTCTTTCATCTGATCTTTCAACCTTTCTAACCGAGAGTTGCCAATTTTCTTTTCGCCAGTGTCTTCAAAAAGGGATCCTCCGCTTCTTCGACAACTCTTTCGTAATATTCAATAGCCTTCTCCGGCCGTTTCATCTTTTCATACATTCTTGCGATATTCGAATAGTTAATCACAGTAAAGTTTTTCCCTACTAAGAAGCTGTTCGAACGTTCAAAGGATTTTACAGCTTCTTCATAATCCTCTTTTCCCTCATAGCAGTATCCCAGGCCGTAATAAGCGAGCGATGTCAACACGTTTCCATCCGATGACCGTTCAAGAAAGCTTCTATATGCCTCGATTGATTTTTCTAACTCTTTGAGATTATAATATATATTTCCCATATTATAGAAAGATAATTCCGCTGCACGGCTCTTCGGGTATTTCTCGGTGATATCTCTGTACATCCCGGCAGCATTCGTGAAGGCGGCACTATCTATGTCGACGTTGCTGGAGTAGGAATTAAATGCCGATGAGTAAAGCCTGTCTGCGCTCTTCTCGTAGTGCAGTCCATAAAAATACCAGCCGCCAAGAGCGACAATCACAATGACAATAAAGGAGATGGCAACATAGAATGTGTTCCGGTGTTCTATCAGGTACTCCATTATCATCTCCGACGTTGTCTGAAACTGATCAGGTTCTTTCAATTCCTTTCTCGTTATCTTTCTCACCACTTGATTTCTCCTTCCCCTTTGTCCATCTTTTTTACTATGTCTTCTGAAATTCTCCTTATTTCGCTCTCTTTGTCTGTAAAGGCGTGGAGGGTATACCCCTCAGCCAACCTCCTTTTACCACGTTCGCCCCTTATCGCATACTTGAATCGTATACTCGCCCTTCTTCGTGAGGCTGTTTCTGCCTCAATTCCAAGGAGGTCATCATACCGCGCAGGTACCAGATAATGACAATAGGCCTCAGATACAGGCAGAAACCATCCAGGTTGCTCAAGTTCCGAGTTGGTAATACCGATCACTCCTCAGGTGATCCGCTCTCGCCATCTCGAACCATTTCAGGTAATTTGCATAATAAACGATACCCATTGCGTCGGTATCGGCGCAGATTACCCGCACCTTACTGCCTGTTTCTTTCAACGAATCCTCTCCAGTCATGAATGAAATATTCCATAAATGAGTGGCCCGGAGAAATCATGACATGTCCCTCTTTTGCGGATTTTTCCCCGAATACTCCGCAATTCAGTAGATTTTCACCCTCACGAGACGAGTAGACTGCAAGGGGGCTTGGGTCCGAAACGTGCGTTTTAACACTTATCGGAGTCGGGTGATCGCTCAGAACGGCAATCCTGAAATCTCCCTCTCCTTTCATCGCCTCGAGGATCCTCCCTACCACCTTTTCGTCAAAATCCTCTATTGCCGAGATCTTCCCCCCCCTGTTTCCCTCGTGACCCATCTCATCGGGTGCCTCGACATGAAGAAAAATAAAGTCATTATCTTGAAGATAGGATAGCGCCCTTTCTACCTTACCACAGTAATTTGTATCGGTATAGCCCGTGGCTCCTTCGACATCAAGAATTGCGAGGCCGGCATAGTACCCGATTCCCTTGAGGAGATCCACGGCAGATATAACACCACCATCTATGTTGTACCGCTCTGTGAGGGGATTCATTTCGGGTGCCTTCCCCTGTCCCCAGAGCCATATTGAACTCGCGGGGTTTTTACCGTCGGAAATCCTCTTTTGATTGACCGGATGGTTCTTCAGGATTTCTCTGGAGCGATTCATGAGATCGATAATGATATCCGATCCATCTCCTTCAGGAAGGTATTTTTCGATCTTTTCACCAACGATATCATGGGGCGGTGTCGTTGCAAGAACCGCCGACCCCCCCCTTAAAACCATGAGGTGCCGGTAACCCACACCGGGATAAAACTGAATACGGTCTGAGCCAAGTTCCCCATTCAAATCTTTCATGATAACCCTTGCTTCTTCAGAGGTTATGTGCCCGGAGGTGAAGTCATTGATCAGGGTTGGCGTTTCACTGCTCAGTGTTACGAGATTGCATCTGAAGGCCCTATCATCTGGTGCAAGTGCAACTCCCATGCTTGCCGCCTCGAGGGGCCCCCGTCCTGTATGATATTTCACGGGATCGTAGCCGAGGACTGAGAGATTCGCCACATCGCTTCCCGGTGTGAGGCCTTCGGGTATGGTATCAATAAGACCCACCGAACCATTCTCCGCAATCCAGTCCATATTGGGAGTCCGAGCGTATTCAAGGGGCGTCATACCCTGCAGATCATCGATGGGATAATCGGCCATTCCATCTCCAAGAAGAATTATATATTTCATTTGAGTCGTGGATCCTCTATCCTGATAAGGGCGGTCTTGCCGAGGACAACGTCAAGTTTATCGATCTCCTCCAGAGCGATCCGTATATTTTTTTCCATTGCCCTGTGAGTGGTCATAACAACCGGGACCGCATCATCGAGTTTCCTCTCTTTCTGAATAACCGAGGCGATACTGATATTGTTCTTACCGAGAACACCCGAGATGTTAGAGAGTACGCCCGGCCGGTCAACGGCAGAAAATCTCAGGTAATAATTGGTTACGATATCGTCCATGGGCATAAGGTTAATGTCTTCGATGTATTCCTTTTGAAAAGAACGGAGCGGAACCCGTCTCCATGTTCCCTTCATTGCATCCCTCCCTATGTCAACCAGATCGCTGACAACGGCACTTGCCGTTGGCATCATGCCCGCACCCTGGCCGTAGAGAAAAACCGAATCGGAGGCATCTCCCACAATATGGACGGCATTGAAGTTTCCATTCACACTTGCCAGTATATGATCGAAGGGTATCATCGTAGGATGAATCCGTGCCTCGATCGAATCTCCCTTTCTCATTGCAATGGCAAGGAGCTTGATCTTGTATCCCAGTTCACTGGCAAATTCAATATCCTGTTCCCTGATCTTCGATATTCCCTCCCGATGAATATCATCTAGGGCTACCCTTTTCCCGTAGGAAAGTGTCAGGGTAATAACAAGCTTGTGGGCTACATCGATCCCCTCTATATCAAAAGTCGGATCCGCCTCGGCAAAACCAAGATCCTGTGCCTTTTTGAGAACGATATCGAAGGCCTTGTTTTCATCGGTCATTTTCGTAAGGATATAGTTCGAGGTGCCGTTCATGATTCCGAAGATGGATTCTATATTATTGGCCACCAGAGATTCTTTGAGTGTCTTTATAATAGGGATTGTTCCTCCCACGCTTGCCTCGAAACCCACGTTTACCATCTCTTCGTCGGCAACCCTGAATATATCGTGCCCCTGTGAGGCAAGAAGGGCCTTGTTTGCTGTTACCACATGTTTTTTGTTGCGCATTGCCTTTATCAAAAAGGACATTGCCGGCTCATAGCCGCCCATGAGCTCCATCACGATCGATATCTCGGGATCTTCGAGAACCTCATTCGCGTCGGTCGTAAGGATATTTTTGTCGATGGGTACACCTCGCGATGTTTCAATGTCGAGATCGGCGATCTTTTTGACTATTAAATCGGCCCCTAATCGCCTCTTTATGAGTTCCCTGTTTTCACTGAGCAGCCTCACGACACCCGTACCTATCGTTCCGAGTCCAATCAATCCCAAAAATATTTTCTTACTCACCCTCTTAATTCCTCCATTAATGCTGCAACCGTTCATAGTGATTTTTGGTGAAAAACTCAACCTGTTTTTACCAGATCGAGTCTGCCGCCCCATCGTCTCAGGAGAACTCTCCTGAGCAGGGCATGCTCTTTCTTCTCAAGACGGGGATCCCTTTCGAGGACATCGAAGGCGGCATCTCTCGCCTGATTCAAGATTTTACCGTCCCTCATGATACTTGCCACACGAAAATCTGGGAGACCAGACTGCCTCGTGCCCATGAACTCTCCCGGCCCCCGTATTGAAAGATCCTCTTCGGAAATTCTGAAGCCGTCATTTGTTTTCTCCATAATGCGAAGCCTCTTCTTCGAGTCCTCCGTGCCGGTATGATGGGCCAGGAGAATACAGGCGGAAGAAATGCGCCCCCTTCCAACTCTTCCCCTTAGCTGATGAAGCTGCGAAAGTCCAAACCTTTCTGCATGTTCCACAATCATAAGGGATGCCGTCGGTACGTCGATTCCAACCTCTATGACGGTAGTTGAAACTAGAATATCGAGGTCTCCCGCGAGGAAGGTCCTCATGATGGCATTCTTTTCGTCACTTTTCATCTTACCGTGGATCAATCCCACTCTTGCCTCGGGAAATATGTCATTCTGGAGATGGAAGGACATGCTTGTCGCATCCTTAAGATCGAGGGTTTCCGATTCCTCGACAAGGGGATAGATGATAAATACCTGGTTTTTCTTCGCTATCTCTTTTCGTATTATTCCGTATACCTTCTCCCGTGCCTTTTCGTAGTAAACCTTCGTCATGATCGGTTTTTTCCCCGGCGGCATCTCATCGATAACCGATATATCAAGATCTCCATAGGCAGTCATCGCCAGGGTCCGCGGTATCGGCGTTGCTGTCATAACGAGAACGTCGGGGTTCATTCCCTTTTCGCGAAGAATCGCCCGTTGCAGAACGCCAAAGCGGTGCTGCTCGTCAATGACCACGAGTCCGAGCTTCTCGAATATTACTCCTTCCTGAATCAACGCATGGGTGCCGACGACGATATTCACCCTGCCACTTTTTATGTCTTCGATCATTTCTCTTTGACTTTTCGATTTTGTACCGCCCGTGAGAAGAGAGACAGTGATGCCCAGCTTTTTCGCCCAGGTTTTCATGTTTTCAAAGTGTTGTTCAGCCAGAATCTCTGTCGGTGCCATAATCGCCGACTGGTACCCATTTTCAAAGGCAACAATCATCGCTGCCATCGATACGATTGTCTTTCCGCTTCCGACATCACCCTGGAGAAGCCTGTTCATCGGGTAATCGTTTCCCATGTTTCTCTCTATCTCTCCGATGACCCTTTTCTGCGCCCCTGTCAAATCGAAGGGAAGAAGCGCACGAAACCTCTCCCTCATATCGCCTTTGATAGCAAAGGAAATACCCTTCTCACGTTCATACCCCTTCTTCCTGAAGGCCATACCGAGCTCAAAAAAGAAAAATTCATCGAAGACAATTCGCCGGTGCGCCGCCGATTTGAAGGCATTAAACCTGTCAATATCTTCTTCATAGTCCGGAAAGTGAAGAGCCCTGAGAGATTGTTCCAGGTTATCGAGCGCGTTATTGCTGGAGACATAATCGGGGATGGCATCGATCGCATACTTTCCATAATCGGTGACCACATTTTTCATAATCTTTCGCAGGTATTTCTGATGAAGTCCTTCCGTCTCGGAATAGACGGGAATAATCCTTCTTACATTGAGAGATTCCTTTTCCTCTTCACCGATCATCTCGTAATCGGGGTGGATCATGTCCTTTCCGAAGAGATAGCCCCGAACCTCTCCCGTCAGAAAAAACCGTTTCCCCTTTTTGAAGGTGTTTCTAAGATAGCTGGAATTCCCTCTGAACCACTTTGCCGTCATCATGCCGCTACCGTCATCGAAGGTAACCTCAAAGACACCCTTTTTTCGGTATCGTTGCACCCTCACATCGATAACTTCACCGATCACTGTCTCTTTTTTTCCGAGCTCTGCATCCGATATCGTCTTCACAAAACGCCTGTCTTCATAACGACGGGGGAGAAAGTAGAGCATATCCTCGACAGAATTCACCCCTTTTTTTGAGAGGAGTACCGCCATCTTTGGACCGACCCCCCTGACGTACTGAGCGGAGAGAGAGAGCTTTTCAAAAGCGCCCTGAATATTTTTTTCAGAAAGATCTACGGCTGAAGAAAGGTTTTCTTCGCTCGCTTTTAATTGTCTCATCTGCCTGATAGTCACCAGAGCACCCTCGATACGGCTCTTTTTTTTCTCACCTCCCAGCGCATCGAAGTCGCAAAAGAGCGATTTCAGTCCCGAGATAAATTTATCATAGTCTTCTCCACCACCTGATCCCTTTTCCTCTGACCTGTGAAGAACGTTCCCCAAGTCATCCAGATATCCCGAGATAGTAGCTTCAAGATCTCGTATAAGAGAGATATTCCTGTAGTCATTGCGTCTGATAAAGAGGAGCGGCGCTTCTATCTTATCAAGGGTTTTTAAAATATCATTCATTGATGTTTGACCGAAAAACTCTGAAATATCAAATATAACAGACGCAATTTACTAACAAAAATACCGCATATTTACAAGGAAAGAATTGACTTTTCGCGCTAATTGGGTTACGAATTTCCGAACTACTTTTTACGTGAGGAAACGGAGCGCCATGGCCAGTAAATATAAGGATGCCGGGGTAGACATCGACAAAGCCAGTGTTTTTATTGAAAAGATCAAGCCTCTCATCAAGACAACCAACCGTAAGGGTGTTGTCGGTAATATCGGGAGTTTCGGGGGCCTCTTTCACCTCGATATGCAGAAGTACAAAAACCCACTCCTTGTTTCGACCACAGACGGAGTGGGCACAAAACTGAACATAGCCCATGCAATGGACATTCACAATACGGTAGGCATCGATCTTGTCGCCATGAGCGTCAATGATTTGATTGTCCAGGGGGCAGAGCCCCTTTTCTTTCTCGATTACATAGCAACGGGAAAGTTAAGTCTTGAAAACAGTGTTGCCATTGTTGAGGGCATAGCGAAGGGATGCGCCGAGTCGGGATGTGCCCTCACGGGGGGCGAAACGGCGGAAATGCCGGGCTTCTACAAAGACAACGAATATGATCTCGCAGGGTTCTGTGTAGGTATTGTTGAATATGAGAAACTGATAGACGGATCGGAGGTCAGCGTCGGTGACAGGATAATAGGATTTGCCTCAAGCGGAATCCACAGTAACGGACTCTCCCTCGCTCGGGACGTGCTCTTTAACAAAGGTGGGCTCACCGTGAACGATTCCGTCGAAGGCCTTGACCATTCACTCGGTATGGAACTTTTGACCCCCACCAGGATTTATGTGAACACCGTCCTCAATCTGATAAAGAATTTCAATATAAAGGGAATAGTCAACATTACCGGTGGCGGCTTTATCGATAATATTCCCCGCATAATCCCCACCAGGTGCAAGGCCGTTATCAAAAAGGGAACATGGGCAATTCACCCCATATTCGATGTTATCCGGAAAATCGGCGACGTCGATGAGATGGAGATGTTCAGGGTATTCAATATGGGTATAGGGATGATGATAATCGTCCACGAAGAGGATTCAAAGGAGATTCTTAATCGATTGGAATTTCTCGGGGAAAAGGCCTACGAAGTCGGTATCATCGGCAATCGTAAGGAAGAGGAAGAACGGGTAACATTCGAGTAGACAATGGAGAAAAAAAAGTTATCTCTTGGCGTTTTGGTTTCGGGAAGCGGATCAAACCTTCAATCTATTATTGACAGCATAGAACGTGGCGTGCTCAATGCATCAATCGAGATTGTCATCAGCAACACTCCCGACGCCTTTGCCCTCGAACGAGCGGCAAAGCACAACTTGGAATCGATAGTCATCGATCATGCGGAATTTCAGTCGAGAGAGGATTTCGATCGAAAGATGATAGATATCCTCACATCGCATTCCGTGGATCTCGTCATTATGGCGGGATTTATGCGAATACTATCCCCCCTCTTTCTCAGGTCCTTTCCAATGAAAATAATAAACATTCATCCCGCCCTCCTGCCATCATTCCCGGGACTTCATGCACAGAGACAGGCCTTCGATTACGGCGTGAGATTCTCCGGATGTACCGTCCATTTTGCCGATGAAGGCGTTGATACCGGCCCCATTATTATCCAGTCCGTTGTGCCCGTTTACGATGACGATACCGAAGAGAGCCTGCAGAAACGTATACTTAAGGAGGAACATCGGATCTACCCCCAGGCAATCCAGCTCATCGCCGAAGGGAAAGTCGAGATTTCGGGAAGAAAAGTCAAGATACGGAACCATGAAGAAATCGGCGACAAACCGATTCACAACCCTCCCCTCGTAACGTTTTAATTGCGGAATGATTATCGTAAGCGCATGCCTTCTCGGAATTAAATGTCGCTATGACGGTGAGAGCCGGAGTGATGAGACTGCCCTTTCGATGGTTCCCGGGGAAATTTTCATACCGGTCTGTCCGGAGCAGCTGGGAGGTCTTTCCACCCCCCGCTCTCCATCAGAAATAGTGGGGGGCGATGGCCACGATGTTTTGAATGGTACTGCCAGGGTAATCGACAGAGAGGGGCATGATGTTACCGCTTCCTTTATTCGAGGTTCCCGAGAGGCCCTGAAAATAGCCACGCTTTTTAATATCACGACAGCAGTCATGAAAGAAAGAAGTCCCTCCTGTGGGACCTTCCATATAATGCGAAAGGGGAAATGTACCGAGGGGGCTGGCGTTACTTCGGCACTTTTCATACAAAAGGGTATAGAGGTCGTATCATCGGAAAGGATTCATGAATACCTTGCTGAACACCATCGTGATAGGAAGTGACCTCAGTGCTCTTACCGCCGCCCTTGTGTCCGCGCGTCACGGGAAGAGTACAGCACTGATAATTGAAGAGAATCACCCCTCTTCATTCTCCGAGAAGGGATATCGCTTCAACTCGAGAAGTATGACCTTCGGAGGAATCAATCCTGATGGGATACTGTCTCACCTCTTGAAAGCGCTTGATCTCTCTCTTCCTCAAAATACCAGGACTCCACCTCCCCTTCAGGTTATCCTCCCCGACAATAGAATCACACTGTTCAATGACCCCGATCTTCTTGCACAAGAGATAGAACGTGAGTTGGGAATTCCTTCAAAAACCGTGAGGAACCTTTACGATAAAGCAATACCCGCGATCAAAGCCAGTTTTGCACCGAAAGTAAAGGGAGAAACCTCTACGGGAAAACAAAAACCCTTTCACCCCCCCCTTTCAATCTTCAGAAAGCTCGCAGGAAGAGGAATTATTTCCCCCCTTCGGTTCTATAAATTTAAAAAACATCCCGCGCTCGTCGATACCTTTCGCGGCCTTTCATCGGTCCTCGCCAATGTCGAGAGCGACACAATCGATCCCCCTTCCCTTTCCTACGCCCTTCTCCTTTTATCGAAGGGAATTCATCCCGACGGCGACGATATCGGCATCCTGATCGACCGTATGAGGGAAAAGTTTGAATCGCTGGGTGGGCATATCGTGAAGGACTGCGACGTTCAAGCGGTGTCGATGGGAAGATCCGTTTCCGTCGATGTAAAGGTCGGAGAAAAAGTTTTCGTTATTGATGGCGAGAGCATCATTGCAAGCGCGAAGTGGAACAAATTATCGTCTGCTCTTGCCGACGACAAAAGACTGTCAGGCCTTGCACGACAATACAGAAAGAGTGAATCATCCTTCTTGTATCCCTTTACCTTCTTTATGGGTGTGCGGCAAAAGGGCATTCCCGAGATGATGTCCGAAACTGTCATATTCCTGGCCGATAAATCGCAGCACTTCCTGAAGGGCAATCTCCTCGTCATGACGCGATCGCCCCGCGACAACACTGCATGTGCACCGGAAGGAGGATGTGCGCTCGGCATAACCATGTTTCTCGAGGACCCGCCCCGGCAATTACACGATAGTGTGCTTCGACACTTTATACACAATTCCCTCGATGCCCTTGAAAATTTCCTCCCCTTTCTTGACGAAAGCATCGATGTTATTGCAGAAGATAATTCTATACTGTTATCCCGGAAATATCAGGATGTGATAAATCGAAAGATTACTGTAACAAATCGAATTTCTTCAGAGATATCCCTTTTTTCAAACAGAAAGCATCTGAAAAACATCGCGATCACCGGTGGCGAATTTGCTCCTGCCGTCGGCATCGAGGGGGAAATAGCATCGGGAATAGAGGCGGCTGAAGGGATTATTGGAAGATTAAGGGGATAGCTCCCGCTAAAGATTTCTCCCATCGGATAGTGCACACCCGTCTTTCCGTGAATCCCTTCGCAATGGAATATTTCAAAGAGATCACCTTTCCTGATAATCTTACTGCATAATCAATGAGATATTCAAAAAAGACTTGCAAAATATCTGTTTATGGTTTATTACCCCCTAATCTTATTTAGTTAGGGGTTTAGAAAAATGTCTCGGTTTTGTGATATATGCGGTAAAGGACCTGTGGTTGGTAACAAGGTAAGCCACGCCAATAATAAGACAAAAAGAGTTTGGTATCCCAATCTTCAGAAGATACGTGTGATAGATGATAAGACGGGATCGGTGAAGAGGGCCAAAGTGTGCACGCGGTGTCTTCGCTCCGGTGCGGTAAAAAAGGCCGTATAAGATATCGACTATTCTACAATCTCGCTGAAATCAACCTCTTTCCTTAACGCTGTGAGTAGCATCTCCACATCTGATTTGAAATCGGGGACAATCGTAAGCTGGATTATAGACTCGATATTGTCTATGGTGGTGGCAAGAGCAATCCCCTCGTACCCCTCAAGGATGAATTTCACATAGGCAATGTCTTTTCGTTCCAACCGTAGTTTCTTTGTTATGATATCGTTTTCTTTCATAATGATTGTGCCGTGTGGTGTCTGCTGACAGGCGAAATAAAAATCACTCCTTGACTTGATATATTGCCTTGTTTATATTGCGAATCAGCCATGATAAGTCAATAAGAAAAAGGATCAATTGTTCATGTTACCCACCACTCACTGGGAAAACTCTTACGCAGACGGCAAAGCCCAGGAGGCCCTTGCAAAAGAATTGGGTATTCACCCGATCCTCTCACGAATCTTATTAAATCGTAATATTTCTACCACGAAAAAAGCAAAGAAGTTTCTCTTTCCCTCCCTTCGAGACCTCCATAATCCATTCCTCATGAAGGATATGGAAGACGGAGTTGACCGTGTCATGAAGGCGATACGTGAGGGTGAGAAGGTCGTGATCTATGGAGACTACGATGCCGACGGAATCACGTCAACGGTCCTTCTCGTCAAATTTCTCAGATACTTACAGGTCAATACTTCCTATTATATCCCCGACAGGATCAGAGACGGATACGGCCTTCATAAAGAAGCTCTAGATTCGATAAAAGCTGGAGGAACAGATCTCATAATTACCGTCGATTGCGGCATTTCAGACAATGAAGAGGTCACCTATGCCAATTCACTGGGAATAGATACGATTATTCTCGATCATCATGAGGTTCCCGAGAGGATGCCCGAAGCTGTCGCCGTAATCGATCCCCATAGAAGGGACTGCGATTTTCCCTTCAAACATCTCGCCGGTGTGGGAGTGGCATTCAATTTTCTGATCGCCCTCAGAGGGAGTCTGAGAAATATCGGTTTCTGGAAGGACGGAAAATATCCAAATCTGAGAAAATATCTCGACCTCGTTGCCTTGGGAACCATCGGCGATGTCGTTCCTCTCGTCGATGAAAACAGAATCTTTGCAAAGATAGGAATGGCTACAATAAATGAGGGGAAAAACATCGGCCTGAGGGCGCTCCGATCGACCTCGGGAATGGAGGGAAAAACAATAGATTCCGGAGCTGCCTCATTCAATCTGATTCCAAGAATCAACGCTGCGGGAAGAGTCGGATCGCCCGAGGATGCAGTTCAGCTTCTCCTTACGGAGGATACAGAGACAGCGTTGAGACTCTCTGAGAGACTCAACGCCTATAATAAAGAACGCCAGGAGATCGAGAGGATAATAGTTGAAGAAATACTTCATGAAATAAAAGTAACTACAAGAAATGAAGATATAAAATCATTCGTATTTGCATCTCACCGGTGGCATCCCGGTGTCATCGGTATCGTTGCTTCAAAGATCGTCGACAGGTATTATCGGCCGACGATATTAATCAGCCTTAAGAATGGTATCGGAAAAGGTTCGGGGAGAAGCATCTCCACGTTTAATCTCTATCGAAGCCTGGAAGAGAAGTGCGCCTCACTTCTCCTTTCCTTCGGAGGGCACCAGCATGCTGCAGGAATAACCATCAGGGAGGAAGATATCGAGCATTTTTCACAAATCCTGGACGCTACTGTACGCGATGAGCTCGATGATTCTGATTTTACAAAAAAAACTGCCATCGATGCCGAATGCACCATGGAAGACATCACCTACGATCTCATCTCTCAGATCGAGATGCTCTCACCCTTCGGCAACATGAACCCTGAACCGATACTCTGCACCAAGAAGGTACGTGTCTCATCCCTTCAGATGGTGGGGAACAATCACCTGAAGATGAACATGAAAAAAAGCGGGCTCTCCTACGATTCAATATGGTTTAATAAGGGACACTTCGCCAATACCCTGGCAAAATCAACCGTCGATATAGCATTTACCCCACAGATCAACAACTGGAGGGGAACGAGCACTATTCAGCTGAAGTTGAAAGATATATCAAAGCATATACAATCTTGACGGTTTCCTAAAAAGTTACTATTCGATAGCATAATAAAAAGATTGAAGCTCCCCGCAACAAGCTGCGGGGAATCTCCATTGTTAAGGAAAAAGTTTGTTTTATATCCGCTCGCTAACCCCGCCGCAAGCAGCGGGGAATGCGCTCGCTGTTCAATTCGAATGGAAGCGCACTCTCGTAAAGTAGTACACCTCCCGGTAAGGACCATTCCTTCAAGAGTGCATCCCTTCGGGACACCCCGGTCAAGGCTCGCAGATCCTGACTAATGAGGCGTAGGGAGTGTTAACTGCAGCGACTCGTTACACTTTTTACGAAGCCATTCGTTTTATTTCCAGTCCCTTTTGTCGACGATGAGTTTATCTTCCGTCGAGAGAATCCCTCGATCGACAACCTCTATCGTATCTATCTTCACCGTGCATTTATCGTGAAAGAGAGAGCGAAAGCGATTCTTTATCTCCTCCCCCTCTTTATCCGATTCTATCGTCACCGTCAGATGATCCCTGTATGATTCGCGTATGATGACAACCTGAAAATTGATATCTTTCAGCACCTTCTTTATGGCATTCAACTGGCTCGGCGTTATAAAAAGTCCCCGTACCTTCACGGCATCTCCGACTCTTCCGGCTATACCATCAAGCCTCAGCGCTGTTCTTCCGCATGAACAGGGCCCTGGCATCACTCTCGAGAGGTCACCCGTTCCGAACCTGAAAAGAAAAAACAGGTCGTTCAGTCTTGTCACAACCACTTCACCCAGGGCGCCCTCTTCTACCGACAATCCCGTAGCTGGATCGACTATCTCGACAATTACCTCTTCACAGATATGCCAGCCTTTTTTTTCGGAACACTCGTAGGCGATATCACCGACTTCGGTTGCCCCGTACATCTGATAGGTATCGATACCGTACTCCTTCTCAAAGACCTGACGAAGCGACGGCTCGAGGGGCTCTGCCACAAAAACCGCCCTCGTCACGCCGAAATCATTTCTAAAAGAATAGCCCATAGCGTCGGCTTTATCGATGATGGCCTTTAAAAAACTGGGCGTGCCCGTGTAACCCGTAATGCCAAGGTCGCGAATAAGTGCGACCTGTGTTTCCGTCCCCGACGTTCCCGATGGAACAACCGTTGCCCCTGCAGACCGCAGGCCCTCGTGAAAGGTAAGTCCCGCCGCAACCATATGATAGGAAAAGGTATTCAGGACAATATCGCCCGTTCGAAAACCGGCCGCCCGGTATCCCCTCCCCCAGAGTGAATGTTCCATAAGATGCGGCTCATAAACCGGTCCGGGGGAAATAAAGATTCTTTCGGCAGTGACGTCTTGCCCCGAAAACCCCCCGAAGGGTGGCTCTTTGAGTTCCCATTCGACCAGTGCTTCTCGTGAGATAACGGGAAGCTTCTGGAGATCATCGATAGTATTGATATCCGCGGATTCAATACCCAGTTCGGCAAAGGTCTCCCTTACCCTGAGGGACTTTTCATTCGCCGCCCTCACCATGCTGGCAAGCCGCTCGCCCTGTTCCGCTTCCCGTTGTTCCGGGGACCGAGTTTCACTGTCATCATAATAGGTTTTCATGGTAACGCTCCTTCACAGGCATCGTTCAAAATCGTTGTTCTTTGTATTGTGATTGCATATAACCGACGCGATGCTTCGTTGACTAGGGTATCTTTCGTTTACAACCACCGTTTTCTTCTCTTGTAGGACTTCACATCTCGGTATGACTTTACATCTCCACCAGCCGCCATTCCGAGATAAAATTCCTTTATATCGGGATTCTCCTTCAACTCTTCAGAGAGACCCTCCATAACGATCTTTCCGTTTTCCATAACGTATCCGTAGTGCGCGATCTGAAGCGCCATATTTGCGTTCTGCTCCACGAGAATTATGGTGGTTTTCTGCTCTTCGTTGATCCTCTTTATTATCCTGAATATCTCCTTCACAATAAGGGGTGCCAACCCCAGAGAGGGTTCATCGAGAAGGAGCAATCTCGGGTGGGCCATAAGTGCCCGGCCCATGACGAGCATCTGAAGTTCTCCACCGCTGCAGTATCCCGCAAGAGATTTTCTCCTCTTTTTAAGAGCCGGAAAATAGTCGTAGATCAATTCCAGTTCTTTTTTGTAAGGCTTTCCCCAGCGGGTGGCGGTCCCAACCCTCAGGTTTTCTTCGATTGTAAGGTATTTGAAGGGCTGTCTCCCCTCCAGGACCTGTATTATCCCCTTTCTCGTAATCGCCTCGGGTGATGAATTCTGTATATTCTTCCCTTCGTAGACGATATCGCCATCGGTGACACTCCCGTTTTCCGGTTTCAGAAGTCCCGAAATAGCCTTCAGTGTCGTTGTCTTTCCCGCCCCGTTACTCCCAAGGAGTGATACGATGTGGTTCTTCTCTACGCCGAGGGATACCCCCTTTAAGACCTGGATAACGTCTGAATAGACGACACTTATATTATTAATCTGAAGCAATACATTATTATCGTTCATTGTCCCTATCCTGTTTTTTTACGCATAGAATTGACCGTAAGTACTATCAGTAGGAAAAGGGCCAGAGTCTGAAGCTGGAACGGATGATGCGCCACACCTCGGCCAATCCCCTCGGTTCAAATATAATAAAAAGGACGATAGCAAGGCCGAAGACAAGCTCACGAAGCGGTGCTATGGTGAGTCCCACCCCGTGGAGAGCATCAATGTTCATGAATATATCGGTCAGCCATCGCAGTGTCTCGTTAAGGCCGGTGATGAAAACGGCACCGTAGATTGAGCCGGCGATATTCCCCATCCCGCCTATGATTACCATGGCAATATATTCAACGGACAGGCCAAGCGTGAAAGGTTCTGCCGTGATACTTGTCATGTAATATGCCCAGAGCGCTCCGGCAAATCCCGCATAAAAAGAGCTTATACCGAAGGAAAGGAGTTTATACTGAAATATGGGTATACCCATGCCTTCTGCGGCACGGTCATTATCCCTGATCGCAATGAAGGCACGGCCGTATCGGGTCCTTACTATATTGACGGCGATCAGCGTCATCAGAACAAGACTTGCGAAGGTTACGTAGAAAAAGTGCCGTTCATCGATAATTTCCATACCGAATATGGAAACTGCCGGAAGCACGATCCCCCGGGTCCCCATAGTAAGGCTGTCCCAGTGTACGAGCGCATATTCGATAATAAATTGTCCTGCCAGTGTTGCAATCGTAAGATAGAGTCCCTTTAGCCGTCCCGAGGGGATACCGAATACCATTCCCACCATTGCCGTTATAAGACCTGCCGCAGGAAGTGCCAAAAGGAAGGGCATATGAACTCGTGTGGCAAGTATGGCAGCGGCATAGGCTCCCACACCGAAAAAGGCGCCGTGACCAAGTGAGATCTGGCCGGTAAACCCGATGAGAATATTGAGACCTATGGCGGCTATGGAAGTAATGGCGATAATGTTGAGGACGTAGAGGAGATAGGGGCCGCTCACGAATGGTACCGCTCCGAAGAGCATCGAAAGTCCTATGGCCAGCCAGAGACGTCCATAGTCGGTCTCGAATATCGTCAGCTCATCTTCGTAGCGTTCCTTGAAATTACCGCAGGGATGCAACTGTAGTTTCATTACCTTAAATACCTCTCAAACCCTTTCAATCTCTACCAGTCCGAAAAGACCATAGGGCCGTATTAACAATATGAAAACGAGCACAATATAGGGGACAACATCCCGAAGTGATGGAGAAAGATACCCGCCCGTAAAGGTTTCAAGGAGTCCGATTATGAGGCCACCGATGATGGCACCACCGATACTGTCGAGTCCTCCGAGAATGACCACGGGGAAAACCTTAAGCCCCACCGACGAAAGGTCGTGGACATTGATACCGTTGATAATGCCGAGGACGATGCCGCTCATTCCCGCGACCAGTGCCGCAATGGCCCAGGAAAGCGCAAAGACCCTCCTCACGTGAACCCCCAACGAAAGGGCCGCCGTTTGATTGTCTGCAACGGATCTCATGTAGATGCCCTGTGAAGAATACTTAAAAAAGAGCCCCAGAAGAACCAGAAACAGAAGGCCGATCATCGTTGAGAGTACATAGACGGGGGGTATATTTATGCCACCCCACTCAATCGATAGGTTCGAGGGAAGAAAATCGGGGTAGATATAGAGGTTTCCTCCCCATATGAGAAGCATCAGTCCCTTGAATATTGCAGCCAGCCCCACCGTCAGCATGATAACGTAGATAAGGGGTTCACCGATAAGGGGGCGCAAAAAGAGTCGCTCGATCACGAATCCCATAACGAAGCATCCCGTGAGGGAAACAAGAAAGGCAGCATAGACGGGAAGTCCCGCCCAGGTAACCATGGTCAAAAAGATAAAGGCGCCGAAGGCCAGCAGTTCGCCGTGGGCAAAATTCAATACGCTGGATGACTTGAAGATCATGACAAACCCCATTGCCGCCATGCCGTAAAGAAAACCTATGCTTATCCCATTCACCAGGAGTTGCACAAAAAATTCCATTATTCCATCCTTCCCTCATAAAGACTCAGTATTCTTACTTTTGTTTCGATGGTATTCACCTGTCCATCCCTGTACCTCACCGTACCCTTGACCTCCAGCTCCTTCTCGCCGCTGTACATGGCCTCGATGAGCTTAATATAGAGGCCATAGACGAAGCGCCTCCTTACCTTCCCCGTCCTCGTCAGTTCTTCATCATCGGCGTCGAGCAGTTTATAGAGGAGGATAAAATTGCGTATTTTCATGGGATCGGGAAGTCGCTCATTGACACTTTCGATCTCATCCTTTATCAGACCCTCCACTTCATGCCTCTGGGAGAGATCCGTATAGGTGGTATAGGGAATCATCCGTTCCTCGGCCCAGTTACCCACATTTCCCATATCGATATTTATAAGGGCCGTTATATAGGGCCTGCTTTCACCGAATATCACCGCCTCCTTGATATAGGGGCTGAATTTGAGACGAGTCTCGATAAAATCGGGTGAAAAGGGATTTCCATCTTTGTTTCGTATGATCTCTTCTTTCCTGCCTATTATGACGAGATGGCCGTCCTCATCGAGATATCCTGCATCGCCCGTCTTCAGCCACCCCCTGCTGAAGGCCGATTCCGTTGCTTCGAAGTCGTTGTAATAACCCCTGAATACGGACCCGCTCGCCAGAAGCACCTCCTGATCGTCGGAAATCGTCACTTCCGTTCGCGGCAGGGGTCTTCCCACCGTTTCCGCCTTCACCTCGCCATCGGGCTGAACCTGAAATATGCCTCCCGCCTCGGTAAGCCCATAGCACTGTTTGAGATTCAACCCCATAGACCTGAAGAACCTTATGACATCGGGACTTATGGGATGCCCCCCCGTGTAGGCGCTCTTAAGGCGTGCACAACCGATTCGATCGAGAAGGGGACGGAAAATAATAACGGATGCTAATCCACGCAATAGCCTGACATGAAAAGGAATGCTGATATTCCGATATTCGAGATCTGCGACATACCCCCCTATCCTCTCGGAGAGCGCGAAGAGTTTGCGCTTAACAAGACCCGCATCATCCATCTTTACCCTGATAGTCGATGCCAGGTCCTCCCAAAATCGTGACGATGTTATTATCGTATCCGGTCCCAGTTCCCTGAAATCTTCCTGAATGGTTTCAGGCGTTTCGGGAAAATTCATCGTCATTTTTCCCATGAGGGCCACACCCATGCCCCACATCTGATCGACGATCCACGCTGGCGGTGAAATAGAAAGCCAGTTTGCCTCGGCCTTCACCGGAGCCGATTCGATCCATTTGCCTCCTATATCGGTAAAATTTCTGTGGGAGAGCATTGCAAGCTTCGATAGGCCTGTCGTTCCCGAGGTCATAATCATGATCGCAATATCGCTTCGTCTCCCCTTCCACAACTCATTGTCAAAGAGGTCTGGTTTGGCGCTCTCGACATCTTTCCCTGTCTTCAGCAATTCCGCAAAGCTCACAAGCCATGTATCATCTCGATAGGACCGCATCCCCGTCTGATCGATATAGATGACCTTGCGAACATGGGAAAGCCGCTCTCTCTTCTCCAGAAGCTTGTCCACCTGTTCCTGATCCTGGGCTATTACATAGGTAGCACCGATACGGTTGAGCGTATCGGCAAGCTCATCGCTGATCGCCGAGGTAAAGAGATTGAGAGTGACTCCTCCCACCGCCTGCACTCCGAGTCCGCTGAAAAGCCATTCGGGATGATTGTCCGTCACTATTCCTACATTTTCTCCCCTCTTGAAACCGAGGCCCCTGAGACCCAGGCCGACCAACTTTGAATACTGAAAATAGTCTTCCCAGGAGTAGGTCTGCCATATCCCATATGCCTTTTCCCTAATTGCCGCACCCTTACCGTCGGAGCTCGCAGCGATTCTCGCGAGCAGTTGCGGCAGTGTATACCTTTCTGAACCGGACTCACTCTCTTTCATTCCTTCTCTCGCTTCCACGGCCCTCACGAAATCACCGCTTCCTCTCCCAGGTATGCTTTAATAACATCGGGATTGTTCTGGATTAGATCGGGACTCCCCTCCGCAAGCTTTTCTCCGAAATTCAGCGCTACAATTCGTTTGGAAATACTCATCACGATGGACATATCGTGCTCAACGAGTATCATCGTCTGTTTCCATTCCTCATTCATCTCTGCGAGGAAGCGGACCATATCTTCTTTTTCCTCGAGAGTCATGCCTGCGAAGGGTTCATCAAGGACCAGGAGCTTTGGTTTGAGCGCCAGTGCCCTCCCCAGTTCAACCCTCTTTCGCAATCCATAGGGCAGAGATCCCACCGGTTTCTTCCGTATCGCCTGCATCTCGAGAAAATCGATAAGTTCCTCCACAACCAGACGATGTCCTACTTCTTCACGGCGCACCGAAGGTAAAAAAGCAAGGGCCCCACCAAGCCTGTATTTACAGTGTATGTGACGGGCCAGAAGCATATTGGAAAGCACCGTCATCCCCGGGAAGAGTTCAATATTCTGAAAGGTTCTCCCGATGCCTTCTCTTACCAGCTCATGTGTATGAAGGTGGGTTATATCCTTCCCGTTAAATATAACGGTACCCTTCTGCGGTCGGTAAAATCCCGTGAGGCAGTTAAGAAGGCTCGTTTTCCCCGCACCATTCGGACCTATGACCGCAAGTAACTCTCCCGTTTTCACTGAGAGACTGACGTTACTGAGTGCCATCACACCACCGAAACTCAGGGAAAGGTCGCTCACAGCAAGCTCCGCCCTTGTCTCATTTACTGAGACCGAATCAAATATTCCCGGTCTGCCACGAAACGCTTTCATCGTCTAATTCACAATCCTTATCTCGTCTTTTCCCGGCACGAAGAAATTGGTAAGGGGTACAAACCTTCCGTCTTCATGGACCTGAACGATTCTTCCCTTGAAAGAACCCTCATGATTTGTTTCTGAATAGCTGATGTTCGGTAACAGTCCACCCAGATTTTCGTCTCTGAATGATTCCATTGCCTTGTTGATAGTTTCCCGCGTTACCTTTCCGTACTTTTTCTTTGCGGTAATGAAGGCCTTCTCCATAATCATACCGACGGAGATACCTTCCCAGTAAGATGCATCAAAATTATTTACCGTCTTGTATCGCTTCCAGATCTCTTCCATAACCTTGATTCCTTCAGATTCGTCGACAGGCAGTCCGCCGGGGAACTGTATTCTGAGACGGTCACGAATGAGATCTTTTCCCATACGGAAGAAATCGGGATCGGTGGAGGTCCATGTCCCGAAGAAGGCCGGCTTATAGTTTATTCTGTCTGCGCTTTTTAGCGTTGTTATTATTGCCGCTGGAAGCATCTGCATGAAGATATATTCGGCACCCTTTTTCCGCAGCCGAAGCAGTTCTGTTGTAAGATCAACCGTTTTGGAGGGAAACTCTTCAATGCTCACGATCTCTATATTATGCTTTTCTGCATAATCCTTGCTTGGTTCATGTATCGATCGTCCATAGGCGTTGTTGTAGGTCAAAAGTCCCACCTTTGGAGGATCATCTCCCCTATGGATTTTGTTGATATAATCAAGAATGGCATAGCAATCCATGCGGTAGCTGCCGAAGGGGAGGTACATGTAATCTATCGGTTCTTCGAGAATTTCCCAGCTTGTCGAGTAGTTTATCGTCGGTATCTTGTAGCGTTGGATAATCGGCTTTGCCGCCAGTCCTTCACCGGCGCCCCACGTCGCTATCATATCAACACGGTCCCGTACGGCAAATTTCCTGACCGCTGCGACCGCCTCGGTGACCTTATACATGGTATCAACGAGTATCATCTCTATCTCGTCACCATCTATCCCTCCCTTGACTTCATTGACATAGCGGAAATAATCTTGTTGTCCCTTTGCATGGAACTGACCCCAGGTCGATGCCGGACCGGTAAGATTTATCGCCGCTCCTACCTTTATCGTTTTTGCCGTTACGTCCGTCACTACTATCAGAAGCATTCCAATCATAATTGCCAGATACATTATTTTTTTCATCATTCTCTCCTTTTCTAATGGTAGAATAAAAAAAGCCGTGGTATATCCACGGCCTTTTAAACAAAAAAAGCCGCGTGCTTCGCTTTCGGTCCGCCCGCGGCTCTTACTAACAATTCTGTTTACGAGCGCGTCAGGCAGACCTCCATAAAAAAGCTAAAGAAGCTAAAAAAGCTGCCAAATTTCTCGTAAACATTACCTGTTCTCATAAATATTCCTTACCCGTTTGACGATTATCTGAACTAAACGATAGAGAAAGTCAAGAAAAAAGTTTTATTTCTCTATTTAATATATTTAAAAAACTTAACATCGGGAGTCAAAATCAATGTCGTATCTTCCTTCAATGAATTCTTGTAGGCCTCGAGACTCCTGATGAATTCGTAGAACTTAAGATCCTTTTGGTAGGCGTCGGCATAGATCTTGACTGCTTCCGCATCACCTTCTCCCTTGAGCACTTCCGATTCCTTATATGCCTTTGCCAAGATAACAGTCCTTTCCATGTCTGCCTTGGCCGTTATCTTTTTCGATTCTTCTTCACCTTCGGAGCGATACTGTTTTGCCTGTCGCTCCCGCTCCGCCCTCATCCTGTCAAAGACATGCTTCTCGTTCTGTTCGGGAAGATCGGCTCTTTTTATCCTGACATCGACTACCTCTATCCCGTAGTCCTTTGCACGATCGGCCGATTTCTTTGTCACCGTCTCCATAATCTCACTTCTCGTTTTTGACACGATACTCGAAAGATTGTGCTTTCCCAGCTCGACCCTGAGCTGCGCATAGACGATATCATCAAGCCTCGCCTGGGCACCCCTTTCATTTTTCACCGTCGTATAGAACTTGAGGGGATCGGCAATCTTCCACTTTGTGTAATTATCGACGACAAGATTCTTTTTGTCCCTCGTAAGGATCTCCGTCGGTGATGCATCATAGACGAGTATCCTCTTCTCGAAATATACCACTTCCTGTACAAAGGGTATCTTAAGGTGGAGGCCCGGTTCATTAATACCGCCAAATGGTTTCCCGAGCTGTATTACTATCGCCTGTTCAGTCTGCTCAACGGTAAAAAGTGAAAGAGACATCGCGAGGACGACAAGAAAAGCAACTATTATCCATATTTTTCCCTTCATATTCATCGTCTCCTCCGATTTACTGTTTCACGTTGTTGATAATTTTTTTATCAAGCGGCAGATGGGGCAACATATTTTCGCCTATCTTTCCTTCTACAATAATCTTGCTGATTGTCGGGAGTATCTCTTCCATCATTTCAATATACAATCTTTTCTCGGTAACCTCCTGGGCTACTTTGTACTGGTCCAGAACCTGCAGGAACCTGCTAGCATCTCCCTCTGCCGAAATTATTTTCGATTCCTTATAGGCTATTGCGTCATTTACTACCTGTGACGCCTTCCCCTTTGCCCTCGGAAGTATTTCATTTCGATATCCATGGGCTTCGTTGATCATCTTTGCCTTGTCTTCCTTTGCGCTCGCAACATCCTTGAAGGCAGCCATGACCTGATCAGGCGGATGAACATCCTGAAGCTGTACCGCGACGATATGTATTCCGGCAGCATAACTGTCCAGAATATCCTGAAGAATTTCCTTCGTATCCTGCTGGACCTGGTATTTTCCCGTCGTCAGGATATCATCGATCTCATTATCTCCGACGGTCTGTCTCATCGCTGCCTCGGCGGCATCCTTTACCGTCTTTTCCTGGTTCTTTACGTTAAAGAGATAGTGCATTGCATCCTTTATCTTGTATTGCACGATAAAGGTCAGATTAACGATATTTTCAGACCTGGTAAGCATCAGGCTTTCGTCGGGTACCGATCTCAGTTTACCCATCTGCCTGTCACCTATGGTCCTGAATCCTATTTCAATTCTCCTCACCTGGGTCACCTTCGGTTTCACGACCGTTTCGATGGGTGATGGGAGGTGATAGTGTGGACCTGGTGTCGTTGACCTGACGGCCTTTCCGAATCTTTTCACGACACCCGATTCATCGGGAGCCACAAAAAAGATTCCCGAAGCGAGCCATACTATTATAATGACGGCGATTATGACCGGAATAAGACCGTGTTTCTCCCCAAAGGGAATCTTAAAAGGAAGAGCCTTTTTGATCTTATCCAGGGCCTCTTTAAGGTCGGGGGGCTGTTTGTTGCCCCAGGGGCTCCCCTCATCATCATTCCATGCCATTTTGAAACCTCCCCTCTATTTTCTTGTAATATGTAACAAAGACTAAATCTAGCACGAGGTTACGGGCGCTGTCAAACATATATCGCTTTCTTGTTTAAAATACCTGTCTGTGTTAAAATTACATCACTTTTTTCCAATGGGAGCAACTTGATGAATCCGGAAGTCTTCAGGGAATATGATGTGCGAGGGGTCGTCGGCAAGGACCTTAATTACGATTTTGTCTACAGCCTCGGGAAGGCCATAGGAACCTACGGCAAGGATCACGGCGTTTCAACCATGACGATAGGAAGGGATTGCAGACTTTCCTCCGAAGACTATGGAATCGCGATCGCCGAGGGAATAGTGTCAGTCGGTATCGACGTTATCGACATAGGACTCTGCGCCACTCCCATGCTCTACTATTCAGTCAGGCACCTGAAAACAGGTGGAGGTGTGATGGTGACGGGAAGCCATAATCCTCCTGATTTTAACGGCTTCAAGATATGCATCGGCCCCGATACGATATACGGCGAAGAGATACAGAAACTGAGGATGATCATAGAAGGGGAATCCTTTTCTTCCGGCCAGGGAACTATAGAGAAACGAACCATCGCAGAAGAATACAGAGACTACCTTTATAACAATGTAAAGATCAGGGGTGGTTTGAACGTCATCCTTGATGCAGGAAACGGCGTTGGAGGTTTCTTTGCCCTTCCCCTGCTTGAGCGATTCAACTGTTCCGTAACTCCTCTTTTCTGTGAGATGGACGGCACATTTCCAAATCACTTCCCCGATCCCACGGTAACGGAAAACCTGAAGGATATAATACAACTGGTAAAGGAGAAAAAAGCCGACGTGGGGATTGCTTTTGATGGTGATGCCGACAGGATCGGTGTTATAACGGACACAGGAGACATCCTTTGGGGTGATGAACTCCTCCTTCTCTTTTCACGTTTTATTCTGAAGAATAATCCCGGTGCGGCAATAATCGGAGAGGTAAAGTGCTCTCAAACGCTCTATGACGATGTTGCAAAAAATGGCGGCCGCCCGATTATGTGGAAGGCGGGACATTCCCTTATTAAAGGCAAGATGAAGGAAGAAGGGGCACTCCTGGCCGGAGAGATGAGCGGTCACCTCTTCTTCGCCGACAGATACTTCGGTTATGATGATGCGATCTACGCCGCTTTACGTCTCCTCGAGATCCTCTCCGAAACGGGCAAAAAGCTGAGCACCCTCCTTTCAGATGTCCCCGAAACTTTCAGCACTCCCGAGATCAGGGTCGATTGTTCCGACAGCATGAAGTTTCATATCGTTGACAAGATAAGAGGGTATTTCAAAAAAGATTACACAGTCAACGACATCGATGGTGTCAGAGTCCAATTCGAAAAGGGGTGGGGACTCGTACGTGCCTCAAATACGCAGCCCGTTTTAGTCCTTCGTTTCGAGTCCACAAGCAAAAGTGGTCTTGAGGATATAAAAAACCGCGTGGAAGGAGTACTCGACAAGATCATTCGATCAACCTGCTGATTCTTTCACTCCTTCAGCACAATAATCAGGCCGAGGATCGTTGAAGTCTGATGCGGGGGGTGTAGTCAATGTTTAATTTCAGTCAGAATCACACAAAAATAACCACATTATACCTCTTGGGACAGCGAACCGATGAGCTGGGACCAAAACTGAGACAAAAATCGAGAGGAAAAAGACCGGTGCTGGTCGTCCCCACACTGGCTACTGAATTTACCCTGCCAGAGAACAGGCCGGTATTTTTAAATATCATCAAACACCTGAGCAGAATAACCTATCTCTATAAAATCATTTTCGGTCTTGACGGCGCATCCTCTGAGGAATCTCTCGATCTTGCACGCATCCTCAAGAGCGCTGGCATCAAGAATTATATCATTCAACACAATAACGGGAAAAATTTCAAGGCCCTCTACGAGAAGCTGGGAGAGGCGGGATTCAAGGCCGATCAACCCGGTAAGGGGCGAAACATGTTCATGTCCTTCGGCATTGCCCAGGCACTTGATTCACAGTACATCGGGGTTCTTGATGCCGATATCAGGACCTTTCACAGACGACAGCTTGACCGTCTCTTCTATCCGGTCATCGTCCTCGATTATGAATTCTCAAAGGCATTCTACTCCAGAATCAGCGACGTGCGCATGTACGGCCGCGTAAAACGTCTCCTTCTCGATCCGCTCCTTATGGCCCTCAAGCGAAAATTTTCAGAAACAGGGGAAGATAAATTCCTCAGAATCATAGATTATCTTCTGGCATTCAACTATCAACTCTCGGGGGAAGTCGCCTTCGATACTAGTCTTTTAAAACGGATGCACTTCGCGACAAACTGGGGCGTGGAAGTGTTTACTCTCATTGAGGTCTACCGAAAGGCGAATAATGTGGCACAGGTTCAGTTTTCGAGGAGGCCCTTCGACCATAAGCACCAGATCGTCTCCGAAGAAGCAATGGACAAGGGACTCTATAAGATGGCCATGGATGTGGTCACAACCATACTGTGCACCCTCGTTGTGGAAGAAGGTCTCGAAATATCAGATTATTTCGTACAGGACCTCACCGCCACCTATCTCAGCGTGGCTGACGAACTGATCAAGAAGTATGCGGCAAATTCCGCATTCTGCGATCTCACCTACGACCGGAATGCCGAGGAGGAGATTGTCCGCGGCGTCTTCAAGGATGCTATTTTGACTGCCGGTGATTTCCTCACCTCGCCCTACCGGATTACCGACCGGTTCCTGCGGGTCCTCCTGAGTGACAAACGGTTTCATAAATACCTTGACCAGGGGCTCGATAACGACCTTCTCGCCTATGAAAAGGAAAATCAGAGCCAGCTTTTCGAGATACCGCAGACGGTTTCCTGGGAACGCATTATCATGAAGATGCCGGGAATTCTCGACGATATAAAGGAAGTCATAAACAGCGAAAAGGGCCGGTATGCACGTGCCTAACTTGAAGATCCCCGTAACAAGTTGCGGGGAATCTCCGACTGTTAATGAAAATGTTGTTTTGTATTCGCTCGCTAACCCCGCTGCAAGCAACGGGTACTGCGCTCGCTGTTCAGTTCAGACGATGATGATGATTCTGATATCCATGACATTCGTCATGGTCGGGCCTGTTGTGAGGAGATCACCCGTTGCCTCGAAGAAATGGTATGAATCGTTTTTTTTCAGATATTGACGCGGATCTACCCCACGTAACCGGGCCTCCGTTGCGGTTTTTCCGTTCACAATTGCACCTGCAGCATCGGTCGGCCCATCGGTACCGTCCGTACCGCCACTCAGTATGGTAGCCCCCTCCATACCCTCTATCTCGATCGCCGATGCGAGACAGAATTCCATATTTCGACCGCCCAGACCATTGCCCCTGATAGTAACCGTCGTCTCTCCACCCGATATGATACAGGCAGGCTTTTCAAGAGGATTCCCCGTTTTTCCTATCTCTTTGGCTATAGCGGCGTGAACCTTGGCAACCTCACGGGTTTCGCCTTCTATGGACGAGGAAAGTATCATTGCAGTATATCCGAGATCACGGGCCTTTTTTTTTGCGGCTTCGAGGGAAAGACTTGAACTTCCGATTATATAAGCATGTGAAGAATCAAAGACCCTATCTCCCGGTTTGGGTGTTTCCTTTTCCTTCCCTTCAGCACCGCGTTTAAAGAAGGATAGAACCGGCCTGGGTATCGAAACAGAAATATCATAGTTGCCGATGATATTCATACAATCGCCAAATGTCGTCCTGTCAGGAACGGTGGGACCCGAGGCTATAACATCAAGATCGTCCCCGATAACATCGGAGAGCATCAGTGCAACGAGGGTGGCCGGAAAGGCAGCCGTCGCAAGCTTGCCCCCCTTTACTCTCGACATATGTTTCCGCACAGCATTGATTTCGTGGATTGTTGCACCACATTCAAGAAGTGCCCGGGTTGTTTCCTGCTTATCCGTAAGGGATATGCTCTCCTCAGGCATTGGCATTAAGGCAGATCCACCTCCCGATATAAGGCAGATGACAAGGTCTTTTTCCCCGGCAGTATCGAGAAGACGAAGAATGTTTTGTGCGGCAGAAAGTCCTGCCTGATCGGGAATGGGATGACCCGCTTCGACAGTTGAGATATACTTCAGGGGAATACCATATCCATACTTTGTCGTAACAGTCCCTTCGGCGATACGTGGACCGAGGATATCTTCCAGGGCAAGTGCCATGGGAGATGCGGCCTTCCCGAATCCCACGACAACAATCCTTTCAAATGTCTTTAAATCGAAGGAGTCGTCACCTATCTCCAGAAGTTCCCCATCCCGGAGTCTGAGGTTTTTCGTGACTGCACCCTTCGGATCGGCTGCATCGACGCCGGCATAAAATATATCAAGGATATCTCGACGGCTACGACGATTCATAGTGTTATCGTCTCCCACGCGAAAGATGTAGTCTTATCTCTCTTCCTTTTTTGTTACTTTTCTCTTTATCTCATCGACCGTTTCCATGAGAGCTGGAAAAACATTCTCTCTGAAATCGCCTGCCACGGCAACGAGCATGACATCATCACCGGGTCGAAGCGTGCCCTCATTCACATCGGCAAGGACTTCCAAGATACCGGGACGTTTCTTTGCCGACGACACTATCTCCTCCAGCATTTCCCAGTCGGCCTTTACAGTGAGTTCACTAACGGGTTTACCATCCCTCGAAGTATTTCTCGCAATGCCATTGTGAACCAGCACCATACCCGCACTCGCGAAATCGGGGGTTGCCCTCATTTTTTTCATCATCGCCATTAAATCCATGTCCAATATTTCCTTTCTGACAGCTTCCTTGACTGATAGCCGCATTTATGAGAGAAAAATATCATGTATAGACGAAAAAGGGCAAGAAAAGGTCAAAAAAAACTTGTACGGCTTGGCGATTTTCTTGAAAAAACCCTCAAGAGAAAGAAGATTTCCATCGATATTATGGATCAGGATATCCGTAATGCATGGAGAAAAGCGGTCGGACCGCAGATATCAGCACAGTCCGACCCCTTCAAGTTCAAAAACGGCATACTCTATGTCAGGGTTACAACGCCTACATGGATGCAGGAGCTTCAGTTCATGAAACAGGAACTGACAGACAGGGTAAAGGCGGAAATGGGAAACAAGACCTTGAAAAACCTCCATTTTTCCATCGGCCACATAGCTCCTCCCCCGAGCGACCCTGATAGAGGTAATGCGGAGGCACCTTCTAATTACACGCTAAAGGAACGGGAGAAGAGGCTCATCACGAAAACCACCGCCACCATAAACGACAGGGAGTTAAAAAATATCATTAAAAGGATTATGAAAAAAGAGATAATCAACCGGAAAATGAGCGGGGATGGTTGATCTCACGGAATATCTCTTCCATCTCGTCTGAATAGACACCGTTGCTTTTGTATATTGAAAGGGGCGGCATAATGTGAAGCTCCTCCCCTCCCCCCTTGATCCCCTCGGCCAGGATGAATTGGGCCCTGGAACTACTCTTTGAGTGTACTATCCGTATCCTTTTGGGCTCAAGATCCATTTTTCTCATCCCGAATATCAGTTCCACCAATCGTGTCGCCGGATATATGACATGGACCGCACCGCCGTCACGCAAGAGATACCGTGCTGCCCTGAGAAAATCAGACACAGCTCCCTCAATCTCGTGCCGTGCGACAGCCTTTTCCCGATCGGGATTTATCCTTCCCGAAGAGATCTTTCTGTAGGGGGGATTGAAAAAGACACAGTCAAATGATTTCTCATCGAAAAGGTGGCCGATCTGTTTGATATCGCCCTTATATATCCTGACGGAGTGCTCGAGATCGTTCAGTCGTACATTTCTCACCGCCATATTCGCCAGTTCATCCTGGATTTCAACCCCAGTTATTTTTATGCGATCATCTCTCTTTGAAAGAAGAATGGGAATAACGGCACTCCCCGTACCCAGATCACAGGCAGAATCACATCCTGCACTGTTGATAAAATGTGCCAGAAGTACAGCGTCAATCGAAAATCGATACCCCTTTTCCTTCTGCAAAACAAGGACGCTTCCGCCCATGAGTTTATCGGCCCTTTCGCCCGGCTTTTTCAGTTCGGAAAGCCTTTTCTCAATCGATCTATCCATTACCTCACCTCAATTAGGGGAATCATACAGAAAAATGAGAACGGGTCAATAGAAATTACAATTGTTTCTTAACTGATTTTAGGCACTTCAACGTCTGGACAGAAAAAAGATGATATGTTACAGATATTCATCGCTCAAATTTGCACTGTGAGGTTGCCCTATCCATGTCAAAGGAGCACTATCCCTTATCACAGTTCAGCCATCTTGCATTCCGCATCGAACAGGAATCTTTTCTCCACAAATACCGTCACTGGACTGGAAATGATGATTTTGAGCATCATTATCATATCGCCATTCCCGCCACGCAGAAAATCCTCTACCTCAATCTTTCCTGGAAGAAAAACAGCAGCAGCGATGCCCACTTTATCGGTATATTCAGATTAGACATGGAGAAACTCCTCTCCGAGGGATATATCAGAAAAGACGGAACGGATAAGCTGCGTTTGCGCATATGCCATGGAAATGATGATATTCTCTACATCCAGACCAGATCGGGGAAACCTGCCCTTGCGATAGGCACACTGCAATAAGTCCTACCTTAAAGCAATTGTATATAAAAAAACCAGATCATCACCGATAAGGAGGAGCATGACATGGAATCCAGACCATGGCATGACCATTATGATTACAGCCCTCATAAACCACCCCAATGCTACCGGAGCGGATCTCGACAAGAAACCGGGGTGTCTCAATTCAGGAGGGTATCCAATGCCCGTTGAACTGATGGAGCAGGTCCAGGATATGGGCATATTTTAGAGTGAGGGATACGGTCTTAGCGAATCGACATCCCTCGGCGTTGCCAATCCCATACTCGGTCTCGAAAAGGCGGAAAGTTCTGAGAGATGAAGAAGAGGCAAAGTAAAGAAAAGATAATCCATAAAACAAACCTGATCAGCATGTAGAATCAGGAAAGACCGGTCTACCTGACACAATTCAATCCTGGATGATGAAAAACAGTACTATCGCCACGCCAGTCGGTTCAAAAAAGTTGCCACTTCTGCAAATACATTACGGGATATCTCGCCTCTGACGATACCATGAAGGTTAAAATTAATATCCCGATATATTTTTTCGGCAGATGAGATCCGTTCATAGATTCTCCTACCACTTTGACCCTCCACCTTGGGATCATTGTTCGCCTGAATGACCAGTGCCGGCATGGATAACGTGGAAAGTGCGCCGTGTACTTTTTTCATTAACGCCTTAACTTGGACGATGCTCCGAACGGGACACCGGTGATAATTGATATGGGGGTTGTCAGGATGATTGGTGACAAATTCCCTGCGCATTCGTTTGATGCCCATGTTGCGAAGTAACCAATTCCACAGATCGAGTTTTTCTGCAAAACAGGCAGAAATGTTCTTAAATTTCAGCGGTGCACTGATAGAAATCACCGCTGCAAATGCTCCCGGATTGGTCAGGGCTTGATGCAGTGCCAACCCGGCGCCGGTTGAGAAACCGGCCACAATGATTTGCTCGCAGCAGGTTTTCAGGATTGCGTACCCACGGTTTACGGAATCTACCCAATCTTCATAGCTGCGCTGTGCCAGATCTACTGCGGAAGTTCCGTGGCCTGCCAGTCTGGGTGCATAGACCGTATACTCTTGGGAATATAAAAAGTCTGCCCATTCACGAACCTCCTCAGGTGCTGCCATAAGACCATGGATCAGGAGCACCCCCCGGTTTGTGCCCTCATGATGCAGCAGGTAGGGTTCTCCAATACGTCGGTCTTTTGTTTCCCCTGTCAGGAAATGTTCTTTATAATCCCTTTCAAAAAGCTGGGATTCCTCGTTCATAAGTCGCTTACATTCGGCTGAAACTAACATCGTTCTGAATACCTTATCCTTATGCCGGGATGTCCGGTTTCTTGAAAAGCTTTGATTCCGTCAGGCAACCTTTTGGAAATAGACGATGTAAATCATCGCATAGTGAAGCCCGCTGCCGATCAGAACCATGATGTGAAATAGTTCATGAAAGCTGAAGATTCCGGGAATAAGTCTCGGTTTCTTTATTGCGTAGATTAAACCGCCCAGTGCGAAAAAAAGTCCACCGGCAAATAGCAAAACACCTTGCACGGTGGTCATGGATGGTAGCATCCGTTTAATCGGAATCAGCACGATAGAGCCCATGATGATATAAATAATGACATACAGGACTCTCGGTGCCCGCGGAAAAAATAGTTGAGAGATAAGTCCGAACCCCACGAGTCCCCATTGGATAGCAATCATCGACCAGCGCCAGGGACCATCCAGGTACATATAACAGACAGGTGTGGACGTTCCGGCGATCATGCAAAAGATTGCAAGGCGATCCATTTTCCTCCAGAAAGACAGTTCATTTTCCCCTTTTTTGAAGGCGTGGTAGAGCGAACTCGCTAAAAAAAGAAAGATCATGGAACTCCCATAGATGAGGGCGATGATCAACTCTAAAATCGAATAACATGCAACCAGCACTAAAAATGCAGTGCCGATCACCGCCGCAATGACGCCTGCCAGATGTGAATAAACATTAAAAGATTCCTGCGTTCTTATGTGCATGATCCCTTCTCTCTATCTGGAATTTATGGTTTGCCAGCTAAGGGAAGATTAGTGGCACACCTGATAACAAAGATGCCATAGTGATCTGCGCTTGTGTCTTTACCATATATTAATTTAGAATGCTGATATTTTATATTCCTCAGTGAAAATATTCCTTTGGTGCTGGAGAAAATAATTCAACGAGCTATGCGACTTTATACTCTGTAATAAAGTGCCTCACAACAATCTGCGGGGAAATTTCGATCGGTATTGAACATTTTTATTTTCATTCCTTCGACACCCCCGCCGCAAGCAGCGAAGTATGGGCTCACTGTTCAATTCAAGACAACTTTTTCAATTCGCCAATATACTGGACTTTCAAGTTTATTTGTTTGTATGTGGAGACAACGATTCAGACGGCTGGGTTATCTCAAAAAGTCTGCAGATGGAATTTCAATTGGTTCCTTCTTGAAAACGAGGAAATTAATCGGCATTGATTTGTCGTTTATCAATTTATATGACTAAACCCTCAAACTTACTTGTATGATGAATGAGATCCATAGGGAGCGAAAGCTTTTAGAGTGCGTCAACCCTCTAATTGTAGATTTCGCCAGTCCTGCCGTCTGTATGATGTGAGTGCGATATACTGCCCGAGAAGCCACCGATCTTGCTCGGTGGTAGTTCACTGCTTTTCGTAATCCGCAACGGCAAGCAACGTTTAAAAAGGGCTCTGTTGTACATTTTTTTGCCGTGACGGCATTATTTGATCAAATAATAAAAGAATCTTAGACGTTTCGCAGGGTTTTGGAAAGGGGGAAAGGACGAACCTTTCCCCTTTCAAAGATCCAAGTGGTTAATCTATTTGATCAGATTTTTACTCTTCAGCCAATCCATGGCCACATCATGAACCGCTTTGTGATCTACGTCCACGGCCTTATTTAACTGCTGCATCTCTTCCGTGGTCAGGTTGTCCGCGATCGGTTTTAATATGTCTTTTATCTCTGGATACTTATCAAGAATTTCCTTGCGAACGACCGGTACGGGATTGTAGACAGGGAAGAAGAACTTGTCATCCACAAGATTAACAAAACCAAAGGCCGCGATTCTGCCGTCGGTGGAAAAACCCATTGCGGAATTGACCAGTCCTTTTTTCAATGCCTGGTAGGTAAGACCCACAGTCATTTTTTTGACCTGTTTAACAGGCAGTTTAAAATTATAGGTTTTCATGATGTCTTTAAATCCGTCAGGACGCTCCCAAAATTCCGAATCCAGGGCGAATATGAGTTTAGCCGGATTTTTAGTGACGTAGACACCCAGATCAGAGATGGTCTTGATTCCGAGTTTGTCCGCTTCTGTCTTTTTCATCATCAGGGTGTAGGTGTTGTTGAACTTGACGGGATCAAGCCAGACAAGATCTTTCTTTGCGTCGGCTTTTTTGACCCAGTCATAGACCTTCTCGGGGACGGTCATGATTTGCTTATCCTTCTGCTTGTAAAACACGGTGTATGCCGTTCCGGTATACTCAAAATAGAGGTCGGTCTGTGCATTTTCCAGAGATTTTCTGGCTATTACTGTGCCCACGCCGGTTTTCAGTGTGACGTCAAATCCCGCCTGTTCGAGAAGGATGCCTGCCAGTTCCGGAAGCAGGAGTTGCTCAGTATAGTCTTTGCCACCCACTATCAGGCTTTTTTCTTTTGCAAAGACACTGCCTGGTAAAATCAGCGCCGAAATAAGTAGTACCGGAAGAACAAGTTTAAATATCTTTTTCATGTCGTATCTCCTTTTTGTCTCTTGACCGAATGCCAGAGAGTTCTAATTTTTAAGGGCTCGAACAAAAAATGCATTGAACTGTTTTTGCTCAAATCCCGGGTTAAACGCTCATTTTTTTATGCAGAAAATCAAAACTTCACACCTTTCCTACTTGGAAAGACGGAGTCCCTTTGAAACCAAGGCTATCCCTAACAGCTCAGACAGAAAATCAGCAAAAAGGGCCAGCAGCGTTACCGGTATAGCACCGACCAGCAGCTTGTCCGTCTGCATAAGGTTGATTCCGGTGAATATCAGGTCCCCCAGACCCCCGGCCCCGATGACATAAGCGAGTGCGGCTGTGCCGATATTGATTATCAGGGCTACCCTGAATCCCGTGAGAATCACCTCCATGGCATTCGGTATCTCCACCTCCATAAGAATCCTGATAGGGGGCATTCCCATGCCCTTTCCGGCGTCTATGAGTTCCGGGCGTACCGCGGTAATCCCGGCAAGCGTATTTCTTGCGATCGGAAGTATGGAATAGATGGTAAGCGCGAATATCGCCGGTTTTGTGCCGATACCCAGGAAACTCATGGCCAGCGCAAGAACGGCAAGAGAGGGGATGGTTTGTCCCAGTCCGATAATATACATGCAGATCCCGGCGTACCGGCGAAAACGCTTCCTCGTAAGCACAATACCTGCTGTTATTCCGATGATCGTTGCAAAGACCATACTAACCGTCACCATGTACAGATGCTGGATGAATAATTCCATGATAACGGGATATTCGTATGGATCAGAGAGTAATTCCATCAGACCCGTTCGTTCGAATGTCACACCCGCAATCAGTATGATAACCGCAATGATAAGCCGGTATAATTTTACGAATAGTCTTTTCATCGTGTGAGTTTCCTCTGCACCTTGATGCCTTCGGGCGTCACAAGCTGTTCCAGCAGGGCCATTCCGCCGTCGACGATTATGGCCAGGAGGGAAACCAATATGGCGCCACTCAGTATCATTTCGGGGTATACACGAGCGATACCCTGCTGGATGTATACACCCAGCCCTCCCGCTCCAATATAGGTAGCGATAGCGGCAATTCCAATATTCATGACGGCAGCTGTCCTCAGCCCCGCAATGATTACAGGTATGGCCAGGGGGATTTCCAGTTCTCGCAAAAGCTTCCACTTTCCCATTCCCATACCCTTTCCCGCGTCCACCAGAGAGGGAGAAACATTCTTTATGGCCGTATAGGTGTTTCTGATTATCGGGAGCTGACTGTAAAGAACCAGTGCTATAATGGCAGGAACCTTTCCCAGCCCCATATTGACTATCGCAAGGACAGGGAGCATGAGTCCAAAGAGGGCAATGGAGGGTATGGTCATAAGTATGTTGGCACCGTTCAGAACCCGGGAAGCGAACTGCTCATGTTTCGTAATGACGATACCCAGAACCACTCCGATAGGTGTGGCAATAAGGAGAGCAACTCCCACAATCCATATATGTTCCCACGAGAGATACAAAACCTCGTTAAAATTATTCGCTATAAATCGGAGCGTACTCATGACGGCACCCCATTCTCGCCGGATTCCGCCTCATCGGCGTAACTTGCCTTTACTGCTTTCTGAATGTCGTTGTAGGTTACAGTACCGGCAAAGTTTTTATCTTCGTCGACAACACAGAAGGTCCCGGCATCATGCATAAGCATAAAGGAGAGGACGTCCCGGAGCGATGTTTTTTCCCTTAGGAACAGGGGGTATCGTTCCACCACGTCCCGTACCGGTCCTTCTTCATACTTGAGACTTTTCTGCGTGACATTGCCAATTGGCTTGTTTTGTTCGATCACGATACCGTAGCGAAACCCCTTTTCTTCGAGGAAATGTAATGCCTCCTGTGAACGGTCGGCTCCCTGGATGATGTTTTTCGGTTTCCGGTTGATCACATCGCTTACCCGCATGAGTCCAAGGACTTTCAGCGCCCTGTCGGAACCCACAAAGTCGGCGACAAATTTGTTTTTCGGCTGCGTCAAAATAACTTCTGGGGTGTCGTACTGTACCAGACGTCCCTTGTCGAAGATGGCAACGCGATCGCCCATCTTGATCGCTTCGTGTATGTCATGAGAGACAAAGGCCACTGTCTTCTTCAGTTTTCCCTGAAGTTTGAGAAACTCATTTTGAATCTCTTCCCGGTTTATGGGGTCTATCGCGCCGAAGGGCTCGTCCATGAGAAGTATGTCGGGGTCTGCGGCAAGTCCCCGAGCCACTCCCACTCGCTGTTGCTGGCCACCGGAGAGTTCGGCGGGGTAACGGTCCCGGTACAGTTCAGGGTCCAGGTTAGTCATTTGAAGCAGGTCATCAACGCGTTTACTGATACGTTCTTTGTCCCACCTCAGAAGTTTGGGAACAACGGCAATGTTTTCGGCTATGGTTTTGTTCGGGAAGAGTCCGATGGCCTGAATCACGTATCCCAGACGCTGTCTGAGATGAACGATATCGATGTCCATGATATTCTGATCTTCTATGGTTATGGTCCCTCGTGTGAGTTTCTCCAGTCTGTTGGTAAGACGCAGAGTAGTCGTCTTGCCACAACCCGAGGGGCCGAGAAATACAACCACTTCCCCCTTCGGCATGGTGAAGCTTACGTTATCAAGGGCTGTTACGGTGTCATTCCCCGTACCAAATATTTTTGTTACAGAGTCATAAGTTATCATTGGAGACCTCTTTGTTCTCTGAACTGCTCATCTTTTTTTCAGGTGTTGGCAAAACTTTTGGCGCCGTCTGGCTATCGTATATCGTTAACCGGAGAATATTTTTTTCCGACACTCTCAGGTAGAATAGGCTGATTGGTTGTGCATGCGGATTTTTGATATCAGATATTTCTCATACATATGAATTAGATAGCTATCATAGGTTACGCGTAATGTCAAATCCAGCATTTTTTTATATGTAAATACCGTTGCCGGACTCTGGTTTTTTTGCCGATTGATATTGAAGATTTCACTCGGCACTGGTGGTTTTTTCCTTCTAATTGGTTTATCGATTTGCAGGCGAAGGGTATTGAGAATTGTAAATATGGTTTAATTTTCTTCGGGCAAAACAAAGGTGTTGCGAATCTCTCGCAACCCTTCCTAAGGTGAGTGATGGGATTTGAATTGAACAGCGAGGGCATTCCCCGCTGCTTGCAGAGGAGGAAAGGAGAATATACAACAAACCTGTTCTTTAACAATCGGAGATTCCCCGCAACAAGTTGCGGGTTTTTCAACCCCCGACCTCCTGAACCACAACCAGACACCCCCAACGACTGAGTTACACCCATACATACATTTACGATACGCTTGCAAACCTTCTGTATCGGCTAAAGAGTGAATCGGACAGTGAACGTTAGAAAGACAAGGGAAGCTTTGAAAAATTACTACCCACGCGATGTAGAGCGATTATTCGCGACGGTTCTTCCATCATTGTCACCAACTTTTCAACCCGCTGGTTGAACTCCTCGAGTCTTTCATTGGGAACGGCTGACGCCATCGGAATCTTGGCGGTTAACGGATTTACCGGACGCCCGTTAATATGCAGTTCAAAGTGCAGATGAGGTCCGGTAGAGCGACCGGTGTTTCCCGAGAGGGCGATTCGCTCACCACGCTGAACCGTCTGTCCGCGTCTGACCAGGATTCGGCTCAGATGCAGATAGCGGCTGGTAAAATGGCTGCCATTCTGAATTTCGATGTATTTACCGGCGAAAGGATGATTACTCACACGGGTCACCACGCCATCGCCGGTTGAGAGAATCGGTGTACCCGTGGGCATCCCGAAATCAACACCGTTATGGGGCGAGATGCGTCCCGTGATCGGATGACGGCGGGCTTTACTGAAATGCGAGGAAACCCTGTAATGTCCTGCCGTGGGATACCGTCGAAAGGCGCGTGCCAGGCTGCTTCCTTCAAGGTCGTAATAATTTCCGTCATCAAAAAGAAAGGCACTGTAAATACACTTGCCACGGAAAATGCGAACTCCTTCGACACGACTTTGACCGGTGAACTCGCCGTCAACAAACTGTCGACTTCGGACCACCTGAAAACGGTCGCCGGCACGTATATGGCGGGCGAATTGAATCTTATCGCTAAAGAGGTCGGTAATGTTGCCGGTTTCCTGATCGGTCAGGCCGGCACCCCGCGCCGAGACATAGAAACTGCTGATAATGTTGCCGTCCAGCAGCTCCTCCTCCCATTCACCGGGAATGGTTACCTCATCGTAACAAAAACTCCCGTCATCTGTGCGATTATATATCACCTGCTTCCCGGGATGAATATAAAGTTCCATACTGACCAGTTCCCCGGTTTTGTGATCAAGTGTAAATGTGAGCATATTACCTGGGCGAATAACATCGAGAGCCAGAAGTGGTTCGTCGGCTGAGAGGATCTGATACATAACACTCTGGCTGATTTCATAATTTTCAAAGATAGTGCATAAGCTATCGCCTTCAGTAATGGTCCAAGTTAAGCTTGAGTTGGGTTCGGGGATTGGGTTTGTTTCAACGCTAACCGATGTGGACGGATTGGTATTCGCAACAAATACAGAAGGATGAATGTCTTTCCAGCTCAGAAAGAGCAACGCAGTAATCATGACAACGTACAACGGGAGTGTGCGACGCTTTCGACGCTTATTCAGGCAGTTGCCCCGGTAAGATCTCCAGGTTGAATCCATAAAGCCCCAGTCGATTTTGATGGTTTTACAAAATTATGTTTTTATACAGCATAATATGTATGTTGTAAAGTTTAACTCACTATACGTAACTATCCGAATACATGATATGAAATCTTTCACAGATGTATTGTGAACCCTGACAATCAGCAATTTGCCTGATCTTACACAAATTCCACCCCAACGATCGAACAATTTTTATTTCACCGTTAGTGACCTCTGCGAAGGTATGCGGAATAACGATAGCTACCCAATATGCGGTCTGCTTCTCGTCGGCATGCTTTGAGTTATGTGAAGCTCCCAGCCTGCTGTATGGAGTTTGCGCGCTCACTTCCGGTCAGATATAAATTCCTTCCGACTACCATGAATTTATGTATAAGAACACGTATTGTGGTATTTATGATTTCGGATTGAACCATCAGAAGGTGGAATGACCGGTCTGTCTTGAGCGTATTCAAAGATTCTTTTTTTTGATGTGTGATTCGACCAAGAGCAAGAAGATTCCTTAAAATCAAAGATATCGGGACATATCTCCCCTACGATCATCAACAGTACACTTCGCATCCTGTGGCCAATACCTACTTGACATACAAATCTGTTCCTTTTATATCACGAACGACTCTCGTCAAAATGAAATACCTCATCAAAAAGACTAACATGCCAAAATTATCAATCATAACAATCTGCTTGAATGAAAAAGCCAACATAGAGAAGACATTGTCCAGCGTTGCGCAGCAGACTTTTAGCAACTTTGAATGGCACATACTGGACGGTGGATCAAAAGACGGATCTGTTGATATTATTGAAGAATATCGAATAAAATATAAAAATAAAATCACAACGTTTATTTGTCAAAAAGATAACGGTATATATAACGCCTACAATAAAGGCATACAGTTATCAAAAGGAGAATATATTCTCTTTTTGAACGGTGGGGATTATTTGTATAACGAACATGTTTTAAAAACTGTTTTTGACCAGCCGATGTCTGCAGAAATCCTGATCGGACAGATAAAAAAAACAAAAAGAGGTATATTCATAAAACAGAGCAAACCCAAAACCTATCGTGCCACAAAATATTATCTTTTTTGCCACGGATTACCCACCCCGGCATCTTTTATTAAACGTAGTCTATTCTTACAACACGGCCTATATGATGAAACATTCAAAATTACGGCGGATCGAGACTTTTTTGTAAAAGAAATTGCTAAATACAAAACAAAAGTAAATTTTCTACCACAGACGATCACTGTTTTTAACACGGAGGGAATCAGTTGCAGGGAAGAATCACGTGCTATTAAAGAAAATGAACATAGAATAATCAGGAAACGTCATTATTCGTTTTTCCACCATATATTTTTTTCATTCCTGTTGTTTTTACGAAAATTACGAGTAACCAACTAACTAACCGGCACTATTGAAAAAAGGTGCTCTACTAAATCAATAAATCTAAAGAATCCTGGCAGGATATTTACTTGCGAATATCACCAAAAATAACAATTGATTTTTACCCATAGTGGATTCCAAAGATCAGCAGGCTAATCTATCGGGATAGGATATATCGTTGGATTTTTCTTTCAGACAGTACAAAGGGGTTGCGTTTCTCTCGCAACCCCTTTGTATTATTTGGGGTGAGTGAAGGGATTTGAACCCTCGACCTCCTGGGCCACAACCAGGCACTCTAACCAACTGAGCTACACCCACCATATATTTTTGGTACGCCTGCAGGGATTCGAACCCGGGACCTACGGATTAGAAGTCCGTTGCTCTATCCAGCTGAGCTACAGGCGCACATACTCTTAAAAAGAGGGCACTACCACTAACGCCTTTACCCTGATTTGTCAAGTCAAAAGCGGTATGACAGGCTACCTGACATACCCCGCTATCCCGTCATATCGATACCCCTTCTTCTTGTATCCCTCACCTTTCAAATCGACGGTATAGTAGTGAGCGCCCCTTTCGGGGTTATACCATCGGTACAGTTCTCTCGAACCGGAGATTCGAAGCGTTGCTATATTCCCGATCGACCCTCCGAAGACGTACCCTGTCAGGGACTTCCCCCCTCCCTTTCTATCGGTGGAATAGAAGTAGTCCTTCTTTAGGGGGTTATACCACCAGAAGAATTGTGCCGTTCCGGATGTTCCCTCTCTGAAAAGCCTGAAGGCAAGGCCGCTTTCTTTGTACCCCTTTAAGAGATCATCTTTTTCAAAGACAGCCTTCGTCGCAAGGGCTGAATACTTGCCCTTCTCATATCTGTATATATCTACATATTTATAGATATTGGAGTCTAGTATCTCAAGTGATACTTTAACAATTTCACTGCCCGAATCCGACTGAAAGAGCAGGTTTTCGCAATAGATACCCGGCGCCAGCCCCTCCGTCTTGGTTATAACATTCACATAATCGATCTCGTTGGTCGTTGTTCCCTTTTCTGGAAATATCTTCAGCCAGCCACTCTTATTTGTTATAAACTCTTCGCTTAGGATGATCACTCCCTCTAATCCGACAGAACCGCTCCTGCTCATAAGTGTCAGTTGATGGTCACCCTCTCCGAGCCCTTCGGCGACTGCAAATTCGTAGCGTTCCCTTTTTTCTGAAATGCAGTCAATTTGACCTGCAGAAACACCGTCGATAGATGCTTTCAGAATACCGCCATAGACATCTTTCCACAGGAAGACCGAAACACCGGTACCCCTGAAGGTATATCTCAAGCTTTCGCCTCCCTCTGTGCTTTCCGGATAGCCATCCTCATTTGTGAGCCACGGACCGTTTACTTTGAGATCATCTCCTATATGGTTGGGAGCCCTGTAAGTTTCTTCCTTTTTTTCAGTGATATTCTGGAAAGAAACATACCTCCCCTTCTCAAGGGGCATTCCTTTGAAATATTTCCGTTTCCCCTGTACTTTTGCCTCCCAGGCAAGAACGTTCTTCCCGGAATTCCTCAACTCAATTTTTTGTATCCGGCTCCCACCAGCATCGACATTGCCAAAATCGATTCCGCGGGGTTGAACTTCAAGTACAGGCCTTGACGGTACCGCAGAGACAGTGAAGGAGAGGAATACGGTCCGGAAGGAACCGTCGAATTTTACCTTCAAGGCCTCTCTGTAATCTCCCAGCGGAAGTGTCTTCTGATATGATACGGTTTTACGACCGTTCCCTATCCATATTTTTATCGGATAGCCTGCCTTTTCGGAAGAAACCGTCTTTGCTCCTTCTTCCTCGAGGGATTCAACATCAATCCGGAGGTATCGGGATCTCTTCTCTATCGTTCCGGCAAGCCCCCTGCCCTCTGATAGATATTTCCCCGCCCTGTCCTCCAGGGACCATTGAAGCTCTCCCGTCCCCCCGTTGCTCAGCGTGATTATCCCCTTTGAACGTTCCCCGGGGCCGATTTTCCCGAGATCAACCTCCCGGGGAGATACCATAAGAACCGGCCCCGAAGTCGACACCTCAACATCGACGCTCGACGGGTTGCTCCTTACGGAGCCCCTTTCCTTGATTATTTCGGTGTAACCGGCATTCTTTGCTATAAAGGTATTTTTCTTCGGTAAGAGGATGCCGACAGAAGGGTTTGTGATTATCCACCTTCCCTCATCGGAGAGGTCACTCCTCTTTCCGTCGGACCAGAGAGCGGTTGCCCTAAACTTTCGTTTGCCTCCCACGTTAATGGTGATCGATGAGGGAGAAACTGAAATTGTCTTTAAAGAAACAACGTTGGCAGAAATAGTGATTATTTCATCCCCGCCATTTGATGTGACGAGGATTGATCCTGTGTACTGCCCCTCTCTGAGGTCCGTCGCATCGATTGCTATAAATATATCGCCCCTTCCACTGCCGGCGAGATACATCCCTTCGGGCCCTTTTTGTGTTCCTTCCGACTCTTCTGTAGGAAAAAGCCCTACCCCTGTTTCTTTTATAAGGTGCCTTATCCGCCCCTCTTTCTTTTTTAATCGGGCTATTGTTGCCTCATCGGGCGAATCCTCGTGAACCGAAAGCCAGGGACTCTTGCTAATTACTTCCCACTCAAGAGATTCTTTCCCGCCGTTTCGAATCTTAAGGTCAAGAACTACTGAGGAACCCTCCTCGACATGGCTAAGGTTAAAGCTTGCTTTTGATATCTTGAGAAGTGGCCCGGTGAGAGCAGCTATCTGAAATTCCAGGGGCGTGCTTGTTCCCTGACCCAGCTTTGCGAGCACATTCCCATTCCCGGGAGATTTTCCCACAAGAACTCCCTTATCGATAAAATCGACTACTTCCCTGTTTTTCGAAACCCAGGAAACTGCTTCGGTGATATCGGCTCTCGAGCCGTCCGAATAGATTCCCATAGCCTTCAGGTATGCCTTCCGCCCCGATTGCACCTCTGTCGTTTCCGCTTCCACCCATATTTCTTGAGGTTTTTTGTGAACAGCGGGTTTTCTATCCCTGATAACGGTTACGGTAAGAGGAACGACCCCTGTTCCCCCTGGAGATGATATGACGATATTTGAGTGATACTGACCGGGCGCAAGATTCAAAGGCTTGGCAACGAGAAAGATTTTATCATGATCAGTTGAGACTGTACCATAATCCTTGTCAATGGTAACCCAGGACGGTACCCCTGCCGCCATCCACAGCACATCTTCTCCGCCCTTTCTTGTAATCATGACCGATTTTACTGCTGCATCCGATGTCCTCATGACACCAAAATCTATTTCCTGTGGAGTAATTCCAACAGATGCTCCTGCACAAGCCGCCGTCAAATTGAGTAGTACTGCAAAGATTACTATTATATCCAGACAACGTATCAATCGTGACATTTTCTATTCCTCGTCAAGCATAAAAAACATGCAATAATCGCATATACCTATTATATGTGCACCGCTATGTCAAGATACGGGAGTTCCTACAAAAATGCTTGACACTCTCCAAGTATACTATATATAGTGCCACCCTCAATTATCGGATTAACCAATTACCTAACCTTAAGACTTTTTTATACTTGGCAACGATGTCATACGATACCTTAAAATACTGGCTTGCACTCAAGTCCATCGAAGATGTTGGAAATGTAACCTACATTCACCTGTTGGATGCCTTCGGTACGCCTCGAAACATATTCAATGCCCCCATCGATGCCTTGACAAAAGTTCCTAGAATTACCAATAAGATTGCATCGGCTATCAACAGCTTCAGCAACTGGGAAAAGGTCGAAAGAGAGTATGAACTCGCCGAAAAATCAGGGGTGTCCATAGTGCCATCACAGAGCCCCTTTTATCCTCGGAATCTTCTCAATATATACGATTACCCTCCCCTTCTCTATGTGAAGGGAACACTTTCGGACAAGGATATCTATATCGCCGTGGTCGGCTCCAGGATAGCGAGCACATACGGAAAATTCACCACGGAGAGACTCTGCCGGGAGCTTGCCTTTAAAGGCATTACCACCGTAAGCGGTATGGCCCGTGGTATTGACTCTGCGGCCCACAGAGGATCGCTTGCAGGGAATGGAAGGACGGTGGCTGTCCTGGGATCGGGTATAGATGTTATCTACCCCCCTGAAAACAAGAATCTCTATGAAAAGATAGCCACAAATGGCGCTGTTATTACTGAATTCCCTTTTTCCTCCCTCCCGAAGGGCCCTCATTTCCCGGCACGTAACAGGATTATCAGTGGAATGTCATTAGGTGTGGTCGTCGTCGAGGCAAACGAAAAAAGCGGATCACTCATAACGGCACGAACAGCCCTGGAACAAGGAAGAGAAGTCTTCGCTGTCCCGGGAAGTATCGACTCTCCGGGGACAAAGGGCACGCACAAGCTCATACGGGAGGGGGCAAAACTGATTGAGAATGTCTATGATATACTCGAAGAGGTTCTCCCGCAGATAGAGGAACGAATTGATCCTCCACCGTCAGGAGATAGGACTGAATCCGCTCCCGTCTCCGGTTCTGATTGCGATACTTTCGAAAAAATGGAAAGAGAGATAATAGACATTATGGAGAAAAAACCGCAGCAGATCGATTCGATAATAACGAAAAGCGGCTTAACCGCAAAGGATGTCTTAAACACCCTCTTCTCTTTAGAGCTTAAAGGGTATATTGAACAGCTTCCGGGAAAACATTTTAAATTGAAGGAGTAATTATGTCAGGTTCGCTTATTATCGTTGAATCACCAACGAAGATAAAAACAATAAAGAAGTACCTCGGTTCTGAATTTGAAGTGAAGGCATCCCTGGGCCACGTTAAGGATCTTCCGAAGAGTAAACTTGGCATCGATATAGAAAAGGACTTTGAGCCCGCCTATGAGATCATAAAGGAAAAGCGAAAGGTTATAACCGAATTGAAAAAATCGGCCAAAAAGGCCGACAATATCTATCTCGCGCCTGACCCGGATAGAGAGGGAGAGGCCATCGCCTGGCACGTCGCTCAAGAGATCGGAACCAAAGACAAAACTCTCTATCGTGTCCTTTTCAATGACCTGACGAAAAACACAGTGCTTTCCGCCATAAAGAATCCTCAAAAACTCGATCCGGAGAAGTATGAGGCCCAGCAGACCCGGAGAATTCTCGACAGGCTCGTGGGATACCAGGTGAGTCCTATTTTATGGGACAAGGTACGCAGGGGGTTGAGTGCCGGTCGTGTCCAGACCGTGGCAGTGAGGATTATCTGTGAACGGGAAGAAGAGATTCGAAATTTCACGGAGGAAGAATTCTGGAATATTACGGCTCTCTTGGAGGGCCAGAATCCGCCCTCCTTCGAGTCTCGCCTCGTAAAGATCAATTCCAAAAAGTCAAAGATAGGAAATGGAGCCAAGGCTGAAGAGATCATTTCCAGCCTCAAGGATACCCCCTTCATTGTCAGCAAGGTGGAAAAGAAGGAGGTAAAGCGATTTGCACCACCGCCCTTCACCACCAGCAAGCTCCAGCAGGAGGCATCGAGACGGTTTCGTTTCTCCGCCAATAAGACCATGCGGACCGCCCAGAAACTCTATGAGGGAATAGCTATCGGCGATGAGGGATCGGTAGGACTCATCACCTATATGAGAACGGACTCTGTCAGGATCGCATCTGAAGCGCTCGATGAGGCTCGTGAGTATATACTGAATCAATACGGCAAGGCTTTTCTGCCCGACAAGGCACGGGTCTTTAAATCACCCAAGAAATCTCAGGACGCCCACGAGGCGATACGCCCCGCTTCGATTGCCTACAAGCCTCAGGACATTAAAAGCTACCTTGGAAATGACGAGTATCGTCTCTACCAGCTCATATGGAACAGATTTGTTGCCAGCCAGATGAATCCGGCGCTCTTCGATCAGACAAAGATAGATATAACGGCAGGCAGCTATCTCTTCAATACAAAGGGTGCCATCCTGAAAGCACCGGGGCACACCATTCTGTACTCGGAAAGCAAAGAAGAAAATGCCGAAGAAAACGGAGCGGAAAAGGTACTTCCCGAGATATCTGAGGGTGAAGGGCTCACCCTGCTTTCCCTTACGCCTGAGCAGAACTTCACGCAACCCCCCCCGAGGTTTTCAGAGGCAACACTTGTCAGGGAACTGGAAGAAAAGGGGTTGGGAAGGCCGAGCACCTATGCCGCAATACTGAGCACCATCCAGAATAGAGAATATGCAAAACTGGAACGGGGGAGATTCCATCCTACGGAGACGGGAGAACTGGTGAATGAACTCCTTATAAAAAACTTCTCCCATGTCTTCGACATCAAATTTACAGCCTCCATGGAGGACAAACTTGACCTTATCGAAGAGGGCAAACTTTCCAGAGATACAACACTGAAAGAATTTTACACAACCTTTGCACCGGACCTTGACGCGGCAAAGGAGCAGATGAGAAACGTAAAGCGAGAAGAGACGCCAACGGAAATTATCTGCGATAAGTGCGGAAACCCCATGGTGATTAAATGGGGAAGAAACGGACGATTTCTCGCCTGCTCTAACTATCCGGAATGTAAAAATACCGCCAATATTGCGACTGATGAAAAGGGTGAAATCGGCACCGCGCCAGAGGCGGTAACGGATACGATATGTGATCTCTGCGGCAAGAACATGGTCATCAAGGAAGGCCGATTCGGAAGATTCCTTGGATGCTCCGGCTATCCCGACTGCAAGAATACGAAACCCCTCGATACCGGCATCGGCTGTCCTGAGACAGGTTGTGACGGTACCCTCTGCGAAAGAAGGACAAGAAAGGGAAAGATTTTCTACAGTTGTTCAAACTATCCCGATTGTTCCTATGCCATCTGGGACAAACCACTTCCTGAAAAATGTCCCCAGTGCGATCACCCCTTTCTGGTGGAGAAATATTATCGGGGTAAGGGTGCCGTTAAAACCTGTCCGAACAAAGAGTGCGGTTATAAAGAAGGTCGCTGATACCCTTCGCAAAAAGGAACTGAAGAGTTATTTGGAACAGCAACGTGCAGAATATATCAACAAGCGAGAGGAATCATGTAATTGTCGTCGGAGGCGGTCTTGCCGGATGTGAAGCCACCTGGCAGCTTTTAAAGCGGGGAGTTAAGGTCACCCTCTACGAGATGAAACCCTCTTCTTTCTCCCCCGCCCATAAATCACCACGCCTTGCAGAACTTGTGTGCAGTAACTCCTTACGGTCCAATGAAATTGGAAGTGCCGTCGGTCTTCTCAAAGAGGAACTGCGGCTCATGGGTTCCCTTATTATCGAGGCGGCCGATAACACCTCCGTTCCAGCCGGAAAGGCCCTCGCCGTTGACAGAGAACTTTTCTCCCTCTATGTGGAAGAGAAACTGGCAACTTTCGATGGCCTCACGATCGAGAGAAAAGAGATCTCTCATATTCCAAGCGATGGTGTCGTCATCATTGCATCGGGCCCCCTTACATCGGATACCCTGGCAGATAATATCTCTACCCTCACCGATCGCAATAATCTCTTCTTTTACGATGCCATATCACCGATTATTAATGCAGATTCTATTGACCACTCCATCGTATTCAGGGCATCCAGGTATGATGAGGGCGAGGGCGATTACCTTAACTGTCCCATGTCAAAGGATGAATATGAACGCTTTCGGGATGAGATTCTGAGGGGAGAGGAAACAGTTGCCAGAGATTTTGAAGACAAAAAATGTTTCGAGGGGTGTCTCCCCATAGAGGTTCTTGCCCGACGGGGAATGGACACGTTGCGCTATGGACCCATGAAACCCGTCGGTCTTACCGATCCGAGAACAAAGAGCCAACCTTACGCCGTCGTACAACTCCGTAGCGAAAACCGCGGCTTTACCCATGTTAATATGGTGGGATTCCAGACGAAACTGACATGGCCCGAACAGAGGCGAATTTTCTCTCTGATTCCCGGTCTTGAAAATGCCGAATTTGCGAGATTCGGGAGCATACACCGAAACACCTTTATCAATTCTCCACACCTGCTTGGAAAGACTCTCGAGTTCAATGATAAAAGAGGACTCTTTTTTGCCGGCCAGATTACCGGCGTCGAGGGATATGTGGAGTCCACTGCCATGGGACTTCTCGCTGGCATCAACGCCTATCGTTACTATAAAGACAGAAAGACGGTGGTGCCACCCGAAACGACGGCTCTCGGTGCGCTCTGCAGCCATATTACCAATGTATCAAAGAAAACTTTCCAGCCGATGAATGTTAATTTTGGTCTGTTTCCACCACTCGAAAAGAAAACGCCGAAAAAGGAACGTGGTGGCCGATATGCCGAACGTGCACTTACCGATATAAGAACATGGAAGGAGGATACGGAAATATCTTAGACTTGAGGGTGTATGTCACCTGTTCCGTTATCCTTTTTACCTCTACAGTTTTGTCTGGACCTCTTTATCTCCTGTCTTTGCTGTATCTTTCCTGTCATAAACAGTTAAGGCTCATTGTATTACCCCAGACTTCATCTCTTTTATGGAAAGCATCAACGATCTTATCATCCCTCCACCACACTATATCCTGGGAGGATGCATACTTTCCTGTCTCACTGACAATCCTTTTTTTCGTACCTCTCTCCCGCCCGGGGACTCCTCATAATCCCTATCCCACACTGTCTCAGTCAACGCTCCTGTTACTTTGACCCTTCACCGGCAAAGAGTGTGTGGCACCCACGCAACAGCATCGATTATCCTTGAATCAACAACTGCTACTTTTTATATCTCACCCCATCTATTCTGTCCCCCCCCCTTTACCGTGAATGAAAAAAGAGCGCTACCCCTCCCTCTTGCGACGGGGTATGCGCTCTAACAAAACAAATGCTTTCATTAACTGTTGCGGGTAGATTCGAGGAATCAATCTCCCTATCCGCTCATAATGAACAATCTAATAATTCGTAATGTCTGATCGTACTATATTCCGTTACTGCCAGCCTTCAGGCCGCAACTTTACCGGCTTCAATATCAAGCGACTTATCCGTAGCTTCTCTACGACCTGTGGCCGCTCTCTCAAGCAGGGCTCGACTGTCGTATGCGGGATAGGACATGGGATCTTGCCATAACATATCGTCATGTATCATTTTATCGCTATTGCCCTTGTAATTATTTCCGAACTCCATGATTGTTCTCCCTTTATTTCACTTCCCTGTTATTTGACAAACATCCTTCTTCTCACGACGCTAAGATAATCTACGATGACAGAAGAAGCAATCGGTCAAACCCTGATTGTTTTTTAAGACAATTGATTATATCAGCCAAGATATAGTAGTGGTGGGTTATAAGACAGGCGGTAATGCCAGCATAGGAATATGTCCTAATCTATCAGTTTGTTTTTTACTACATAGAGTGTTATTTCCGCATTGTTTTTCATCTTCATTTTCTCGAGTATATGCGACCTGTATGTACTGATCGTCTTGACGCTGAGGAACAATATTTCGGCAATTTCTTTCACTGTTTTTCCTGAACCCAGCATCAGCATAACTTGATATTCACGGTCGGAGAGCATATCATGGAGGGGTTTCGAGCTATCCTGATCAAGATAATAGGTAAGCTTCTCTGCAAGCGATTCACTAACGTACCTTCCGCCATGGACTATTCTCCTGATCGCTGAAATCAGTTCATGTGGTGCACTCGCCTTTGTAAGATATCCCGATGCCCCTGCCCTGAAGGCTCGCACTGCATACTGCTCCTCAGGGTAAATGCTCAGTATAAGAACTGGGATCTTTTGATAGTCTGCCTTGAGCTCCTTCAATACCTCAAGACCGCTTCTTCCCGGCATTGAGATATCAAGCAGTATTAGATCATATTCCCGTTTTCTCAGGTGGTCCAAAACCTCCTGTCCGTTACTCGCCTCATCGGCCACTCTCATGTCATTTGTTTCGGAAATGACCTGTTTGAATCCCTCTCGTACAATCGGATGATCATCGGCAATCAATATCTCTATCTTCTTCATTTTCTTCCTCCCCTTTCCTTCAGAGGGATACGAACCTTAACCGTAGTACCTCTCCCTTTTCCCCCCCCTATTTCGGCCCTTCCTCCCAGGGCAATGGCCCGTTCTCGAATCCCAATGAGGCCGAATGAATCTGTTTTTGCAAGTTCCTCGTCCCCTACTCCTTTGCCGTTGTCACGAACGACGAGGTCAACAAAGGTCTTTGTTTCCTTCAGCCTCACATTGACCTTTGTTGCTTCTGCATGCCGTAATATATTGGTGAGGGTCTCCTGAAAGATACGAAAAATCGTCGTTGAAAGATTGTCATCAAGCAAAATCTCATCGGGCTCGGTGATAAGACTGCATTCTATACCTGATCGCGTTTTAAACTCTCCAATCTGCCACCTGATTGCGGCGACGAGACCCAGATGGTCCAGCATTCCGGGGCGGAGGTTCATGTATATACGCTTCAGTGTATTCATCGTCATATCGATCAGTTTCACCATGACGTCAGTTTTTTCGAGGAGGGTCACCTCTTTTGCAGGTATCCTCTTCTGAAGCATAATTAAATCGGTATTCAATGCCGTGAGAAGTTGTCCCAACTCGTCATGAAGCTCTCTCGCTATACGCGTCCTCTCCTTCTCTCGAACAGACTGAAGGTGGGTATAGAGATTCCGGAGTTGCTCTCTCGACCGCTCAAGGTCTTGTTTGGCCCTTTCACGCTCCGTGATGTCCTCATAGGTAATAACGATATTCTTTTGTGTGAGGCTTTCCCCTATCCTCGAGGCGCTTACCATGCATTCGATATCGGTGCCGTCCTTTCGCCTGCAGGGAAACTCCGTCAATACTGTTTTTTCCTCCTCCAATCTCGAATAGAGACTGGCCATCTCTTCGTAATCCTCTTCCGTGCGGTAGAGAATCCTCGTGCTCTTTCCCGTTAATTCCTCCTCTTTCCACCCGAAAACTGACTGGACACCATCATTGGCAAAGATGATGCGCCGGTCTCTCAGTCCGATGACTGCATGGGGGATTGCCGCAAGAATTGAGGCTTCCAGGGTTTCAAGTTCCTTCTGCTTTTCCCTCGATTCTACCTTCTCGGTCACCTCCATTATGTTCCCGAGAACAGCAGCTCTACCTTCATACTGTGTAGACCGCACGATTTCTTCTATCCAGTGGATACTTCCATCGCTTGCGATTGATCTGAATTCATAGGACGTATGTCGATCGCCGGATAACATCTTCATAGCATTGCCGACCACCATCTCACGGTCATCGGGGTGCACAAAATCCATCGGTTTCCGGCCGATTATGTCCTCTCTCGAATAACCAAGGAATTTTGATGCATAATGATTGACAAACCTGAATTTTCCATCCTGAACAATATAGATTCCGGCACGAACGATATTCTCCAAGGCGCTGTAAAAACCAATCTCAATCTCACGATCTTTCAGGGCCCCTTCGTATTGAGCTATTGTTCGGCGCGCCTCTTCGAGTTCAGCTTTCAGTTCCGCTTCTTTTGTCTCTGCTCTTTTCATTTGTCTCTAACTGATTGCTTATGTTGATGTCTTTTCATATATCCTTCATGGTGACCGAGAGGGATAAGACACTGTGACGGCACGAGATTGCTGAAAGAAAATTAGGATTCGTAAGGCTTAAGGCGGACCCGTGCTCATTTCCACCTCTCGCCATGCTTTTTATTTGTTTCGTAAATAGATAATCCTGAGACCTTCGAGCGTCAGCATTTCATCGACGACATCGATGGTCGTGGCCTCCGGTGCTATGATCTTTGTCAACCCTCCCGTTGCGATAACGGTGGGGTCTGATTTCAACTCATCTTTCATCCGGTTAACGATACCATCGACAAGTCCTGCATAACCAAATATGATTCCCGCCTGCATACTACTCACCGTATCTTTAGCTATAATCGACTTTGGACTTCCAAATTCGACCCGCGGGAGCTTTGAAGCACGCTGAAAGAGCGCATCGCTCGATATCGTAATTCCGGGGGAAATACACCCTCCCATGTATTCTCCCTTGTTTGATATGTAATCAAAGGTTGTTGCCGTTCCAAAATCAACGACGATGAGATCACCTTCATACTTTTCATGAGCCGCCACAGCATTGACGATTCTGTCGGCACCGACTTCCTTCGGATTATCATAGTAGATAGGCATGCCTGTCTTGATTCCCGGCCCCACGATAAGTGGTTTGAGATGAAAGTATTTCTCGCAGAGGGGTTCTAAAATATTCAACATGGGTGGCACCACGCAGGAGATGATAATGTTGCTCACCGTCTTTGCGCTTATCTTTGTCGTTTTGTAAAGGTTAAGAATAAGCATTCCATATTCATCCATCGTATGGTTCACAACTGTTCTTACGCGCCAGTCGTACAAAAGCTTATCTCCATCATAAAGCCCTATCACCGTATTTGAATTTCCCACATCTATAACGAGAAGCATGTTCACTCTCCTACTGTTTCCACATCACCAGCAATGATCTGATGTCTTATATTGTTTGCATCCAGCACGATAAGTTCTCCGAAATCGTTTATTCCGAGAGCTCTTCCTCTCCGTATTATATCCCTGTCGCTCACCGCAACCTCATTCCCGATGATCCCCGACAACTCTGTCCATCGTTCCTTTACAAAGGAAAATCCTTTCGAGATATATGATTCATACCATCTCTCAAATGATCCGAACAGAGCCGACGCAAAGACACCACGAGAGACCTGCTTCGCAGTTTCTTCGTAAAGTGATGTGGCCTTGTGACGGTGTCCCTGATCTAAATCGTCTTTCCGTATATTTATGTTGATCCCAATTCCAACGATAACGAAATCGATCGCCCCCTGCTTTACGGTCATCTCCGTCAGTATACCGCAAATCTTTTTACCATCAATTAGAACATCATTCGGCCATTTCAGAAAAACCTTACCGGGGCAATACTGCCTGAGAAGTTCGGCTACGGCAACGCCTGCAACGAGTGTCAGCTGCGGCGCGAGGAAAGCCTGAATGGAGGGCCGCAAGATAATCGACACATAAAGATTGCATCCCGAGGGTGATTGCCAGACATGCTTATTTCTCCCCCTGCCCTTATTCTGACTCTCTGCTATGACAACCTCTCCCTCCACTGAGCCGTTACTTGCCAATTTCGATGCATAACTGTTTGTTGAATCCACCTCTTTCAGATAATGAACCTTTTTCCCGATGTTTCCTTCACATGTCAGGCTCTCGAAACTGTTAAGTTCTTTTTCCATCATACAACTCTTATGTTGAGGGATATGTCTGCTGCGGTGACTGAGTGTGTGAGAGCACCCACTGAAATACAGTCAACCCCTGTTTCAGCGATTTCCCTTACTCTTTCCAATGTTACATTTCCTGAGGCCTCGGTAATCGCTCTTCCCTTAATGAGTTCTACCGCTTTTCTCATCTCTTCTGTTTTCATGTTATCGAGCATGATGATATCCGCACCCGAAGCAAGGGCTTCCTCGACCTCCTTCAAATCCTTGACCTCAACTTCTATTTTCAATGTAAGGGGGATAGCGCGACGGACTCCTCTCACAGCATTCATTATACCGCCTGCTGCGATGATGTGATTATCCTTTATCATTACTCCTCCATCGAGACCGAAACGATGGTTAAATCCTCCGCCCATCCTTACGGCATACTTCTCCAGGTCTCGAAGGCAGGGAGTGGTTTTTCTGGTATCGACAATCTTCGCCCCGGTGCCCTGCACGGCTTTGACGAACTTTTGTGTCAGTGTCGCAACACCGCACAATCTCTGGAAGAAGTTCAAGGCCACTCTTTCGGCAATAAGTATGGGTTTAATTGCCCCCGATATCTCAGCAAGGATGGCCCCTTTCTTCATAGTCATTCCATCACGACAAACCGTATAGAACATTACATCTGATTCCACAGAGAGAAATACTGCTTTGAAGAGATCAATACCCGCAATCACCATATCTTCTTTTGCCACTACTCGCGCAGTACCGCCCTCATCACCTGAGAGAATAGCCGATGTGGTAACGTCTCCGTGCCCCAGATCTTCCTCCAGGGCCCTCGCTATCAGTTTGTTCAGTCCGATATCCCGAAACATTCCTTCTATTCCTTAATCTCCTGCAGCTTTTTCAAGGCCTCTTCAAGATTCCTGTTTTTCTCTTTGAACTCCTTGAACTTTGTCTCTTCCTTCCGGATTACCGCTTCAGCGGCCTTTTCCATGAAATCGCGGTTATTCAGTTTTTTCGAGACAGCAACAAGATCCTTTGAAAGCTTTCGCATCTCCTTTTCCAGCCTGGCCCTCTCGGCAGCAATATCGACCATTCCTTCCAGAAATACGTATATCTTTATTGAACCCACAATACCTGTGGCAACTCCCTTCGGTTCCTCAACCGCTCCTTCTATGGAAAGTTTATCGAGATTTGCAAGGTTGATGACATACTCCCGTCCGTCATCCAGGATTGATCGCAACTCCCTGTCGGGAACGGACAGAAGAACCTTCAACTTCTTTGGGGGCGGTATGTTCATAACGCCCCGTATATTTCGAATACTCCCTATGATCTCTTTCAAAACGCTCACACGGCGGAAGGCATCACTATCTTCATACAGTTCACTTTCCGTAGGAAATTCACTCACCATGATGGAAGATCCTTCCCCCGTCATTTTCTGCCATATCTCTTCCGTTACGAAAGGAATAAAGGGGTGAAGGAGTTTTATCGCCTTCTCAAATACGTCAAAAAGGGTCTCCTGGGCAACGAGCCTCTTCTCGGGTGAATTGTCGCTGTAAAGAACCGGTTTTATCATTTCCAGATACCAGTCACAAAGCTCGTGCCAGACAAATTGATATATTGCACCCGCAGCATCATTAAACCTGAATTCATCAAGGGAACTTGAAACTTCCCGTATAGTTCGGTTGAGAGCGTCTTTGATCCACCTGTCCGCCAGGGAATACTCACTATCGCTGACACTTCCCTCTCTACCCGAATAATCATCCAGATTCATGAAGGCAAATCTCGCCGTATTCCATATCTTGTTCACGAAGTGTTGATAACCCTCAATACGAGGCTCCGACATCTTCACGTCTCTTCCCTGGGCCGTAAATGCAGCAAGGGTAAAACGAAAGGCATCCGCCCCGTACCGGTCAATCATCTTGAGAGGATCGATGCTGTTGCCCTTTGACTTGCTCATCTTATCGCCCTTTTCATCTCGCACGAGGGCGTGCAGATAGACGTCATTGAAGGGAACCTTTTTCATGATGTAAAGCCCCATCATCATCATCCTGGCAACCCAGAAAAATATAATATCGAATCCGGTAACAAGGAGAGACGTGGGATAAAATGTCTCCAGGGCCTCGGTCTTGTCGGGCCAACCGAGTGTTGAAAAGGGCCAGAGTGCTGAACTGAACCAGGTATCGAGTACATCTTCATCCTGTTTAAGCGACACGCCACCACAATCAGGACATTCATGAGGTTCTTCTATGGCCACTATTATTTTACCACAGCCATCACAATACCAGACAGGAATTCTATGCCCCCACCATATCTGCCGTGAGATACACCAGTCACGAATATTTTCCATCCACTCGAAGTAGGTCCCTTCCCACATAGGGGGAATGATTCTGGTATCCCCCTTTACCACAGCCGCAGAGGCCTCTTTTGCGAGCGGTTTTACCTTTACAAACCACTGCTTTGACACTGCCGGTTCGACAATTGTCTTGCACCGGTAGCATCGTCCCACATTGTGCAGGTAGGGCTCCTCTCGAATAAGATACCCATCCTTCTTGAGATCTCTGACCACACTTTCCCTGCAGGTATCACGATCCTGCCCCTGGTAAACGCCTCCGTTTTCATTAATGATGCCGTTTCCATCAATCACAACGATGATTTCGAGGCCGTGGCGTTCCGCCATCGCGAAATCGTTGGGATCGGAAGCGGGGGTTATTTTGACGGCACCGGTACCGAACTCCTTCGATACGTAATCGTCGGCAATTACCTCTATCTCTTTGTTCATAAGAGGGAGGATTACCTTCTTTCCGATTACATCCGCGTATCGCTCATCGCTCGGGTTGACCGCAACGGCCGTATCGCCCAGCATGGTCTCGGGACGTGTCGTCGCGACAACTATCTCGCCCTCACCTTCCGCATAGGGATATCTGATGTACCAGAGTCCCCCCTTTTCTTCTGCATATTCGACCTCAAGGTCCGATATTGCCGTATGACACCTCGGACACCAGTTAACGATGTAATCCCCCTGGTAGATAAGGCCGTCGTTGTACAGTTTCACGAATATCTCTCTCACTGCCCGCGAGAGACCTTCGTCCATGGTAAATCGCTCCCGTTTCCAGTCACAGGAGCACCCCAGTTTCTGAAGCTGATTGAGAATGATACCGCCGTACTTTTCTCTCCATTCCCAGACATCTTCAATAAATTGTTCTCTTCCTATATCATGTCTGCTGATTCCCTCTTTTGCCAGCTCCTTTTCGACAACATTCTGTGTTGCAATCCCCGCATGGTCGGTACCGGGCATCCAGAGGGAATTGTACCCCTGCATCCTCTTATATCTGATTATGATGTCCTGAAGTGTGTTGTTCAGGGCATGTCCCATATGCAGCATTCCCGTTACATTGGGAGGCGGAATGACGATCGAGAAAGGTTTCTTATCACTTTTGTCTTCCGCTTCAAAGAAACCTCCGTCCATCCAGTACTTGTACCACTTTTCCTCAACCACATGGGGCGAATAAGCTTTACTCAACGATTCTTTATCCATAGGACTACCTGCCAATATTTTTTTATGCACGAAAGGCGTAAGTTAAAAAACCTTACGCCCTGCATTTTATCAATAATACATCACGTTTTCTTTTAACCTTCTGATAATCAAAAGGGCTTCAACACCGGATAGGGGGTTATGGGGTGAAAACTCACCCGTTGTGAGGTTTTTAGCTCGCATAATTCCCCGCTCCGTTACCGTCATGACTGCACTGAACGAAGGGTGATCTGCCTTCAGATCCGGGAAGGGGGACACCCCATCTTCATCCTCTCGAGACTCACGCTTCTCGCCGGCAGTCTTTTTCAGTATATCTTCTATCATCACCGCAAATACTGACCTTGTCACTAAATCATCGGGACGAAAAGAGCCATCGGGATAGGGTTCGAGTCTCTCCACGCCGGCCATCACGATATCTTCTATATCCGACTTCACCGGGCTGTCATCTATATCTGACACCCTTACGGACGGTCGACCAATTGATGTGATACCGGCCCTATCATATATCTTATCTATTTTTAACTCATTCACAAAAAGAGCAGCGGCATCTGCCCTGGTAATGCTCTCTTTAATAGCAATCCTTTTCCCCGCCATAGTAACGGGCTTAACTTTCATTACATTTCGAATCAGTTTCCATTCCCTGTCGGCCTCATTCACATACTCGGCATTACGATCAAGAACTCTCGCAAACATCCGACCGGAATTATCAAATTCCAATCCCAATTTGTAAGCCACCCCCATAAAATAGAGGGCGGCAGGTGAATGTCTATCCAGTTCAATGGCCCGTTGAAAATGTCCCTTCACTTCTTCAAGCCAGTTATTATCTCTCCGCCACATAGAAAAGATTCTCATTGCGCAGATACGTGCGAAGACCGTCTCTTCGGTTGTTTTCGCACTATTCAGAGCATATACCATCAATTCGTGGGCACTTTGAAAGTCTCCACTATAGGCCCTGACAAGGCTTAATCCTGAATGAGCCAGCGAATATTCGGGTTGAAGCGCCCGGGCATACTGAAACTCGCGCGCGGCATCGCCATATTTTCCCTGCTTTAACAGCTTTATACCCGTATGAGTATGGTACTCTGCCGTGTAAAGATAACTCAGCGGTTTTCTATCCACCTGACGACATGACAAGACAACGATACCCGCCAGAATAATCAGAATCGGTACGGTAACGCTCTTTGACTTCATCAAAGCATTCCTTCGGCAATAGCCTAATAGTGAAGCTCCGCGCAACAAGTTACGGGTGAATCTCCGACTGTCAAGGAAATATTTATTCGCTCGCTGCTCAGTTCAAAATTAAAGCTGGATAATTATCTCCTTAACCCCTTGAAGTCAAGTAATTTCCAAACAGAGCGCTTCCCATCGTCCCTTCATTTTCCCTCATTGAAATGCTACAAGTTATGTTCTTCGAAATAATTCTCAATCCTTTTTCTCACGGTAAAGCTATTGTCCGGATCAAGCCATGTAGTATTCACATCCCGCTTAAACCACGTGAGCTGTCTCTTTGCATAACGTCTCGTATCGCGTTTGACCAATCGTATCGCTTCATCCCTGTCGCAACCACCCTCTATGTATTCATAAATATGTCTGTAACACATTGACTGCATCGGCCTTAGCGACTTCCCATAACCCATACGGATCAGCTCCTTTACCTCATCCACCAGCCCTTCAGCCATCATTTGCTCGACCCGTTTGTCAATCTTCTCGTAGAGATTTCCCCGTTCTCTTTCTAAACCGATTATCCTGTAATCATAGACACTGTCTTTAAAGCCATGTTCCTGTTGCATCGTTACGATCGACTTTCCCGTCGATTCTAAAACCTCAAGGGCTCGTATTGTTCTCACCGTATCATTAACATGGATTCTTTCGGTGGCACGAGAATCTCTCCTTTTCAAAAGCCCGTGCAGATAGGTCTTCCCATACTTGTCACAGATATCATGATAATAATCGCGAAGTTCATGGTCGGCACCGGGCCCGGCAAAGAGACCTCCCACAAGGGCTCTCACATATAAACCCGTTCCTCCCACAACAAATATTCGTTTTCCTTCATGGTGGAGCCTTTCTATTACCCTTCGAGAGTCCCTGACAAAAAGTGCTGCATTGAATTCTCCATCGGGATCAACCATATCAATAAGGTGATGTCCTACACGTCCTCTCTCTTCTGCCGTCGGTTTTGCCGTACCGATATTCATATACCGGTAAACCTGCATTGAGTCGGCACTTATAATTTCTCCTCCCGATTCTTCTGCAATCTCGAGTGCGAGCCCCGATTTCCCAACTCCGGTAGGTCCCACAATTATTACGAGACAGGGCTGATTTTCACCCCTTTCACTCATCGTCATCTCCGCTTAAACATCCTCTCCAGCGCTGCCTTATCAAAGCGCATATAAAGGGGTCTTCCGTGAGGACAATGGGTGGCGAAGGGGATGGAATCAAGCTCTTCACAGAGCGACGCAACCTCCCCGGATGACAATACCTGATGTGCCTTAATTGCCCCCTTACAGGCGAACAGGGTATATATCTTTTCCACTATCTTATCTATCGTTTGTGTCGTTCCCGTCTTGATAAACTCTTCGATAATATCCTGAATCAATAGTTCGATATTTACCTGTGCAAGGGTTGAAGGAATCGATTTTAGAAGGACGGTATTCTCCCCGTAGGGTTCTATCTCGACGCCTACATCCGTCAACAATGCCATATTCTCCATGAGAATACCGAAATGTGCTGGAGAAACAGCTATGATTTCCTGAATCAGTAACTGCTGTCTCTCGTCATCCTTCGACGATCGCTCTCTCAGTTTCTCGAAGAGAACCCGTTCGTGTGCCGCATGCTGGTCCATCAGTACAATGCCGCTGTTATCTGAAAATATCAAATAGGTCCCCATGGTTTGCCCCAGATAGGTAAGCGATGAAAAGGATATTTCCTCTCTCGTCGCCGCATATTCCCTCTCGAAGATTTCCCCCGGTTCTGCTGAAGGCAATCTCCGTTCAAAGGTGTCACCAGGCGTTTCAAAGAGGAACCTCTTCGGTGTCGCTGAGATCGTGTATCGTTTCAGTGCCCCCTCTGTTCTCTTCCTGTATATATTCGACACTTCTGCCGATTCATACGGAGGTTCCCGACCGATACCCTGCATTGCCAGCTTTCCCGCTACGGCATCTATGACCAGGTCATAGATATCCCTTGAATTCCTGAAACGGACCTCCATCTTTGCGGGATGCACATTCGCGTCTACCTCCTGAGGTGGAAGTTCAAAAAACAGGACAGCCGAGGGATATTTCCTTGCTTCCAGCAACGATCGGTAAGAGTTCATCAACGCATGATTGAGAAGGCTGTCCTTTACAAACCTTCGGTTCACATAATAAAAAATACCCTTTGTGTTGGATCTCGTAAGGGCGGGGGTTGATATAAATCCTTCGAGACCAGCACCATCTCTTTTCCCCTCGATCCTCATCGAGTTCTCTCTGAAGTTTTTACCGAGTATAAGTGATACCCTGTCAAATATATCCTCCGTCCTCGGGACATCAAACACTGTTTTGCCTCGTACGACTACCTGTATTCTTGTACCAGGATTCGAGAGCGCAATCCTTGTAACCGCTTCGATGCAGTATGATTGCTCAGTTGTATCTTTTTTAAGGAATTTTATCCTGACGGGCGTTGAGTAAAATATATCGTTCACGGTCACCGATGTACCGACGGGGCACCCAGCATCAACCACCTCTTTTACAAATCCACCCTCAGCCCGTACCCTCGTACCCGAAAGAGAGTCCTTTCTTCTCGTCAGCATTTCAACTCTCGAAACAGAGGCAATACTTGCAATCGCCTCTCCCCTGAAGCCGAAGGAGTCTAAATCCGTTATATCCTCGAAGGTATATATTTTACTCGTCGCGTGCCTCTCAAAAGCAAGGACCGTATCGTCTTTGTGGATACCCTCACCGTTATCGACTACCTTAATGAGAGTTTTGCCCCCTCCTTCGAGCTCTACCGCAATCTCGGTCGCTCCGGCATCAATAGAATTTTCAAGCAGTTCCTTTACAATCGATGCAGGTCTTTCTATAACCTCACCGGCTGCTATCTGGCTTGAAAGTTCTCCGGGCATTGCTACTATTCTTCTCGGCACAAGAATCCCCTTCCTACACTAACACAATCAGCTGAATTGAACAGCGCTCGCAACCCCCGCTGTTTGTAGCGGTGTTAGCGAGCGAATCAAAAACAAACATTTCCCTCAACAACCGGAGATTTCCCCCATTACCCTGCTGCAAATCCCCTGTCTTCAAAATAACTACAGCACCAGATCCCTGCGACTTTAACCTGACATATATTATTTATTGATCATTTCCTAATATGTCTGAAGCATATGATAGATGAACTCACTCTTCTCTGACCCGCTCGTCAGTATTTAACTTCCTTGAGAACAAGACCCTGGGGCGGTGCGGTGATACCGGCAGTTTTCCTGTCTCTGGTATCAATTACTGCTTTGAATTCTTCCGATGTTATCCTCCCCTTTCCCACATCAACGAGGGTACCAACAATATTTCGTACCATATAGCGCAAAAAACCGTTCGCCTCTATGGTAAAGACGATCATAAATCCATCGTTCACAATGCTGCTGTCAAGTACAGTTCTCGTATAGGTCTTGGCGTCGCCTCCGGCCGCACAAAATGATGAAAAATCCTTCGTCCCCAGGAGGTACAATGCCGCTGTTTTCATCGCTTCCAGATCGAGTTTTTCGAATAAATGCCATGAATAATTGCGATGACGGGGAGAACGAACAGAAGAATTGTAAATTGTATAGCTATATACCTTGCTTTTCGCCCTATAACGGGCATGAAATTCATCATCGACATCGATCACATCGGTAACGGCAATATCCATTGGTAGAAGACTGTTTATCCCCCTCAAAAGGCCACGACACTCTATTTTTGTTTCCGTTTTAAAATTGGCGACCTGCCCCATGGCATGAACACCGGCATCAGTTCTTCCGGAACCGATTAATCGCACTTTGCCATTTGTTATCAGAGCCAATTTACTTTCAAGCACTTCCTGTATCGAAATCCCGTTTGGTTGCCGCTGCCAACCGTGATATCCGGTACCGTCATATGCAATAGTTATCTTGATATTTCTCATAAGTCGTAACAATCAAAAAGGGTTAACCCCGAATTGGTGAGGTTAACCCTTTTCATCTTTATCGTTATTCAGTTACAGGTCCCTGTCACCCTCGCTATCGGTTGGCACACTTTTCCAGTGCCTCAATTGCCGGGAGCTTCTTTCCTTCAACAAGATCGAGAAAGGCACCGCCACCGGTCGATATATAAGAAATATTATCCATTTCTCCTGCCCGGTGTACGGCAACATCCGTATCGCCTCCTCCGATGATTGTCAGTGCGTGAGAATCGGCAATACGGTGTACCATTGCATAGGTTCCTCTACTGAAGGCATCGATCTCGAAGACCCCCATTGGTCCGTTCCATACGATCGTCCGCGCATTTCCCAACACCTCATTGAAGAGTCTTATTGAGGCAGGCCCTATATCGAGCCCCATCCAATTATGATCTATCTCCTGAACGGGCACAATCTTGGTAACCGCTTTCTCACTCATTTTTTGTGCTATAACGCAGTCAATGGGAAGGTAGAATTTCACGCCCGACTTGCTTACCTGCTTCATAACCTTCTGTGCCATGGTAATGAGACTTTCCTCTACAAGAGATTTTCCTACTTCGACACCCATCGACTTGAGAAAGGTGAAGGCCATTCCTCCACCGACAATCACCTTGTCCGCCACATTAACAAGTTTAACGAGGGCTGCAAGTTTATCGGATACCTTTGATCCTCCTACAATTGCGACCAGAGGCCTGTTCGGCTTTTTTAATGCGCTCTTAAAATAGTTTAATTCCCGTTTCATAAGGAACCCGCCGCAACATTCCTTGACATATTTGGTTATGCCCACATTCGACGCGTGGCTTCTGTGTGCATTTCCGAAGGCATCGTCGACATAGACATCGGCGTAACTACCAAGGGTCTTGGCGAAGGTCTTATCGTTTTCCGTTTCTTCCTTATGAAATCGTAAATTTTCTAATATAACAATGGATCCCGAATCCATATTGTTCACACGATACTGTATATCGTCTCCAATACAATCTCTCTCGAGCGTTATCTCTCTGCCCAAGAGCCTGGACAATCTCCGTACCACCGGTGTAAGCCTCATGCTTTCCACCACGTTCCCCTTTGGTCTTCCCAGATGAGCTGCAATAATAAGCTTTGCATCCTCATCGAGCACATAGTTGATTGTTGGAAGTGCCGCCCTTATTCTTCCATCATCTGCTATATTCGAATGCTCGTCCAGCGGTACATTAAAATCAAACCTGCACAGAACCCTTTTCCCCCTAATATCCACTTCATTCAGGTATTTCATAAATTACTCCTCAGCATGATGTTCAGGTTGCTCTGTCTTTTGCAGTCGCTATATATAGTACGGAAGCCGCAATTTGGTCAAGCCTGTAAATCGTGTATCGCAATGATTTTGATACTCTAGATATCTATGTATAAAGTATGTGTAATACGAATGAGACAAATAATCGACATGGGTATAATTGCCTACAATTTAGTGCCCTTGAAGATGGAAAAAATGGTGGTGACCATGGACGGCGAGTAGTGGACAGAGAAACATCATCCTATAGGAAAGTCAACCCTCCGGGAGAGAGTTGATCTTTAATCGGCACCGATACCTTTCAGGACGAGATAGTTCAAGTCTTATTCAGGAGAACAACGGCAAAGGCGGCGATTCCTTCTGATCTGCCGGTAAAGCCCATACCTTCATTCGTCGTTGCCTTAACGTTGACACTGCCTTCATCCACCCCAAGATCACCGGCTATCGTCCCTACCATTTTCCCGATAAATTGAGCGACTCGGGGCCGTTCAAGAACGAGCGTGGAATCTATATTTTGTATGCGAAAGCCCCTTTTCCCCATCATCTCCTTTATCTTGACAAGAATCACCCTGCTCGACATATCCTTATAGGTCATATCGGTATCGGGGAAATGCCTTCCTATATCACCCTCGCCCATTGCTCCAAGTATGGCATCTCCGATGGCATGCAACAGCACATCGGCATCTGAGTGTCCGAGGAGTCCCCTGTCGTTGGGTATCTCTACGCCACCCAGGACAAGTTTCCTTCCCTCCTCTAACCTGTGACTGTCATAGCCAAAACCTACTTTCATAGTTTATCCATGAGAAACTCACCGAGGACAAGATCCTCGGGTGTTGTGATTTTTATATTTGCGGAGGAACCTCTCATCATTTCAACCGTTATGCCCATCCGTTCAACAACTTCGGCATCATCGGTTCCGTAAAAACCCTCGGCATAGGCCTTTTCATAGGCCTTTTTTATTATATCAGCCCTGAATACCTGGGGCGTTTGGGCAAACCAGAGGAAATCTCTTTGAAGTGTTTCTTTTATCCAGTTTCCCCCCTCAACAGACTTCACCGTATCGATTGCGGGCATTCCCACAACCAGCGCGCCCGTTTTTTCAACCCTTTCGATGGATAGCTCTATGAGATCGGTGGTAATGAAGGGTCTTGCGCCGTCATGAATAAGCACGATCCCCTTAGCATCTTCTACCATTGCAAGGCCATTTCTTACGGAATCCTGTCGTTGTCTGCCCCCCTCCTGTATAGACCGTACCTTGGATAGATTAAACTTCTCAACGATGGAGTGCTGAACATATTCCCTGTCACCAGGAGGAACGACAAGGATAACATCATTGATTGAGGATACCTTTTCAAACTTCAGAAGTGTGTGGGAAAGGATTGGTATACCGCCCAGCAACAGGTACTGTTTTGCAATATTCGTCGTCATTCTTTTTCCGATACCACCGGCAACGATAATTGCGACGACCTTCTCCATATCTTACATATTTTAATACGGAATAGCCCGGGGTTCTGAGAACTCCCGGGCTGCATAACTCGATTATTTAGCGCTTCTTTGATATTCTCTACTTATTCGAGGTAGTTGATTCCTTCATATTCGAAAATATCATTCTTCCCGCGGTGGTCTGAAGAACACTCGTCACCACCACCTGAACGGTCTTGCCTATGAAATTACTTCCGCTATCAACGATCACCATGGTGCCATCGTCGAGATAGGCAACTCCCTGACCCTGTTCTTTCCCATCTTTGATGATTTTGACCACCATAGACTCACCGGGCAACACCACAGGTTTGAGGGCATTTGCAAGCTCATTTACATTTAATATTTTTATTCCCTGAAGTTCTGCTACCTTATTGAGGTTATAATCATTCGTTACTATTTTTCCCTCTTCCTTCGCTGCCAGCGCAATGAGTTTGGCATCCACTCCCTTAATTTTGGGAAAATCGGTATCAACGATGTCGATATGTATTCCTTCACTTTTCTGCATCCTGTTCAGTATATCCAGACCTCTTCTGCCGCGGGAGCGCTTCATGTGATCTGAAGAATCGGCAATTTGCTGCAGCTCATCCAAGACGAATCGGGGAACAATAAGGTCACCGTGAACAAATCCCGTATCGCTGACATCTGCTATTCTGCCATCAATGATTACACTCGTATCCAATATTCTATAATCACGAACTTCGCCGCAATCCTTTCTCGAATCTGGCAAAAAGATGGCAGCTTCTCTGCTCTTCTTGGAGCCAAGGAAGAGTCCAAGGTAGCCGAGAACGAGACTGAGGATTATATAGATGTATTCCCAAGGAATAAGCTCCTGCTTCTCCCAGCCTGGTATACACCTCAAACCAAGCACAAAGATAACGGCAATAAAAAAACCTATGCTTGTACCAACAGCACCGCCGAAGATTACCCTGAGAGAAATATTTCTTATCGACCGTTCAATTTGGATTACCAGGATTGCAACAAAAAAACCGGCCGCCAGGCCGATCAATGAATAAGGAAAAATATAAAACTCTAATACAATAAAATAACCACTTACAGAACAAGCCACGACCAATAATAATCTTACGATAAATTGAAACATTTATCCCCCCTTACACAAAATTGTCATGTATGATTTCAAAGAACTCAGACAAATAATTTACAATTATGCAGCAAATATATTACTGAGGTTTCGTTCTATTTCACTTTCTTCGCAGTGTGCGGCTATCGATATCTCCATGATCAGCAGACTTTTTGCAGTATCCATCATCTTTCTTTCACCGAAAGAAAGATCTTTATCTACTTTCAGTGTAAAAAGATCGCGGAGAACCTTTGCTATCTCGTAAACCGAACCGGTTTTTATCTTCTCCCAGTACTCTTTGTATCTTTTATTCCATGTCTGCTTATCGACCTGCACATCTCTCTCGCTCAGTATCTCGTAAATTCTGGGGATCTCTTCCTCTGTTATGACCTCTCTTAATCCCACTGACTCGGCGCCATTTTGGGGAATCATTATCTTTGCATTGTTTCCGAGTATCTTCATAACGTAAAAATGCTGTTTGTTCCCCATCACTTCCCTGTTTTCTATAGCCTCAATAACGCCTACTCCGTGTGCTGGGTACACGGCCATATCTCCTATGTTAAACATTTTTTACACACACCCCTGATTCTATTTATACGAACTATTTTTCATATCATACTGTCGCTTTATAGTCAATTAAATCTCTTGGAGGAGTCATTTTGTCTTGACTTTGAAAATCAGAATAAGATAGATATCTACTTTTATGACAACTGTGATGCTATCAGAAAGGAACTCCTATGGGAAAGTATGAATCGGGCGATTTAAGAAACATAACGATGGTAGGACACGGCGGAACAGGCAAAACATCACTCTGTGAGTCTCTGCTATTTATTACCGGAAAATCAGACAAGCTTGGACGAGTTGATGATACTACCTCATCCTTTGATTTCGAGCCGGAAGAGCAGAAGAGACGAATATCGATTAGCCTCGCTGCCAATTTCGTTGAATGGGACAAGCACAAAGTTAATATTATTGATACACCCGGCGATTCCAATTTTTCCTTTGATACCAAATACAGTCTGCGTGCAGCGGATGGTGCCGTAATGATCATAGATGCCGTCGGGGGCGTAGAATTTCAGACAGAAAATGTCTGGAGATATGCCGACGAGTATTCATTACCGCGCATAATCTTCGTTAACAAGATGGACCGTGAGCGAGCTGATTTTTTCAAAGTCCTCGAAGAGGTAAACCAGGTGCTGGGGGAAAAAGCGACCCCCTGCTATCTCCCAATAGGATCTGAAGAATCGTTCAAAGGACTGATCGACCTTATCAACATGAAAGCCCTTATCTTTTCTGACCCTAAAGGAAAGCCGAAGAAAGAAGATATCCCCGAGGACCTCCTTGATACAGCTCGGGAATACAGAGAAACGATGGTGGAAGATATTGCCGAGTGTGATGAAGACCTCATGGACAAATATCTTGAAGAGGGAGAACTTTCCCCCGAGGAGCTAAAAAAGGGATTGAGAAAAGGAATTACCTCCGGTGATCTTGTACCTATCCTCTGCGGAACGGCAATCAAAAACATGGGTAGCGCTCCGCTTCTCGACATGATCGTCGATTATATGCCTTCACCCCTTGACCGCGGACCCGCAAGGGGACTAACCCCCGGTGCAGACAACGAGGAAACGCGTGCACCCGAAGAGAAGGCCCCCTTCTCTGCCATGGTCTTTAAGACAATCGCAGATCCCTATGCGGGAAAACTCACACTGTTCAGGGTTTTTTCCGGTACGCTCAGCTCGGACATGAATTTTTATAATACCTCAAAAGAGTGCACCGAACGTCCCGGAAATATTTTTTACCTCGAAGGAAAAAATCAAAAGCCTGCTGAAACACTTATTCCCGGAGATATAGCTGCGGTTGCCAAGCTGAAAGAAACGTCAACGGGCGACACGCTCTGCAATGAAAAATCACCGATTATTTTTGAGCCGATTTTACCCTCTCATCCCGTCGTTTCTTACGCCGTCGAACCGAAATCGAAGGGTGACGAGGAAAAGATCGTTTCGTCCTTCAGTAGACTCCTGGAAGAGGATCCCTCCCTCACATTTGTGAGAAATGTTGAGACCAAAGAGGCGATACTTTCAGGTGTTGGGCAGGTGCATATCGATGTCACGATAGAGCGGTTAAAACGTAAGTTCGGCGTTGAAATGATCCTCAAACAACCGAAGGTTCCCTATAAGGAAACGATAAAAGGCAAGACAAACATACAGGGCAAATATAAGAAACAATCGGGCGGCAGAGGCCAGTACGGCGATGCCTGGCTCGACATAGAGCCCCTTCCACGCGGTGAAGGCTTTGAATTTGTCGATAAGATTGTAGGTGGCGTTATCCCAAAGACATATATTCCCGCAGTTGAAAAGGGAATCGTCGAGGCAATGGAAGAAGGAATTATATCCGGCTGCCCTGTTGTGGATGTCAGGGTATCCGTTGTTGACGGCTCCTATCATACCGTTGATTCATCTGAAATGGCCTTTAAAATAGCTGGGTCAATGGGATTCAAAAAGGGTTTTATGCTGTGCAAGCCGACGCTTCTGGAACCGATCGTCAATATCGATATTGAAGTTCCCGATGATTATACGGGAGACATCATAGGAGACCTGAACAGCAGACGCGGCAGGGTCCTCGGGATGGACAAGAAGGGACGAAATTCGCTCATTAAGGGACAGGTACCATACGCCGAAATCCTCGATTATGCGCCGATCCTGACCTCTATCACGAGCGGCCGCGGCACCTTTTCCTATGAAGTGTCCCACTATGAAGAGGTTCCTGGAAATCTTCAGGAAAAGATCATCGCCGAGGCGAAAAAGGAGGAGTAGGATTTTTGTTTACTGCCGGGGTTATAACCGTGAGCGACAAGGGATCGCGCGGTGAAAGGGAGGATGTAAGCGGCAGAGAAGTCATTCGCCTCCTGAAAGAGATACCTGCAACCGTTATCGAGTATGACGTAATACCTGACGAAAAAGAGCTAATAAAAGAAAAACTTCAGGAATACACTGACGGAAAGAGAATAGACCTTATTGTCACCACGGGAGGTACCGGTGTGAGTCCGAGAGATCTTACACCGGATGCCACACTGGAAGTCATAGAAAAGGAAATCCCGGGGATGGCGGAGGTCATGAGACGAGAGAGCGGCAGAAAAACTCCCCGCGCCATGATATCCCGTGCAGTCGTCGGAATACGAGGACAGTCCCTCATAATAAACCTGCCGGGAAGTCCCAAGGGTGCAGTTGAAAATCTCTCATTTATTCTACCGGCGCTTGAACACGCCATCGATAAGATCAAGGGCGACGAAACAGATTGTGCTCTTTGAGCTGCCGTAGGATATTGTCCTTATGAGTCCCCGGCCAGTATATCTTTCCGCATTCAGGACAGCTAAGAAAGGTGTTCTGGGTCTGAAAGACATAGGGTGGTACCTTCTCCGCCGCGGTTTTCCTTGAAATTGGGTGTAGCGGTTGATTGCACTCAAGACAGAGAGAAAAGAAATTTTGTGGATTCGGGTGAAGTGAAGCCTTTTCTATCAGTTCCTCTATCTGATCGTATACCCTGTCGCGATAAATTATTACCATACGACCCGAGAAGTCCCGAAGGGCCATGTCCCGTCTCCGGGTCAGAACGATTCTCCCCTCTTTCGAACCAACCCTGAGAAAATTTCGATCAATAGTTTCGGTATAGAAGACAGTATCATACCCCAGTATACGAAGCCACTTTACCAGCTTTCCGAGGTTCCTGTCCGTTATAAATTTCACTCTTATACTTTTTCAACTGTCCCTTCTTCGACCTTGAGGGGTACTATCTCGCCCTTTGCAAGATCACGCTCCAGCTGTTTTACCTTTTTCGTCAGCCTCGAAGCCTTTCTCGACAGCCGGTATCTCTCAACAATCCCCATAAGACCGGCGAAGATAATACCTACGCCGAAAGATATAAAGATGAGCAAGTAGGTCTCAACGCTGGTATCAATGAATCCATAATATTTCAGATTGACTGGTTCGGTGTTGGTCAGTGAAAATGTTATAATAAAAATCATCACCAGCATCACAATAATCGTATAAAACAGCTTCATTTTAAACCTCCTCACTTTTCTGAAAATGGGGTAACAAGACTCTTCGAGTCATCTCTATATCCTCGGGAATTACTCTCACATCGCCCAGGACCGTCACAAAGTTGGTGTCGCCGGCCCACCGGGGCACTATGTGAAGATGGAGATGGCAGTCGACACCGGCACCTGATGCCTTGCCCAGGTTCATTCCGACATTGAATCCCTCGGGATTCATCTCCTTCTTGAGTATCCGTATACTGAGATCGGCGAGATCCATCATTTCGGCCTTCTCTTCAGATGTCATTTCCCCCATCTCGCAAATATGCCTTTGGGGAACTACCATGAGGTGACCCGTGGTATAGGGATACTTGTTCATCGTAATATAGCATGACTTTCCCTCGAATAAAATGAGATCTTCCGCCCGTATTGATTCCTTGCAGAAGATGCACCCTTCAGGCTTTTCACTTTTCAAATATTCCATTCTCCCCGGTGACAGTATATGATCCATCTTTTACGTTCGCCTTTTCCTATCGCTTCTCAAGCTTGATTATGTGCCCCTCTATCGTTTCGCTAACATCGAGTATCCCGATAGAGTTATAGGGTGAAAATCGCCGATCCGTCGGTGACCCCGGATTAAAGAAGAGCGTGCCATCCTTTTTTTCATTAACGGGATGGTGAGTATGACCGTAAACGAGGCACGCAACGTCTTCAAATTCTCCCCTGATCCTGTCTTCCATACCGAAGGGATCACCCCACCCATGAATAAGCCCTATTCGGTGTCCCCTGACGTTTATGATCCGCTTGGTTGGAAGCGATTCTATCACCTCTTCCGAATCCATGTTGCCATGTACGGCATATACCTCTTTCCCTGCAAATATATCAAGTATATCAAGGCATACCAAGTCCCCGGCATGCAGAATCATCTCGGCATCTGCGAAATGATTCTCGAAGATCTTCTCAAGCTGTTTATCCCTGTATTTAAGGTGTGTATCTGATATAATGCCTATTTTCATTTTATAACTTGAGTGAATGTGGCATTATAGCTATACAGTATGAAAAGACAAGATATTTTTTCGAGAGCTTTTGGTTTGACTTTTCACATCTCTGTCGATATATTTCCGCAGTAAGCTTGATGGGAGAGATAGATAATGCTTGAAAAGACTCTTGAAAATATTGCCGAGAGGATACTTGCGCTCGATGAGGCATCACTCACCGGTCTTTGGAAAAAATATAAGCTGAGAATGGAAGAATTCAGTACGACAAAAGAGTGGGAAAAGGCGGTAATAGTATTTTTCATCATAAACGCCGTACGGGTTAAGAATCACATCTTCAACGAACAGGTGACAAAAAACCAGGAACAACAGTCCGAGAAACATCCCGATACCAAAAAGAATTCAAAAGATATACCTTACCTGAAACGCATCAAGTAGATGAATAGAGAATCGTCATTACAGAGGATCAATGAACTGAGAAGGGTCATTGAATATCATAACAGGCGATACTATCAATTCGACGATCCCGAGATATCCGATGCCGAATACGACCGCTTAATGCAGGAGCTTTCAGGACTCGAGAGCATATTCAGAGACGAAATTGATTTCACAGATTCTCCGACGCAGCGTGTCGGTGCACCTCCCCTTGAAAAATTCGATTCCATTATACATCGCACCCCCATGCTCAGCCTCGCCAATGCCTTTACCGAAGATGACATCCTTGACTTTGATGAGAGAATAAAACGGTTCTTAAAAAGCGATGATACCGTCTCATTTGTTGTGGAGCCAAAGCTCGACGGCATCGCCGTTAATCTCCTCTACGAAAAGGGCTCTCTCATATCAGGCTCAACCAGGGGAGATGGCCTTGAAGGCGAAGATATTACACAGAACCTGAAGACAATTCCATCGATACCCTTAAGGATCGGCCGCGCCGGGGGAGTGCCCCCGCCCCACAGAATCGAGATACGGGGAGAAGTATATATCGGAAAAGAAGGATTCAAGAGGCTCAACAGGCGAAGGACAGATGAGGGGGATCAACCCTTTGCCAATCCACGAAATGCAGCAGCAGGATCTCTTCGTCAGCTCGACTCAAAAGTAACGGCTTCGAGACCTCTTGATATATTCTGCTACGCCGTGGGTGCAGTCGAGGGGGTATCCTTCGATAATCAATGGGAATTCCTTGGGACTCTATCGGATTGGGGATTTAAAGTTAATCCCTATGTGAAGCAGGCGGCTGACATCTCTGAATGTATCGACTACTTCAATTCCATGACCGAAGAGAGGGAGTCACTCCCCTACGAGATCGACGGCATTGTCATAAAGGTCGATTCGATTTCTCTTCAGAATCGTCTCGGGAATGTCTCGAGAAGCCCGAGATGGGCTATTGCTTGTAAATTTCCGGCGATTCAGGCAACAACAACCATTGAAAATATTGCTATTCAGGTGGGGCGCACCGGCGTTCTCACTCCCGTCGCAAAGATGAAACCCGTCCACGTCGGCGGCGTGATGGTAAGTCGCGCCACCCTCCATAATCTGGACGAGATAGAGAAGAAAGACGTTCGCGAAGGCGATACCGTCATTATCCAGCGTGCAGGCGACGTCATACCGGAAGTTGTCAAGGTTGTCACATCCAAACGATCAGGTGACGAGAGGCCCTTCACCATGCCCGCGAGATGTCCCGAATGCGGGTCTGAAATAGTCCGTCTCGAGGGAGAAGCAGCCCACCGGTGCATCGGCCTCGATTGTCCCTCGCAGATCAAGGGAAACATAAAACATTTCGTTTCACGGGGCGGCATGGACATTGAGGGACTGGGTGAAAAAAGTGTATCACAGATGCTGGAGAAACAATTGATTAGTGATCCGTCCGATCTTTACTATCTCAAAAAAGAGGATATTATGGGTCTGGAACGAATGGCCGATAAATCGGCGGAGAACCTTCTTGCAGCGCTCGAGGCATCGAAGAACCCACCCCTTGAAAAATTTATTTTTGCCCTGGGAATTCGACATGTGGGAGAACATGTCGCTAAAATACTCGCGAATAATTTTTCCTCTCTTGACGGTCTTATCGGCACTTCGGAAGATTCACTAACATCTGTAAACGAGATAGGACCTGAAGTCGCCGGGAGCATAATTAAATTTTTTAGCCAGTCGCATAATGCAGCTATCATTGACAAATTACAAAGAGCTGGAGTAGCTCCTGTGAAAGCAAGCATTGAAGGAGTCTCGAGCCACCTCAGGGGAAAAACATTTGTCCTCACAGGGACTCTTGACGGTTACACCAGGGATGAGGCACGGACTGTGATAGAATCTCACGGGGGGAAAGTAACATCATCGGTTTCTAAAAAGACCGATTTCGTCATCGAGGGGGCAGAGCCCGGATCAAAACTCGCAAAGGCCAAATCGCTCGGCATATCAATTCTCAATGAAGCTAACTTCCAAAAGCTCCTGGGAGAAAGGACATAGCTTCATATGAATAAGCGCGTCCACCTTATCGTTTCCGGTCGAGTTCAGGGTGTCTTTTTCAGGGCAGAAACGCAGAGCCAGGCATTACATCTCCATCTGAAAGGTTGGGTACGCAATACATCTGATGGAAGAGTGGAGATTATCATCGAAGGAGACGAAGAGAACGTACAGCGGATGATAGACTGGTGTCATAAAGGCCCTCCTATTGCCAACGTTGAAGGAATCGACTATCACGAGGAACCGTTCCACGATTCTTTTGATGATTTTAAAATAGTGTATTAACCGTTCTCTTTATATAAAAAATGCGCGTACTTTTATCTTGACCGCAATATATTCGCAATGTTATGGATTTGTTTACAATCTCAATGGTCAGCTCGGGTCTTATAAAAACGTTCTCATCGTGAGGGGGGAGTAGGAATATTATGAAGAGAATCTGCCTGGTATCTTTCATAGTAATTGTTACAGGGTTTCTTTTTTCCGGCCTTGCGAATGCTGAAGAGTGGCGCTTTCCCGTCGGCGCAAGCTATGTCAGCGGTTTCGAAGACGTGAATGAGATCTTTGAAGGAAACCTGAAAGGTGAACAGCGAACGGGAGATACGGGTTATATACCGGTCGGGATCACCTTTCAGCCCTACCTGCAGCTCGATAACGGCCTGAGGTTCGGAACAGGGATAGGACCCTGCGTTGCCCTCTTGGGAGACACATCATATACGGATATCCCCATAAATATAAATGCAGGATATACGTTAAAGCCGTTAGCAAATATCTCTCCCTACTTTCGCACCGGTTTTGTCCATCACCTTGTCTCGGGCGACAATGTATTCGGAAGCGATCCCGGGTTCTTCCTGGCCATCGGTATCGAACTCTTCAGGAATAAGGCCCTGGGTCTCGGAATTGAATGTGCCTATGATACATCCCGGATACGACTGGATAAAATAACGAGAACTCCCTGGGTCGATCAATCTACCGGAGAGATTACCAGCTATACTACAAGACGTGAGAAACAGGACGTAAAGACGGGCCTGGTATTCAGTATATACACTATCTTCTAATTTACACCATCCATCAACAAAAGATCTAACAAACTACAGTATACTCTAGTAGGTCCTCGGATCATGGGACAGCTAAAATCTTATAGGATATTATTTATTCTCTTCCTGGCTACCCTCCTTTGCGGTTGTTCCACGCTGCTCAATTATTACTTCAAAGACACACTTCCCGAAAAAGAAGGTTCCATAACTATAGGCGGAATAACTGAACCGGTAAGGATATGCAGCGACGCTATGGGAATACAGTTTATTGATGCGGAAAATATAAACGATATGTTATTTGCCATGGGGTACGTCCACGCCTCGGACCGGCTTTCTCAAATGATCGGATTCAAGCTCATGTCTCAGGGGCGTATCTCCGAGATGATCGGTCCGGTGGGACTTGACATCGATATCTATATGCGGACACTGAATCTCAGCAGGTCGGCACACATTCTCTACGATTCGAGCACAGATAAGGTCAAAGAAATTTTAAGACACTACAGTGATGGAGTGAACGCATACATAGAAACTCACCTGGACAGGCTTCCTCCCGACATCCAGTTAGTGGGGCATACACCGGAAACATGGGAACCGATCGATTCTCTGTCGGTCTTTACCCTGGTAACGCTGGGCCTTGCCTTTAACCTCAGGGAAGAGGTCAATAGCCTTAACATTATCCAGGCGATCGGGGCAGATAAAACGGCATGGCTTCTGCCGATCTATCCCGATGAGCCACTTCCTTTTGACGAGGCGAAGAAGCTCGACGGAATCGACCTTCAAAGGACATCAAAATCCCTGCAAGAGCTCACATCGTCTCAGCAGTCACTCTTGAAACGAGGAATGATGAGTGTTGCTGCATCCAACAACTGGGCAATTTCAAAGGACCGTTCGGCCCATGGTGCCAGTATCTTTGCCAACGACACGCACCTTCCCCTCTTCCTGCCCTCGATGTGGCACCTGATTCACATCCGTTGCCCCGATTACGATGCAGCAGGGGTGGAAATTCCCGGAGCACCGGGAGTTATTGCTGGCTATAATGGAGACATTGCCTGGGGGATGACGATGGTTATGGCCGACAATCAGGACATTTATCTCGAACAATTGAAGCTCATAGAGGGAAAGCTCCATTACCTCTACAAAGGAAAGTGGCTCCCGACTGTGGAAAGGAAGGAAGTCTTTCAGATACGAGGGGGAAAACCGTTCACCAGAATCATTCACGAAACCATTCACGGACCCCTCTTGAATAGTACCCTCGCGAGTATCCCCAAAAACGAACTGCAGTCATCAGCCGTCGATCTGCCCTACGGAATTGCCCTGAGCTGGGCCATCTTTGAAAAAGATGAATCCCTTAACACCCTCTTGTCACTTGGAAGGGCTTCCTCTGCTTGGGAAGCCCTGAACCTTTCCAAAAATATCCGCGTCATTCCGCTCAATATGGTCATCGCCGACAGTAACAATATCGCCTGGCAGGTCACCGGTCGTTTTCCGATCCGCAAGAAGGGCCGGGGCCTCATGCCCTCACCCGGATGGACCGGCGAATATGACTGGACAGGATACCTTGACGTAGCCGACCACCCTTACTCGGTTAATCCTCCCGAAGGTTTCATAGGGACGGCCAATCATCGGACCGTTCCTCCCGATTCACCCTTAATTCTCTCATCGTCATGGTACTGGCCTGAGAGAAGCGAGCGCCTCTTGAAACTCGGAATGTCTTCAAGAGACCACACCCTCGAGAGCAGCATGCAAATGCAGCTCGACACACTGTCTCCCTACGTCGCAAAACTCAAGAAGGCCCTACTTGAGGGTACCCTTTTTCTGTCCATTACCGATGAAATAGAAACCTGGAAAAACATAAAAAGAAAAAGTAATGCATTAGAAGCCATCGATATATTGAGGAGATGTGACGGAAATATGTCCTCAGTTTCACGTAATGCCATCATTGTTGGTGCCTTGCTCCACACTGCTACCTACAACACCTTCTTCGATGAGCTTGGGCCGGAGGATGCTTTGAGTTGGGTATCCTTTCTCGATAACGGAAACATCGGCTATTGCGCCCAGTTTGACCACCTCACCGTGAGGGGCAACGAGAGTCCCTTCTGGGATGATATCACTACCCCTGCCAGGGAAACCAAGGCATCGATCATCGCAGGATCGCTTGCCGATGCAATTGACCTTATCGAGGACAAACTGGGGAAAGACAGATCCCGCTGGAAATGGGGAAAGCTGCACACATACCACTGGGCCACCGAGACCACAAAGATGGCCCGATATATGGGACCTCTGGAACGATTCGTGCTGTATCTTCTTTCCCCCTACTTCAACCGTGGCCCCTATCCAGCCCCCGGCGACTATTCAACCCTCAACGTTTCTGGCTACCACGTCGCTCAGGACTTTGAAACCTGGCTCATCCCCGAGATGCGCATGATTGCCGATTTCAGCCGTGATGAACCTTTTTTTGTCGTCAACAGCTCCGGCCAATCGGGTAATCCCGCGAGTCCTCATTATGATGACGGAATCTCCGCCTGGCGCAGGGGTTCCTATCACCCCTTCCCTTTCGGAGAAGAAAATATTGAAAAACAGTATCATCGCATTTTACAATTACTGCCCGCAACACCCTGATATAATAACTATTCACATTAAGATTTCCCTCATTTGGGGATTGCTTTTTTTCAGGAATGTGTTTAATAACGTCATGATCGGAAGCGCACCTGCAAGCCCCGCCCTGTGGGCGTGGGACTTCACTCGATTCTAATATCCGGTTATGCACTATGCGATCATCGATCATAATGGAAACAACATCGAACGGAGACAGGCCATGAAAATCAAATTCTACGCCGTGGGCGGAACAATCGATAAGGTTTATTTTGACAAGAAAAGCACCTATGAGGTTGGAAAACCGCTTCTCGATGAAATACTGAGAGCGTCGAACATCACCTTCGACTACGAAATAGAACTAATAATCGGAAAGGACAGCCTCGACATGACCGAGGAAGATCGTCGCTCCCTCCGGGAAAAAATATCGTCCGATCAAAACCGGCTGATCGTCCTCACCCACGGAACGGACACCATGATAGAAACGGCTAAATACCTGAAAGAGATCGAAGGCAAAACGATCGTTCTCACCGGCTCGATGGAGCCGGCCCGGTTCAGATCGAGTGATGCCGTCTTTAATGTCGGCTGTGCCATAGCGGCAGTACAGGTATTACAAGCGGGAGTCTATATCGTCATGAACGGTCGCATCTTCGATCCCGAAAAGGTATGGAAGAATATCGATCTCAGCAGGTTTGAAGAACTCTGATCAAAGCCATACACATAGTACATCAGGGTGTCATTCTTTTCATGACACCCCCTGGGAAGAGTTCAATCTGCATGAGGTCCTCTGCGAGGATGAGATCTCCTTTGTAGGTATCTCTGCATTGCGCCTCAATATCGACGCCCATGCATTCCGGATAAAAGTGCGTCAGAACAAGTACCCCCGCCTTTGACTCGGTGGCAATCTTACCTGAGAGCGAGGGCGTCAGATGCCCTTCGACTTTCATCTCATCGGGGAATGCCGCTTCACAGACGAGAATATCCGTATCTCGGGAAAGTTCCACTGCGTTTTCGCAGTAATCGGTATCCCCCGTATAGACGAGCGATCTACCATCTGGCAGGACCACCCTGAAGCCGATACTGCTCTCGATATGATCCATCGGCATAGTGGTTACATCGAAAGAATCGAACTCCATAAAATCCCTTTTCTCCTTGTCCATTTCATGGATGACAAGGGCATTAGCGGCCATCTCGATCCATTTTCCGTATACCCTTCGCAGTCCGTTGTAGAAATTTACCAGGCCCTTTGCACCAATGATGGTGAGAGGAGTCCTTCTTTTTTCCATCCCCGAATATTTGCCGGCAAAGAGAAGGCTTACAAACTCCCCCGTATGGTCCGGATGGAGGTGACTGATAAAGAGGTAGGAGATCCTGTCAATGGTAATTCCGGACTCTAATAAACGCCGCATCGTACCCGGACCAACATCAAAGAGGAGTAGTTCGCCTTCGATTTCTATCATGATAGAAGAGGAACTTCTCGCAAGAGAGGGAATCCCGGTGCCCGAACCAAGCACTGTTAACGTAAGTGTTTCCATGACAGTAGGAATAATACAGAGAATCCTCTTTTTCAAGGGAAAGGTGGATTTTGTCATGGAAATAGTAGGCGATTTTCATTACAACTACCTCCATGGAGAACTGGTTTTTACTGACACTCATGGCCCTTTTACTCTTCGGTATTCAGCGATTTCTCTACAAGGTATCGGCCGAGAGAAATTGTAATACCGCCTGGACCACCTTTGCCTTCATGGGGACGGTTACTATCCTCAGCACCCTCTCCTTCTTCATCCTCGGCCAGAGTGTTCACAATCTGAGATTTTTACTCCTTATCTCTCTCATCAACAGCCTCTCCTTTCTATCGGGGACCATCGCCACAATCGAGGCGCTCAAATATATCTCCACGAGTGTCGCCTACCCCATCATCCGATTGAATACGGCAATTGTCGTTCTGTTTTCCATTACTTACTTCAGAGATTCACTGTCCCTTTTTCAGATAACCGGTATTATCATTGCCATAACCGTTATCCTTATACTGACACGACTGGATGATGAAAACAGGATCCCAACGAAAGATCCGAGACGGGCCATGCTGCTCGTTACTGTCGCTCTTTTTTCCGGAGCCATCGCGGCAATCTCGAGTAAATTTGCCGCCCTCGAGGTAAACCTCCTCGCCTTTATGGCGATATCCTATGCACTGAGTATGGTCTTCTCCCTCTGTCTCAGGAAGAAACTGGGATCGGTGGGAACAAATCACAATGAGGCTCTGATAATCGGAATTTTTATCGGCCTGGTAAATTTTGGAGGTTTTTATTCCCTCCTGAGGGCCCTCTCGTCGGGTCCTCTCTCCATTATCATGCCCATAACGGGCATGTACTTTGTGATATCGATCGTCCTTGCCATTCTCTTCTATAGAGAAAAGCTGAACGCCTACAGGGTTCTTGCAATTGTACTCACCGTCTTCGCAATCATTCTCATGAGGCTCTAAAAAAGGATCGGTCTGTGCCCTGACGGTGCAAATCCATAATATTATCGATCACACATAAAACCTAGCCGATTCGATAATCGGCTGATCTTCCACGTCGAGGGCATATAGTATCTCCCTGTTCATCTCTTTTTTTAACTCGATGATGACCTCACGACGTTTGTTCAGGGTCCTGGCAAATGCCATGACCTCACCCATCAATTCATCGATATGGTATGCCTTTGTAACGATATTGTGCCGTTCACATTCCTCGGCTGTCATGCGTTTTCCCTCGTAGACCATCTCTTCCAGTTTATAGAGCGGTATCGCCTTTTTCATGGCCTTGATCATACCGGGAAGGAAGGGAATCCCCAGATCGACTTCGGGAAAACACAAAAACCCCCTGTCGGATCGCATAAAGCGATAATCAAAATAGCAGGCCATGATGGCACCGCCGGCAAAGGCGTGGCCGTTAATCGCAGCGATCGTCGGCATTGGATACATGAGGATTCTCTTATAGAGTTCCATCAATTTTTGAATAAACTCTTTTGCCGTTGCAACATCGTTATTATTCAATATGGGGACTAGCCACTCAAGATCGATTCCGTTGCTGAATATCTTTTCATGGGCCGACTTTACCACCAGGACCTTCGCCTCGGTCGTATTCTCGATGTCATCCAATACCTGAAGAAATTCCGATAGAAATTCGAGGTTCAGACGGTTTTCACCGCTTCTCATCGTCAAAAGAGCAACACCATCATCAAAGGCAAATTCTATTTTCGACATCTCTCACAGCTCCTCTCCATCATGAATTTTTACCATCTGCTCCAGAAGTTGAAGCTCCCCGCAACAAGTTGCGGGGAATCTCCGACTGTTAAGGATAATTTTATTTTTATTCGCTCGCTAACCCCGCTGCAGGCAACGGGGTTAACGCTCGCTGTTCAGTTCAATAGACTAAAGACGACCGAAGTCATCGTCAACACGCTCGATATCATCCTCACCGAAATATTCACCGGTCTGGATTTCAATAAAGACCACATTATCATTTCCTGAATTTTGAAGGCGGTGCAGGGTCCCTCTCGGGATATCGACGTGCTCTCCCACACGCAACGTGACCTCTCGTCTTTCTATCGTTGCAATCGCCGTACCGCCGATCAGATACCAGTGTTCATCCCTTCTCTCGTGCCGCTGCAGACTGAAACGCATCCCGGGATAGAGAACGATCCGTTTTACCTTATGATCCTCCTCGTCGGCAAGGACGATGTAATAACCCCAAGGTCGATGGTCCTCCATAGATTTTCTCCAGGTTATACTTTAAGTTGTTGTTCTAAGATACCGCTATATAAAAGTATTTAAAGTCTCTCTAAACCCTTCGATAGAATTGATAATCGTTGCATCGTCGACACAATAGGCGATTCTGAAATGGCCCGATCTCCCGAATCCGCTCCCCGGTACGGTAAGAATATTCCTGTCTTGCAGGGCCTTCACAAACTCGACATCGTCATCAATGGGTGAGCGGGGAAAGAGATAAAAGGCGCCCTCCGGTTTTACATACTTGAACCCCGCCGATGAAAGTCCCTCACAAAGAAGGTCCCTTTTTCTCTTATATTCCTCAATATCTACCAGAACCCCCTGCATCTTCCCTATCACTCTCTGCATAAAGGCCGGTGCATTAACGAACCCGAGAATCCTCGTGCAGAGGATCATCCCCCCTGTCAATAATTCACAATCGGCAATCCCGGGATTGATCGCCAGAAAACCGATCCGTTCTCCCGGTATTGATATGCTCTTTGAATATGATGTAGCAATGATACTGTTTCTGTAGCTCTTAAGGGCGCTGGGTACTTTCACACCGTCAAAGACGATATCCCTGTAAGGTTCGTCTGATATGAGATATATCTCTTGTCCGATCTCGATGCTTTTTTTCTCGAGGATATCAGAAAGCGCTCTTATCGATTCCTCGTCATAGACTCTTCCCGTGGGATTATTGGGAGAATTAATAAGAACGACTTTGGTTTTCTCGGAAACAGCCTTTTCCATCGCCTCGAGATCGAGTGAGAAATCATCCTTCGTCTCGACAATCTTCGTCACTCCCCCGCAATTGTCCACATAGAATCGATATTCAACAAAACAGGGCGCAGGAATGAGCACCTCGTCACCGGGGTTCAGGAGTGTCTTCAAGGCAACATTCAGGGCACCACCAGCACCACAGCTCATAATGATATTTTCCGCCGAGAGGTCGACCGAATGTTCCCTGCTCAGATAATCGGCAATCGCTTGACGGACCAGGGGATTCCCCGCATTGGGCATATAGGCATGGACACCGGGTCTTTCATCGGCAGCTACTTCCTGTATCAGCTCCGTGAACCGCTCGGGGGGACTGGCATTGGGGTTCCCGAGACTGAAGTCGAAGACCTTCTCATCGCCAAACTCCTCCTTGAGCCTTATACCATCCTCGAACATCTTTCGTATCCACGAGGACTGCGATATGAAGCCCTCGATCTTTTTTGATAGTGCCATCATGCCTCTCCTGTATATTTTTATGTAATGATACCTGAAGCGATTGCCTCATCCTTCAGACATTGAATAAATCGAGGGAAAGGATCGCCTAAATTCGGTGCATCCCGCTCTGCCCTGTAGACGCAGGGGATATATGCGATTTTTCTCTCCTCAACCATGATGCGGTAGGATTTTCCAAAGGCATCTTTCATTGTTTTTTCCACACCCTGCTCGTCCAGATCATATTTCTTAACCATCAGACCATGGACAACCTGTCCAAAACAGATCAGTATGGATGGTTTTACCTCTCTTATTTCCTCCTCAAGATAGTGACTGCAATATTTAAAAAACGGATAGAGAAAATTTTCTACTGTATCGTCGTCAGCCCTGCCGTATTGCTCCAGGCAGATCCCTCTGGGGTGTCGATGCCCGGAAAATGTACACTTGACAAGGTTGGTTGCATAGATTGCATCCAAAGTCAAACCGGCAGTTCTTAGTATATCATGAACGATGTAATCGTAGAGGGGGAGTTCCGGGCTTTTCAGTGCAAAGGCATGCTGCACGGGATAGTCCGCCGACGTGGTTGGATTCAGACCGGCGATCATTATTGCCGGTGCAATTCCAATAAAAGGCTTGATGTCCAGCTGCAAATCTCCCTGAAACAGATCGGCATTGAGCCCCTCTCTCACGCAAATATCACAGGATTTCGGATATCCCATATTTACCCCTGCCACACAGAATTAGCGGTGATCGCAGTAACATCGAGTATCCCGGGTTCTTTTCTCGGATGTTTTCCCCCTTTCCCCTGTGTCACCCCGTATTTCACAAAACACCTACAGTTTAATCACCATGCCTGTCTGTAATGGTGAAAACCGTTCTTTGAAGATCCTGTACAATTCGGCCTGTGCTTTGAAACCCGTACAATGCCCCGGATATATCCAATCGGGGTCGAGTTTCTTCAGTGCCTGTGAAGTTTCTGTAATTCTTGAATCTGATGCCTCAACAAGGTGAAAGCCACCGATGATTCCGTGTATCTTCTTTGCTCCCGTCAACGTCATTGACTGTAGACATATATTGACGATACCGGCATGACTGCATCCCGTAACTATGACAATCCCCTTGTCTTCGATATGTGCGATCACAGAAATATCGTCGAGCATTTCGTCTTCCCGATAGTGGCCATTTTCTATCGTGAGAAGCGACATACCAACTTCCTCGAAGCCCGTGACCCTCGCTACCTCACCCGTTGTGATAAGTCCCGGCATTATTCTCATCGAATCTTTCGTCAAATACAAAAGACCGCCCGCCTCCTCAATATCCTCCTTCCCGTCACCACTCATCACACCGACATGTCGCAGTGATGGTTCGTTCACAAAATTAAGACGGAAGATATCCGGATGTGCAATAACGGGCAGGCCTTTCTTACCGATCTCCCTCAGAACCTCTGCAAGCCCCTGTGTATGATCGTAGTGACAGTGCGTGAGAACAATCGTGTCGATTGAGGCGGGAGGAATCTGCATCTTTTCCATATTCTCAAGGAGTGCAGCGGGATTTTGCCCCACATCGACCAGGACATTCTGTATTACTCCGCCTTTTTCGGCTTGGAGAAGCAGTGAGATGCCGTGTTGTCCCAGATAGGGACTTTCGTACAGGACAGAGTCCTCTGCAATTACTGTTATTGCTAATTTATCCAGTGTATTAATTGTTTTCTTTGTCATATCTGGCCTCTTGTCTTGCCTATTCCTGCATGCGAACCGTCACCCTACGCACCATCTCAGACCTTAAAAATACGGTACCTTCCATCTGTTTCATCATCTCCATAGAGTCCTTCGCGATCATAGTGAACCGCCTGTGGAAGATAATCGAGGATATCCTGTGCGGTGATCCCATCCTCGCCCAGGGTTTCTCCCGCAATATCACCGCTCAATCCATGGATAAAGACCCCCTTCGCCACGGCGTCTTCCAGTGAAAGTCCCAGACCGAACATTGCGGCGATCGTTCCCGTCAGGACATCACCGGAACCGGCCGTCGCCATTCCCGAATTTCCCGTCATATTAATCAGGACCCGTCCATCGGGATATCCAATGAGGGTATGAGCCCCCTTTAAAACGATTATAGCATTGAGATCCCCCGATGCAGCCTGAAGAACGGCAATCTTATCATTGTCTATTTCAGAAACCGCGCGACCAGTTATTCTCGACATCTCGCCGAGATGAGGAGTGAGAATCGTGGGTGATTTCCTTTTTCGTATGATATCGAGATCGCTGCTGAGCGCGGTAATTCCGTCTCCGTCGATCAGAATTGGTTTTCCTATCTCTTCCGACAACTGTAAGACCAGTTTGCCCGTTTCTTCATCAAGGGAGAGGCCGGGACCAATGACAACGAAATCCATCTTCCTCGAGAGTTCTAGGAGTTCATCCTTATTTTTCAGGGCAATGCTCCCCGACCCGGTCTCTCGTTGCGGAATAAAAACGATTTCGCTTCCCTTCTGTGCAATGAAAGGGGTGATCGACGACGGTGCCGCGAGACGGGAGTACCCCCCGCCCGCCCTTAAAAATGAAAGGGCGGCAAAATAGGGAGCACCGAAATAACCGGATGCCCCCGCTACAAAAAGGGCCTCACCATAATCACCCTTATGGGCATCGTTGTTTCGTGGCGGAAGCCGAGGGGGTTCATTGATTGCAACGTTAATTGCATCTCTGTCGTAGTGTTCGGGAGGAAAGGATATATGGGTCACGTAAAGCTCACCGCAATAATCGTATCCGGGGTACAGCATATTTCCCCGCTTCGGAAGGCCAAAGGTAACGGTACAGTCTGCATGAACGGCGGCACCCATAACCTTGCCGGTATCTCCGTTCACACCCGAGGGTATATCGACACTGAAGACCCTTTTCCCCGATTCATTGATGAGTTCTATGACATCTTTATATACTCCCCCAACCTCGCGGGTCAGACCGGTCCCGAAAATGGCATCGACGATACAGTCACAATGAAACACATGGTTTCGCACCGATGCAGCATCATCAACCTGTCGTACCTCGATAGCGAGACGTGATACGATATCGAGGTTCATGTGTGCCGAACCTGTGAACTTCCCCCTGTCTCCTATGATGAAGACCGTTACGTCACCACCCATTGAGTGGATCTTTCTGGCAATAACAAAACCGTCTCCCCCGTTGTTTCCAACGCCACAGAAAACGGCGAATCGCTTCCTCGCAATACCGAATTCCCGGAGAATCACTGAAAAAGTTGCATTACCGGCATTTTCCATGAGGAGTTTGTCTTCTATTCCGTATTTTTCAATAGCCCTTCTATCCAGCTCTCTCATTTCGGTAACACTGCTTACCTTCATAGTTTGCCTCCGTAAAAACTGCAGTAGAATTAATCCCTATCAATTGGGGGATACTGTCCCCGGCACATGGCACGGAATGCAGTTTATAGGTTACACAACACCGGTGTCAAGAAAGAACTGTCCGTCGAAATTTCGGTAATTTTCTTGCTATTAGAATATTTTCGTGGAAAAATAATCAGCCATATTTAACTGGAAGATTTCCGCAATTCTGTGCCTGAAATCTTCGATCGGAGGGAAATGTTTATTTATTCGCTTGTCAGTCCCGTATAATAAAGTGTGGAATGCACTCGCTGTTTAGCTCACAGAAGGAAAACTACAATGGGGGACAAAGTGAATTACCCGAGTTAAAAGCAGTATGCCTTCCCCGATAAGGATATCGGTTTTCGTTATCAGAATCCGATAGTCATAAAGAAGGATTGCAGTGAGGAGTCTTCAAAGTATCCTCTCGGCATCGAGGAGATCAAATAGAAGATCCAATCTAATCATTACCAGAAGAAGCACTATTGAGAGATTCTTCTCTATAAGACATGGAGGACCCATACGGTTATGCCGGATATGATTTTAGCGATTGACCAGGGAACTACTGGTACCACGGTGATACTCTTCGATACTGACTTTAACGTTGTCTCCAGGGGCTATCAGGAGTTTCGCCAGATTTACCCCACACCAGGCTGCGTTGAACACAATCCCGAGAACATCTGGAGATCGGTCCTCGCATCCCTTGATATCGCCCTTAGAAAAAGCGACGCCGATCCTTCTGACATCAAGGCAATCGGCATAACCAATCAAAGAGAAACAACGGTGGTCTGGAACCGGGAAACGGGGATACCCTATTATAACGCTATCGTCTGGCAGTGCCGCCGTACGTCTGATATCTGTAATGAGCTGAAGGACAGAGGCTATGAAGAGCTCTTTCAGAAAAAGACGGGGCTTCTTCTTGACCCCTATTTCAGTGGCACAAAACTAACCTGGCTTTTCAGAAATGTTGATGTCCTGAGGGAGGAAGCACCGAAAGGAACGGTGGCAGCGGGAACAATAGACAGCTTTCTCGTATGGAAGTTAACAGGCGGCACAGCCCACGTAACAGATGTCTCAAACGCCTCACGAACGCTTTTGATGGACATAGAAAGTCTTGACTGGGATGAAGACCTCGGCAGGATACTCGAAGTCCCCATGAACGTTTTGCCCGAAATACAAGGATCCACGGAAATCTTCGGTCATACCGCCAATGTACCCGACATTCCCGATGGCATCCCTATATGCGGCATTGCCGGCGATCAGCAGGCTGCGCTCTTCGGTCAGACCTGTTTTCAGACAGGCGAAGCAAAGTGCACCTACGGTACCGGATCCTTTCTTCTTATGAACACGGGTAATAAACCCGTTTTCAGCAACAATAAACTTCTCACGACGGTAGCATGGAAACTCAACGACGAGACCACCTATGCCCTCGAAGGATCAACCTTTATAGCCGGTGCGGCCGTACAATGGCTGCGCGACGGTTTGAATATTATAGAAAATGCTTCTGATATCGAAGAACTGGCCAGCCAGGTTCCCGACACGGGCGGAGTCACCATGGTCCCCGCTTTTGTAGGTCTTGGGGCCCCTCACTGGAGATCGGATGCCAGGGGATTGATAGCGGGCCTGACGCGCGGAACAAATCGTTCCCATCTTGCGAGGGCAACACTGGAAGGAATTGCCCTGCAAAATGTTGAAATACTCTCCGCCATGGAATCTGACAGTAAACAAAAATTGCTGAGTCTCAAGGTCGACGGGGGAGCAAGCAACAACAACCTCCTGATGCAGATGCAGGCTGACCTTCTTGGATGTACGATTATACGGCCCGAAATGGTTGAGGCTACCGCACTCGGTGCTGCATTACTGGCGGGAATCGGAGCTGGTATCATAAACAATATCAGCGAAATAGCCGCCGTATGGAACGAATACCGGAGCTTCGAACCTGCGATCGGCGATGGTGATCGTAAAGCCGTTTTGGAGCGGTGGCAAACCGCTGTCGGCAAGGCATAGTATTTGTTTCAAAAACTCTTCATTCCTTGAAGGAGTGTGACATGCAAACAAAGATAGCCGAAGGCTTTCAGCCGAAACTCAAAGAGCCCAAAAACCTTTCCCCGAGAATTACATGGCTGAGAGACTACTATTTCAAGGGATCGAAAAGGGCATGGAATAACGATTACACCTCCTGGACAACGGGTGCGCCCTGGGACATCCTCTTTGACGAAATGACCTTTTATATCGTCCCTGAGGTCTATGCTTTCATCCAGACTTTCAGATCATCGATCTATCAGGCTGCCCGCACCGTCGAGCTTGATAAAGATTTCTGGTCCTGGCGCCTCCCCGAGAGAAAAGCCTGGTTCGTAAAGGAGGTAATGGTCAACTATGTTCCCCAGGAAATTCTTCCGGGAGATCTCATTGCCGGGGCGAGGTTCAATATTCAGACCTCCATGTGCTGGACAGAAGAGGAGGCAAAAAAGAGGGACAGGCTCATTTATGGGAAAAAGGGCGCCCGGGCAAAGATGAAATGGTTTCATGACCATGGATATGGAAACTCAGGCGCCACGAGCGGACACGTCATACCGGGATATGAAAATGCCCTGAAAATAGGCTGGAGGGGGATACATGATGATCTGGAGGCACGATATAACCTTCTTTCGCCAAAAGAGCAAAAGGGTCCGAAGGGTGGTCAATTGCGTGCCATGATTACCGCCTCCACGATTCCGAGGGACCTGGCAGAAAAGTATGTACAGCTTACAACGCGACTCGCGGCGGAGGAAAAGGATTCCGAGCGGAAAGATGAGCTTATCCAGATGGCAGAAAACCTGAAGAAGGTCCCCTGGGAAGCCCCGGAAACCTTCTGGGAGGCCATTCAGGCGTTGTGGCTTACCCACATGCTTATCATGAGTGATGAAAACTATCCCGGACCGGGCGTCTCCTTCGGCAGAATTGACCAGTATCTCCTTCCCTATTGGGAATACTCCCTCTCACAGGGAATGACGAGGGAATTCGGAAAAGAAATACTGAAGTGCTTCTGGGTACACACCAACACCGTCTATGATGCCATGATCAATGTCGGTAATAACGGCATTACGTCGGGATATGGACAGCTTATCACCCTCTCGGGCATCGGAAAGAATGATGCTGACATGACAAATGACCTCACCTACGCAATGCTTGAGGTCATCGACGAGATGTCGCCCATTCTTGAACCGAAACCCAACGTAAGGTTGCACAGGAATTCTCCCGACGATCTTCTCGATAAAGTCATTGATATGATTTCCTCCTCCCAGGGTTCCCCCTTCCTGCTCAACTTCGATGAGAGATCAATGGCGGGGATGATGCGTGAAGCGACAAGGGCAGGATGCTCCGATCTCATCAACGAAGATAATGTTTATGACTATGCGCCGGTAGGATGCCTCGAAAACACCATGGCGGGCAACGACCGATCGGGCACTGTTGACAATAACCTCAACCTTCTCAAGGCGGTGGAGTTAACTCTTACCGGCGGCAGGGACATGGTCGAGTTTGTCGATCCGATCACAGGGAAAAAGGATACGATACGACAGGACGGACCGAAGACGGGTAATGCAACCAAGCTGAAAACCTGGGAAGCATTCTGGAATGCCTACGAAGAGCATACACGATATATAGTAAAAAAATGCGTTGCCACCTATGAAGCCTCGGAATCCATCAGGGCAGAGTTTTGTCCCACCCCCTATCTCTCCTGCCTGGTGAAAGGCTGCGCCGAAAAGGTCCTTGATGTAACCCGAGGTGGTGCAGAGCTGAGTTTTACCACTCTGGAAGGTGTGACCTTTGCGACCACCGTCGATTCCCTTCTCGCCATCAAATATCTCGTCTATGACCGAAAAGAATGCACCATGGATGAACTTGTCGAGGCCTTGAGGGATAACTGGGAGGGACATGACGTCTTACAGGCCAAGGCGAAATTTCGCGCACCCAAGTATGGAAGAGATAATGATGAGGCCGATGAAATGGCCGAAAAAGTTATGGATCTCTGGAGCGACGAGGCATGGAAATACAGAACCAGATCAACGAACCGCCAGTTCCGCCCGGGAATGTTAAGCTGGAACTATTGGGTCGGTGATGGATACATCATGGCTGCCAGTGCCGACGGAAGACCCAAGGGACAATTTTTGTCAAACGCAATCTGTCCGTCAAATGGCGCCGACATCAACGGTCCGACGGCCAACATAAACTCCGTCGGAAAAGCGCTTGGCGGGAAAGCAAGCGACGGAAAGGGCGACTGGGGTGAGTATCTGAACAGCCTTCCAAATGGTGCCAGTCATACCATTACGCTGAATCCTTCTCTCCTTCGTGATAGCGAACACAGGGAAAAATTCAAGGCCTTTCTGAAGGGATATACGGAAAACAGCGGAACCTCTCTTCAGATCAACATGGTGAACGCAGCCATGCTGAGAGATGCCCAGGAGCATCCCGATGACTACCGCACCCTCCTGGTCCGAATAACGGGGTACAATGCATACTTTACCGGTATCGGCAGAGAACTTCAGGACGAGATAATAGCCCGCGAGATTCACAACAATTATTGAATTGGACAGCGAGCCCATTCCCCGCTGCTTTCGGCGGGGTTAGCGAGCGAATATAAAAAAACATTTTCTTTAACAATCGGAGATTCCCCGCAACGAATTGCGGGGATATTCAAATAAATGTTTAGAAGGAGAATTGAGTCATCGATTCACACGAGAGTTCAACCATTCTGCAGATTCAGAGACTATCAACAGAAGATGGTCCGGGAATACGAACAACCGTCTTTTTTAAGGGCTGTTCGCTGAGATGCAGCTGGTGCCAGAACCCCGAGAGTATTTCCAGTGCGCCCCAGATCCAGTGGATGGAATCACGGTGCATCAGGTGTAGAACATGCATTGAAGCCTGCCCCGAAAATGCGCTCTCCCTGACGGAGAAGGGAATGCAGATCAAAAGGAAGCTCTGCACGAACTGCGGCATCTGCAGTGAATCCTGTCCGTCAACGGCAATGGAACTTCTGGGAACAACATGGGACCTCGATGATCTTGTGAAAGAGGTAGAAAAGGACCGCATCTATTTTGAAAAGTCGGGAGGCGGAATCACCGCTTCGGGCGGCGAACCGGTCGTTCAGTCCGATTTTGTGACCCTCTTCTTTAAAGGGCTGAAAGACATGGGCATCCATACTGCCCTCGATACCTGCGGCTTCTATTCCGAGAAGGCACTCGACAGAGTACTCCCCCATTCGGATATGGTCCTTTTCGATGTCAAAGAGATAGATCCCCTAAAACATAACGACTTCACCGGTAGTTCCAATGAATTGATCTTTAATAATCTGATTCATATACACGACTACATGGGGACACACGATATTCCCTGCGAGCTCTGGGTCAGGACACCGATTATTCCCGGTGCGACGGAACGAGAAGACAATATCACCGGAATCGGCAGATTCATCGCCACTCATCTCGGCGACGGTGTTGCGAGGTGGGAGCTCTGCTCCTTCAACAATCTCTGCAGGGATAAGTACCTGCGCCTCGGTCTCGATTGGGCCTTCAAAGAGACCCCTCTTCTAACGAAAGGACGCATGGATGAGCTTACCGAAATTGCCAAGGGCTCAGGTGTTGACCCGAATATTGTCTCCTGGTCGGGACCGACCAGGGTTTAAGATACCGACACCGTAAAAGAAAACAGGAAAGCGAAACAGAAGATAAAGAAAAATTACGGTGCTGCAATTTAACCATGTAAGGGAGGTTTTTTCGTGGGTAAGAAAAATGCTTTTAACAGGGCGGATTTGAAGGAGTTTGAACCTGAGGCGAAAGTGGGCCTTATCGCTACGATAAACCCCGAAGGGCTTCCTCATATTACCCTCATAACCGCACTCCAGGCCAAAGGCACAAAGCATCTGATCTGGGGACAGTTCACCGAGGGCATGAGCAAAACAAATGTCATGAGCAATCCCAATACCGCCTTTCTTATCATGACCATGGACAAGAGCCTCTGGAGGGGAAAGGCCATCTTTACACACAAGGTAAGAGAAGGCGAAGACTACGAGATGTTCAACAAAAAGCCGATGTTCCGATATAATTGCTACTGCGGCATCCATACCGTCTACTATATGGACCTCGTCGAAACCTACGGGAAGGAAAGCCTGCCCCTTGCTAAAATAGTAACATCTTCCCTTTTCACCATGGCATCACGATCGAGGGCAAAAACAAGCGTTTCCAAACCCATTCTAAAGCCCTGGGCATACAATGTTTTCAACAGGCTCGACAGTCTCAAGTTTCTTTCCTATATTGGCGACGATGGTTTCCCAGCCCTTATTCCTCTTATCCAATGCCAGGCATCGGACAGTCGGCGACTTGCCTTTTCACCGCTTGCCTATGGCAACGAGCTTTCATCTCTGGAAAGTGGAAATAATGTTGCTATCTTCGGTCTGACACTGGACATGGAGGATGTCCTGATACGAGGCATATTTCAGGGATTTAAAAGATACAATGGTGTTAAGCTCGGGACAGTCGATATCGACTGGGTATACAACTCCATGCCGCCCCAGCAGGGTCAGATATACCCGATGGAAGAACTGCGCCCCATCGTTAACTTCTGACGGATAAACGAGATATTGATAGGGTTTGAAAATTTGCCCATAATTGCTCTTGCGATTATCCGTCGTTAATAACTTCCTCTACTAGTCGGATCTGATTTTCCGCAAGGCATGCAGGGTTTCAATTTATAATAGTCAATAATCACAAAGATAAAAAAGGCAGGGCCGCTTAGACCCTGCCTTAATTTTCATGCTCCAAATATAACGAGTTATGCGAACCTTTTTCTGGTTCCTATTACACACAGGAGTCCTGCTCCAAAAAGAAACAGTGTGCAAGGCTCTGGCACTTGTTCTAATGGTGTTATGACGCTCGGTCCTACTTCTGGGTTGTAATCGAAATTAAAGCTCTCCTGAAGTGGGTCAGCCGCAGAGGCAAGTAGTTCGCCTATCAAAGGATCAACTTGCGCCATCTCCCACTCTGGAGGGGTCTTCGTCGGATCTTGGGGTGTCACACTGTCAACGATTTCAAATGACAGTGATGCTGCTGCAAACTGCTCAGGGGTAAGAAATCCGCCAAATGCGGGGTTCATAAACTCCACAAACTGATAGCGAGTGACCCAGTCCTCTATTTCAAGAGGGTCGCCAAGATTGATCTCACCAAGATCTATGTCGAATAGACTCAATAATTCGAGCTCAAAATCGATATTTCCCTGCAGGTAATAGTCAATGAGGGTGGTAAAGCCTAATCCTAAGGCCGACATCTGAATATCGTAAGTATCTCCTACAGCCAATGTATCCGGGATTGTGATCCACCCTCTACTATCTGCACCATTGATTAGGAAGTCGTCATACGTTAAAAAATTATCGTCATCCGAATAGTATCCTGTAACAAATTGAGTTGTAAGAGAAGTTTCTTCCTTAATATCTAATCCTGCGCCGATCTCGATATCTGCGACGAGAGATAAAGTATCAAGTGCCGGAACGAAATTGCTCGCAAATTCCATAAAGCTCATAGTAATCTCCCACGCATCTTCGTTTCCCGAGGTATTTAATTCATATCCCTCGAATCGTGTTGCTATGGGCATATTTAGCTCCTGCCCGAAAGGATCTTCCTTCCATATAGTCCGAGTTAACAGTTCGTCGGCGGATGTATCAGTAGCAGTATATTCTGCACTACCATTGAACGTTGCCGAAAGACCTCCAGCCCCCGCGTTCGGAAGGCCTACAGATCCCGCAGTATCACCAACGATCCACATGTCTTGTGTTCGGTAGTTAAGTTTGGTACTGAAATCGATATCCGATGACACCGTGAAATAAGGTGTGCCTGAAAGAAGCGCATAGCTGTCAAGAAAGATAGTTTGTCCTGCTACAACCTGATCAGGTGCACTGACGTGAACTTCAAAAGGTAGACTCAGGCTATAGCTCTGCTGCCGGGAACTTTCAAGTTCCAACCACAAATCAAGGTCTCCTGCGAAGGTGTCGGCCTCAATTGCAAGACCTTCCGTGGTGTCCCCTACTACATTTCCCCACTGGCTATCGTAGGAAGGAGTGGTAAGCGAGGAATAAGCCGCATCAAGGGGCGTTAAATCCACAGTCCAAGGAATCGTAAATTCTCCAGCGTATGACGGAGCATGTAAAAACAGAAAACCAATCAACACCATGACTATAAGCCTCCAAGATATTACATTACGTTTATCTAATCGAAGGCATTTCATGACGTTACCTCCTTTCTTCTGTTTCGGTTATTATTGCTTAAACCTGTGAACTATCTTAGCCAATTTTCTTAATGGAAAAATACCGGGATTCGAGATATCGTTTTAATTAGGCAAAAGTGAAAGTATCTGATGAAAATAAGAATGCAGTGTAACGAATTGAAAATCGAGGTTTGTTGAGAAAGTCTTTTCCGACTACAAAGAGCCCTTACTATAAAGAAATCAAGCAAATATCATACCATAAATATATGTAATTGTTCTCATTGTATTATCTGTTTCTTGTCGTGAAAAAAGGTATTTTATTTTGTAAAGTATTCTGACACTGAAAAAGCGAAATGTCGCAATTATCAGCAAAAAAGGTACGCCCAGCCTAGATGTTTTGGAAGATCACAAAAGTGTAAATTTTTTTGACAGTAGAGACATTTATGACGATTTGAAATGGAAATGGCGATATTTTTATCCAAATTAATTTTATCGATTAGCAGGCGGAATTCGAAATGGTTTGAAATACAAAATAAAGATTATCAATATAAATAAAGAGGGGTTGCTGAAATCAGCAACCCCTCTTTATTTATGGCGGGGTCGAAGGGACTCGAACCCTCGGCCTCCGGCGTGACAGGCCGGCGTTATAACCAACTTAACTACGACCCCGCATATGATATCTAATGGTAGGCGGAACAGGACTTGAACCTGTGACATCCACGGTGTAAACGTGGCGCTCTCCCAACTGAGCTACCCGCCCTTTTTGTCTTTAATGAACCCGATCAAGGCGGGAAATGTAGAGAAAAAATCTCTCTTTGTCAAGCTATATTTGAGCTTATTGCCTAAGCATTAACTCTTATTTCATCGTTCTTTATAAAAGCCCCACCCACCGGCACATCTTCTTTTGTTATATCATTACTAATTAGCGCTCGTTCCAGAACTTCGTCAACATTCTCTACGAATACTATCTCCACATCTTTCAATACATTGGAAGGAATATCCGTAAGGTCTTTCTCGTTTTCTCTCGGAATAATCACCGTTTTGATATTGCCACGGTGGGCAGCTAGGAGTTTCTCTTTCAGCCCTCCTATGGGCAACACCCGCCCCCGCAGGGTAATTTCTCCGGTCATCGCTATACTGCTTCTCACCTTTTTCCCGAGAAAGGCCGACGCTATCGATGTAGCCATGGCAATACCGGCAGAAGGACCATCTTTTGGAATCGCACCTTCGGGAACATGGACGTGTACGTCTGCCTCTTTATAGAAATTTGCATCAAGTCCCAAAGTATCTGCCCGTGATCTCACATAGGTCAGCGCCGCCTGCGCCGATTCCTGCATTACATCGCCAAGTTTACCCGTCAGAATCGGTTTTCCCGTGCCCTTCATAACGGATGCCTCGATTGTCAGAAGTTCTCCACCAACCTCGGTCCATGCAAGACCGACGGTGAGTCCAACCTTATCCTTGCCCTCCGTTTCCCCAAAGCGGTACTTCGGTATACCGAGATATTTTTCTACCGATTTCAACGTTATTTTCAGTCTGTTTTTCGCTCCGTCTGTGACTATTTTTCTGGCCACCTTTCTGCAAACGGAAGCTATCTCTCGCTGCAAATTTCGTACTCCTGCCTCTCGGGTATATTTTCTGATGAGCGTCAGCAGTGATCCATCGGTGAAGTCAATATTATCGTCGGTGAGCCCATTCGCCTCCATCTCCTTGGCAACCAGGTATTTCTTCGCAATATTCAATTTTTCCGGCTCTGTGTACCCCGCAATACGGATCACTTCCATTCTGTCTTGCAGCGCCGCCGGTATTGTTTGAAGCACGTTTGCCGTTGTAATAAACATAATCTCGGAAAGATCGTAATCCACTTCAAGGTAATTGTCGTTGAAGGCAAAATTCTGCTCCGGATCGAGTACCTCGAGAAGTGCCGATGCCGGATCACCCCTGAAGTCAGAACTCAGTTTGTCGATTTCATCGAGACAGAAGACCGGGTTATTCGAACCTGCCTTCTTCAAAAGCTGAACTATCTTCCCCGGCAGAGCGCCGATATAGGTTTTTCTGTGACCACGTATCTCTGCTTCATCCCTGAGACCACCCAGTGACAATCTGACAAATTTTCTGTTTGTCGCCCGGGCAATCGACTTTGCAACCGATGTCTTTCCAACGCCGGGAGGCCCCACAAGACAGAGTATGGACCCCTTCTTCTTTTTTATGAGATGCTGAACTGCCAAATATTCCAGGATTCTTTCCTTGACCTTTTTGAGCCCATAATGATCCTCTTCCAGTATCCCTTCCGATTCTTTGAGACTGTAAATATTTTCCGACTTTTCATACCACGGCAGAGCTAATATCCAGTCGATGTAGTTTCTTACAACCGTCGCCTCGGCAGACATCGGTGCCATCATTTTCAGTTTCTTTATCTCATGCTCGATCTTTTCATGGGCCTCATCGGACATCTTTTTTTCTTCAAGCTTCTTTTCGAGTTCCTTTATCTCGCTCTTGAATGAATCGTCTTCCCCCATCTCTTTCTGAATGGCCCTCATCTGCTCGTTCAGGTAGTAGTCTTTCTGGGTCTTTTCCATCTGCTTCTTGACGCGTTTTTTTATCCGCCCTTCAACCTCGAGTATCTCTATCTCGGACATCATGAGGCTGTAGATCTTTTCGAGCCGTTCTATGACATCTGTTGTTTCGAGTATCCGCTGCTTCTCTTCCAGCTTTACGTGAAGGTGCGATGCCGCAACATCTGCAAGTCTTGTCGGATCATTCGTGGCTGATATGGAACCCACCATCTCGGGTGGAACTTTTTTGCTCAGCTTTGCATATTTTTCGAAGGCCTCGACAATATTTCGCATGAGTGCCGATGTTTTTATCTTCGATTCATCTTCGATTTGCTCTTCAACCGTATCAACTTTCACAAGAAAATATTCTTCGTTTGGAATATACTCACGTATTACGCCTCTGTTCTGCCCTTCCACGAGGGCCTTCACTGTGCCATCGGGAAGTCTGAGGAGTTGTATGATGGTCCCCACGGTTCCCATGGTGTAGATATCCTCTTCAGAGGGATTATCATTTTCTGCATTCCTCTGCGCGACAAGGAATATCTCTTTCTCGTATTTCATTGCCGATTCCAATGCGCTGATGGATTTTTCCCTTCCCACAAAGAGGGGAACGATCATATAGGGAAAGACCACCACATCCCTGAGGGGAAGCAGAGGAATGGCAGATATTGTATCGTCAACGATTAGTTCGTCTTTATCTTTATTGAAATTAAACATATTGCTACCCTATTTCCTTTCGCTTACTACTTTCCGAAGATTCAGGTATTGTTTCAAACAGTAAAATGGGTTTCTCTTTGTTGAATACTACTTCTTCGTTGATTAAACATTCCCTGACATCTTTCCTCGACGGGATATCATACATGATATCCAGCATGGTGTTCTCCATGATCGACTGCAGGCCTCGTGCACCTGACTTCCGCTCGGCAGAACACTTTGCAACCGCCTTCAGGGCACTGTCGGTAAAGGTAAGCTTAACATTCTCAAGATCAAACATCTTCTTATACTGCCGGATGAGAGAGTTTTTCGGTTCAACAAGAATTTTCACAAGGTCATCTTCACTTAAATCGAAGAGGGTTCCGACAACGGGTAACCTCCCGACAAACTCGGGGATCAATCCGTATTGCAAGAGGTCCTCGGGCTGCGTCTCCGCCAGGACCTCACCGATGTTCTTTTCTTTCCTGCTTTTGATTCTGGCACCAAAGCCGACGGCATTAACGCCGGTTCTCTTTTCGATTATCTCCCGTAATCCGTTAAAGGCACCACCGCATATAAACAGTATATTCGTGGTATCCACCTGGATAAATTCCTGCTGAGGATGTTTTCGCCCCCCTTTGGGCGGAACATTCGCAAGTGTTCCCTCAATGATCTTGAGAAGGGCCTGCTGTACGCCTTCCCCCGATACGTCTCTCGTAATTGAAGGGTTGCCCGATTTTCTCGATATCTTGTCTATCTCGTCGATATAGACGATCCCCCTCGAGGCCCTCTGCACATCATAGTCTGCATTCTGAAGCAGGCTCAGGATGATATTCTCTACATCTTCTCCCACGTACCCTGCTTCTGTCAGGGTCGTGGCATCGGCAATCGTGAAGGGTACATTCAGCATCTTTGCAAGCGTTCGTGCCAGGAGTGTCTTTCCCGAGCCGGTGGGACCAACGAGCAGAATATTACTCTTTTGAAGCTCCACACCATCACGATCGACACCTGCAAAGAGCCGCTTATAGTGATTGTAGACGGCGACGGAAAGTATCTTTTTTGTTCTTTCCTGCCCTACCACATACTGATCGAGAAACTTCTTTATATCTTTTGGTTCAGGTATCTCTTCCTTTGTCTCTCTGATATCCTGAACGTTTCCTTCCTCTTCAACGATACACCGGCATAGCTCGATACATTCGTCACATATATAAGCAGAAGGACCCGCAACCAGTTTTCGCACTTCATTCTGGGTCTTTCCACAAAAGGAACAAAAAAGCATGTCGTTTTCTCCCTCACGACCTGAATTTCCTTTGTCCATTAAACGTCCCTCCTATTTGCTCAGCGATGCTCTCTTTGTTATGACTTCGTCTATTATACCATACTCTTTCGCCTGATCGCTCGTCATGTAAAAGTCTCTGTCTGTATCCGTCTCTACCTTTTTAACCGGTTGTCCTGTATGGCCTGCCAAAATCTCATTGAGTTCATTCTTTAGTCTTAAAATCTCTCTCGCCTGAATGCCCACATCGGTTGCCTGCCCCTGTGATCCCCCGAGTGGTTGATGTATAATTATTCGCGAGTTCGGCAGGGCATACCGTTTGTTCTTTTCCCCTGCCGCAAGAAGCACCGCCCCCATACTGGCCGCTTGTCCCATACAAACGGTACATACGGAGGGTTTGATGTATTGCATCGTATCATAAATTGCCAGACCCGCACTGACGATCCCGCCCGGCGTGTTGAGATAAAAGTATATATCCTTCTCAGGGTCATCGGATTCGAGATAGAGAAGCTGAGCAATGATGAGATTTGCCACCTCATCATCCACGGAAGTTCCGAGAAATATTATCCTGTCTTTCAGAAGCCTCGAATATATATCAAAGGCCCTCTCGCCCCTTCCGTCCTGTTCGATGACCATCGGAATTAAAGTCATTTACTCGCTCCCTCCTCTTTTACCTCGCCTTTCTTCTTCTCTGCAGTTGTTATGGTTGCCTTACCCTTTATAAATTCAAGAGTCTTCTTTTCAAGGATCTCATTTTTGAGTCCTTCAATCAGATTATTTTTTTCATAGGATTCCTTTACCGTCTCGAGATCGCGTGCAGACTGAGTGGCCATTTCTTTCAGTCTCTCCTCTATCTCGCTTTCTTCTACCGTAATGGATTCCTTTTCGGCAATCTTATTCAGGAGTATCGTTGATTTGACCATCGTCGTTGCCTGTTCCTGAAATCTGTCATGTAAATTGGCCGTTATCTCCATGACCTTGTCCGGCGGCATTCCGTTTCGTATCATCCTCTGCTGCGTATCGAGTGTCATCATATAGATCTGCCGTTCGATCCAGGCAGAGGGAACATCAAAAACATTTTTTTCCAAGAGGGCATCGACCAGCTTTTTCGTTACATCGGATTCTACAGCCGCCTTTTTCTCTTCTCCGATTGTTTTCTTTATATCTTTTTTCAGATCTGCGAGCGTCTCGTATTTTTCAAAATTTTTAATAAATTCAGCATCCAGTTCCGGCACCTTTTTCTCCCGTATATCCTTTACCGTCACGGAGTAGACACCCTCTTTTCCTGCAATCTGCTTTGGTTCGAAATTATCAGGAAGTGTCAAGCTGACTTCCTTCGACTCGCCCTTTTTCAACCCCTTCAGCTCATCTTCAAAGCCGGGGATAAACATTCCGGCTCCAAGCTCAAGCATATAGTTTTTCGAGGCGAGCTCTTTCATTTCCTTTCCGTCAACGGTAACCTCGAAATCGATAACCGCGAAATCTCCCTTTTCGAGTCCCCGTTCCTCTTCGACGTCCTCGAGAGTTGCGTACATCTCTTTTAATTGATCAAGTCTGCTGTCGACATCCTTCTTTGTTACTTTCGCTTCAGTTTTTTCCACCTCTAAACCGGTATAATCCTTCGGTTCAACCACCGGTTGTATCTCAACAGTTGCGGTGTAACTGAAATTCTGTTCCTTATCTATCCCCTTTTGATCGATGACGGGTTGATCAATCGGCATGATATCGTTCTTTTCCAGGGCCGATATATACGATTTGGATACCAGATTTGATATAGCCTCACCTTCTGCATCATCCCGGTAATGAAGTTCGAGAACCTTTCTTGGCACCTTGCCGGGCCTGAATCCCTTTATCCTGGCTTTTTTTCCCACCGCCAGATAGGCCGAATCGAGTTCACTTTTAACATCTGACCATGGTATCTCAAAGGACAGCTTCTTCTTTACAGAGTTGATTTCTTCAATTTTGACTTCCGAGGTAACTTCGCCCACAACAGAACTCCTTTTCTATGATCATATGGTGCGAGAGAGGGGAGTCGAACCCCTATCCGCTCTCGCGGGCTGGATCCTAAGTCCAGTGCGTCTTCCAATTCCGCCACTCTCGCGTGACACAAGTAAATCAAATATATTAACTGCACAGTGAATTGTCAACCGAGAATATCTTTTACTTATGCGACCAGACTCTGTCGAAAATATATAATATTTTCGTAGCACTACAAAACGATATTTCTGCTTTCCCCAACACAAATAAGGCCCTGCATTGGCAGGGCCCTCTTGCTCGATCGCTTCTTTTTTCAATGGTCGGGGCGAGAGGATTTGAACCTCCGACCCTCTGAACCCCATTCAGATACGCTACCAGACTGCGCTACGCCCCGACACGTTTGTTGTGAACTATCATTATAGCTTTTTCCTGTCAAGAGCCATAAATCAATTTCACGCCTAATCGACAGTGATATATTTTTTTATTCCTTCAAATTTCTTCGTTCCCACCCCCCTGGCACCCTTTAGATCAACGATATGGGAAAAGCCACCTCTTTTTTTCCTGAGTTCAATTATTGCGGTAGCCGTCTTCTCTCCGATTCCGGGAATAAGAATCAGCTCCTCGACAGTCGCTTCATTAATATTGAGGGGTATGTCGAGGGCAAGCCGCGTCGACGCATCCATCCTTTCAATTCCGAATGATGATGGGCCGACAACTATTTTATCACCCGTTGATAAGCTGTAATCCGGTCCTCTTTTTTCGAGGGCTTTCACAGTTTTTATTTCGGCTTTGGCAACAAGACCGGACAGCTTCGTTCCTTCCGGAAGATAGTATATCCCATTACTGTCTGTATCACCTGAAAGCTCCACTATAAGGGACCCGCTTTTCCTGTCTCCACAGTCAAAATCGGGATCTCCTCCCGAGATCTGAAAATAGTGAAAAGTCCATCGCGCGGAATAAACTACGACGGCAAGTGCAACGATGATAACTGCCCCGCGAAGCTGTCTCTCTATGAGGAGATTACCCCTCACTCTTCCGTTTCCAGAGCAAAGGCATCGTGGAGAATCCTGACAGCGAGTTCCGCATACTTTTCCCTTATGACACAGGATATCTTTATTTCCGAGGTACTTATCATCATGATATTTATGCCCTCATTCGCAAGTGATGCAAACATATTCGAGGCAACACCGGAATGGCTTTTCATCCCGACACCGACAATGGATATTTTGGAGATGTTCTCATCATAATCTATCTTTTCCGCGCCGATATCTTTGATTACTTCGTCGAGTATCTGCTGCACCTCTCTGATGTCCCCCTTGGGCACCGTAAAGGTCAGATCGGTGTGTCCTTCAATACTTGCATTCTGAATTATCATGTCGACGATTATGTTTCGCTCAGACAAGGGCATAAACAATCGAGCGGCTATCCCCGGTTCATCCGGCACATGAATAATGGTGACCTTTGCCTGGTTTTTGTCAAAGGTTACCGCTGAAACGATCTCTTTTTCCATATCACTATCCTCCCTTGTCACTAACGTTCCTTCATCGTTATTGAAAGAAGATTTTACGTATAGAGGAACACTATATTTTTTTGCCAGTTCTACGGAGCGCTGCTGCAGTACCTTCGCGCCAGCACTCGCCAGTTCGAGCATCTCTTCATAGGATATTTTTTTCAGCTTTCTCGCCTTCGAATAAACGTTCGGGTCGGTCGTATAAACACCGTCAACATCGGTATAGATCTCACAGGCATCGGCCTTCGTCGCGGCTGCTATCGCGACGGCACTCGTATCGGACCCGCCCCTCCCGAGCGTGGTGATTTCATTTTTATCGTCCACGCCCTGGAAACCGGCTATTATCACGATATTTCCGTCATGGAGTTCGTCAAAAATCAGCGTTGTATCGATCTTCTGAATTCGGGCGCTCTCGTGCGTCTCGTCGGTCAATATCTTTATCTGATGCCCAAGAAATGATTTTGCCTTATATCCAAAGGTATTGAGAACCATTGCGAGGAGCGAAATGGATACCTGCTCACCCGAGGAAAGAAGCATATCATACTCCCTCTTGACCGGTGTTCCATCTGAAGCCCCGGATGCAAGCTGTACGAGTCTGTCCGTCTCCCCTGCCATTGCCGAAAGGACAACGATAACATCGTTTCCCGCGTCCTTTGTCTTAATCACTCTTCGTGCAACATTTTTAATACGATCTATATCGCCAACAGAAGTTCCGCCATATTTTTGAACAATCAGAGCCACTTATGAAAGACCTCCCTCTCTAATTTTCTTTTCTATAGAAGACATCCTCTGCGATGTCCCGGAAATTTCGATTTCTCTTTCATTTCCTTCTCCATAACTCAAAGCAACATTTAATACATCGTCGGGAAGAATATCTTTAATTTTTTCTGCCCACTCGATAACGGCAACTCCATCACCGAAAAAATGTTCCTCATATACGATATCGCCCAAATCGTCGGGACCGTTCAAACGGTAAACATCCAGATGATAAAGGGTAATGTCACCGGGATACTCGTTAATGAGTGTAAAGGTCGGACTTGTTATATAATATTTTTCAGATACCCCGAGACCCCGTGCGATACCCTGGGTAATAGTAGTTTTTCCGGTACCGAGTTCACCCACCAGGGCAATGACATCGCCACACATCAGGCTTTCACCTATGATTCGCCCCATAAGCAATGTGTCTTCAGGGGTTCTCGATATCACTTTCACATCAGCCTCTGTTTTCATAAAAAAATGTACACTTTGCTTTTTTCTTACCCACAATCATGCACGGCAAGAAACCGGCATTCAGTATCAGAGAGTCTTCGATTTTTCAAGGACAACAACTGCCGTGGCGAAATTATTCGTATGAGAAATGGATACATGAGATTCTCTTATATCAAGAGCGTCGATAATTTCATGCGCGTTCCCGTGAACCGAAAGTTTCGGTCTCCCCTCTACCGTATTGACAACCTCAATATTCCTCAGGCTCAATCCGCTGAAAAGCCCCATGCCGATAGACTTGAGAAAAGCCTCTTTCACTGCAAATCTCGCCGCATAATGCTGAGGCGGACAGGCCTTTTTTTCACAGTAGATGATCTCGCCTGCAGTGAACACCCTTTTCAGAAAACGATCGCCCCACTTTCCGATCATTCTTTCGATCCGTGCAACCTCGACGAGGTCCGTTCCTATGCCATGGATACTATTGTACATTTTTTATCGCATCTGCCATTACTGCCACTTTTTTCATAAAGCCCACGTCATGTACCCTCACTACGTTGGCCCCCTTCAGTATGGCAGCCGTAACCGTTGCCGCCGTTCCCGCAAGCCTGTCCTTCACCTCTCCGCCGGTGGTCCTTCCTATAAATCCTTTGCGCGACGTTCCTATCAGAATCGGCCTTCCGAGACCCTTAAATTCTTCCAGATACTTCAAGAGTCTGATGTTATCCTCCGATGTCTTCCCAAATCCTATACCGGGATCGACGATGATAGCGTCCCTTTCTATACCGACCGACAGCGCCGCTTCGATCCTCTCTTCAAGAAACCCCATGATATCACTCCGCAGTGATGAATAGGTGAGATCACCCTCTTGCATCGTCTTCGGAGTTCCCCTCATATGCATCAATATCACGGGCACCTTGTAATGAGCCACCGTAGCGGCCATGTTTTCATCAAATCTCAGTGCGCTGATATCATTTACAATCTCGGCACCGGCATCGAGGGCTATACGGGCAATCTCCGACTTCGTGGTGTCAATCGACAGGGGAACGGTAACACGTTTTCCCAGAGACTCGATAACGGGGATCACTCGTCTCATTTCCTCCTCGGTAGACACGGGATCTGAGCCAGGCCTCGATGATTCACCGCCGACATCGATGATATCGGCACCATCCCCCTCCATTCTTATACCGTATTCTACTGCTTCATCTACATTCGCAAAGATGCCACCATCGGAGAAAGAATCAGGCGTCACATTGATCACACCCATGAGCAGGGTCTTTTTCTCCAGTGGAATTTCCCTTCTCGGTGTCTTCACAACGAAGCCCTCCCTCGTAAGGTTACCAAGAAGGTTTTTCAGATCCGCCGATATTCGCTTCAGGCCAAAGGGTTGTAAGGAAATCTTGTCGACAAGGGCTTTAACCTGCTTTATCGTACCGATAATGAGTGCATCAGTTTTTTCGATACTGCACTCGACAGAACCACGCGCAACGGCCACATCGCCTCCGCAAGACAGCATCTCCTGTTTCAATATATTTGCTACTTTACATTCTATTCCTTCAAGTAATATATTAATATTTTTCATCTTGGGAATCATTGCCGTGATTCCGTAGGGGTCAACGCCCACCCTTTTTAATTCTTCTGCCGCCTCGTATTGTGATCCAATGGAGAGATATCTCATGGGGCTTTTATCTTGCTCTCGATCTTTTATCGATTATACATTACCACACACAATAATACGGCATTACCAAACTGTCCTGAGAATTTTGCAGATGTGGCGTGCTGGGCGTGAACTGTTCTCTTTTGAGAGAAATCGTCTTTCTCTTCGTTACGCCTCGACCGTCGATGCTTCCTGATCGCCCGTTTCTTCCTTCGCAGTTGTGTCAGGTGTTCCCGAAACAATAGTATCGAGTTCGTCTGAATTCAACACTTCTTTTACGAGCAGTTCCTGCGCTAACTTGTGAAGGGTATCAATACTCTCTGAGAGCAGGCTTTTCGCCTTTTCGTAGTTTTCCATGACAATCTTGGAAATCTCAATGTCTATCTTCTCGGCGGTTTCCTCGCTGTAATTCTTATGTGAGGCAATTTCTCTCCCCAGGAATACCTGTTCATCCTTCTTCCCATAGGTGAGCGGCCCCATCTCTTGGCTCATGCCCCATTCACATACCATTTTTCTGGCGAGATCGGTCGCTCTCTCTATATCGTTCCCAGCACCCGTTGTGAAATCTCCGATAATCAACTCTTCGGCAGCTCTTCCTCCGAGAAGCATTGTAATGTTATTTAGGAGATAGGCCTTCGGATAGGTATGCTTTTCGTCGACGGGCAACTGCTGCGTCAGACCGAGGGCTCTTCCCCTTGGAATAATTGTCACTTTGTGAATAGGATCGGAACCGGGGATCAGTTTCGCCACCAGTGCGTGGCCTGCTTCATGGTAGGCGGTGATCTTTTTCTCTTCATCGGTGATCACCATACTTTTTCGCTCTGTCCCCATGAGAACCTTATCTTTGGCAAATTCAAAATCGGACATGGTAATATGTTCTTTGTTGTATCGTGCGCCATTCAGTGCCGCCTCATTGACGAGGTTCTCTATATCGGCCCCCGAAAATCCCGGCGTCCCGCGGGCGATAACCGAGAGGTCAACATCATCACCGAGGGGCACTTTCTTCACATGAACCTCAAAGATCTTTTCCCTTCCCTTTACGTCGGGTAATGGAACAACGACCTGGCGGTCAAATCTTCCCGGTCTCAGAAGGGCGGGATCGAGGACATCGGGTCGGTTTGTCGCCGACATGAGAATAACCCCTTCGTTCGATTCAAAGCCGTCCATCTCCACCAACATCTGGTTCAATGTCTGTTCTCTCTCGTCATGACCGCCACCAAGACCGGCGCCACGGTGTCTTCCTACGGCATCAAGCTCATCTATGAAGATAATGCAGGGTGCATTTTTCTTTCCCTGATTGAAAAGGTCCCTTACACGCGATGCACCCACGCCAACAAACATCTCCACAAAATCCGAACCGCTGATGCTCAGGAAGGGGACCTCCGCCTCACCGGCAATTGCTCGGGCAAGGAGTGTTTTCCCCGTACCTGGTTGCCCAACAAGGAGAACTCCTTTCGGAATTCTGCCACCGAGTCTTGTAAATTTTTTAGGATCACGAAGGAATTCGACGACCTCTTCCAGCTCAGCCTTTGCCTCATCAATACCGGCAACGTCATCAAAAGTAACCTTTTTCGATTTGTCGGTCATCAGCTTAGCCCGGCTTTTACCAAAAGACATTGCCTTGCCGCCACCGGCCTGCATCTGACGCATGAAAAATATCCACACACCGATGAGAAGCATTATGGGGAGCCACGAGATAAGTATAGTCATATACCATGGATTGTCCTCCACGGGCTTGACAGAAATTCTCACCCCTTTTTCCTGCAAGAGGGCAACGAGGTTTGAATCCTGAGGTACAAAAGTTGCGAAAGGCTTTCCGTCGACAAACCTGCCCTCTACATTCTCGCCCTTTATAGTCACTTCATTGATCTGCCCTTTATCAATATAATTAATAAAATCGCTGTATACGATCTCTTCCTTGCTGCTTTGAGGCTGGTTAAACATATGGAAGAGGAAGAGAAAGACAAGACTTATCACGATCCATAGGGCTATATTTTTTTGCAATTGATTCACGTGTTTGTATACTCCTGTTTAGTTTAAAACATCCGCTTCTTCTAAAAAACGGATCGATTTTTCATATCAGATAATTTCTACTTTTACCACTTTTTCTGTCATATCGGTAATTTTCACTCTCTGGCTCAATGTTATGTTCGGTACCCACAACACCGATTCCCCATCGGCTATGAAGGGAATATCTTTCCTTTTTCCCTTCGGAATCTTCTTATCAATAAAAATATCGCTGAGTTTCCGCCTTCCTTCCATGCCGAAGGGTTGAATCCTATCCCCCTCTCGCAGGTTTCGTATATAAAGAGGGGGTACTATTTTATTGTAGTCAATGAAGACTGCATGTTCCGATCTTACATCGATTTCATCACTCCCGACAAAGTCAAAACGAAAGCTCATACCTGTATCGGGAACTGTAATCCCGCCGGGGATATGTACCCGATAGGAATACTCCCCTACCCCTTTCCCCTCTGAGACTCGCCGTTCCTCGTCTTTTAAACCAGAGGAATGTTGCAGACCTTCCTTTCGTGAGATACTGATCGTGTCGTATTCTCGAGCAATCAGAATATGACAGGGGAGACTCAAAAGGCCGCTTACATTGTCTCCTTCGACGAGATCCATGACCGCCCTCACGTGCCGGTAGCCGATCCCCTTTCGTGAGGTCGCCTTATCCTCAAGAAGTTCTTTTATTATTCTCTGCCGCAGCGCCTTGTGGAGTGTGGCAAGTTTTTTTATCTCTATTCGCACCTCATTTTCATCGCGGGGTATGCCCCAGTCGACGAGTATCTCCTCGACGGTTTGCTCTATGAAATCGTCTTCAATTCTGAGGATAGTTGCCGTACGGTTGAGAGTATCGACAAGAGCATTATTATACTTATCCCTCAACTCCGGGATCAGTTCATTTCTGATCCTGTTTCTCAGGAACTGGAGGTTCTCGTTCGACCCATCCCGGACAAAACCGATTCCCTCCTTTTCAAGAAAGGAATCGATCTCACTCCTCGCCACATTGATGAGAGGTCTGATATAGATTCCATCACGAACAGGGAGCATACCCCTCAGACCCTCCATACCGCTTCCTCTCAGAAATTTTATAATAACCGTCTCCGCCTGATCATCCAGATTATGCCCGACGGCGATCTTGTTCAAATCGTCTTCTCTTATAATTTCTTCGAAAAATCGATACCTCTCTTCTCGTGCAATCTCCTCGAGGGACCCCTTTCTCTTTTTCATGATATCGGGGACAGAAACCCTCTTCCCTCGAAAGGGAAGCCCCTTCGATTTGGCTTCTTCACGGACGAAGGCCTCATCGCGATCAGAGGCTTCTCCCCGGATACCGTGATTCAGGTGGAGAACAGAAAGTTCAAGGCCATACTCGGGTGCTATTTCGATGAGGGCGTTTAAAAGCGCAACGGAGTCAGGTCCTCCTGAGACGGCAATCCCCACCCTTTCGCCGTAACTCAGCATTCCCTCGTTTGCTATTGTCTCTGCTACCTTTTTTAACACCTGATAACTGTCTCCCTGGCAATTACGAAAAGATGTCTTTCAGCTCTGTTATACTTTCGCAGGTGTAATCGGGTTCAAATTGAAGGAGTGTTTCCCGTGCACTCAACCCATTCAGAACGGCACAGCTTGTAACACCGCTTTTCTTTGCAAGCATCATGTCATTTTTTCCGTCACCGACAACAACGGTATTTTCCTTTTCTATATCGTATCGTTCGAGCAACGAGTGAACAAGACGGGGGTCTGGCTTTACATAGGGGGTACTGTCCATCCCGATGATGTCATCAAAATACCTGTCAATCTCAAGCCCCCGCGAAATGCTTAAAGCTAAACTATAGAGTTTATTAGTAACTATACATTTTTTAATATCTTTAAAATAGTTAAGAACATCTCCGACCCCTGGATACAGTTCCGTTTTGTCGAGCACATGTTCGGAATAATACTCCGTAAATATTACCAGGGCTTCATCGAATCTGTCCTGATTCTCATTCCCTAAAGATCGCGCCACAAGCTTTCCGATACCATCGCCCACAAATGTCAAAATGGTTTTTTTTCCCAATAGAGGAACATTCAAGGCTCCTAATGTATGGTTTACCGAGGAGACAAGATCGTCTCCGGTATCTACAAGCGTTCCGTCTAAATCAAATACAATGAGGCCAACTTTTTCCATTCCTTTTCTATTTATCATCCTTGCCTTGAAATTTTATCACGTCAGATTGTTATCAATATAATAACGAATGACAGAATTACAAGGAACAAAAAGAAGATACCACGTCTTAAGTATTGACAATATATTAACTCCTGTGTTAGTGAGGCAAAACCGCTTGGATCACCTGAGCCAGGGACTGAGACGGAAAAGGTCAGAGAAGTTATAATAGAATATATATCGTTTGATATGTATGGCCCTTTCCGACGTTAGGCGGAAGGGCCTTTTTTATTGCTATGGAAAGAGATTCAATTGCCATTATCGGCCTCGGAAAGGTAGGAAGCGCCCTTGGTTTCCTGCTGCGATCCGCGGGGTATGAAATCGTTGCAGTTTCCGATGTCTCCCCCGAGTCACTCGCAAGGGGTATTGAATTTACCGGGGGGAAGGCCTGTGACGACGCCGCCCTTGCGGCGGCAGAGGCAGACACCATATTTATCACCACATTGGATGACGCCATTGAGACAACCTGTAACGAACTCTCTCAAAAGGGAGCGGTAAACCCGGGTGATAAAGTCGTTCACGTCAGCGGTGCCGCGGGACTGGACATTCTTGATTCTGCGCGGAGATGCGGGGCCTATGTCGCCAGTATCCACCCCCTCCAGTCCTTTGCCGACAGGGAAAACGCCATCGCAAACCTTCCGGGCAGCACCTTCGGCATTACGGCAGATGAAAAAATTTACGACTGGGCAACCGAGGTTGTCACAGCACTTGGGGGCACGTATTTTTCCGTCGCCGAAGAGGACAAACCCCTTCATCACGCGGCGGCATGTATGGCGTCAAACTATCTCGTGACCCTCATGAGCATTGTCGAAGAAATATACCAATCTCTTGGCCTGAAAGATGACAGGGCGATGAGGGCTTTCTGGCCCCTTGTCAAAGGAACAATTAAAAACATCGAAAAAAAGGGCGTCCTACCCTCGCTCACCGGCCCCATAGCCCGCGGCGACAGCGGAACGGTAGAAAAACACCTTAAAGTGTTACGGTCCAAGCACCCTTCCCTTTTACCCCTCTATCGGGAAATGGGATTATTTACGGCTGATATCGGTTTTCACAATACAACCCTTTCTAACGAAAGGGTCCACGAAATCAAAACACTCCTAAGAGAGGAACAAAACGATGAGTAAACAGGGAAAAACAAACAAGGTAACTATTTCAACGATTCGGGCAATGAAAGCAAAAGGCGAGAAGATAACGATGCTGACAGCCTACGATTACTCAACAGCCCTTGTTGTTGACGAGGCGGGGATCGATATGATTCTCATAGGGGATTCCCTCGGAAATGTTATGCTCGGCTACGATAGCACAATCCCCGTCACCATGGATGATATGATCCATCATACGAAGGCGGTAACCCGTGCATCAGAACATGCCATGGTTATAGCAGACATGCCCTTTATGTCATATCAAGCATCCCAGGATGAGGCGATAACAAACGCGGGCCGCCTTCTCAAGGAGGCCGGAGCCCACGGAGTTAAACTCGAGGGTGGAAGAGAAGTGGCTGATGTAGTCAGAAGGATAGTATCCGCGGGAATTCCCGTCATGGGACACCTCGGCCTTACTCCCCAGTCAGTCCATCAGCTCGGAGGATACAAGGTTCAGGGAAAGCAAAAAGAGGCCGCCGATAGAATGAGGGAAGACGTACAAATACTCGAGGAAGCAGGGGCCTTTTCCGTCGTCCTGGAATGTGTACCGGAAAAACTTGCCGGAGAGATAACCGCCTCTCTTACCATTCCAACGATCGGCATCGGAGCGGGGATTCATTGCGATGGCCAGGTGCTTGTCGTCAACGATATGCTCGGAATGTTTGAAAGATTCACACCCAAGTTCGTAAAGAAATACGCAAACCTGAACGCCGACATGAAAAAGGCAATCAGTCAGTATATCGAGGAGGTAAAATCAGAGGCCTTCCCGGGAGAGGAACACTCATTTATCTCTTGATATCTCAATTTCGCCCTTGAGAAAAACGGGATAATAGATTCGAGTGTCACCGAGGAGCCTTTCGGAATCGGTGGAGTTGACGGCGTAGGTAAAAACGGCACCCGCGCCGGTGAGTGCCGGATGCGATTTGCCCGCATATATGAGAAAACTCTTCTGGCCTGCCTCGGCTGGGATATAGAATTCTTTCAAGGATGACCATGGGCCGGTGATATTCTCTGCGCAGCGGTAGGCAAGCGAAGGATCCAGAAGCGATACCGTTTGAATCTGCAGATACTTGCCTATTTCAGACACATAATGAACGGTAAATTCCATCTGTCCCTCCCCAAACAGAGGCGGTGGCATTTCTGTTAGTTCCTCCTGAAGGATCCAGCCCCTTTCTCTCACCCACCACTCGGACCCTGAAAGGTCTCGCTTTAGTAGAGCGTCCACGGGCCATCGCATAAGGTAGGCACCGCGATCTTTTGAATCGGCACCGAAGGCATAGACATACATATCAATGCGAAGAACACAGGCCGAACCGGCAATGACACCGAACTGATTCGCGGGAGTATCAATCAGCTCTATCTCCCAGTTTCCCGGATCGTCATCGGGATTGCCGATCGTTACCGCCCGCCAGCCCGTGACGTCAAAACCAAGCTCATTGTCGCTTTTACTGACCTCCATGAGAAATACAAGGAGCGTATCATTTATCCTGATACCATCTCCCGGCCAGTACCAATGATCCACCCCTTCAGCAAAAAAAGATGAGGGGTTACCTTTCGTCTGGTTCCAGTAATATTTGACCGACGCACGGGACGGATCGTACCCTTCCTGTATGGCGATACTGTTTCTGACAATCGCCGCTTCCCGACGGGTACCGGAAGAAGCCTCACTTATAAAACTGTCTCCGAAAAGCCAGAGCACCCTTCCCCTTCCGAGATCTATGGACGAGGCACCATCACCGCCGAGCCAGCGATCGTCACTTCTGAAGAGCCTGTCTGCCTCCGGCCAAGGTTCTCCAGTTATTGTAAAGTTTGTTTTTTCAAGGTTAAAAAGGGAGGTGTTTAGACCACAGGAGATAAGACACAAAAAGATCGCCAATATCAGGCAAATTCGTCCTCTCTTTGGCATCTATCTCCTCTTTTTCCTGTAAGTGAGGCCGTGTAGCAATATACCGTGCAAATCTGTCTTTTTCGATGTGACAATTTAGGGCCTCTTTCTTGAACAACTCAAAGATCAGATTGGCCCACTATTATTTTGGGGAATCCTGGAATACGCCCTCCTTCGCAAGGATTTCCTTTACATAGGCAAGTGCCTTTCGGACGTAAGGCTCATCAAGTTGCTTAATCGGAGATGGTGTTTCGAATATCCTTTGGGGTATTCTCATGTCATCGAGTCGGAAGCCTTCCCTCATTTTAAATCGGTACTTCTCGACATAAATTCCCCTGCCTATCCTGTCGAGGTCCTCTTCGGACACCTCAAACCCGGCAATATTTAAAATCCGAGATACAAGTTCCGGCGAATAGATACCCCGGGCAAAGAAACAGACGACGAGACTCGATAGTATCTGCCGCCATATCTCCTCTTCCATTAGAATATCTACGAGTTCTTCGGGGGCTTTTTCCTCCTTGGCAAGTATCTTCTGGTCAAAACTGTAGCCACCATTATCGAGGTGACTGTGCCTCGTTCCGATAAGGGTACCGATATGGGCTCCCGGTCCCGTGTGATAGCCCGGCATTTCATTACCACCGAAGGCAAGGGCATAGTCCTCTCCGCCGTAAATCGAGACGGTATGTTCGATACCCCGTGCCAGTGCAGTATAAAATTCATTCGGTTGCTCGATAATGTTTCTCAATGCCGTGACATACGATTGGACATCTCCCCACTCAAGATTCAGATCGATTGTTTCTTTTTTAGAGATGAGGCCCTTTTCCTGCGCCTCTGTTGCCCATGCCAAAACGACACCGGCGCTCATCGCATCAATTCCCCACGCTTCAACTCGATCCATCAATTTTAAATAATCTTTCGCGCTGGTCATCCCAAGCATCGTGCCCAGGGCATAGATTGGTTCATAATCGTATGATATCATTGTGGTTTTATAGAAGTAGGCCTCATCCTCATAGGGTTCCCGGAGCGCTGCAATATGTATGCATCCTACGGGGCAGTTCGAACAGGCCAGCCGTCTGCCCAGGTAGTGCTCGGCCAGTGACTCGCCCGAAACCACCTCTGCCTTTTCAAATCTCGCCTCTTTCAGGTTTCTCGTCGGCAAGCCGCCGAACTCATTCAAGGGAAGCACATTTTCAGGCGTTCCCAAGTCATGATATTTTTTCATGACCGGGGATTTAACCGCCGAATTGTAGATCTCATTGTAGGTTTTACGATACTGCTTCATATCGACAACGGGCAGTGAAGATTTTCCTGAAACAACAACGGCCTTGAGTTTCTTGCTTCCGAATACCGCGCCCAGCCCAAGCCTGCCAAAATGCCGATAGGTCTCCGATACCACCGATGCATAGGAAATGAGATTTTCTCCCGCCTTTCCGATACGCATAATAGTCCGGAGCCCTGCGCCCGTCTCATTTTCCCTTATCACGCGGCCCGAGGAAAAACTGCCCATCCCCCAGAGCGTGGTAGCATCCCGAAAGTGCACCTGTTTATTATCAATGGAAATATAGATAGGGATATCGCTCGAACCTTTTATAACGATCGCTCCGTAACCCGCCATGCGGATGGCGACGGCGCTCCTGCCGCCGCAGTGGCTCTCACCAAGATTTCCCGTGTGGGGAGATTTGAACATTGCAACGGTTTTTGATGCGAGTGGAAACAACGCCGTTAGCGGTCCCACTGCAAATATTATGGGATTTTCGGGACTGTAGGGATCGCAACCTTCGGGGCATTCTTCATGCAGCAGTTTGATCGCCGCCCCTGTGCCCCCGAGATATTTTTCAAAAATATCGTCTCTTTTTTTAACTTCAAAAGTTCTCTTGCTAAGGTCAATATAGAGAACATTTGAAAGGGGATCATTTGCTTGCATGTTCGATCTCCTTTTTCTTTTCCATTCCCAGAACGCCATGAGGACAGAAATTTACGCAGAAACCGCAGTGTATGCAGATCATCGGTTTATTGATTTCATCGTCCCAGTATATTGCATCGATTACACAGGCTTCACGGCAGTGTCCGCAACCTATGCACCTTTCCAGATCGACATGAACCCCTCCGCCCTCTCTCGGCGTCAGGGCATCGGTGGGACATACTTTCGCACAGGGAGGATCTTCACAGGCCCGGCAGACTATAACGGAAAAACCCCGTTCCATTCCGCCGATTGATCTTACCCCTATGCATGATTTGGCCAGCCCGGCTTCGTTTTGTCTTCTTGAACAGGCAAACATGCACAGTTGGCATCCCACACATTTTTCTGTTTCCAATACCGCCAGTCTCATTGGTATTTCCCTCTGTTTTTGTTAGAATAGTACGATACTTTACCTATGGGGTGCAAGTCTATATTGTGAAATGGAGTGGGTAGTATCCATCTCACACGTAGCAGGGGTATTGCAATGACGCGAACTGCTCACCAAATAATCATAATACTATATGATTCTCAATAGTTATTCCAATTAATGAAACGGGTTGAAGGCTAAAGAAATTCTACCTTTTCTGCCGCCGATGCTACTATAAATGCCCGTTCATTATTACCCGACAGATCTGCAGGTGTCATGATAAACCCCGGGCGATCCGGTGAATATCCTAAGGTATATCCTGTTATTTCTTCACCGTCGACAAACCTGACCTTAATCTTTCTTCCCGCTCCCGCAATGTTATCCCCATAACTCTTGACGTGGTCTTTGTTTCCCGTCAAATCCTTCACAAAAAAAACTGCCTTGAGGTTTTCGATATAAATTTCAGGGTATTCTCCATTGGATATTTCAAGATTAAAACTGGTTTTATTGGGAAAAAAGTTGTTCGTCTGACCTTTCAACACGGTACCATCTTTAAACCTAACCACAACCTTATTCATAGCTATCTCCTCCTCTCAGACGTGAGCCCCTCTATACACCCTGCTATTCATCTTTTGTTATTTACTATTATTTTGACCAAAAGGCCAATTTTTCTTCCTGAAGAACTAAACCGCTTCGCGGTAGCCATCCCATTGCCTGTTTCATCGGATCATAATACCAGCCTCTATAACTCCAACACGTTTTTTAGTGCTTGTTGATCAAGCGAAATCCCCATACATCATCCT
>Ga0272442_10000049_pt1 | contig 183704 bp, 147 predicted proteins | sample SSMForm2O_FD_200262 | JGI IMG/M metagenome (GOLD analysis project Ga0272442, IMG submission 200262) | Marine sediment archaeal communities from Little Sippewissett salt marsh, Falmouth, MA, United States - SSM-Form-2O | ecosystem: Environmental > Aquatic > Marine > Wetlands > Sediment ... | reverse complement strand
GATGAATATAACGAAAGTTATCTGCATTCGGCACTGGGATACAGACCGCCGAATCACGTCGAAAAAGAATATAAATTCAGCCGGAATACCCTCTTAAAATGTGCTTGACTAAAAGGGAGCAGTACAACGGTACCCCAAAGGGCTTATTTCCTTTTTTCGAAAAGCAGAACAATATACCATATTATAGTATAATAGAAAATCTCCCTTAGGTTCCCCTGTATTGGGGCGATTTCACTATCGCAATGTGCCGCAGGCTATTAAAAGATTTTTCTTGACAAAAACAGAGCTATGCCCTATTCTATTAGTGTGAATATTTTCACATGAAGGAGGAGGAAATATAACGGCCGACGGAACCGGCCGACGCCAACGCAGGGAAGAGTATCAGGGTAAGCCTCACCGCTCTGATTTTATTCCGCAAACATACAATACTTCAGTTGTTACTACAAAATAGCTGGTTGCAGCCAACCAATATTAGGAATTGCGCAACAAAAGGGGACACTTATGCTTATGTGCTGTCATACCGGACTCGGAGGAACCCATCGTATGGTCTGATCGCTAAGACACGAACGCATAACTGAAAGAACCGTGCACCAAAAAGCAGACCTGTAGAAAATTCGGGCGGTTACGAATCGCCCGGGATGTGGAACCTTGTGAGGAAGGGAGTAGAGATGATCAAAGCAGTTTTGACTATGGCTTTGGTTTTACCGGGGGGGATGGTACAATCGACACGCCATCAGATAATGTCGCTGGTTTACACCGCGTTAATGGGCTGTAATACTGGTTACCGCGAAATCTTCAAATTCTATCACCATGAAACAGGTGAAAGAGCTACTGGCAACTGCGGTCATTCACTGATATATGACTCACCGCTACCTTGTTTTAGGCCCTCAAGCTAATTAGCAAGACGGGTTTATCACATTACAATTGACTACAACACCAGCACTTGCAGTGAGGATATTACAGTGAATAGCATTCGAATTAACAACGGACTGTGTGAATGTATCAAGGGCTCCCCAATCATAATACTATCATTTTTGCTATTGATTGGGCTGTTTTCAGCAGAAAATGTCATTGCTCAGGATAATGCTTTTGCATCCATAACGCTTTTTTGGATCGCCCCTGGAGATGATGGCAATACTGGTAGCGCCACTTTGTATGATGTGCGTTACTCAACCGAACCTATAACAAGCGCAAACTGGAACTCCGCAACACAGGCTACCGGTGAACCCGCACCTCGAATCGCCGGCACATTGGAGTCCTATAAAATCGGCAACTTAAATCAAAATACCACATATTATTTTGCAATGAAAACAGCCGATGAGATTCCCAATTGGTCGGAGATGTCCGATGTTCTGGAACTGACGACCAGCACTTATGATTTTTACAGCATGTGGGGGCTTATCACGTTAATAAATTGTCTCTACGGTGAGGGAGATTGTATAATTCCGGAACACATCGGTGATGTGAATGGCGATTGCGAGGTGAACTTACTGGATATTCTCTATCTGATTAAGTTCCTATACGGCAATCCGCAAGGCCCGGCGCCGGTTGAAGGTTGTTAGCCCGATGAAATCGTATTGTGTGCAACATGGAGTTATCAGTTACTCATATCTGATAAGCAATCAAGTTCGTTTGTCTGAAGAGGACTTAAAAGGAATTCACACAATGCTTTCAACCCGATGTCGGCATAATGTCCTATCGTGGACATATAGGATTTACAATAAATGGAAGAAAAGACAAACAGACATGATTTGTGTAAATATTGAGCATGTATCAAAAATGGTTCACAATACACGCTCACATCACCGGGGATCACGATCTCGCTCACGCCGTATCACATTGGCTCAGTTTGTGTTAAACACAACCATTTTTTTCTTGATTTTGGGCTTATAAATTGTTGAATAGATACGATACAGATAAAGTGAGATGTGACAGGTCCTCATTTGGGTGTAATAGAGGCAAGGAGGATAAAATGAGATTATTAGTTGTTTTTCTGGGTTTGCTAACAGCGACCTTATTAAATCCAGTTCAAGTACATGCAACCACCTACCATGTTGCCGATTCCACCAACAGCAGTGCACTGATCCATTGGGGAGGGATGCCTTCGGACGCCAATGACGGTCTGTCATGGTCTACGGCCTGGTCCTCTATTGACAGAGTCAATACAGCGTTGTCAGTAGGAGATACGGTATTATTTTCTACGGGAATTTGGTACAACACTCAGATACATCCCCCGGAATACGGCGATGGTAATCACTGGACGGTTTATGCATGTTCATCATTTACTGCTTCATCTGATGAGAACAGGTTGAATGGCAAGTTCCGTGCGAAATTGTATGGCGGCACATTAGTCACTGGCTGGCAGGAATATAACATGAGTAACGGAAAGGCTATTTACCGGGCTCAATGGGTCGGAAGTGATTGTTATTATGACGAGCAATGTTATACACTGGGGCAGGATGACACCTTGCAGCTTGTCCCTCAAAGTGGACTTACAACGGGCGGTATTGTTGACAAGCCTGGGGAAATGTACCATGATGATGGCACAAACTACATTTATGCCTGGTTGTATGGCAGTGCGAATCCCAATGAATGCACGATGATTGCATCCTGTAAAGCAGTGATGTATTCCAGGGTTAGCTTCATCAATTGTGTGAAATTCTGGGGCTTGGAAATGAAATATGGCAAGCAGGGAGTAATACACCTTGGCGGCAGGAATGATTCGGTGAAAATTGAGCATTGTCATGTGGCAATGAGTGGCATGAAAGACCATGAAAATCCTGCTGTAATATTTTCTTCAGCCTCAAGCTCTTACAGCGCCGAATACTGCGGTGTTGTCGCATGTTCACTGGGGTGGGCGCTGAATGAGTATGGCGGACGACCGGCTGAAGCAACATTTGATCCTCCCCGGAATGGTTATGGGCACGGTGGCATTATTGATTTATATTCGCAGGAGCACTTTCATGTAGATTCAAATTATATTTACGGTTATGCTGCTCTGGGTGTATCATTTAAAAATTCAGATTATGCCTGCTGTGAACCCTGGACAGGCAATGTAGTCCGCTTTAATACAATCAAGAACATTAAGGATGGTATCCTTTTTTATAATTACCCTGACAGGGACAGCGCCTACGGCAATATTGTTTCTGATTGTTATGAATATGGCATTACCATTCAAAGCGGGGCCAGTGATAATCCCGATTATTATGAGGGGAAAATATACATTGCGAACAATACCATATATAACTGTGATGTCGCCTGTATTAACTTACGCGGTGGAACGACAGAATTGTGTGGTTCTGACAATGAAGTGAAGTATAATATCTGTCAAAAGTGGAACCAGGTTGTAGGAAATGAGGGTGAATCCTTTATTATCGGTTTTAATCCTCGTGCTCATGATACATGCGAGTATTCCTATACTATTGACTCTAATCTGTACTACAATGGAGATGTCGTTTTCCGTGGAAGATGCGCGGAAAGCAACGGTTATACCTGGCAGGACTGGACAACAGCCTGCGGCAAATACGGCGAAGGATTTGATCATCATTCAGATACAACAAATCCCGGTTTGAACAATCCGGAGGGCGGTGACTTTTCCCGCCCAAATGCAATTGACGAAATGAATGTGCTTTATGGCGGGCGAGTATGGACCAGGTTTGGAGCATGGCAAGTGGATAATGGCGTCCCTAATCCTGACTCCATCCCCCTCACCATATATTCCATAAACGTCACCAATATTACCACCTCATCGGCACAGATAAGCTGGACCACCAACAAGCCCGCCACATCTCAAGTGGAGTATGGAACCACAAGTGGCTATGGCAGCGTTTCCGCATATGATCCGGATCTGAAGGTGAGCCATTTTGTGACCTTGACTGGTTTAGAGGCCAATGCCATATATCACTTTAGAGTTCACTCCATTGACAATATTGGACAACAGGGTACAAGCTCTGATAATACTTTCTTAACAACTGACCCTGCCAGCCCCAGCGGCAATATTGCACTTGGCATAACGCCAACAGTCTCAGGCACATACGCTGGCTATGATGCAACGGCAATCACTGATGGTGTAATAAATCCTTATGGTGGTACCAATACAACCTGGGCATCAAATGATAATACTGAACCGCATTGGATTGAGATAGACTTTGGCAGTAATCACGATGTTAATCTCGTAAGGATTTTCTGGGCATGGAATAATTCACAAGATAACCTCATGCTCTCCCAACAATTCAATATCCAAGAATGGAACGGGGCATATTATGAGGACATTGTCGCCGTTAGTCCTTATGACACAGCAGATTATAGTTACAGCAGCGACAGCACGATGTCTGTCTGTTTCCACTCTATTGGAGGCACCAAGTATACTGATGACTATGTCGTCACATTTACCGGATTAACTCCGTTCTCAACTTCACGTCTAAGAATATATCAACCGGAATCAATGGGTCCCCATTCATACCCATCCATTATGTGGATTAGTGAAGTGGAAGTATATTATGACAACACCGCGCCATCATCATCAATATGGGAATAATATGATGTTGAATTTAGTCGTGCTGTTTTATTGGCCGGTGAATTTGGGTTCGCCTTAAACACGTTAGCTCCGTACTCTGTTGTGCGGCCTGTTTTCAATCCAACGAGTTTGGTCGCAAGGATCCGGTAATTCTGTTTTTAAGGAACCGGTATAGCCATAATTTTATTATGGCTATTATTATTTATATTAGGTTCTGACACATTTTGACAACTTGGTTGTGTTTGAAAATCCACAAGATTACAAAGCTGGCGCATCGCGGTGCACACAAACTGCAATGATGTGCGCTCCCGTTTTTGACGTGGTTATCAATCCCGGAAATTAATATACATATTGTCTAATATAATAGCTTGACAAATCTGATAATGACTATAATATATACAGTTACAAGGGCTTTGTTGCAGTTTTCCCAATAGCTCATTGATCATAACATCATAGATCCTTTTAACAACAAAACTGATGTCTTATGAGTACGACTATAGTGTTCCATAAGCGGAATTATTTAAATAGCGCAACCCAATATTATCAAAAGCCAAGGCGATACCCAAAATGGATTTGCACTCTAGAGAAGCTAATGAGCACAAAGACATCAGAACAATTAATGAGATTCTGGTCAATAATGCCAATGACGTAACGGCATTGTATAATTTGGGGATCGCATATTTAAAACAGGGGCGTTATGATACAGCAATAGACATACTTAACGCTTTATGTATACTGACCCCCAATGATTTCGAGGTATATTTTACTCTTGGCAAAGCTTACAGTAAACTTAATTTACCCCAAAAGGCACTTGATGCGTATTTGTCAGCACACACCAAGAATTCGACACATGTGGGTGTATTGTGTAACCTGGCGGCGACATACGGAAAACTCGGGAAATATAAAGAAGCAATCAAAAAATATAATAATGCTGTTGAATTAGATTCCAATTGTGCGATAGCCTATTTTGGTCTTGGTGTTATCTGCAAAGAAACCAATAACTTGAAGAAGTCGGTCGCATCTTATCAGAAGGCATTGGAATTAAAGCCTGACTATGAGGAGGCGCACTGCAATCTTGGGGTGATTTTTGCATCACTCAGGATGTATGAAAATGCAATGGAGTGTTTTAAGGAAGCACTGAGGATTAGACGCAATTATGCTGAAGTGTATTTTAATATAGGCAATATTTACAGTCACCATGGTGATTCTATAACTGCCATTGAATATTATAAGACTGCGATTCGTTATGATCCCGACTATTACGACGCGTATTGCAACATGGGCATTGAATATGGCGTAATGGGAATGTACTCGGAATCTATAGAAATGCTGATAAAATCTCTTAAAATTAAGAAGGCCTTTCCCGTCGCCTTATATAATTTGGGCCTTGCATATCTATTTAACGGAAATAGAAAGACCGCAGTAGGCATTTGCAAAGAATTAAAGGCAATTAAGGGGACATCCGAATTGCGTAAAAAGCTGGCTGGGTTCATCAAGGGCAGTTCACGTTTATCCTGACTCCACAGGCATTATAAAAAGCGGATTGTTTTGCATTTCAGAAATCCTGGTTTCAGCCAAGATGACCACCCTAATAAGTTGCCCTTTCATGGATAAACGGGATTATACATGAAGATTCTTATAATAGCACACAAGTTGCCGTACCCTCCGCGAGGGGGAGCAACACTCAGGAATTACAACTTACTAAAGGAGTGTTCTCGGGAAAACGAAATTCATCTTTTAACGTTCACTCAAGAACCCTACCTTCGAGATCCGTTGCAAAGAGCAAAGAGTATTGAGGGTCTCAAAAAATATTGCAAGACAGTAAAGGTATTTGACATACCTACTGATAAAAGCCGGCTAGCCTGGATATTTCTGTTATTTTTCAACATATTTACTTCAACTCCATATTCATGTTGGCGTTTTTATTCCCGCAAGATGAAAAATGCGATTAAAGAATCTTTACTGAAAAATAGATTCGACCTAATTGAAATCGGCACCGTTTCATTGCTGAAATATGCAAGGCTTGCCCCCGACTTGCCCAAGTTGTTGATACATCATAATATAGAATCGCAGTTGTTGTACCGGCGCAGTAATACAGCCGACAATCTATTTGTTCGATTGTACTTAAAGCTGCAGGCCCATAAATTGAAACGTCTTGAAAAATGGGCAAGTGTGCACATTGATCATCATACAACAGTGTCGGATCTTGATAAGGAAACAATTACAGAGTATTGCCCCAATATCAAAGCAACTACAATAGAAAACGGGGTCGACACGGACTTTTTTGTGCCAGAGACTTCTTCGGAGGAGGAGAACTCATTGGTTTATGCCGGTTCCATGGAATGGTATCCCAATCGTGATGCAATGCTGTATTTTATCAACAAGATCTGGCCTATTCTCAAGCATAAATTGGCTGATATCAAGATGAATCTGATTGGAGCCAATCCGCCATCGGAGTTAATCGATTTTAGCAAGCGAGAACCCAACTTCAGGTTGCACGGATTCGTTGATGATGTCAGGCCGTATGTGCACAACTCTGCTGTTTATATTGTTCCAATTACAGTTGGGGGTGGAACGCGGTTAAAAATAGTTGATGCCATGGCAATGGGCAAGGCCATAGTAAGCACTTCGATAGGATGTGAAGGAATAAAGGTAAAGCATGGAGAAAATATTATCATTGCAGACAATCCCGGGGACTTTGCAACATCTATAATTGAACTTCTGGCTGACCGTGAATTGCGACTCCGTCTGGGACAATCCGCCCGGGAGACGGCGATCATGAACTACTCATGGAAACTCATTGCACCAAAACTTAACAATATATACAAGGAACTTGCCGGGACAAACCTTCGGCAATAACTGGCGGAATCTCTAATAGGCAAATATTACTGGTTATGAGTGATATAAAACTATATGCGGTTGGTGATATCATGTTGGGAGATCTGCCCCAATGCTATGGCTTTGGAGTGGGATCCTATATTGATAAAATGGGTGTCGATTTTCCATTTGCTCACATAGTAAACGAATTGCACAAAGCTGACGTCTTAATAGGCAATCTGGAAGCCGTTTTGTCTGATTATGATAGAAACACTCATCCTTTTAAAGATACGATAATAAGGGGGCGCCCCAAGGCGGCTCAAGGGCTTAAAAATGCCGGTTTTTCAGTATTGTCATTGGCCAACAATCATATCATGCAGCATGGTTACTCGGCATTGATTGATACCATTAACGCATTAAAGACAAATGAAATAGCAGTAACCGGAATTGACCTTGCCGATGCGAGCATATCAAATGAGCACATAATGAAAATCAAAGGTGTTACACTGGGATTTCTTGCCTATAATATGCGACCACGGCAATATATTTATGCCCCGCCGCCGTATGCTGAAGGTAATCCCGGTTCCATGAAAAGCGAGATAGCCAAAATCAAAGACAAGGCTGATCTTGTTATTGTATCAATTCATTGGGGAGATGAGTTTATAAATTACCCCAATGCAGATCAGGTCACCTTGGCACACGATCTGATTGATGGCGGAGCAGATATCATTATTGGACATCATCCACATATTCTACAGGCAATAGAAAAGTATCGGCATGGAATTATTGCCTACAGTCTAGGGAACTTCGTTTTTGACATGTGGCAAAATAGATTGAGAAAAAGCATTATCCTGCGGATAGGCATTGGTGACGACCTGGCGCTTAGTTATGATGTTGTGCCAATCTTCATTAATAATGAATATCAACCTCAGGAATACACTCAGTTTGATGACAATCCAATTGTCAATATGTATGATAATTCAACGCGGCGAATAAAATCGGATATTGAACATCGTGATTATAAAAGTGATTTACTTCTTGCATATAGACGATACAGGCGTGAAGTTTACTGGCATTATTTTACCAATATGTTAAATTACAATCTCATGCATTTGTTAAAAAACGCACTGAATGCTATTCAGAGAAGAATAGTAAAATGCAATTATTTTTTCTCATAATGCTATGAATTGCACTATTACATCGTATCTGCTTCAATTAATGAGTAATCTGTTGCGGGGATATTCAGTATGAGTGGCCTGCTTGATAAGTTATATTTGAGAAGCCCAATATTCGTACAAAATTTCATGGTAACAATGCATGGGCTGAGAATATACAGAAGAGAATACGGTAAGAGCTTCTGGAAGAAGCTTGATGAATGTGAAAAACTGCAATGGAAATCTTTTGATCAGATTAAGGATTATCAGAATGCAAAACTGGCGTCTTTAGTGGAGCATGCCTATACCCATGTTCCATACTACAGAAAAGTCATGGACGAACGGAAACTCAAACCAACTGATATTAGAATTACAGAAGATTTGTCGAAATTGCCGGTAGTTTCTCGTAGCGATGTTAAAGAAAATCTGAAGGACCTGGTATCCAAGAATCATAGTAAAAGAGAGCTTATTATGGGGCATACCAGTGGGACGACCGGTTCGCCTTTGACCCTAATGTGGGACAAGGATATCTGTTTGATGAAGACCGTTGTGGACTGGCGCCAGAAGAGGATCGCAGGTATTAACATTGGTGATTCCATGGCGTTTTTTCTTGGCCGAACGATAGTTCCATTAAGTCAAAAGAATCCTCCATATTGGCGACACAATAAAGTCCTTAATCATGTTTTTTGTTCCAGCTGGCATTTGTCAAAGGAAAATCTGCCCTCGTATTTCGATATGTTTGAATCGTATAGTCCCAAAGCGATTGAGGGATACCCATCAACCATGTATATATTGGCCAACTATCTCCTGTCGAAAGACCGTCGCTTCCCGTTAAAGGCTGTTTTTACATCTTCAGAGACATTATTCGACTACCAGCGCCAGGCTATTGAAGAAGCATTTCAGTGCGAGTTATATGATTTTTATGGTATGGCTGAACGTGCGGTATTCGCCACGGAATGTGAGCATCACGACGGAAAGCATATAAATATGGATTTTGGTATAGTGGAGGTCTTAGACGGGAAGGGCAACCCTGCCGAAGACGGTGCACTGGGTCGTATTGTAGCGACCAGTTTTCATAATTATGGCATGCCGCTTATCAGATACCAGACCAGTGACATCACCTCGCTTAAAACCGGGAAATGCAGATGCGGACGAAATTTCACCATGATGGAAAACGTAACCACAAAAGATGAAGATATTATCACTTCTACTGACGGGCGCTATATTTCTTCATCAATTTTAAACGCCCTGACACATCATATGACCAGTATAATTGAACATCAGATAATCCAGGAAAGTCGCGACAGGACTGTTGTTAAGATGGTGGTGTCGTCTGATTTTACGGATAATGATTCAGAATTCCTCATAAATGGATTACACGGTGTTTTGGGAGAAGACATGAACATCGAACTTGAATTTGTTGATGAAATCCCGAGAACAAACGCGGGCAAATATCGCTGGGTAATCTCAAAGGTCCCTCTTGAGTTTTAGACCGAGACACAAAGCCACGTCTTAAACGGCATGAAAATGTAATCGAACACACCCATTCAGCCAATTCAATCGGAGGCATTTGCAACACCGCCTTCTCGATCTCAGGCGCCACCCGGTTTTTTATGCAAGGCTTGCGACGTGTCTTCTCTTTGAGACCTTCTAATCCTTGAGTCTCGCAGGCTTTCTTGATATTGTAGAAGTGGTGGCATGAACAGCCGCTGATGCGGCAGGCTTCGGATTAGGTCTTGATTTTATTAATCCATCCCATTTTAGGGACAACCGCCAAAACCTCCATCCCCAAAATTTCAACATCTTCGATATCTCTGATAGAATCATCGAGTAATTCAATCAGGACAACAATTCCTCCCCCAATCACTAATCCCAATATTATACCCAATAGAATGACTTTCCGTTTGTCCGGGCTGGATGGGCTTGTGGGAAGTTTTGCCGGTTCAACAATTCCATATTTTGCCTCTCGAAGCAGTGCCTGTGATATTTCACTGCTTTCTTCCTGTTGTCGGAAGCCTAACACAAAGTCTCTTGCGATATTGATTTCTCTGGTTAATTGTTCTATCCTGGTTTGATAATCCAGCACTAAATTGGCCCTTTCATTAAGAGCGTCTAATGCCAATGAAAAATACTGCTCTTCCAAGTATAATATATCTAGTCTTGATTCAATCTTATAGTACTCATCAATAATTCGCTTATCATCATCGGAGAAGGTAACATATTGTGAATAAACCAGCTGACTGATTTCGCTTTCCAGTTCCTCAACTTTGGTATAGAAGCGAGTTTTATAATTTAAAATCTCGGGATCTTTCCAGCCATATTTCTGAACTAAATTTGTCAGCGATGATAATTGTTGTTTGATTTCATTTTTCAGATTTGTAATTGATGGGAAATCCGCGATATTAACTATTCCCTCGGGGATTTGCGGAAGTTGTTTTGCCAATGATCGCTGTCTTTTCTCCAAATCTGAAATCTCGTTTTTTGTCCCCTCGAATTCTAATATTATATTTCTCCTGTTTTCTTCCGAAATAATTACTTCATCGAGTTGAATTCGCGCGAGTTCATTTTCAATTCGAGTTTTATTATCTACTTTTTCTTCTAGGTCTTTTTCATATTTTGCCAATTGATTGTAGGAAAAATCTTGAGATAGCCTTATTAGTCCCAGTTCCTGTTTCGTTTTTTCTGATATGAAAATTTCGGCCAAAATCTGCGCAATGTTTTTCGATGTATAAGGATTAGGTGAACTGCACGTTATCCTGACCATGTCTGTTCCAATAAATCTAACCTTCAAATGCTCCCTCAAATGGCTCCACAAGATATTAAATTGGATTTGATCATGCGGAAGATTCGGATTCCGGCCTCTTCCTTCTCTAATTTCTGGGCCAAAAAAGGGATCTTTATCCAGATTTATTCTTTGAATCAGTTGTGATATATATGATGATGATCTCAATTCAGCCAGTATGCTCTGTGTTTCAAGCCAAAGATCATCCACTCTTCTCTGCCGTGATTGCATTCCCTCCAGCAACATTCTCTGCATATCTCTTGATAACATATATTGCCGATTTACACTCACGATAACATTTGATTCAAACAATGGTGTAATAAATCTCAGGCTGACATAGCTTGCAACAGAGGTAAAAATAAACGGGATAATGATCAGCCACATTCGTCTTTTTAGAATAGCCAAGATAAATCTTACTTTATTTTGATTCGTCTTCATATGATCTCTTAATATTTACGAAACCCGCATATTGCGGCTTTGGCCGCATAAATCGATTATACTTCATTGTTTGCCATACTTACAAGAGTTTAAATTGATTAGATTGAGAAAAATCAAGTCTTTTATATACAAATCGCTTTCTGGATTAATATCTACACCCATTCATCACTCCCCCCTGTCGTCTATATGACATTGCGGCACTGCCGCTTACAGGCACACAAGGGGGGTGAGTTATGGTGCCACTATAATCCTTAATATTATACAAACTTCAATCCCATATGAATTTATAATATTCCAGTTATTTTATAATGATAAACAACGGTTATCCATATGGTCAATAAAAGATACGACGAGTCGAAGATGTTTAATTGCAACCAGACTGCTATGGTTACCATGATGGTGACAGCAGATATACGTGCATTTTAAATTCTATTCTAATCCAATATTGTCAATATAGATCGTACACCTGGATTGTGGTTCAACCAAAAAGTACATTATGGCCGTTATTGATGAAATATCCAGCTCTCGATTGGCCGGTGACTGTGAAATGTGATTAAGTGATATCTGGAATTCATTAAAGCCACTATCAACAAGACATTTGGTGTTGAAGCGATCATTAAAATCATTATTATGATGAACATCATCAATACGAATCGCGAGTTCTATCGTTGTATCATTCATGGAAAATATTTCAAAATTCAATGATTTATACTTACTCCAATCCCGGCAGGGTTCCTTCATGCTAAATGTAGGATACGGGACAACATCATAAATTATTTGTCCCACCATATCATTGTCAAGGCCCGGCCACTCCTCGGGACGATCAACCACGGTTATCAATGCACCCTTAGTTCGATAGAAATAGGATTCCCAGGCTGAGTCAAAATTGAAAATTACGGGAAATGATTTATTTCTGGAAAAATAGGTCGCTCCCATCAAGACAACAGGATAACTACATACCATTAGTACTGCCAATGCTATCGAGGCGATAACGACTCTTGTTTTAAGAATCCAAAAGCCGATATTTTGTTTTGACCCGGGATTACGCAGTACACAACAACACATCATAAAAACAACGCCAGCAACATCTCTAGCAAAATCAACAAGGTCGGCATCTCGTTCACTAAAAATCTGAATGAATTCAGTTATCCCCCCCAAAAGCGTAGTAATAATGGCCGCCCAAATATATAATGAATACCAGGTAATTTCCTTTGTTGTAATGTTAGCTTTCAGTAATAATAATATGATTAAATACAGAATCCCAAACAGCGGGAAATGGCCAAAATTGCTCAAGGTTCTGCCAAATAATGTGTTACCAGGCAAATCAAAGAAACACACGAATAGTATGATAAAAAGCACCGGCGCCAATAATATTAGTCTCTTAACTTTCAATTGCGTGTCTTTCTATTAACGATTCCTGCAATGCCAGGTATGCCCGTTCTATTCCATTTCTTAATATTCGTATTACGTAAATAAAATGGATTCGGGTTATATAAATTAACAAAATAGTCGTGATACCCAAAGGAATTTCATGAGCAATCTCAGTAATTTATTTGCTTAGTCTTTAGTATAAAATGATTTGAAGCCGGCTCCGATATTTCAGGTAAAAAGAGACTATATTGAAATTATTAAATGCCATTCAATACTGTTGGGTGATATGGTAAGGCTTCAAGTAGATTCGAAAAAATATGTTATCGCCTCACCGCTGTAATTAACGGACTAGGGAGCAGTATAGCATACACCACCACCTCGGCCGGCTTTGAGGTGTAGAGTCTGTCAGAGGGGCAGGAATCATGGACAGCAGTCATATTGGGGAGAAAATCCAATATGTCCCATTGATGGCATTGCCGCAGAGAGATCCCAGCTCATTGGCCACTGGTTTACAGACCTCCCATCCATTACGCACGAAAGCATGGATTGCTCTTTCCAAGACCTGATATACGCCTTAGCAATTATACAATCATCTCAAAAAGGCGCTATTGGGGATATTCTTTGCCAAATATAGTTCTCATTGCTCCCCATAAAAGTCCATATCCCAAACCCAAATGAATAAGAAGAAATACGATTGGTAAAACAAATAAGTATTTGAAACCATTATGCATACTGATCCAGACAGACAAGAAGGTAACAGCGGACAAGTATATCGACCCAAACAGTAAGAGGGTTTTAGCCCACATAATATCAGATACTGAACATAACAATAGTATATGCAACAATAGTGTGAACAACGCCGGAAGCAATGTCCAGATTGATAATGTCCCGGGATGTTTTGAGATTAATCGATATCTTCCGACACCATATCGAATCATTTGCATGAAAAGGCCTTTTAGTGTTTCTCTCGGATAATAATAGACACAGAGCTTCATCGAGGTAAATGAGTTATAACCCGCCTGAGAGATTCTATAGTTTAAATCGACATCCTCACACGCATCAAAACTTTCATCATATAATCCAACAGCACTAAATATATTTCTTCTATAAGTTGCTCCTGAGCTGGAGGGATCAACATAGGCTTCCTGCCTATTATAAATAGTCGAGTCTTTGCCATGTCCGAATATCGATGCCCTTGCCAAAGCAATGCAGTTTTGAATAAAGCTATTATATGGAGTCCATAAAAACTGAGGTCTGCTTAACACAGAAACATTCTTGGTATTCATTAGTTTTACGGTATTTTTTAGCAGTTGATTGTTATCAATGTATGTATGGCCATCGATGAAAGATATTATATCGCCTTTTGCGTTTTGAATACCAATATTCCTAGCCGATGAGGATAGGCAATTGGGGTTGTTATAATAATTGATACTCTCATGACTACAGTGCAATTCTTTTGCTATCTCCAATGTATTATCTGTCGAATCAGCGACAATAATCAAAATTTCCATTAATGACTTTGGGTAATCCTGATCCAATAGAGCTTCTACAGTTTGCCTTAAAAAACGCTCTTCATTTCTAACAGGAATAATTATACTTATCATTGGATACACTTCACATGATGTCTTCATATCATTATGCACTGTGTCCCCTTTCTGAAGACAAGTTTATTTTTTATACTTTTGTTGCAAAAAGCATGCCATCGCCAAGTATTATAGTGCCGTCCCTATGTTGTAGACTGGTAACAGCTTAGGTGCGTCGCCAAGGTTGTTTTTATGAAGTCACAATGTCTTTTGGATTTATTATGGGATATTACCCATATGGTATCTGTGATTTTCAATAGCAGTATGTGTATTAGTGAATATCTTCCCGGGCAGTTAAGATAACAGACTAGCGGTCAACCGCCTCTTCGGTTTCATTGCTTATATAGAAAACAATCAGTCAAAAGGAGGACAAAATGACTGCCGAGATAAGATAACGAATAACCGGTTTACATTGCTGTGCTTTACTGGAGACTCCGCAGTGTTTCACAAGTCTGTCGTCATCGAGGCGTTTCGGGAGCAGGGATTCGAGGATATGAATTATCTTATGCCGCCGATCATCCGTGAAGGTCAAACCTCCGAAAACTCTACTTTTGAATTGTCCACTTGACAGGGAAGCATACGATGCGAGTCTTACGGTAGACCCAAATAAAGCTCGCGCATCTTTTCTTCAAGTGTGTCTGTGGAAAACAAATTATTAACTCTTTTTATTGCTCCTTCTGCCAGTTTCTTTCTTAGATTTGAGTCTTTCAATAGAGTGTTACAGGCTTTTGACAGGGCTTGCGGATCTCCCGGTTCTATGAGTAGTCCCGAGCTACCGTGCTCGATGACTTCTTTGATGCCGCCGACCTCACTGGCAACTATCGCTTTGCCCAAAGCCATCGTTTCAAGTAATACCATCGGTATACCTTCATAATAGGAGGGAATAACAAAGATATCCATACAATTCAATATGTTTATAATATCACTTCTAAATCCAGTAAATCTCACATGGCTTGATACTTGTAATTCATTAGCCATGTTTTCCAATTGGTATTTCAAAGGTCCGTCACCAGTGAAAACAAAACAAACACTATTGTCCCCCCTTATAATATTAGAGGACGCCGATAATAGAATCTCATAGCCCTTTATCGGGACCATTCTCCCCGCACAGCCAATTACCAGACGGTCCTGTTCAATGTTAAGGCCGCCTTTTACATTCTGTTTGCTTTGCGTAACTTTGATTTCGTTGATATTTATTGCATTATGTACAGTGACCAATCGGGACGCCCCATAAACGGACAATAATTGTCTATGTATATCAGTTGATACTGCAAGAATTTTCGAGAAATATTTTCGAGATACATATCTATTCAGCCAATTATAAAGCCGCATTTTTAAAAACCTGATCCCGTGATATTTTTCCTGCAGTCCATGAACCGTTTGTACAAGGTGTTTTGCGACATGTCGTCTTTTTGCGATACTGCCCAAGATATTTTCCTTGTAACGATGTGTATGAAGTATATCAACATTTCTTTTTTCAAGTGTGAGCAGCATTTGTTTTGCTATCCGAATGAAGCTGTATTTCGACTCATCAATTACAGTTACGTCTATTCCCATTGCGTCAAGCTTTTCCGAAAGCACTCCTTTGTTTAGTACAATCGCCATCAGATCCAGGTCCTGGTACTTCTTAAGTGATTCTATCAGAGTGTATACCTGGACTTCAGCTCCCGCCCAGAGATCTCCCGAGATAAGATGACATACGACTATCTTTTTGTTGAATCCCATACAACGTACTCTTGATAAGTAATATACTTATACCACGCAATAAGTATGGCGTAATTAACCATTGTAAAAAAGTAAGGGATTTTCAACAAGGTGTAGTTTCGCAGAGATGGTATCATGTGAGTAGTCAGGGCCAAAATGTAAAATAAAACCTGTAAAATAAACAATACAAAATACGCGGTCGTGCCATTATATAACAGAGCATTTACCACCAATATTTCCAGCAACAAAAAAGGTACCAGCCAGCGTAATAGTTTATGGCTGATCAATTGAATTGAGTAGGTTCCAAATCTAAATATACTCATTAAACGTTTGAATCTGAATAACACTTCAAGTCCGTGCACCACAGTTCTTACTTTTCTCTGGAATTCTTTTTCCGGGTTGTGTAATACCGTGTATCGCCCGATTGCCTCCTTGTCGAGAATCGATCTGAAACCGTTTTCATATGCTATATTTGGCATGTAAAAGTCGGCCGACATATTGTCTATCCAATCAACGCAAAGACGTTTCCTGACGGCAAAAAAACATCCTGAAACACCGATTAGTGAACCAACCATGCTTTCAAGATCCCTCAAAGCCATTTCATACTTTACATACAAACCTTCTCCAGAGGCGTTTGCATCATCAGATGTGATGCTATCAACTCCGGACACACAACCAACTGTTGGATCAGCGAAATTTCTGACAATCTTTTGGATACTATCCGCATCCAAGAAGGTTGTGGCATCGGTTAGAACGACAATATCGCTTTTAGCCGCTTTTATCCCCCGCCCTTGGCCGTAGTGTTTTCCATGACGCTCGGGCATAACCAGCAACTTAACGCCTTTTTCAGAATATGATCGAACGATATTATCGGTGTTATCATTAGAGGCATCGGAGACTATAATAATTTCCAATTTATCGGCAGGATAAGAAGATGCCAGGGAATTCTCGATTTTTTCTGCAATTCTTCTTTCTTCGTTATAGGCAGTTATAATCAGACTGACATTTGGCTGTATGTTTTCCCTTTTAACATCTTTGGCATAGAAATATGAGACTGCCTTCATTAACAAGAAGTATCCGAAGTATGTCCAAAATACAAGAAGTATGGAACTCCACAGTATAACCTCGAGCATGCCTGATACATTCAATTGAGAAGCTCCCCATAAAGCTCTTGATATTTATTTATCATGGTATCAATAGAAAATTTGCTTCGCACAACCATCTCTCCATAATTTCCCATTTCTTCCCGTAGAGTTCGATTGCGAATCAGTGTTAATAGCTTTTCAGCCAATATATGTGGATTCTTTGGTTCAACCAGAAAACCCGATTTGTCATCCTCAACGATTTCTGAGAGCCCACCAATATTGGTTGCGACTATTGGCTTTGATGCGGCGTGAGCTTCAACAACAGATAATGGCAATCCCTCCGAGGTAGATGCCAACACAAATACATCCATAAGTTGCAACAACTCTCGCACATCAGATCGATAGCCTAGTAGCTTTACATTTTCCTGCAGTTTAAGTTCAGCAATTTGCCTGATAATCTTTTCTTTAAGTCTTTTTTTCCTTTCACCCTCTCCAATCAACAGAAACCTGGTATTTGGGAACTGCTTGCATAGTATTGCCGCTGCTTCTATCAGGTATTCATGCCCCTTGGGAGGTCTAAGATTGGCTACATTTCCAATTATTGGATCATTGAGGGCTATTCCCAACTCCTGTCTCAGCTGAGCGAGATTGTAATCCTTGTTGACTAGTCCAAGACTTATGCCGTTGTAAATTGTGACCAGTCTATTATCCGGGAATTTGCCCAATTTTATGTATTTGTCTCTCATGTAGTTGGCGACCAGCACCGTTCTCGAAGCGAGATTTCTGATAATCAGATTCTTAATCGGAACGTATTTCTCAGTACTGGTAGGCATGTATAACTCGTTGTGATAGGTTGCAATTACTGGTATTCGCAAAATAAATCCGGCCAGACAACTGTATAGATTAGCGCCGGATAAGTGAGAGTGGATTAAGTCGACTTTTTGCTGTTTGCAATATTTTACAAGCCTAGTTATAAATGATATATCCCATGATTGTTTACTATGTATTATCCTGGCATCCACTCCCTGTTCCTGCAGATGCTGAAAAAACCAGCCCGGTCTATGCAAAACGACAAGACTCTTAAATTTTTCCGGGTTAAGATTCTTTGCAATATTGAGAACAACAGTTTCCGCCCCACCGGGTCCGCTGGTTTCAATGATTTGCAGAATGGTATACATATTTGTCATTTGGTCTATTTTCGGACGATTATTGTATGGAATTTAGGAGCATTAGCAGGACAAATCAATATTAAATAACAGATTAAATGGCTGAATATGAGCATTTAGTTTATTTATTGGAAGAGAATAATATTCCTATAAACTATTGACATATGCAATTAAAAAGGTTATTTCCTACTGAAGGGAGATGGTATCAAGATTCTGGCGGAACGTCAAGTCTCTCAATTACATATGGTAAAACTTATATTTGCGGCACCATTTAAGAGCTGATGCCATAATACCTGATTCGTTATTAAACATATAAATCATATGGGCGATATAGCAATTGGGATAATCCCTGGTGTCGGTGAGAAAAATTCTATTAACATAGTCGGGTTAGTTACATGACAAATAGTATTAAGCCCAAATTGAATAAATGGCTATCCAGAATAGACCGGGAAAAACACCTGGCGGTGGTTATGGGTGGGTCTGTTAATGGATTGAGTTTTGCTCGCAGTCTCGGGAGAAGGGGAGTACCAGTATTGATATTGGATAGTGACTGGGGTATAGGAATGTACACTCGCTATGCCAATACACAGATAATCCCATCAACTTTTACGCACGAGGACGAGTGGGTTGCTTTTCATGACCATATTGGTTCACAATTGGAAAGGCCTGGTGTTATTTTTCCCACATCAGACGAACACGCCTTATTTATTGCCAGAAATGCATCCTCACTTGAACGATATTTCAGATTTTTTGGACCAACACTTGAGATTCTTGAAAGCATTATTGATAAAAAAAAGCAGTATTTAACTGCCAAGGAGGCAGGAATTCCCATTCCCCAGACATTCTTCCCTGAGTCTGATGATAATATAACTGAGATTGCGGAAAGGATGTCCTATCCTTGCATTTTAAAATCATATAAATCCTTTTTGCGCCACAAGAAGCATAAGGGGAAGGTAATAATTGCCTCTTCTGCCGATGACTTAATACAACGATACCGTCAGATTTCTTCTGATGAAATCAAGTTCATGATTCAAGAGATAATCCCCGGTGAAGACAATATGCTTTACGGGTACTTATCATTATGGGATTCCGGGTCAAATGAGTATGCATGGGTAACCAAGCAGAAACTTCGTCAGAATCCTCCCTATTATGGTGATGGATCACTGCAGATAACGGTGGACGCTCCTGAAGTTAGAAACCTTAGTATTCAATTGCTCAACGCCTTCAATTATACAGGTTTTTCCGGAATTGAATATAAACATGATCAACGTGATGGGACGTATCGACTAATGGAGATTAATCCCAGGACAGTATCCGGCAATCAGATTGCCATAAGCGCAGGAGTTGATTTTCCCTGGATTGGTTATTTGGTTTTAACTGAAGGCGGCAAAGCTGATTCTTCGAATTCGAGACATTCGTTTCAACCGGGTGTTAAGTATATCAATGAAGAATGGGATTTTAAGGCCTTTCGCGCGTTTAGAAGATCCGGTCAGTTGACTTTTGGGGCGTGGCTAAAATCAATTAAGGGGGCAAGGGCCAAGGCCATCTTTGCTTTTGATGACCAGTACCCTTTTTGGGTCGTGTGTTTTCGATTTATCCGTGCATTCATTCGTGGTATAGTTAAGAAGTAGCGTGTCATTGCCTGGAATCCACAATCAAACAACGTTCAGTTGCCCATAACGAGAGACCATCTCTAATTTCTACAGGAAATCGTGTTAATTCCAGAGTTATCTTGAACTTCGCATAAGTATCATAGCGAGCGAATTGTCAACTAATGGAAATCACCCATTCAGTATGGGGGAATTCCCTCAATTTGCCGCAAACTACGGCTTCAGCGTATGATATCTCGCAGTCGTGCAGATTCTTACAGGAGTGTCTTTTTGGGTACATCTCTTGCATACTGTCCGGTGCAGTATCAGTAAAGCGGTGCAAATGAAGAGGTTTGAATATGGCAATAAGAGACGCTCGAAATAGGTTAGAGTATCTGTCACATATTCTTTGGCATATTACACTGCATCAAGTGAGAACAATCATAAAGCCATTTCAGATTGTCAGCACCATGGTATTGCTACTCAGCCTTTTATTGGTAACACATGACAGTGGTGTGGCACAAACATCAGTTGTTTTAAACTGGATTACACCTGGTAATGACGGTATGTCCGGGACACCGGCCAAATATGACATCAGGTATTCCTATGAATCAATCACTGAAGATAACTGGAATTATGCCACTCAGGTCAGTAATGAGCCAGTACCTGTTTCAGGCGGACAGCAGGACAGCATGACAGTATTGGGAATTACGTCTGACACTGTTTTGTATTTCGCCATGAAAGTGAGTGATGAAGTACCAAACTGGTCACCATTATCTGAAAACCTGGTAGTATACACTCATTCCCTGGTGCTCGATATTGAACTTCCTCAAAACATACAGTTACAACAGAACTATCCAAACCCGTTTAATCCTTCATGCGTTATTGAGTATTCCATTTCATCACCCGAAAATGTTAACATATCAATTTACAACATTGTCGGAAGGCATGTCGCAACAGTTATCGACGAAAAGCATGTTGCGGGAGACTATGCTGTCATCTGGAATGGTACTGACAACAGTGGTTCACAGGTGGCATCGGGAATCTATTTATATTCCTTGACTGCCGGCAACAAAAGCACATCAAAAAAGATGATGCTGATTCGCTAATCACATGTTATTGACACACATTTTCTGACACATGGCCAATCGGTATTAATCTCTCCACATATTAGGATGTCCGCGGTAATTGGATGAGAATTCATTTCCATTAAGAAGATTTCCTGATTGGTCACGATATAGATTGCCCAAAAGTCCGATATTTCATGTAGGCCGAGCTTGAAAAATGACTTGAAAAGGTCCAAATATACGATATTAAGCTGTTGCACAATTAAATATCCTGACAGCCAGCCAGTTATCCGATCGGATATCCCCGCGACTGGAGAGAGGGAACTTGTTCTACCGTAATATCTTATTGTCTCATTGGCGAAATTATTCAAACAACCACTGCAATTCCAGATATTAAATGGGCCAGGTGAAATATTATCCTTGACTAGGCGTTTAATAACCAGTTAAGATTGCAACTATAATTTTGTGCGGATTGAGGCCAATGAAATTTAGTTATGATTTAAAAGCGATAAACCTTGCTGTTATTTTTGTATTTGTCGTTATGATGCGATTCATGGCGGCGGCTGATGACGGCTCTGTTACTCTTTCCTGGCGAATACAGAATAACTCGGGGTCAAGCCACTCGCTGATAAAATATGACATTCGTTATTTGAATGCGCTGATAAGTGAGAGCAATTGGTCTGCGGCCCACAGAATAGACAACCTCCCCGCGCCCAGCACGGAAGGCTCTGACAGTATCACAGTTAAAGGGCTCAAGACCGGGGAGACATACTATTTCGCCATGAAGGTTTGTGATGAGGTCCCCAATTGGTCTCGGCTTTCAAGCAATTTTATTGTGGTGATCCCATCCACTATCCCGGCAAGTTATACGGGATTCACATTATCAGACAACTACCCTAATCCATTTAATACATCCACAACGATTGAATATTCAATCCCCAATAAGTCGCACGTGCTAATTTCTGTTTATAATATTAATGGTCAACTGGTAACGACCCTTTTTGATCAAAGTCAGGATGCCGGTGCTTATGAGATTTCCTGGGATGGGACAGATCACAACCGGAGGGCTGTTGCCACCGGTATATATATCTGTAAAGTAAGGTCCGGCAGATATTCAAGCTCAACCAAAATGGTTCTTCTTAAATAGCGGCTTCTTTAATATCCCTCACTATACTGCTTAATTGCATTTTGTCGCTACCGATTTATTGGCATGGTAGTCCAAAAAACAATCGTAGCTGTCATTGTTCTCCAAATGGCAGACGGCTATTTAAGTTACTATCGTATTCATCTGTTCCGTAAATTAGATTGATCAGAAGAAAGACATCTATAATGTTTATGGTGTTGTCACCATTGATATCCCCGGATTCATACGGGATCGGAGCGGGGCCTGCCGGTGAATTATAAATATGTGCGATTATGTACAGGAGATCCAATAGGTTGATATCATAATCCTGGTTTACATCGCCAACCGTAACCTCAGTATTACCCTTGATCATTAAAATATCCCTTGCGACCCTTCCTACAAGTGCCACAAGGCTGTCCTGGGATATTTGTTCCCCCAATTCACTTAAATGTGATCCTCCGCCCCCATTGTATTCGGTTTTCAGGCAATACCTGTTGGGTGCTACATTCATTTCACACAAATAGCTATAGCAGTCAAATTTCCAGAGATTGCGATACGGTCCGAAATTGTTATGTGTAAAGAATTGTTCGCTCTTGAACCATTGACACAAATCATATGTTATTTTGGCGACTGAAGAATCATTGCACTCATGCCCCAGAATCAGGGGTGTCCCGAAGGCAAGTGCAATATTCATTTCCGGGTGATTGGAGATGGAATCTCTTAACGCTTCATAAAACATTTTTATGCTATCTGACATTATCTCTGTCATGTTAAACCAGGCGAGATAAGGATTCTTAATAATAACAAGATCATAATGTTCCATGACTGAATCCCCGTTGGCACCAGGGATGTTATGTAACGTAAAAACATTCCAGAAGTCTTGTTGTTCCTTATTCGGGACATTGAACATATAATCCATAATGCCCGAATGAATCCTGGAAGTTTCATTGTAATTAATGATAATTCTATTATAGGGATTCATAAGATCGTAGTCGAAATTACTTATTGTAATTCGATCACAGCCATTGTGTGTTGTATCGGTTAGTGCAGTATAATTCTGGCTGGATTTTTCATAATTTGTGTAATAATCCCGGAAAACTATTCGCGCCTTATCGTCACCAACCACAACGGATAATGTATCAAGCTTTTCGTTAATATGACATTCTGCCGTGACAAACTGCCTTCCTACCGAATAATGTACCCATAGTACAGATATTCTGGTCTCTTCTGCCTGAAGAGGAACGGTCAATAGAAAAAACAATGTGGCGGCTATTCGAAACATAATAAAATTATTCCATGCGCCGATCTCGAATGATGCAATGTTGCAGATGAATAGGGTCTATGATTAAAGTGAAACCTGCAATCGACAGCTCCATAAAAGAAAATATACTCCATGTAGCAGACAAGGCGTTTAATTTTGTAGTTCTTTAGAGCCCTATAAAAATAGATACGTGAGTAATGTGATTTATCCATCAGAAATTAATGAAAATCGTATTTACTGTATTAAAAGCACTGAGTATATTTGAGTAAATAAATCCAAATTGGGCTGTTTATTTCAACCCGGCATAAACCGGCGTATAATCATACCCCAGTGCTGTTATGTTTGTGTAAGTCGCGGTGGCATAATATGTTATGGTGTCGACCGCTTATTTGCCTTGTCCGGGTTTGTTAGCCGTAAACGGGATTTCCTTTGGATATATATGGGCAATTTGTTATTATTCCATATCTGAGTGCCGTTTAAATCTAAGGCCTTTTTGGGTTTAGTCTGGCTTTTTGTTGATATCTTGGGATAATTGAAATATGGCTGAGTCTGCGTTGAGTGAATTTGCCGATATATTATTCAGGTGAAAAAGGAGAGATTTATATGCTCAATTTCATTTTCAATCAGGCCAGTAAGATTAAAGCCAGGCTTGAGAACTACCAAAGAGTTCGTCGATGGGAAAGACTTCGCTCCAGAGGGATGCGTATCGGAAAGGGTGTAAATTTGCCCATATCAACCTGGATCGATACTGCTCATTGTTTTTTAATTTCAATCGGGGATAATTGTGGTTTTGGCGATGAATGCGTTATATTGGCTCATGATGCAATGCCAAATGAATACATTGATGCATCAAAGATAGGCCTAGTTACTATACATGAATCATGTCATTTTGGGGCGCGAACTGTCATCTTGCCCGGGGTTGAGATAGGTCCAAGATCTATCGTGGGTTCCAATTCAGTTGTGATTAACAGTATTCCACCTGAAACGGTGGCAGCAGGAAATCCTGCCAAGGTGATTTGTACGCTTGAGGAATATCTGGACAAGCATCGCGAATTAATGAAAACAGTCCCGCTGTTTCCATATAAGGAATATGACAACAAGTATTTGAATTCCAGGAAAAGGTGGGAGATGACGGAAAGGCTTAAGGACAATATCGGGTATATGACGGGAGGATACACTGCAATGATTGAGAATGGAGAATGTTTATTCAGGACCAAATAGTTATATCCAATACTTTAATGCTCAATGGAGACGCGGATTTGCTATTGCGGATGTTAAATTAAATCAGGATCAGAATTTACACCGCAGTAGATAACGTCTGTGTTTCAGGATATTGCGGATGTTGCGTAGCGGATAAGGACTAGCCATGAAAAACGCCATATTAAAACTCATCAGTACCCTCAATTTATTCCCATTATTTTACGGATTCACAAAAAACACAGCAACCATATTCATGTTGCACCGAATTGCTCCGATGCAGATGCCGAACAGAAAAATACACACTGAATTGCTTTATGATTACTTCAATTATCTTAAGAAAAAGAAATACCATGTAATTTCCTTGAACCAGTACATCGGCGCATTAATAAATGGCGATACAACTTATAAAACCATTGTCTTTACGGTTGATGATGGATATAGAGACTTCTATCAATATGCTTACAAGGTTTTTCGTGATTTTGGCTATCCCGCGACAATTTTCATTACAAGTGACTTTATAGAGAACAAGCTATTTTTCTGGTGGAATGCAATTGAGTATATTCTGAATACAACCGCCAGAACCGATATCGAATTGAGTATTATTGGCAAAGAAAAGGCATCAATTGAAACCAACGGGCAAAAATCAGCCATTGCCAATAAAATCACCTCATACTGTAAAACAATAAGCAATCAAGACAAATTGGAGCTTATTCAAAAGCTTGCCGAATCGCTGGGGGTTGATATATCCGATCAGCCAAAGGAAGAGTATGAGCCTCTTCGCTGGGAGGAGATAAGGGAAATGCGACAAAATGGAATTGATTTTTATCCACATACAAAAACCCATCCCATATTATCGAAGATTTCCATGGAGGAAAAAGTGACTGAAGTCACGCAGCCGAGGCGATTGATAGAAGAGCACTTAGGGGGAGAGGCAGATATCTTCTGTTACCCTAACGGTCAGCCTGAAGATTTTGACGAAGAGACCATTTCCGCCTTAAGGTCGGCCAATTACAAAGCGGCCGTGGTTGGTTATGACGGATTTAATTACACCAATGCAAACAATGATCTATTCCGTATAATGCGTTTCGGCATACCTGCTGAATTGACGCTGTTCAAGCAGTATATTTGCGGTCTTGAAGGTTTTAAACGCAAAATTCTTAAAATGTGAACGATTAACTTGTATTACGGACTTCATTGGATTTTATCGATATGCCAGTAAAAACTGATCGGAAGTAATATATGTCAAGTAAACATCAGGCAAAATTATTGGGTATGTCATCGACCGATCCCTCCAATCCCTGTACGGCTACCGGCTCCCGCTTTTATTTGTGGTCCACCTTAAGGCAAAAAGGAGCGCTGGTAGATGCCTTTTCTCCATATCCATCTGAACTAATGGTAAAGTTTTTCAAGCTCCTGAGTTTTAAGCCTGATGTCCAATTATGGAAGGCGAATTGGCACAGTAGTGTCAAGTTCAGGAGATATTTATCGGCGGCGGCAATAAAGCGTATTAAGCAATACGATCATGGATATTTTAATTCGATTCTGCAGACAGGTGCTTACTTTGATATTTCTGCGTATTGGAAGGGCTATAAGGCCCTGATTGCCGACAACAATTGCATGGTTGCTCATGCAACGAATATTGACTACAAATCACCGGAGTCGTCGTTTCAGCGTCATTATGAATATGAAAAAAGGGTTTACAACTCAATGGATCATATTTTCAGTTACAATTCACTTCTTGCCAGATCATTTATAGAGGATTTCGGCTGTAGCGAGAAAAAGGTCAAGGTTGTATATGCCGGTGTCAATTTCGACGAAAGGTTACTAAGTAATCAACGCAATGATTATAATTCAAAGACGGTATTGTTTTCCGGATTCAATTTTAAGGGAAAAGGCGGAGAAATTTTATTGGAGGCATTTGAGCATGTTATTAGAGAATGCCCTGATGCACGGCTTGTTTTGTTGGGTCCGGCGAAACGCAATTTTCCGGATTTTGTACTGAATCACGGTCCATTATTGCAGACTGATCCCGAGCAGATGTCAATAATTTCGGAGTGTTATCGCAATGCTTCGGTGTTTGCATTGCCGACACTTGGTGATGCATTTCCCAATGTGATAAGAGAGGCGATGGCGGCCAGATTGCCCTGTGTTGCATCAGATACGACAGGTATTCCGGACATGGTAATTGATGGTGTTACAGGGTATCTAATTCCCCAGCGAAATCCTAAAGCACTTGCCGACAGGCTACTAAAGCTCTTGAAGAATCCGGACCTTTGCAGAAAAATGGGAGAGGCCGGTTATAAAAGATATAAAGATAATTTCACGTGGGATTCGGTCTGCGATAAGATTCTTGGCCATATAAACGAGGGAATTGGCATAAATGTCTAGGTTTGAGCATCCTGAAATACCTCTAAACGCCAATGTGGGAGCATATTGTGTTTAAGAAATTGGTAAAAGCGGCATGTTTCGGCATCGCAGTGGTTTTTGCATCACCTCTCATTATAATATATTGGATGGGAAGGTTGATATTGCGTAGTAAACAGGGGAAGGCATTCTGCGCCTGCGCGGAGTTGCTTTCATTGTGTCCGTCTTTTATTGGGGTTTATTTGCGTAAGGCCTTTTATTGGGCAGTTTGCACGGATGTATCCTCAGAAACACACTTTCTGTTTGGAAGTTTGTTAACGCATCGTGAGAATAAAATTGGCTCCGGTACCGTTGTGGGTCATTATACGCTGATCGGATTTGCCAACATTGGAAATAATGTCCAAATGGGTGCACGGGTGTCTATCGTTTCCGGCAAGTATCAGCATGGTCGTCCAGATCAGAGAGGCTTGCACGAAGAAGATAAAGAGGAGCATGTTGTAATAGACATTGGAGATGATTCGTGGATTGGACAGGATGTTGTGATTATGGCCAATGTGGGGAGTAACTGTACAGTTGGTGCTGGTAGTGTAGTTATGAAAGATGTTCCCGATAACACAACCGTGCTTGGAAATCCAGCGCGTAAAGTAAATATATCATAGTGTTAAATTCCATTGTGGAGTGATAATGTCATACTTATTCAAGATTGTTCTGGTATTATCAATTGTTCTAAATTTGATTGCTTTGTGGGCTCTCTTTCATTATGTGATGTATGGTGGATCTCCTCTGGGGGAAATAAAACGAAAACTGTTTGGCAGCAGTAAAACAAAAACCATTACAATTCCCTACGAGAATGAAAACAATACCATCAAGAAGGAAGCCGCTGAAGGAAAGATTGACTCTTTACGAGTGGTATTTTACGGGGCATCAATCACACATAATTGGAACTTGGGTAAGTATTTTCCCGAAATCCATCCATTGAATCGGGGAGTTGGTGGTTTTGTCCCGGATTTACTGACAAAATATAAGAGCAATGTACTTGATCTGAGACCTCGGGCAGTCGTCATAAAGCTGTGTGCAATAAATATACGTCCTCAGATTCCGATGTCTGTTTTAAAAGATGGATTAGACATGATGGTTGGCCTTGCCAGGGCATATGATATTATTCCAATTACCACTACCATTATTCCGTCGGCGAAGCCTGCAGCGCATATTGGCGATTTTAGTGTAATCGATTCATTAAAATCATATAATGAATGGGTCAGGGAATACTCCGTCAAAAACAACCTAGGGATTATAGACTATGCTACCGCGATTCAAGATGAAAACGGCTTCTTACCACGAAAGTATGCAAAGGATCCGGTACATATAAATGAAGAGGGATATAAGGTTCTATCCAATACGGCGCGACCAATCATATATGACATTATTGGTGTCAAGTAACACTCACCTAGGATTGTGATTGCAAATGAGTAAATCCGGCCTGATGATATAAAGGACACGCAACCAATGTTTGGCATTATTAAAGGCGTAGCAAAACACTCAGTTATATACGGTGCCGCCGACCTTTTGAGTAAGGCAATCGGCTTCGTAATGATTCCACTGTATACTTATTATCTTACAACAGCAGATTATGGTGCACTGGAGCTGCTGGATCTGGCCAGCTATATTGTGTCGATGTTTATGGGCCTTGGTATTGGTCAGGCGGTGTTTAGATTTTATCACAATTACGATGATGAGAAGAAGAAGCACCAGGTGATAACGGTATCAATGGTTACATTGTGGCTTGTTACTCTGGTTATACTGTTTTTCCTGGTAATGTTCTCCAAGCAGATATCCACTCTTGTGTTCAGCTCACGTGAGTATTACGTGTTGCTGAATATTGTTTTCGTAACGGTTGTTCTTCAGCTGGCAAATCGTATTCCTCGAGCATTCATACGCATTCAGAATAAATCGATACTGTTTGTATCAATAAGTCTTGTTCGTCTGGTACTTGCACTGTTTCTAAATATATTATTTATTGTCTATTATGGAATGGGGATCAAGGGCATACTTTATAGCAGCCTGATAGTCTCGGCATTATCTTTCGTGTTTATGCTGGGGTACATTTTAAAATATATCAAGTTATCATATTCATTCGAAGTTCTTAAGGATATGCTGAAATACAGCATTCCAATCATGTGGAGTTGGTTCGGGATGTATGTATTGCATTACGGCGACAGATTTCTGCTTCAAAGAATGGCGTCGCTATCAGATGTCGGTATTTATTCATTGGCTTATAAATTCGGGATGTTGCCCAATATTCTCATAATGGCGCCTTTTATGATGATGTGGGCTCCCAAACGATTTGAATTACTGAAGGAGGAAAATGCTCCGGAAATTTACTCGACCATTTTTACCTATTTTGCCTTTATACAGATATATCTGGGATTGGGGATTATCGTATTAATAAAGGATGTTATCTCAGTAATTGCGGATGCCAAGTTTTACGAGGCGCATCATTATGTGCCCATGATTCTTATTGCCTATGTTATATGTGGTGTATTTACGTATGTGCAGTTCGGCATTCACGTGGCAAAGAAGACCCGGGCGATAGCGGTGGGAACATTGATGGGAGCCGGGCTTAATCTGGCGGTGAATTTTGTTCTTATTCCGCACATCCAAATATGGGGTGCGGCAATCGCGACATTGGTAGCCTGGTTGTTTTTACTATTGTATATTTATTTTCCATCTCAGCGGTTCTATTATATCCCGTATGAATATGGGCGTGTATTGAAAATGGTTGTGGGGGGCGTGGTTTTATGGGTGATAGCCAGTATTATAAATCCCGCCAATGTTTTCGTTTCATTGGCAGTAAAATTTTTCATAGCTTTTTCCTTCCCCTTCGTGCTTTATTTTATGCATTTCTATACGAACCGGGAATTGGAGAAGTTATCTCAAATTATTAAGGAAGTGGTAAATTTCACCAGATCGAAATGGCGGTATATCGTAGCGAAGTTTTAGCAGTCCCTTGTGATGTTGCGGTTTAATTGGCAGTGTATTTCGTAATTACAGTATGAACCATGAAAAAGGCATTAATAACTGGAAGGTTCTGGTTGAAGTCAGTATTTAAGAGGCGGTTATGGGACACAGATCTGTAACAAGGTCATCTTCTGAAGAAACGGAGACCGTTTCAGGTACCGGCACTGATTTAATATCGCCCAACATTGTAACTCCCAAGAGACTATGGTATGTTGCAATAGTCACTATGTCAATCATGCTGGGGGCCATACTGCCTTGGGTGCCGGGCAAATTTCAGCCGACATTATTAATGTTGGTACCACTGTTTATCGGATGTTTTCTGATCATAATGAACCCGTTTATTGGAGTGTGCGGGTATGTAATGTACGAATACATTCGTCCTGACTCATTTATCTCCGCCTTGCGTATACTCAAGCCAGCAATTCTCCTGGAGGCGCTGACACTGGTGGGACTGCTAGTGCATATTATTAAAACCAAGGAGTATCCACGATGGATTGGATTTAACTGGCTATACCTGTCATTTATTATCGTTGTTATGCTGTCGGGTATTACAGCGTCAAATAACAGCATTGCATTTGAATTATTCCGTGCTCTGTTAATCAATTTCACCATCTTCATAATGGCTACGACACTGTTGAATTCCGTAGAACGCGTTCACAAGTTCATGTGGCTATTGTTAATTATTCATTTTTACTTTGCCTTGAAAAGCATTCAGACGGGCGGGCTTGTCGGAGGCGCATTAATGGGGGATGAAAATGACCTGGCTCTTTCATTAAATATCGTGATACCTTTTGCCTTCTTCATGTTTGTCGAATCAAAGTTAAACAGAATCAGGATAATAGGATTAGCTGCTTTACTTGCTTTGCTGTTTGGTGTTGTGGCGAGTATGTCACGCGGAGGATTTGTGGGGATGGTGGTGGGAGTATTTTTCTGCATAGCAATCTCCAAGCGAAAGGTACTAAATTTAATAATCACATTATGTGTAATCGCAGTAATTGTGCCGTTGATCCCTCAGCAGTATATTGCAGAGATTCAGACTATAACGAATACGCATGAGGCAACCGCTGAATCGCGGCTTAATTACTGGAAGGCGGCTTATAACATGTATCTTGATCATATTATTATTGGCGTTGGCCCCGGAAACGGACCGTATATGATGCCTGAGTACTATGTATTTGGTGTTGATAATCCTGAGAAGCAATGGGGGCGGACTTTTCATGGAACACTTCCACAAGTATTGGCAGAGCTTGGTTCGCTGGGTATACTGATATATTTGATCCTGATAGTGGTTGGTCTGAAACTGTTGTTCACGGTAAGGCGGCGATGCCTTGATCCTTCTGATGGTTTGTACAAATTATTGGCGAATTCAATACTGGGAGGTTTTGTTGCATATAATGTAACTGCGGTGTTTTTATCAACGGCATATTATCCGCAGTTGTGGACCTTGTACATTGCGGCGATCGCATTATATAAATGTTTCATTTTCAGAAAAGATCAACCTTTCACGAAGCCTTATCTTGCCAAATGAAAACTTAAGCGGATCAATGTCATGGTGAAAGTAGTTCATTATTCCAAGGAATATGAGAAACAATGGTCTGACTTCGTCGATAATTCTCAGCATTCATCAATTGCACATCAAATAGGTTGGCGGGATGTTATACAATGCGGACTCGGTCATAAGCCGATTTATTTAATGGCGATTGATAAATCCGGTGTTAGAGGGATACTTCCCCTTTTTCAGGTTATAACGTGGTGGCGAGCGCGCTACCTGATTTCCATTCCCTGGCTGGATTATGGAGGAGTGTTATCTGATAGCGTGGAAATTGATAATATGTTGCTGGAAGCCGCAATCAAAATTGCGAAGGAACGTAACGCGCATTTCATTGAGTTAAGATCAGAACAAAGACATTCCCCGAACTTATCATGCAGAACAGATAAGGCTACATTTCTTTTGACTTTGGATAAGAACCATGATTCCATTTGGAAAGGATTTAATGCGAAGTTGCGTAATCAAGTCAGAAAAGCAGGGAAATCGGGCTTGGACACCGAAATAGGTGGCATTGAATTGTTGCAGGAATTTTACAGGATATTTTCATGGAAGATGAGGGATTTGGGGACTCCGGTCTGGGGATATCCCTTTTTTTACCAACTCATGAAGAAATTTTCCAACTCCCAGATAATTCTGGTAAAAATTGACAATGCCTATATAGCCAGCGGTCTTATTATGAAGTTTAGAAAGCGGCTTTATGTGCCGTCGGCAGCCTCATTTAGAAAATACCTGAAGTATTGTCCGAATCATGCTTTATATTGGACAACGATTAAGCAGGGTTGCATCGACGGTTTTACACACTTTGATTTCGGGAGATCAACGCTGGATTCCAATACGTATAATTTCAAAAAACAATGGGTTCCGAATCCAACCATTCTTAACTGGCAGTACTACCTTAATCGTATCCATGAAATACCATCACTTAGTCCGCAAAACAGAAAGTACAGTTATTTTATAAAGCTGTGGCGATTACTTCCATTAACCGTGGCAAACTACCTGGGCCCAAAGGTAATAAGGAACTTTCCATAGGGGGTTACAGATTGATGGTTGCATCATTTGGTGAGTGAGTTATCATGTTTTATTTACTTCCTCCAGCGGGGACTTCGATTTCCCTAAAGAATATGCTTGATATAGTCTATCAGCTAATCAAACTAAAATCATATAAACGGGCCTTTACAGAAAGAATTGTCGCTTTGTCAGAGGCGGAGCACTGTTTGCTTCTAAATCACGGCAGATCCGCGTTGTACATGATCTTAAAATCGCTTTCTGCCATTTCTGATCCGGGTAAAAATGAAGTTATTATGCCTGCGTATACGTGTTATTCAGTCGCCGCCGCAGTCGCCAAGGCGAATCTTAAGATCAATTTAATCGATATCGATCCTACGACACTTGATTATGACTATGATTTATTGAAGAACGCCGACATGTCAAGGGTATTGGCGATTATTGGCTGTAATTTGTTTGGGATTATGAACGATTGGACAAGGCTGAGGTCAATTGCCAGTCAATGTAAAGCATACCTAATCGACGATGCGGCGCAATCAATGGGCAGTGTTCTTGATGATCGCGTATCGGGGATACAGGGGGACGTTGGCTTTTTCAGTATGGGACGGGGCAAGAACCTGTCCGCTTATTCAGGAGGCATTTTAGTAACAAATAATGGAGAAATTGCAAATCAGCTTGCCCTGATGGCCTCTTCGCTTGACAAACCGAATCTCATTGGGGAATGCGGCGATTTAATCAAACTATTCCTAATGGGATTCTTACAAAAACCGAGATTATATTGGTTTCCCGCCATGTTGCCATTTTTGGGATTGGGGAAGACCGAGTACGATGACGAATACTACGTTGGCCTTATGTCTTCTGTTCAGGAATGCGCGGGTTATGTATTGATTGATAATCTTGCTGGAATCAATGACATTCGCAAAAAGAACGCCGAGGCTATAGCCAAAGGTTTACTTAAGAACGACAGGATTTCAATACCAGGTTATACTGCAGGCAATTGTCCGATTTATGTTAGACTTCCTGTTTTGGTGCAGGATCGTATCGCCAGAGATCGCGCGGTCTCCGCTTTGAGAAGAAAGGGAATCAGTGCATCCCCCATGTATCCTTCAATAATATCTCATATTCATGGTATTAATGGTCATTTAACCACCACCGATCGTGATTTCCCCGAAGCACAATTGATAGTTGAAAGGCTACTTAGTATACCTACTCATCCGTATGTAAGAAATCGTGACATTCAGTGTATAATCGGACATTTTAGCGAAGAGTGAGGATCATATTTCCATGATAAGATTATTAATTAAACAGACTATTGCCGTGCTAATATATTACACAGGGTTCTTACATCTGTATTCTTTTATAAGAAGGAGACTGTCGCCATACGGCAACATGACAATACTTGCATACCATCGGATTCTTGCCAATGATGAGGCAATAATGGCCAACACGCAACCAGGTATGTGCGTGATTGAAGATAGTTTTAAAGGACAGATGGCCTATTTGCACAATCATTACAGGTTTGTTTCCCTGGATACATTAGTCTCCAGCATAAAAGGCGGGCGTGTGTTTTCAGATAAGGTTATTGTCGTTACCTTTGATGACGGCTGGAAGGATAATTTTGATTATGCGTATCCCATCCTAAAGCAGTTTGGAATTCCCGCCACCATATTTTTGCCCACTGATATTATTGAGTCCAACAGACTGCCATGTTTTCTTGAAATCAGTCTGTTGTTGGGCCAAACAGATCTCTGGCCAAAGAAAGCCGTAGAGATATTCAAGAACGTTGTCAAGGAATTCAATCTGACTAATACTATTGAAGGATTGGACGAATATCGACTGAGTATAATCAAGGGGGATCCATCTCTGTGGATGCGGGCTCTGATGTTGTTGGATTATAGGTATCACGAAATCATTCTGGAAAGGATGAAGATGACCGCCGGTTTTGATATTGATAGCTGGGACAACATCAGATGGATGCTGAATTGGGATGAGATCGTCGAAATGAATCAAAACAACATAGATTTTGGCTCACATGGTAAATCGCATGACATTATGATTCACATGGAAGCTGAGAAAATTGAACAGGAACTAAGGGAATCAAAAAATATTATAGAAAAACACCTGGACAAACCAATAGAGTCGCTTTCATACCCGAACAATGATTACAATGCCGAGATTAAAGCATTGGTGCAACAGGCCGGTTATCAATGTGCCGTAAATGGGACGGGGCGATTAAGTAATGAAATACACCCTGACTTATTCGCTTTAAGAAGATATAACATGAATGAAGGGGCCGCGATTGGGCCAAATGGCAAATTCTCAAAAGCCATTTTTGCCTGTTATATTGAAAGGCTGTTTTAGTTAACAGAAAGTGGAGTATTGACAAAACGGTTGGCATTTTTAGGCGAACGGTATTGCGATATTCATAATCGTCCGGCAATCCATAGTGGATAAATATAACGTAATATGATATAAAGTGTAGTTAGTAAGTCCATGTCTTGTAATCTGATCACCCCTTCGCGTAATTGGCGGTTCGGTCAATAGTACACGGGAAGTGCATGTGGTGTAGTAATGCGATCCCCAATAATGTATATAATAGACCCAATAATACAATGGCGACAGAGTATGGCGGGCGGCTTATTAGCATTGTTATGCTATTTCTATTGATTCTTAGAAAAATATGGGTATATTGTATATCGGTTTGAGGGCATATTGATTCTCGGATTAAGAATATAGAATTCTGTTCCATTTATAGATAATAGAATAACCAATTGCTTCAGCGGTAGCAATTGATAATCTCAAGGATTCAACATGGAAAATATACTCGGTATTTCTGCTTATTATCATGACAGCGCCGCCTGTATTGTCCGGGACGGCGAAATAATGGCCGCCGCACAGGAGGAAAGATTTACCCGGAGAAAACATGACTTTTCTTTCCCCAAGAATGCAATCAAATTCTGTATGGATCATTGTCAGTTGAGTACAAAGGATCTTGATGTCGTGGCATTTTACGACAAGCCTTTCATCAAGTTTGAACGGATTATCGAAACATATATGGCTTACGCGCCCTGGGGCGTGGGCTCATTTATCAAGGCAATCCCTTTATGGGTCAAGCAGAAATTGTGGATGAAAGACCTGATAAGAAAGGAATTAGACTACGAGGGTGATATTTATTTTCCCGAACATCACGAGTCGCATGCGGCATCGGCGTTTTTCCCTTCTCCCTTTCAGGAAGCGGCCTTTTTTACCGTTGACGGTGTGGGAGAATGGGCAACAGCAAGCTTTGGTGTTGGCAAAGATAACGAGATAAACATACAAGCAGAGATCCATTTCCCCCATTCACTGGGACTGTTGTACTCTGCATTCACTTATTATACCGGTTTCAAGGTAAATTCAGGTGAATACAAAGTCATGGGACTGGCACCATATGGCAAGCCCAAATACAAAGATCTAATATACTCTGAGCTGATAGATCTTAAGGATGATGGTTCTTTCCGACTAAATATGAAGTACTTTAATTATTGCGCCGGATTGACTATGACAAACAGGAAATTTCATCAGCTGTTCGGAGGAGTGCCCCGGAAGCCCGAATCGCCCCTGGCGCAACGTGACATGGACCTGGCTCGGTCTGTGCAGGAAGTGACGGAAGAGATCATCCTGAGATCAATCACGCACATATATAATGAAACCAAGCAGAAGAAATTGTGTATGGCCGGTGGGGTAGCATTAAACTGCGTATCCAATGGCAGAATACTTCGAGAAGGTCCATTTGAGGAAATCTGGATACAGCCGGCGGCGGGTGATGCCGGTGGGGCATTGGGTGCGGCGCTTTTCTCCTGGTACAATTGCGGTGAAAATCCAAGGAAGGTGAATAGTGATAGTGACATGCAAAAGGGTTCTTTTCTGGGCCCCGAGTATGAGGAGGATTATATTAAGAATTATCTGGAAAGAAATCAGATTGAATATGAATCAATAGATCGAAACATAATTCCCGAAAAAATAGCGGATTTAATTGCCGAACAGAATGTGATTGGGTGGTTTCAAGGGCGAATGGAATTTGGTCCGCGAGCTCTTGGTGGAAGATCGATAATTGGTGATGCTCGTTCTTCTGAAATGCAGGAGACCATGAATTTGAAGATCAAATTCAGGGAGAGTTTTCGACCATTTGCCCCTTCGGTGATTAAAGAAAGAGCATCAAGCTTTTTTGAGATTGACAGGGAAAGTCCGTATATGTTGCTGGTTGCCAATGTAAAAGAAGGGATACGCAAAGAAATGTCCTCACAGGAGGAAGATCTGTTTGGACTGGATAAACTAAAGGTAGTACGCTCTGATATTCCGGCCATTACCCATGTCGATTATTCGGCGCGGCTCCAAACGGTCAGTCGGGATGTGAATGAACCGTATTATGATGTCATAGCGAAATTCGATGAGAAGTATGGGGTTCCCGTAATTATAAATACATCATTTAATGTCAGGGGCGAACCTATTGTATGTACACCAGAGGATGCCTATTTATGTTTCATGAGGACCAATATGGATTACCTGTTATTGGAAACCTTTTTGTTGGATAAGCGGAAACAAAAACCGCTTACTGATGATGTTAATTGGAAAGAGCAGTTTGAATTAGATTAAAGGATTGGTAATGCTTATTCATGACATATTGGCCATTAAAAGTGATAAGCGAGAATTAAGGAAATTCGGCTATGTGATGACAGTCGCCCTGTCTATCCTGGGAGGTATTTTATTGTGGCAAGGCAAGAGTGCATATATGTATATCTTTGTTATTGCCGCGGCTTTATTGGTTTCAGGTTTACTCTTTCCAATTATATTGAAGCCTCTTCATAAAGTCTGGATGACGCTGGCATTGATACTGGGCTGGTTTACTACACGAGTGATATTGATACTGCTGTTTTATCTGATAATTACTCCGCTTTCCCTTGTACTCAGGCTTTTTGGCTTTCGATTTCTAAATCTAAGGTTCGATGAGGGCGCATCCACATATTGGTATGATAAGAGCAAAGAGGTAAGGGAAAAGCATACCTATGATAAGCAATATTAGCGATAAGTATTATTATCCCGGATGTTAGCAGGCCAATGTCGCTGTTTTATGATAATTGAAGTGGGTGAAAGGAGTTGAAAGACATTATTCAAAAAATATTGCTTCTGATGGTTTCTCTGTTGATATGCGCGATTATCTTTGAAGTGGTGTTACGTTTGTTTACGCCACCGGCCATATTTCATCCTGGATTGTCATTTAATCCGCATAATAAGATGGTTCTTGACGTGGAGCTGTATGGTGTTGGGGATACGGTTTACTACTCCACCAATAAATGGGGAATGAGAGGTGATCCAATTCCATCTGAATGGGACAGCAAAAGATCAATTGTTATTATTGGAGGAAGTACCACTCAATGCATGTATTTGTCTGATGACAAGACATGGCCAGCGCAACTGCAGAACTGCCTATTGTCTGCTGATACCTCGATAATTGTTCAGAATGCCGGACTGGATGGTCATTCTACCAGAGGACACTTGTTATTGATGGAGAAAGTGATTCCAAAGATTAAGCCGGATATGGTCATTTTTCTTATTGGTGTCAACGATCTGGGGCACTCCCTAAATGAGGAAAGGTTTATATTGGGGAATCCATATGAACAAACGAGTATAGCTTATAATCTCTTTACATATTCACGACTTGCGCAGTTCATATATACATGGCAGCAGATTTTGATAAATAAGGCCCCGGTTGTAGAAAAAACCAAGTATGGTCAACCAAATGGATATGCTGGTAAACCTCTGTTACAGAAAAGCCCACTACCGGATTCCCTAGAGTCAATTTTGCCATCTTTGAGGGAGTTTGAAGAAAATATAGTAGAATTGCACAAAAGAGCCAGAGAAGAAAGTGTGGAAATATTATTTCTTACCCAGCCCATGCTTTTTGACAGCACAAGTGAATGGGATAGCATTGAAGGCCGTTCTTATTGGCTTGGCAAACAGGAACTCGTTATCTCTGCGGCCACATATTGGCGCATGATGAGTATATTTAACCGACACCTGGTTCGAGTGTGCGATTCATTAAATGTCCCCTGTTTTGATCTTGCATCCCAGATTCCGCATAGACAGCAGTATTTCTATGATCATGTCCACTTCAATGAAGCCGGAGCTGCGTTTGTTGCCGAAAAAGTATGTCAGTTTATTACAGAAGGAGATTAGGGTTTGTCAAAAGTGTCGATTATTTTTGAATTTTGGGGATTCTTGAAAGCCCGCAAGAAATGGTGGTTATTGCCGATTTGCACATTTTTGTTATTACTGGGAGCATTAATCATATTAACTGAAGGTTCCGCCCTGGCACCGTTTATATACGCTCTGTTTTAGGCGATGTTACTGATGCATTGCTGCCGGAGTGGTAAAACCTGGGTCAAATTGCATTGGTAGTACCGTAAGGCAGGGTACTCTATTGTGTAATTATTTCGATCGACAATATATATTCGGGGTGCAGTGGCAGTTGTTGATTAGTTGCAGAAGCTTTACAATATCAATCCCATTGAAATACCCCAGACATAATCAGGCATTGGTATTACCCGGGCGTATTAGTTACTGCGCAATATGCATGATCTCAATTGAACGGCTTCTCATCGATTATGTGTCAATTATAGGATGCTATTTTGTAATTAAATAATCTATTAAGCCAAGTACATCCACCAGATTGATTTTACCATCACTATTAATATCTCCTTTTTCAGCAGGACGAGGAGCGTAACCATTATTATAAATATATTCCTTCAAACCAAAGACATCTATAAAGGTGATTGCCCCGTCTCCGTTAATGTCTCCGGTAATATGGCCAATAAACTCAACTGAAGAAACTGCCAGAAATTCACTCTGATCGGCAAAATATCCATTTACTTCAAAATTCCGTGTAGTTGTATCCCATAACAGACCATAACTCGACACAAACTCCTGTCGCGCCAATAGAAGCTCCAGTTTTGCGATGGTAGTGTCTGTGGCATTAATATAATTGACCTCTTGTGGCGCCATCAGACCATTAATTGTTAACGTTGAACCATCTATATCGTCGATACCATATCCGTCAAAAACACCGCTGAGATAGATTCTGGCGTAAGCCGTATCAACGATTTGAGCATCAACGGCAAACATTGTTTCGGGCTGAATGCTGACCCACCCGCACCCGGGAACCAGGGCGCCGATAAGTTGATCACACTCGTTGTTTTCCGGGGCACAGGGGGATTCGGATGATGGGTGATAATCATCACTGGTAATGTCACAGAAAATCGGATCCTCCGAAAAATTATTATCACTGCCGCTGTAACCGGAAATACAGTCGATCCAGTCGCCTGTTGTATTGCCAAAAATGTCACAGCAGGAGAATACGGATTCACCATTCAAATTGGTGCAGAGTACGGAAGATTCGTTAAGGGCAAACAAGCAGTAAAGAAGAACAGGTGCGGATTGTGCGTCTTTAATCCACATTCCTGCAATACCATTTCCGGCGACTGTGCAGTTTCTTATGAGCGGGAAACTATTATAGAGGGTGATTACTCCCCCATAGTCGTCATCATCGGATGCTACACTGTTATTGTAAAAAAGAGAGTATAGTATATCCGGACTGGAATTGGAAAGATATAGTGTACTAATTTCAGATCCATACATGTTATTACTTCCGAATATACATCTTTTAACAAGAGGTTCACCTCCCTCAATATACATGGCTCCACCGGAATGGGAGGCGTAATTGCCGAAAAATTCACACTCGATTATATTGGCATTTGATTGCGACAAAAAGACTCCCCCGCCAATCCCTTCACTCCAAACGGCATTATTCAGAAACTTGCAGCGTAATATGGTCGGGCTTCCCTGATAACTTGCCAATCCTCCTCCTTCTTCCAGATACGTGTTTTCCTCTATTACACACTCCACTAACAGTGGTGAGGAGTTATAACAATACACGGCACCTCCAAATCCCTCGAAGTCGAAGGTGCCGTCATTGTTTGAAATAACACAATTTTCAATTTTGGGTGAGGAATTTACAAGATAGATGGCGCCCCCCGTACCCGCTCTGCTGCCCGTTATTGTAAATCCTTTTATAACTGAATTAATATCCTCATTACTATTATAAAAAGAGAATCCACTATGCATTGTTTCTTCAATGTCAATAATAGTGAATTCCGGTCCGTTTGCTGATCTCACTATTATTGATTTTCCCATAAAGTTTATGTCTCTGTTCCCCTCACCGGTATAAACACCGTCCAAAACAATAACTCTGTCTCCATTAGAAGATACATCTATGGCCGCCTGAATGGTTGGCTGATCTGTCGGCACATAATATGTCGCCGACAGGCAGATTGCCGGTCCCAATAGGCCATACAGTATCGCACAACAACACACTACTGTTTTCATGTTATTCCTCCAAGACCTGTGATTTGGCTTCATAACGAAGCAAGGATAGTACGACTATATATACGAACTTGTATTATTATGCAGGTTGCGTTGACAACGGCTCTGTTGCATTACAATAAATTGGAATAAAACGATGCAATGATATCACGGCCTACTTCCATATATCAAGGTTTGCTTTTCCGTTGCTAAGTTTTATTCCCCGATACATTCCCGGTGTGTTGAATGGCATTGCGGTATTGCCCCTGTTATCGATAGCAATCAATCCTCCTGAACCTCCCAGTTTTACAAGCTTTTCCAGGACCACCAGATTGGCCGCATCGCCAATCGGCATTGATCTGTATTCAAGCATGGCTGACAAATCATAGGCAGATACGCCGCGAATGAAATACTCACCATATCCGGTTGTGGATACTGCACATGTATTATTGTTAGCATAGGTTCCTGCACCTATAATCGCGGCATCACTAATTCGCCCGCATAATCTGTTCACGATTCCGCCACTGGATGTTCCCGCAGCGAGATTTCCGTGAATGTCTAATGCAACGGCCCCCACAGTACCATGATTCTCGTTCTCGTTCTCGTTCACTGATATTTTGTTGTCGGTTTTTCTGCGGGCCCTGTCTCTTTCTCTCTTCTGGATTCGTTGTAATTGTGACCATCTGTTATCGGTATAAAAATAGCTTTCATCAACAAGGACTATGCCGTTCCTCTCCGCAAATTTCTCGGCACCATCAGAGGATAACAACACGTAAGGAGATATTTCCAAAACCAGATGGGCAAGTTCGATCGGGTTTTTAATTCGTTTTATACCCGCGACCGCTCCGACTTCAAGGGTTAAACCATTCATGATGGCGGCATCAAGCTCATTTTTGCCATCATGTGTGAACACCGCCCCTTTACCGGCATTAAACTGAGGTGCATCCTCCAGAATGCGAATGGACTTCTTTGTGGCATCAAGACTGGTGCCGCCATTATTTAGAACGCGATAGCCTTCATTCAGGGCCTGCGACATTGCATCAAGGCATTCAATTTGGAGCTTTTGCGGAATGAAGGCCTTTGACAGCTCTTCAGTTCCACCGTGAATTACAATACCATATGATTCAGATTGTAATTTCATGCGTTAATCCATAAGCCCGTTAATACAATTGGACGGTACCGTCATCACTGAAAACGGGAACACCTTTAATTAGTATTTCAATTCTTGACAACACTCGACTTGCATCAAGTGCAGTATCGCAACCCGAAGTAATCAGGATATTCAGAACAGCAGAAAGATCGGTTATCGCGACTGCATTACGGGAATTCCCTGAAACCGTAATGGGTGCGCAATCAAAAGAGCATTCGCATGTTGAATGCAGCTTTCCAACATTGTAACCGCTCTCATAAAACAAATGAGCAAGTTGTCTGGCAAATAGTCGCGTGAATATACTATTTCCAAAGTATAGAATATCAATCACCATGGCGGTGTCATGTATTCTATAATGCAACTGTTTCAATCTCAGGATAATAGTATCCTTAATATTACTCTCCAAAGGTACAAATCCAGACTTAACATCCTTATTAAGACATTGCTCACTAATATAGTTGGCAAGCATCGTCAAGGCCTCATTGTCATCATCCGCAAATGGAAATTGGCTTAAAGCCAAGGCTTTAATGGGATTGATCTGCAATTGAACATATTCCAATTTACTTATTAATGCCTTTCTCGTATCGTGTCCTCGTTTGATGGTCGCCCCCAGGCTGTCCTGCAAATCTGCAATACGTTCCAAGAGCGTACGAGCTTCTTCGTTTTTTGTCAGAACGGAGTCCTGCAATCGAAATGCCTTATTCTTGTAATTAGAAAGCGTTTTTTCGCTTTTATATATAGTGAGAGATGCGACAATAACAGGTAAAAGTATTAGCAAATTTAAGATACGTATGATGTGTAAAGTCTTTGCCGTAATTCTCTTATGTTGGTGTATTCTCCTTATAAAGACAATATTGCTTACTATTACTAAAACAACAGCAAAACATGCAAGTGGTATAAACAGCGACACTTTAATTACTAATGCTACATATCATATGTGTTTTTCGAAGTATTGACGAGATGTTTTTTCAGCGTTAAAAAAGCTACAGAAAAAAATCACTTTGGCCACTCACAGTAAATATATATGGTGTATCTTAAATAACAATAAAAAGATTTCAATATTCGCCACTGACTACTCTCCTCTTTCACTGGTTGGGAGTTGCAAATAGTTTTGTAACAGCGCTTTCAATTCTTCCAATTCTGCTTCAAGACGATCAATTTGTGCGTATTTCTCTCGTAACTCCTTGATGGCGGCAGTGTTGATGGCGGTTATATGATCATAGTTTATGCTCAACAAACCGTTTTCTGATGACCTGTTTACAAGTTCCGGAAAAATATTAAGCACATCTTGAGCTATAAATCCAATATCATTTCTACCACCTTCAATTCCGTATTCCTTGTACTTTTCTTTCCAAACAAATCTAACGGGTCTTAAATTATCAACAGCATCCAACACATTTTTCAGTGGTTGTACATTTTTCTTCAGAGTCAAGTCGGAGCTTTGCCAGATCCCTGTAGCGAAGGCACTACCATTCACGTATAGGCGATATGAAGATGATGTCGCATCGCGTCCAATAAAAACGGTTCCAACACCACTACCCCAGTCAAATATCGCCACGTTATCATTCCCATTATCATTGGCATCAATTCCGAAAGCAAATGAATTACTACCCTCCAGGTTGTTGTCTTTTCCTCCGGCAATAGCCGAATATCCACCGTCGATAGTATTGTTATATCCTCCCAGGATTGAAGAATAAAGACCTTCGTCATATATCACATTCATGCGTCCACCACCAATATAGGCCATTGAATCCAAGGGGCCGATAAGATTATTATATCCTGATGAAATCCCTGATCCATAACCGCGATTGGTGTGAGTAGCCCCGCCTCCAATCATACTGATATCTCCAATTGCTCCATTTGCGGTTCCCCCTGCCACGACACTCCTTTCGCCCTGGGCCGCGTTAAAAGCACCACCGCCAACCACAGACTCGGTGGCATATGCCTCATTATACCATCCGCCGCAGGCAACACTCCAAACACCACTCGCAACAACCGAATCACCTCCTCCAACAAAGGCGAAATTTCCACTTGCGATATTCTCATGTCCTCCTACTACGCTTGCATAGCGGCCAAAGACCTGGTTACGTGATCCTCCTCCGACGAATGCACATGAATCATCGGCATTCTCGCCGGCGACATTAAGCTGACCGCCGCAAACGGCACTGTAATAGCCGTTAACGGTATCCCGGTAGCCGCCGCCAATCGCACCATATGCTCCCAAAGCCTGATTGCCACTCCCGCCCGCTATGGTTGAATAACTGGCATGGGTGGAGTTCCAGGCACCGCCCCCAACCGCACTACGCTGGCCCAGAGCATTATTATCCCAGCCGCCGCTGACAACACTGTTATCTCCGGAGGCGATATTCGAGCCACCACCGCCAACGGTGCTGTGGCCTCCATCAGTCTCGTTGCTGCCGCCACCGCCAATGACATTGTAACTGCCGGTGGCAATATTGTTGGCACCACCGCCAATGGCACTGGCTTCACCATTTGCTTCATTATGATTGCCGCCGCTAACGGTCCCGGAATGATCATACGCATGATTGTTCCATCCACCGCTTACGGTGCTCGAATTACCGGCGGCTTCGTTTTCCTGGCCACCGCCAACCGTGCTTGCGCTTTCGGTGGCCTTGTTTCCGTATCCGCCACTGACGGTTGCATGCGACCGATTCTGCCCGTCCGACCCCGTGGTGCAAACACGACCGAGATTGATATGTGACCAGACATTATCACCATACAGCATGTTATCTGCTCCCCCGCGGGCAATACCCCAGCACTGGTTAGTCATTAAAACCGAGTCGGTGAATGACCACCATGGTGTCGCCATGGCATAGGCTGATGATGTGAATCGCGTTCGGGAACCGATGATTTCGCCATTGACCGTTATTTCAAGCCAGCGATCCTTTGCATTGAAGACGCTGTCATCGATTGGAACCGCCGGTGAGCCGTTACCCAGAATGACAGCGAACAGCCCCTCGACCACAGCAACAGAGGGATGAGCTTCCGTCCACTTTATATTCCCTCCGCTTTCAGCATCATAGATGGCAAATGACATTGAGACGGTTGCGGATACTGGATCACCCTGATCGTCGGTCAATCTTCCCTGATAATTAAGCATTTGCGGGACATCAGCGAATAGCAGTGATGAAGACAGCAAAATCATGACGGCCAAAATATAAATCCTTGCTTGAAACATTGTATACCTCTCCAAAAAATTTTAGTAGAAATAACAAATAGAGATTATTTATTATCATATGATATCATGCGCATGCAAACCTACGGATGCAAACATGCCATATAAAAGCGATATAAATACGCGCATGATGACCATAATATAACAATCCTGTAGTTTAGGTCTTCTCTACTAATGTACCTGACATCCCGGCGGGCAGCACAAAGCAGGCTCACCCATCGGTTCCTGGTACACATGTTCAATCATTGCCAAAATGTCCAACAGATTTATAGTAGGATTCTCCAAATCAGGCCCGTCGCCATTACAATCCATTAAGGCATCACATCCATGAGGATTCGGTGGTTCACCAATCGGATCCTGATACACAAAGGCAATAATCTGCAAAACATCGAGCAGATTAATAGCCATGTCATCATTGGCATCGCCGGGAAGCCCCCAGTCTATGCAACAATTTCCGCCACTCCCCTCAAAGCCCTGCCAGAAGCCATGAAGCACAGCATAGGATGCGAAGCTTCCGGTACCGGTGGCTGTCTGACCGAGCGTGCCACTCAGAATATAGTTGGCGGATATACCATTTATACTGCCGCCACCTGAGATTACCTGCCAGTTGATTTCTTCACCCGCTTTGTCATTCACGCCTGCCACGTAAGAGTGAAGCAAGATTGCCACGCCAATACTGACGAGTATAATTTTCACGCCATACATGTATTTCCTACCTTTCTTCCAACTCAGTTATACGGGCTTCCAATATGAGGTTACGTTTTTCGAGTTTGTCCAGCCTTTCAATCAATGCTTTGATTCCTACCAAGGCCACACCGGCAACATCACCAGCAGACAGATAACGGTCATCACGTCGTCCATCGTCTTCACAGGTTGCGCCGACATCAAACAACTTCACGAAATCCTCCGCAATCGGCCCAATGTGACGTTCATCGGATCCCTTATAATTCCAGGCAGGTACTGACAGAGCCTCTATGAGGTTAAGAAATTCAACAATGTTAAGTTGTTCAAAGTTTTCCTTGAAATGGCGACTTGAACCATTGGTCCAAGTACCGCCAGCAGTAAGATGAGCGCCATTGCCATTTGTTGCATCAGTTCCAACATGAATCGGGTGATTGATTCCGCCGTCATGATCATCACGATTCAATCCAAAACGGCCGGAGTTTTCGCTGTCATAAAATGCCACTCTATTTGAATTGTTAATATAAACTCCCTGACCATATGTCATTGAGTAAAAACTCCAGTCAGCAACCGTATCTGCGAAACCGCCCAAACAAACAGAGTAACTTGCCCCTACATAATTTCTCATACCGCCGCAAATATTGGCATAGTTTCCGGCTACGGTATTAACGCCACCTCCGCTTATGACACCGCAGTTTCCGCTTACAGCATTATCACTGCCGCCACTAATGGTTGCACCGAAATAATCCGCGATATTATTAATGCCGCCTGAAACCGTAGAGTACATACTGTCTGCAGAATTGTTTTTCCCTCCTCCGACGAATGCATGATCTCCCGCATTATTACCATAACCACCAGATACTGCACCATATGAGCTGTCAATATAGTTGCCCAATCCTCCTCCAATTGATCCGCATTGCCCGTTGACGACGTTATTGACTCCACCACCAATTGAACCGTGTTCAGCAGAGGCTGTGTTGAATTGACCACCGAGTACAGCAGAATAATCCCGTCTGGCAATATTGCCGTATCCCCCGGTTATAGCAGCGTAGATGGCGCTTGCGTCATTAATTTCACCTCCTCCAACAAAGGCGAAATTTCCACTTGCGATATTCTCATGTCCTCCTACTACGCTTGCATAGCGGCCAAAGACCTGGTTACGTGATCCTCCTCCGACGAATGCACATGAATCATCGGCATTCTCGCCGGCGACATTAAGCTGACCGCCGCAAACGGCACTGTAATAGCCGTTAACGGTATCCCGGTAGCCGCCGCCAATCGCACCATATGCTCCCAAAGCCTGATTGCCACTCCCGCCCGCTATGGTTGAATAACTGGCATGGGTGGAGTTCCAGGCACCGCCCCCAACCGCACTACGCTGGCCCAGAGCATTATTATCCCAGCCGCCGCTGACAACACTGTTATCTCCGGAGGCGATATTCGAGCCACCACCGCCAACGGTGCTGTGGCCTCCATCAGTCTCGTTGCTGCCGCCACCGCCAATGACATTGTAACTGCCGGTGGCAATATTGTTGGCACCACCGCCAATGGCACTGGCTTCACCATTTGCTTCATTATGATTGCCGCCGCTAACGGTCCCGGAATGATCATACGCATGATTGTTCCATCCACCGCTTACGGTGCTCGAATTACCGGCGGCTTCGTTTTCCTGGCCACCGCCAACCGTGCTTGCGCTTTCGGTGGCCTTGTTTCCGTATCCGCCACTGACGGTTGCATGCGACCGATTCTGCCCGTCCGACCCCGTGGTGCAAACACGACCGAGATTGATATGTGACCAGACATTATCACCATACAGCATGTTATCTGCTCCCCCGCGGGCAATACCCCAGCACTGGTTAGTCATTAAAACCGAGTCGGTGAATGACCACCATGGTGTCGCCATGGCATAGGCTGATGATGTGAATCGCGTTCGGGAACCGATGATTTCGCCATTGACCGTTATTTCAAGCCAGCGATCCTTTGCATTGAAGACGCTGTCATCGATTGGAACCGCCGGTGAGCCGTTACCCAGAATGACAGCGAACAGCCCCTCGACCACAGCAACAGAGGGATGAGCTTCCGTCCACTTTATATTCCCTCCGCTTTCAGCATCATAGATGGCAAATGACATTGAGACGGTTGCGGATACTGGATCACCCTGATCGTCGGTCAATCTTCCCTGATAATTAAGCATTTGCGGGACATCAGCGAATAGCAGTGATGAAGACAGCAACATGATGGCGATTGCAATAAGACATCTGTTGTTAGGACACATAGTACTCCTCCCATTAGGCATTTATGCATTTAGGCGATAATTCCCTATAATGCGTGGTCTTATTCAATTGTTGGGCGTGCTCGTTTTGCTGTAGAACCAAACTAGTCCGCACCCGTGAAGAAATCCCGATTCCGTATGTAGCAGATCAATAGGAAAACCGGGTGAATGTCAGGGTGAAGAACTAAGACAAAAAATATCCCATTATGAGACAGATGTCAAGATATATTGTTCTGAAGTATGCCCCGTATTACGATTGGGTTTTAGTAGTTATGCCGGGGCGACTAAACACAGATATAGTCAAGAATCTCGCTTTCGGCACTGGAGGGGAAGTTGGTCATTGAAAATTATTGTGTTACACTTGTAATAAGTTTTGTAATGCGGTAGTTGAAAAGAGTAATAGGTATATTAATGGAATTAAAGATGCTATCGAACACTAACGTCGAACGACTATTTTGCCTCGGTTGTCACTATTTTCAATGTACCATAAATATACTCCAGAGGCAACCATATTGTTTGAGTCATCACGACCATTCCATCTGACATCACCGAATGTGTTTTCCCATTTCCTGATAACGCCGCCTGAGACTGTAATTATCGTTAAATTGGATCCATCGGGGACATTTGTAAAACTCAGGATTGTCCCTGATGAGGGATTGTAGGGATTTGGATAAGGATGTGGTGAGTCATGTATTCCTGATACGGTTGAGTCACCGGTTCCAAGGTCCAGTTGTGATACTGCCGATGGAACATTTGAAAGGTTTGAAACTAATCCCGCATCATCATAAACCCGAATGGCAAAAAAATACTCTTCCCCCGGTGAAAGTGAAATCACTACCAACTCCTGAGCCGATCCTGCAGGTGAGGGATTCAGCAAGGCAGGAAATACGGAAGCCTCATAATAATTCTCGATATTGATTGAATTCACTGAAAAACGGACTTCATAAGAGTCCGCCTGCCCCACATCGCCGTCATCACCCGGAGCGGTCCAATCAAGAAAAACCTCACCCATGTTTTCCCCGGTAGACGCATGTAGATCTATAATAGCTGACGGCGGGGTAATGTCGCCGGGATCGGGATTGTTTTTTGCTATGGCTGAGGGCACGTTTGATATTTCGGAGACTAGTCCTTCATCGTCATATGCCCTTATGGCAAAAAAATACTCTACTCCTGGCAAGAGCGAGGTCACTGTCAATTCCTGATGTATACCTGCCGGCAGAGGATTTGGCGGGGTCGGAAAAACGGTCGCTTGATTATAATTATCGGCTGTTATCATGCTTTGTGAATAACGGACTTCGTATAATTGCACCTGTCCTATGTTGCTATCGTCTCCGGGTGCGATCCAGTCAAGAACCACTTCCCCAATCTCATCACCCGTAACCGCCCCAAGATCATTAATTGTTGCCGGGGGAATAGTGTCTTCAGGCGGTGGGGTCTCACTTTTCAATATGAGTATATCCCGAGCCGCTCTTTTTATAAACGCCACAAGGCTATCCTGAGAGACTCCCTCACCAAGTTCACTTAGGTGTGACCCTCCGCCACCATTGTATGCCGTTTTAAGGCAATACCTATTGGGTAATTCTGCCATTTCACACAGGTGACTATAGCAATCGAATTTCCAAAGGTTGCGATGTGTTCCGAAGTTATTATGGGTAAAATACAGATCACTGGCAAACCATTCACATAATTCATATGTGATTTTTGCCACGGACGAATCATCGCAGGCATGACCCAAAATCAGTGGGGTTCCGAACGCAAGGGCAACATTGATTTCAGGGTGGTTTACAATGGAATCTCTAAGATCCTCATAGAACATTTTTATACTATCAGACATCTCAGGAGTCATATCAAACCATGCCAGATAGGGATTTTTAATTATAATGAGATCATACTTTTCATTGACGGAATCGCCACTTGAGCTGGGAATATTATGCTTTGTAAATACTTTCCAGAATCCCTGTTGTTCCTTATTAGGAACGTTGAACATATAATCCAAAATCCCAGAATGTATTTTTGATGTCTCATTATAGTTAATTATAATTCTGTTATAAGGACTCATAAGATCATAGTCAAAATTGTCAATTGTAATTCTATCGCAATTTTCATGGAGAGTATCAGTCAATGCCGAGTAGTTTTGGTCAGGTTTCTCATAATTGGTATAATAATCTCTGAATACGACTCGTGCATGGTCATTGCCTACTTCAATAGTCAGGGTATCCAATTGTTCATTGATATGACATCCAGCTGTAACAAATTGCCTCCCGACTGAATAGTGAACCCATAATACTGATATCCTAACCTCATCTGCCTGAACAGACAGGCTCACTATCATAAACATTAGAATAATCCATTTAAACATAACTCAGTATTACTCCTTAATTAAAATTGGTGCGCGATTTGATGATATATAATTTCCAGGTCACGTCACAGATTGTCAATAAAAAAGTAACATCCTGATAATCCCAAGACCGAAAAGATTATAAGTTGGGCTTGGAATACATGAGGATAATAGACCCAAAATGTCGTATATGGTTCGGGTGCTTAGGGTTGGGCTGAAAACTCTACTCTTGAATTGTCCACATTGTTTGAAGACGTACAATCGTATATCAAAAATATATGTAGACAAAATTGATGGTATTATTTCAGATGATCAATGGCAACAGATGCATTCCAAGTATAATGATGAATTGAATAAGTTATCTATACAACTGGAGCGACATTCCAATGCGAATATTAATTATTATGAAAAAGTGCGAAAATCTTAGAACTCGTGGAAACCGCTTATGGTCAATACCTTAGGCAGGGCAATAAAGAAAAGCGCAAACTGCTGGATTTCGTGCTTTCGAAATGTATTATAAAGGGCGATGAGTTTATACCGGAATATCGTAAACCTTTTGACGTTCTTGCGGTATGCGGGGAACAACGTCGGCAAAAAGAAGGGCGATTCCAGCAAGAATCGCCCAACCATCAATTTTGGCGTCCCCAAGGGGATTCGAACCCCTGTTGCCGCCGTGAAAGGGCAGTGTCCTAGACCGACTAGACGATGGGGACGTCTGCTTTTGTGCGTCTTAGTATATACTTTTTCGCTTTTCTGTCAAGTCAAATACGCGTAAATATCTCCCATAGTTGCAGAATATAACCCGATTATTGTCGATCGGTTGCCCGGTGGCGGCATTTCGATAATCGCCACTTTGCCGGAGAAAATCGACCGAGGTCCGGTCGGTTTGCCGGAGAAAATCGGCAGATATCCGTCCGGATCATCCATCATCGCCCGAACCGGCCTATTTTAACAGAAGCATTTTCCGGGTCTGGGCGGCCTTATCGAAACTAAGGCAATAAAAATATATTCCGCTTGCAACCGGATTGCCGTCGCCGTTTACTCCATCCCAGTCGGTAGCATAAACGCCCGCCGGAAGCTCCCGGTCGAGCAATTGGACCACTTTTTCACCCAATATGTTAAATATCGTCAACTCAACAGTCGCTCGCCGCGCCAGGCTGAAAGAAATCCTGGTGGTTGGATTGAATGGATTCGGGTAATTCTGATGAAGGGCAAATTGCTCAGGGAGTATGTCCTCGCTGACCAATTCCGCGTCGAGCGTAATCTGGTATTTATTCCTGGCATTGGTCGCGGTTGTTTTCAAGCCATCCAGATCATCCGCCGCCACCAGCGCAAACACCGCGGTATCGGATTGCCCCGGCGCCAGCGAGAACGGTCCGGTCGAGATCACATGCGCGAGGTCAAGAGAATCATAACCGTCAAGACTGTCGGTTGTGATTCCAGCTGTCAGGGCCTGGTATTTTTCGATTTCAGGATATGGATTCCAGACCCATTTCCCATCTATTTTACCCATTGCCACAATGGTATATGACGCCACCCCCTCATCGTTGATAACTGACGTGCCCCGGTATGTATTATTATTGGCGAGGGCGGAGTAGTATATAAATCCCAGTTGTTCCGGATCAGAATACCAGGCTGTGTTGTATGTTAGAATGCCCGCATCCCAATTGAGAAACATCCCGGCATAAATATTATTGACCTGGCTGTCGCTGACATTGGTTATTGCATATTCCATAATGACATATTGATCATCGGGAGAAGTATTCCAGCTGAATGAATTCTGACGGATTTCCAGGCCAATCGGATGTTCGGCCTTGCTGTCATCGAAGGCGCAAGAGACTTCCTGGTCAGCGTATAAACCGGGTTCTGATACAACCAAATCACCGCCGGGTGCGACCCTGAAATCATTGTCCGGCTCCGGGAAAATATTCCGTCCGGCATCGGAGACATGATCGGCATCGGTTGTAACCATGAAGGTCGCTTCGTAGAGATAATTAACAGCGTCGAACGTGAATCCGTAATAGCCCAGTGGGATGAAGCTTTGAACGGCAAAGCCGTAATGGCCATAATTGGACAATGTAAACTGCACCCGGCCGGTGTTGTGCGTGTAATAGGCGATTTCCGGCTTATCTCCGACCTGAATGTACAACCTGGTTGTTTTCTCATATCCGCCGGAGCCACGCAATGTGAAATCAAGTGAGATCATTGAGCCGGGCGTGACTGTGTCGACAACCTGAAAAGAGAAATCAATATGACCACCGGCATTGGCAAATTGGTCCACCGTTCCGAAATATAGCGAGTCACCATCGGAAGAATATGATACTTTGCCCTCGCCGCCGGAAATGATGCCATTTACATCAGTAAGCTGGCTCCCCTTATTGGTAATATACACCGGAATATTTACCGATGTGCCCGGATCGGGATTGCCGTGATTGAAGCCGGACACCCATAAATCGGGAGCGCTTGCCGGCACGAGCTGGTTGATGGCGGCGGGGATGTTAATCAGACCATGTCCGAAGGTATTATTGGGCGGTGTTGATCCCAAGGGAATGCAACTGCTTTTGAGAGCGGTTTTAATTTCATCGACCGTGGCATCAGGGGCCGCTTGACGCATCAATACCACTGCCCCGGCGACATGTGGAGCGGCCATTGAAGTTCCCTCTGCAACGAAATAAGGAATAGTAACATATGATGATCTAATCGCCACGCCCGGAACAACCACATCGGGTTTGACGGTTAATCCATCGCAATCCGATGGGCCTAATGATGAGAAAGCGGCGATGAGGGTGTCGGTGGTTGTTATGGAATCGAGGGCGCCGACCGCGAAACATTCCGGACGATTGGCAGGATTGGCGATCGATTCGATTTCACCATCGTTTCCGGCGGCGAAGATATTGACAATTCCCAATGCCTCGGTATTGTCGATCATTGTCCAGAAATAGTCGTCACATCCAAAGATACTGTTGCTGATTCCCCAACTGTGGTTGATCACATCGGGAACATCGCTAATGGTATTGGGATCGCCATCGGGATCGGCGGCCCACTCGAAGGCGTCGATAATCGATGCTCCGGGGACATCAATAACACCCGCGGAGATCCATTGCGCTTCGGGGGCGACTCCGATTGTATCGCCGGTGGCGTTGTCAATGCCGACCATGGTACCCATGGTATGCGTTCCATGCCAGGGGTAGTCCCCTGCGTCTGCGATATAATGGGGGAAGGTTTCACCATAGACGGGATCAAACCATGCCGCGGCGGAATCGCCGTCATGTCCTTTCCAGCTGTTCACCAGAGCCGGGTGATTTCCTTTGACGCCAGTGTCAAACGAACAGACCAGTCTTCCGGCGCCGGTATACCCCAACTGCCAGGCCGAGTCGGCGCCGATGGCTTTAATATTCCAATCGATTTCGCCGGTAGCCAGGTATAAATCGGACGCCTGTTTCAGCGGTTTCGGCTTAATGATGGTAATTACATCGGGGATGGTGCGCACTTCGACCAGTTCTTTTCGCGTGGCCAGATTTTCAAGTTCGGATGCGGCTATTTCGGCAGTGATGGCATTAATAATCCAGTGGCCTTTGATATTGCCGGCCAGACCGACATCTTCCAGTTGATGTAAATGATCCATGATATGCTGTTGATCAGCGGCGGCTTTTTGTTTCAGGCGCATCATGCCGTGATAATGCCGTTCGGCACGCGTGGCATAGTTTGAGATCAAATCCTCTTTCAGGGGAATGGTAATGGTTTGCTCCAGCGTGAATAAAACCGGAATACGATGGCCTGGGGCGGCGGTTTTGACCAATTCGTTAAGATCGGGAGCAATTGTCCCGGCTGTTAGCAGACCCGGCAATCCCAAAAGAAAGATTATCAGACAAGATGAAACGCGATTTTCTTTCATAATTCGTTCCCATTTTATTTATATTGCATATGTGCATTCGATATGATTCCGGAATTGCAAGGTCCGAAATGTGATGGTAATAGTTCTTTGTTTGTCAACAACTTAAGGATAATATACAATGTCCAAAAGGGCAAGTGAGAATATCTTAAGATAGACTCGAGACAGATTTCCGCTTGCCTCGCAACATATTAGATAGAACAATCAAGGCTGTATATTCGTTGTTATTGTACAGCCATTGATTATGTGATGAGGAGGTTTCTACCCAATGTTCACTAATAACATTGTGGGATCGGGCGTACTGGCAGGGTTAGCGGTTTTTTTATGCCTGGTTCCGTCTGTTGTCACAGCCGGATTTGATATTATCACCTATAATGACACGGCCAATTCCTTCATGCAAAACAATAATGTAACGGCCATTGAATTTGATGACTCCGGCTATGCCTGGATTGGGTACAGTGGTGCACGGTTGAATACCAATTTAGTCAAATATGAGGGTGAGTTTTCATATTTTTTGTATGGTGACAGCATTAGTCCCGGATTATATGCCACGTGGGTGACCTCGATTGAAGTCGATAGCGATTATGATGTGTGGATTGGTACCCAGACCGAGGGTGTGCGACATTTTGATCGCGATTCCACCTGGCTGGATTATCGTCCCGATAATTCCGGCATATTTGGTCTGAATATATACGGTATTGCCATTGGAGAGGACAACCATGTTTGGTTCGGTTTCCAGGAGGCGGGATTGAGCCGATTGTCCCCTGATAGTGTCTGGACCACATACCAGGAGTCTTCGTTTCCGATGGATAACAGCATTCGCGATGTTTATGCAGATTCGGATGGTAATATCTGGACCGCCGCCATCGGGGGGCTGTATCGCTTCGATGGTGCGTTGTGGACAGGTTTTACCAGCGATAACAGCGATTTGCCCAATAACAATGTTTATAGCGTTATTCAGGATCTTTCCGGAGACTACTGGGTCGGAACTGACAGCGGAGTTTGTCATTTCGACGGTGCTACCGACTGGACATGTTATACGTCTCAAAACAGCGGTCTCGCGCCGGGACAGGTTGCTTCCCTGGCGGTTGACAGTAATGGGTATGTGTGGTGTGGACATGTGACTCCTCAGGAGCGCGATTCGGTCTGGGTGAGTTGGTTCGATGGGATTACCTGGGCGAAAATTGATATCAACAACAGTGATATTGTTCGTGATATTAAGGTTAGTTGTCTTGCGGTGGATCCGGGGGGTGATGTCTGGGTGGGGACGTCCGGTGAGGGTATTTCGCGGATTCGAATGACTACGGCGGTATTTGATGATGAAAGCGGGACATTGCCGCTGGACTATTCGCTTGCGCAGAATTATCCCAATCCGTTTAATCCGACGACCAAGATATCTTATGTGGTGCCGTCCCGATCCGCGGTGACTTTGCATGTCTATGATATTCTCGGACGACGAGTGACGACGCTGGTGAATGATGTGAGAACCGCCGGCACTCATTCCGTGGTCTGGGATGGGAGTGATACGAACGGCCGACGAGTGGCCTCCGGAATATATCTGTACCGACTCAGCGCCGGAGATTTCGCCCAAACGAGAAAGATGATACTGTTAAAATAAATGTTTTACGATAATGACATTGACCGCAACCTCACCCCGCCGCATCACATCCCGAACAGATCGGGAAACCAACGGAGGTAGGACGTATGAAATTGTTAGTTCAGAGTATTGGGATGTTACTGATTCTGGGTGTTGCGGCGCAGGCCCTTTCGGAAATAGCCTTTCTGCCGAAAACGGAGGTTGTTATTGGCGGGAGGTATGCCGAGCCTGCCTCGGTTTCATCCGGCGATTTTAACGGTGATGGTTTTCAAGATCTGGTTGTTGCCAAGAGCGGAAATCGAGATGTATGTGTCTTGATTAACAACGGTGACGGAACATTTGGGCCCAAAACCGATTATTCCCTGGTAAACAAGCCGTATCATGTCATGGTATGCGATTTGAATGCCGATGACCACCCCGACCTGGCAACGGCCAATGGTGGTAGCAATACAATATCCGTTCTTTATAACAATGGTGATGGCACTTTTGCCGAAGCACTTAATTATGAATGTTATAATAACGCATCCTGCGTTGCCGCGAGCGACCTGGATGGTGACGGTGATGTTGATCTCATTGCAACCATGACCATCACGCATGATTTTGCGGTATATCTCAATGAGGACAATACCGGCTTTGCCGGAATACCGACATATTATGGCGATGGTGACGGTGCGCAGGCGGTTGTCATCGCCGATTTTGATCATAATAATTCTGCCGATCTGGCGGTGGTCTTATCCCAGTCGGACGGGGTTATGGTTTGGTCTAATGACGGCAAGGCCGTATTTACCAAACGGGATACGTATCCGGTAGGAAGACTGAGCGACAGTGATCCCAGTGATGTTATTGCAGGCGATTTTAATCATGATAATCTGATCGATTTGGTCACGGTTAACTCAAAAACCAACGATGTTTCGCTGTTATTGGGCAACGGGAATCTTACCTTTCAAGATGCAATTGAATACTCGACGTACAGCGTTAATCCCGTCTCATTGGTTGGTGTCGATCTGGATGATGATACTGACCTGGATATTGCGACGGCCAATCATTATTCCAACACCGTTTCGATTTTTGAAGCCAACGGTGACGGGACGTTTCCATATCCTTTTTCAATACCGGTCGGTTCGTCCGAGGGAGCACAACCGGAAGGTATTCATGCGGCCGACCTCAACAATGACAATGCGATAGACCTGGTTATTGCCTGTTTTTATGATACCACGGTGACGGTGTTAATCAACGCCCTGAATATTCCCTTGTCGGCCGACGACAATGATGCGGGGATTCTGCCGTCGTCTGTCGAACTAAAACAGAATTATCCCAATCCGTTTAATCCCACGACGACCATTGCTTATAACCTGCCGCGTCGGGCAGAGGTGACGCTGACGGTGTACAACCTGCTTGGTCAGGCTATCGTTACGCTGATTGATGGTATCGTGCATGATCCCGGGCGGCATACGGTGGTTTGGGACGGCCTTGCCGCCGATGGTCGGGATGTCGCGACAGGCATGTATTTCTACCAGTTAAAGGCCGGAGATTTCAGGCAGACCCGTCGCATGATCCTGCTGAAATAACCACCCTGTAATCGGATTCAAAATGTATTCCCGGGCCCGGCATAACAGCCGGGCCATCCTGGTTGCAATTGAGCGGCTTATCAGATTGTGAATTTGCATTGACACAATTCACCATAGCCGTATATTATATGTACGGCTATGGTGAGATTTATCCCCTTTGAGCTGTTGGCAAGTTTCAAGCCAAATGTCGTTAATTGCTTCACTGACCTATGATACAATCATAATTCTCATTTACCGGGAGGTACATATGTATAAGGTCTTGTTAATGGGAATCGTCCCGGGGCTGTTGTTTTTTTGCAGTGTCGCGGCTACTCCCCCCCCGCCACCCAATTACCAGATTTCCACGCCATCAGATCAGCTCCAGAACGAACAGCAAATCTGGGTCTGCCCGACCGACAGCAATGTGATCTGCGCGCTGTGGCGGGATTTTCGTAATGGTTTTCGGCAGTTGGGTTTCGGGCGTTCCACCGATGCTGGAAATACCTGGACGGATCGGCTGGTTGTCGAAAAATACTACGAGCGCCAGTCGGATCCCTGTCTGGACGTTGATGCCGAGGGAAATTTCTATATTTGCATGATGGACTGGGAGGCCACCTGGGGTGAGCACGACGCGTTGTGTGTCATGAAATCGACCGACAAGGGAGAAACCTGGCCGTTATTCCCGGTCAAGGCGGTCGAGGGGCCGGAAGGTATGTTTCTGGAGGACAAGCAATTTATAACAATTGATCGCACCGGTGGACCGTATCACGGGAATTTCTATATGTCATGGGCGCGTTTTGCCTGGGATGGTTTTGATCCGCCGACACGAATCATGTTTGTTCGTTCCACGGATGGCTGTCAGACTTTCTCCGACACGCTGGTGATCGGCCCCATTCTCGACTTTTCAGACTGTGGCGGGGGTCTTCAGCAAGCCGGCAATTTCTCCCAGCCGATTGTCGGTAGTGATGGTTCGGTCTATGTTTTCTGGTGTGGTCGGGATACCCTGGATTGTATAGGATACCGCAATATTGCCATGGTGAAATCGACCGATGGGGGTGTCTCCTTCACAGCACCACGCACCATCCGGCTAACCGCGGGACATTGGAATTATATTGACGGTGGTATCGATGTCTATAATGCTCCGATTTGCGCCGCTGACATTTTTGGCGGACCGTACAATGGTAGTCTATATATTTCTTTTGCGGAGATGGATATCACCAATACCGAATATTATGATTATAATGTCAGGTTTATCCGGTCCATCGACGGAGGCGATACCTGGGCTGATCCGATTAACATCAATGATGATTATTCCGGCCCGGGTGCCATGTTTGACCAGTTCCACCCTTGGCTGTATTGCAATCAGGAGGGAACGCTGGTTTGTATTTTCTATGATCAGCGGATGGATTCATTGACTCATTCCTCGTTTGATGTTTTCGCCTCATATTCCTTTGATGGTGGTCAGAGTTTCACGACCAATCATCGCATTTCCGAGGTGTCCAGCAATGTCAATGACCTGAAGCGGACAGTCGGTTCCCGCGCGGGCAAGATCGCCGAGTATATCGGCGTGACGGCATACAAGGATCATGTGAACGCCATCTGGACCGATGCCCGCAACGGCAATCAGGATTGTTTCGGTGCCAACTGGAATATCCCGTTTATGGAGCCTCGATTGTTACAGCCTGCGCATGGGACCGCTTACAAGAACTGTCCTATCATGAAGTGGGCAACTGCCTGGAAAGAAGCCGATGATCAGTATCGAATTGAGATTGCCGACGATGAGTTGTTTACCAACATTTTGGTGTCAACCGTAACTGATATACCGTCCCTGCCAAGCGGTGCCGTGTCCGGGGACGGGAATTATTACTGGCGGGTGAAGGCATTCCGAATCAGTGAAGGAGATTCCAGTGAGTATTCACCGGTGTTTACTTTCATCCTCGACTCATATATTCCGCCGCCACCGACGTTACTGGCGCCATCTGACAAGAGCAGTGTCAATGATCCCCTGCCGAGCTTTACCTGGAGTTCGGAGGCGACCATCTTAAGCGCGCATACATACACTCTCCAGGTCAGTCCGGATGAGACTTTCACCGATTACCTTACCACCCGTGAATATGGTAATTTAACTGATACTGTGTTTACCTCACCTGATCCGGTGTATCCCGACACGGTGTATTACTGGCGGGTGAAAGCCACCAACCGCTGGTCGGAGAGCAACGGTTACGGAGAACCGTTCGAATTCGATTACCTGGAATACATGTGCGGTGATGCCAGTGGAGATGGTGCGGTCAACCTTCTTGATATTTTATTTCTGATCGACTTTGTTTATGGCGATCCGCCGGGGTTGCCGCCGGATCCTCCGGAAGCGGGCGATCCCAACGCCGACGGTGATATCAATTTGCTGGATATATTATATTTGATTGATTATCTCTATGGCTCGCCGACCGGTCCCGAACCGCTGTGTCCATAAGAGAATAAACCGTATTGTTGTTTGCATAAGACTGCCCATGGGGCCGTCTTTTAATACAATGCGTTATTATATTGACGATAAAGGATATATATATATAATATATAATAAAGAGACTCATTCCATGCCTCGCCTTGCAACGAGATGTATTACCGGTTAAATTTCTTGTCATCAGAGACTTTTGGGCTGATCTGGTGAGTTACCGGGAGGTGTTCATGTTTTGTAAACGCTTGATATTTTTGTTAATCGGATTGTGGCCTGGCTGTGCCAGCATGGTGCAGGCTGTCTCCACACCCGTCAATAATCGAATTTCAACCCCGACCGTATTTTATCAGAATGAAGAGCAAATCTGTGTCTGTCCCACTGACAGCTCTGTTGTCATGGCGATCTGGCGCGACTTTCGTCTGGGATATCGGCAGCTTGGTATTGGGCGCTCCACCGATGGTGGCAATACATGGAGCGATTCACTGATTAACCCGGCGTTTCAGGTTCTGGACTGGCAGTCCGATCCCACCATGACGGTGGATGCCGACGGCAATTTTTATTTGTGTTATCTCGATTTTGACTCCTCGGCGGCTCAAGCGGGATTGCGAGACTCATCAAATATAGCAATCTTGAAGTCAACCGACAAGGGTTTGACGTGGAGTGGTCCGACCACGGTTACAGAGGGAATCGCTCGCTGGCTTGAAGATAAGCAACTATTCACCTGTGATCGCACTGACGGGCCATATCGTAACAATCTGTATCTGGCCTGGCATCGGGTCGGCTTGGAGATGAACAGTCATACGGTTTTTGCCCGGTCAATTGATGGTGGCGCCAGTTTCGATACCGTGTCGCTGGGAGAATTCTATCTTGGATTTCCGCAACCGCTGGTGGATTTTGATGGGTCGGTATACATTTTTGGAGGGGGGTATACGCCATCTTATCAGGAGGCCATTTGTTTTGTCAAGTCCGTAGACGGTGGGCAGTCATTCGGACCGGCACAAACCGCGGCACTGGCGGCGAGGGGTGACGCTACGATTGAAGGAAATGTTACACCCTGGACCTACGCTACCACCGCCGCCGATATTGGCAAGGGACCGTTTGCGGGCAATATCTATCTGGCCTATGGGTGTAAGGACATCAGTAACTTTCCCGCTTATGATCGCAATATTGAGTGTGTGTATTCTACCGACGGCGGTGAAACCTGGTCGGAGCCGGTTTTTGTCAATGATGATTCCGTTGGTCAGGGGGCGATGTATGACCAGTTTTTGCCATGGCTGACATGCAATGAAGACGGGATACTGACCTGTATTTTTTATGATCAGCGCACCGACAGTATTAACCACACCAAGTTTGATTTGTTTGCGGCGTATTCATTCGATGGCGGCGCAACATTTACTACCAATCACCGCATCTCCAACGTGTCGATTGATCCCTCTCGTTTCGTGTATCTGAAATGGGCTGACAGTGGTATTGACTGTGATGAAAATTCATTTCGAAAGCATTTCGGCTCGCGTGCCGCGATGGGGCTGGCAGAGTATATCGGATGCGATATATCCCATGACGTGGTTCACGCTGTCTGGACCGATACTCGTGAAGGCACCCAAAGTGTCTACGGTGCGCACTGGAATCTTCCCCTTCTGCCGCCGCGTTTGATTTCACCGCTTCATAATGCGACCGCATCCAATCGTCCCGCCTTCTCCTGGGCGACCTGCTGGAAAATTGATGCTGACCAGTATCGGCTGGAATTAGCCGGTGATTCGCTGTTTACGTCTCTGGTGAAAGAGGAGTATGTTACTGTTGCCAATGCGGATACCCAGACGGTATTTCTGCCAATGGGGACTTATTACTGGCGGGTGAAGGCGTTTAACACGGTTGGAACCGATTCGTCGGAGTATTCGAAAGTTCGCAAACTGATTGTCGATCGGTATGTATGCGGTGATGCCAGTGGGGATGGCTCGGTCAACCTGCTCGATATTTTGTTTCTGATCGATTTCGTTTACGGTGATCTACCGGGATTGCCGCCGGATCCTCCGGAAGCGGGCGATCCCAATGCCGACGGTGATATCAATCTGCTGGATATTTTATATTTGATTGATTATCTCTATGGCTCACCGTCCGGTCCCGAGCCGCAGTGTCCGTAGCCCGGTCAGCGACGGCAATACTCCAATCTGCCGGAATATAGAAAGCGGCTTCGATTTTTATAATCGAGGCCGTTTTTAATTACTATATACATAATCCCCTGAAAGAAAAACGCCCTTCTGACACCATCATAGTACGATAGAATTGGTGTCCCTTACAGGAACATTGTCGGTAACTGAACAATCCGGATCCTTACCGGGAGCAGGCACGAGCCGTCAATGGTAACGATGGTTAATAGATATTAGGAGGTGACGGTGAAACAGACACGCGCCGGATAATTGGCTGAATTTATACCACCATAATACCATCAGCATATTCTGCGTTGAACATCCGGCCTTTGATTAGAAGCTGAGCATACCCCGACAATAACACTAATCTCCCGTCGGCCAACCTCTTACGGAATATTTTGGGGCGGGGCGAATGTAAAAGGAGACATGTAACCATGTGCAAACATATACTTACCGGACTTGGCTGTTTATTATTGATATTTATTCTGTTTGAATCTGCCAGTGCGGATATTCCGTTGTCCTACTCATCCAGCTGGCAGGGGGGTAACGCCGCTCAGACTCCTACCGGGGTCGGCTGGGCTGATTTTAATGGCGACGGTTGGCTGGATATGGTGGTAGCCAACGGGCTGGATGACTCCCATGCCTCCAATGTTGTGTATTATAATGGTCCCGCCGGTCTTTCCGATACTGTGGGGTGGACATCGGATGATGCGCAACCCTCAGGCCAATTATACATTGGGGACTTTGACAATGACGGTGATCCTGACGTGGTTGTCAGCAATTTGGGTTATCGGTATACCGGTTTTCCGGATGTTCCGCAAGTCATGTATATAACAGACGGCAATCTTTCCGCCACTCCTGCCTGGCAGTCGACGGGAACCAATGCTTTTTCCTGTGCCGGGGGTGATCCGGACGGAGATGGCGATCTCGATATCGCTTTTGCCCAGGGAATTCGCAGTGTAATTAATCCCAACTGGTCAAAGGCTTTGCCCGTCGCTCTTTTTGTCAATGAGGGGGGAATCTTTGACACGATGCCGGGCTGGCAATCCAACGAGCTTTATTACGGGACCGAGGTAGTATTCGGCGACATTGATCTTGACGGCGATCTTGACCTGGTGCATTCCGCGGGAGCCGGCGGAGCCGGGGTGTCGGTGTATTACAATCTCGGGGGGGTTCTGGAAGAAAGTCCGTCGTGGCATACCGACGCCATCTATGGCGGGCGGCAGATGACTTTCGGCGATGTTGACAACGACGGTTATCCCGATCTTGCGGTTGCGGGATCCGGTTCCAATTTCTATATGTTCCGCAACAACTCCGGAACACTGGACAGTCTACCGACCTGGACCAGCAGTACCTACAATGAACCCTCGGCGGTGGCCTGGGCCGATTATGACAACGACGGTGATCTTGATCTGGCCGGCGGCGGCTGGTATTCGCACTTAGGTGTTTTTGAAAACATCGGCGGAACATTATCACAGAATTACGACTGGTCGTATTTAACCGGCGCACCGGTTACTTACTCCATCCAGCAGATTACCTGGGCCGATTATGATAACGATTATCTTGTGGATACTACCAAAACCATCATCGCGGATGGTGTCAGGAAGGTGTTTTATCTTGGCCTGCAACCCCTGCATGCAATCAATTCGGTTGAATTGAACGGTACGCCGCTTGATCTGTCACAATACTGCTATGATCTCAATGAGGGGTGGATTTCGCTTGGTTTTCTTCCCAGCGATGGTGATGTTTTGTCAATCGCCTGCACCTTCTCACATGATCTTGACTTGACCGCCACCGGAACGCAAATTATCGTGGTTGAAAATTTAACCGTCTCCAATCCCAATGATGTTAATGTACTGTTATTAATGGATAACGACTACGGTGCCAATTTTAATTACAATGACGGCAATCCCAGCATCTTACAACACTTAGAGCAGTATCGCTGGAATGTCACGGTGGCGGCGTTATCGGATAGTATCTTCCCGTGCGACTATGCCATGGCGGTGGGATGCTCGCCATTTCCCGTCAATCGCATTTTCACCGCCATCCCTGACATTACCGATTATGACTGTATTTCCATCATGCCGGGAGCGGCTCACGCTTCCCTGCTTGCCGATCAAAACACTCTTGATTTGATATCACTGGCGGTTGATGAAGAACTCGTGGTTAGTGGCTGGTGTCGGGCGGTTCGCATTCTGGCGGCGGCTGATGTAATCGACGGCAGAGATGTTGTTGGCAACGCCGATTATCAAGCCGAATATGAAGCCGCGGGTGCGACATATCTTGGCAATGATCACCCTCCGGTCATAGACGGCAATATTGTCACCTCAGTGCGGAGCCGCTTCTACCGGACCGAAACCTGTGAAGCGATTGCCGAGGCCATTGACCTGAAATATCATCCCTTCTACGTTTTTGACTCGGTGCGGTTTGCGGATGAGAACGGCGACGGTTTTCACGATGCCGGAGAAACCGTCGGATTTTATTTCTTTGTCAAAAACAACGGATTGGTCGATTCCAATGTGACTTTCACAATGACCTGCCTTAATCCCGATGTCGTATTTACCACGCCGCAGATAACGTTTCCCTCCGTAGAGGGGCGTGGTGCCCGCACCAATAATCTGAACATGCCGATTGAGTATCTTGTCCCGGCGGTGAACCATCCCATATTGGACTCGTTTTTTATAACGATTGAGTCTGACAGTGGATTGTATGGGGAGGTCTTTGCCTTCGAATGCGAACTCGGCCATACCAGCATTTTACTGATCGACGATGATCGGGAGGATCCCTATCATTATGAAAACGTTTATCTCGATGATCTGCGGAATAAGCGAATGCCGGCACATGTCTGGGAAAAAGCCGGTCAGGGATCGCCGCCGGGTTCGGAGTTAAGTCTCTACAATACGGTAATCTGGTTTACCTGTGACAGCACCGATGATTATCTGACGACCGATGACGTCACCGCCATGAAGGACTTTCTTGATGCCGGGGGTAATTTGTTCCTGACGGGTCAGGGACTTCTCTCGGAACTGCATCAGCAGGATTCGGCTTTTCTGGAGGATTATTTGCATTGTCGGTATGGTGGTGATTATTTCTGGTTTGAACACAATGGCATCGACGAATCGCGAATTGGTGACGGTTTTTGCATTAGATACCAGAGTGGCGCGGAGCAATCGGTCAACTTGTCGCAGTGGGCGACGCCGGTCGGCGGAGCCGAACCGGAACTTCACTTTACCAACTGCTCCGACTGTTATTCCGCATTGACCTATGAAGGAGATTATCGGCTGACGTTATTTTCATTCGGTTATGAGGCAATCGCCAACGGTTTCAGTTCCTGGAATGGACGCGATACGGTTCTGACCAGGGTCCTGCTGTTTCTTGAGGGATGGGCCGGTCCGGTTTGTATCGATTCCGATGGAGACGGATATGGTGATCCGGATATTCTCAATAATGATTGCCCCGATGACAACTGTCCCGATAAGTACAATCCGGATCAACTTGACAGCGACGGCGATGGTATCGGCGATGTCTGTGATTTTGCGTGCGGCGACGCCAACGGTGATGAAGCAGTTGGTCTGTTGGATATCCTGTTTTTGATCGATTTTATCTATGGTGATCCGCCGGGTTTACCGCCGAATCCACAGGAAGCGGGTGATGCCAATGCGGACGGTAATATCAACCTGATCGACATGCTTTACCTGATCGACTACCTTTACGGTTCGCCGCCCGGTCCCGAGCCAATTTGCCCATAAAGTTATGGAAAGCTACCAATAAAAAAACCGGAGTTGGCAAAACCCCGGTTTTTTTATTTCTCGGACCACGGTCCTCAACGCTTATTTCCCAGGCGGCGCATTTTGGCTGCGGCATTGGGATTTCGTTGTTTCAGCCAGGTATATATCTCCTCGGCTTCATTGGTCATTCCCAGCCGCATATATGCCGAACCCAGCGCCACTCTTGCTTCATCACTACCGGGCTTGATGCGTACCGCTTCTTCAAACTGTTCTTTCGCCTCCTCTGTCCGGTCAGCCAGAATATACATCACTCCCAGGCGCATTCTGGCGTCAAAGTGATTTGGAGATTTTTTAATGACGTCCTTCAGTCCGACCTCCGCTTCAACGACGTTGTCGGTTTCATGTTGTGCCACCGCGCGATAGTACTCGTAATTTATATTGTTGGGTTTGATGCGATATGCCTGGTTAAAATAGTTGACACATTCATATTGTTTGTTTGCGGCCAGCAGTCCGCGGCCGATAAGGTAATAAACCTGGGCATTGGTGGTGTCGTGTTTCAGTGTTTGTTGCATGGTGACCAGCAACTCATTGAGGCGTTTCATACCAAACAGCAGATTTCCGAGATTGACCGCGTAGCGAGTTTTTTCCGGTGCCAGTTTCACCGCCTGACGGTGCATTTGAAGCGCCGCGGTGGTATCTTTCAAGCCGAGCATGGTTATTCCTCGGCTGTTGTATGCGCTCGCATTAGTCGAGTCAAGCGCCAATACTCGATCCAGGTATGCCAGCGATTGTTTGTATTTGCCAATATCGGAGTAAATTACACCAAGTGATTGCAACGCCAGGGTGTTATTGGAATCATATGTCAATGCTTTGCCAAAATGTTCGATGGCCTGGGGATAGTCGTTATTGGAAAAGGCCTTGCCGCCCTCTTTCAGGTGAATGCTGAGGCTGTCAAGAGCTGTGGCTGATGATGTGATCAGAAATATGCAGCCAACGATTACGAGAAGGGATAGATATTTCACAATAAACATCCTTTATGCGATTATCTTAATGCTTATACGTTATACTCTGGTATCGGAATATTAATCCTGAATATATTGTCAAAAAACGGCGCCCGCCTCGTTAAGCGGGCGCCAATCCAAGGTGACACTTGAAAGAGGTAACCGCCGCCTCGTTCCATGAGACGGCCTTTTTATAACTATATAATTACTTTATTGTTCCTTTGCCATCCTGAAGATTTTTAAGCGCAAAGGACAGGTATTCCAATTCCATCGACATATTCTCATTTCGCAGGAAAACGTCGGACGGAACCTTCAAATTCAGCGGCGCAAAGTTAAGAATAGCCTTGATTCCCGCCTTGACCACGTCGTCGACAATGTATTGTGCGACCGTTGCCGGCACCGCTACCACCACGATTTCAATATTATTATCCCGTAAATCCTGTTCCAGGTTGCGAATATCGGAAACTTTTATTCCCTTGTGGTTTGAACCTATTTTGCGCTGATCGTTGTCGAAGATTACCTTGATGCGAAAACCCTGCCGCAAAAATTCCTTATATCCGACCAATGCCGAGCCGATATTTCCGACCCCAATCAAAGCCACATTCCACACTCGGTTTAAGCCAAGGATTTCACCGATTTGCTTTTTTAACTCCGAAACGGGATACCCAAGACCCCGTGTTCCGAAGGAACCGAAAAAAGATAAATCTTTGCGAACCTGTGCCGGGGTTAGCTTTTCGCGTTTTGCCAGTTCTCTTGAGGAGACGGTTTGATAGTTTTCCTTTTCGAGAACCGAAAGCACGCGATAGTATAGCGACAGTCGACGGATCGTTGATTCGGATATTTTCTTTCTGCCACCGGCCACAGCCACAATGTATCCTTATGCCAATAGATACTCTGTTATATATTTACGATTGTGAAATCGTTCACAAGTGCTAAGTTAGTTCCCAGAGAAAAATATGTCAAGCGAAAAATATCGCCGGATTCTTACTCACACAGATATTAATTAAATATGGGAAATAAAAATGTATAAAAACAATAAAAAAATCATAAGGCAATGACAGGCATGGAGTTATCGAGTGACCATTGGCGACTAAGCCAATAATCGGGGAGTATTTCCGCTCAAACGGCTTAATATTTCATAATTGACGGTTCCTGCCCAAGAAGCCATTTGGTCGGCGCTGACCAGTTCGTTACCATCGCTTCCCATCAAGGTAACGGTATCCTCCAGTTTTACACCTTTGATATCGGTAATATCAACCATGATCAGATTCATGCAGACTCGACCTCGCACGGGAGCGCGTTTGCCTTTGACAAGCACATGCGCAAGATTTGACAGGGCGCGGTCATAACCGTCACTATAACCGATTGGAAGGATTGCCAGGCGGGTTCTGGCAGTAGTGCGATAGGTACACCCATACCCGATATAGGCATCCGCCGCAACATCCTTGATTTGAGCGATGCGCGTTTTCCAGCTGAGTACGGGAGTGAGGATGCTGTTGGTTCCTCCCTGAAGGCGATAGGACAAATATGTTTCTTTCGATGGCCACAGACCATAGAGAGCAATACCCGGTCGGACCAGTTCGAATTTAGTGTTTTCGAAGAGCAACAAAGCCGCGGAACAGGCGGTATGGCGCAGTTGTGGACGGAATCCCGCGGCGCGAATTTCTTTCACGGCGGCGTTAAACAGCCCCAGTTGATAATTGGCATAGCTGTGATCGGTAGTATCTTCAATATTTGCAAAATGTGTCGAGACCCCCTTTAATGCAAGCCTCGGATATTTGCGAAAAGCATTAAGGAATTTACAGATCCGTGATAATTCGACCCCCTGGCGATTGGTGCCGGTTTCCACTTTCAAATGTACCGCGATGGTTGTCTCGTGCTTTTGCGCCAGGCGGCCAAGCCGCATAATGGTGTCAAGATTGTACACTGATGGTTCTATGTTATGCAATATTACGGCGTCAAGTTCGGACCGGGGGATATAGCCGACACAGAGAATATGTTTGTTCCATCCGTATTTGCGGGCGGCCACGGCCTCCCCCAGTGAATGAACGGCCAGATAGGCAACTTGTTCATCACGCAACAGGCCCACGATTTCCTTTAATCCGTGCCCATAGGCATTGGCCTTCACCGCCGCGGCAATCATCCGTTTTCCGGCCAGTTTCCGGATACTGGCGAGGTTTTGCCGAAAGGCTTTGCCGTTTATTTCAATCCAAGTAAGATAAGGTGATTTCATGTTATCAGTATACGAGACAGATCAATCATGAAAAATAAAAAAAAGCCCGAATGACGGGCTTTTGTAGAGAGGTGATTTTCAGTCATCAAGTTTGTCAAGCATAGCGTTAATCAGTCGCATATGCCCCTCTTCAAACCTGGCAAGATATTCAAACACGTCTTTGGCTTCATGGGAATCGCTTTGTTCGGCGGCGCCGCGGTATAAATCCCGTGCCGCGGCCTCGAGATCATAGGCCATATCCAAAATTTCGCGAACTCCGGAGGCGTTTTCAACCTGCTTGATGATATCCTTGTGTTCACCGGTCATATCTTCATTAATTTCGGGCAGGCCATTCTGTTTCAGGACATCTGAAGTGCTAATCCATTTTTCAGATCGCACCAGTGAATCGTATTGTTTCTCGAGATATTGGAAGTGTTTTTTTTCTTCTATTGCGAGTTGTTCCAGCGTCTCCCGCAGTTGGTCATCATCGAAACGCTTGAGGACCTCCCGATAAAAAACGTAAGCCGCCACTTCCGATTGAATACCGGTTGTCAGGGCCGCCAGGATATCAGGATGCACTGGTGCCATGCTTTTCTCCTCTTTGGCTGATAAGGTTCAAACTGTTCTAAACTATTTCTTTAACGCAAAATGTCAACAAAATTGGAGTAAATTCTCATCAGATGCAGGTTATCATCACGCTATTTTGCTTGAAATTGCAGTATAATAAGACATATTGTATACAAGGGTGGTATAAAAGAATGTTGGAATACATAGAGAGAAATATAGGGCAAATAAAACACCGGATTGCTGACGCCGCCATAAAAGTCGGTCGCATCCCGGATGAGATCACGCTGGTAGCCGTCTCCAAAACGCATCCAGCTTCGGCCGTGGCCGCGGCGGCCAGATGTGGGCTTACCGTTATGGGTGAAAGCCGGGTACAGGAGGCCGAGCCCAAGATAGACAGCCTGGATGATTCGCTTAAGTGGCACATGATCGGTCATTTACAGACCAACAAGGCCAATCGGGCGGTGCGTCTGTTTGATTTAATACAATCGGTGGATTCATATAAATTGGCCGCTATCTTGGATCGCGCGGCCGGAGAGGCCGGCAAGAAGCTTGATTGTCTGTTGGAGGTCAATTCCTCGGGCGAGGCGGCCAAATACGGGGTTTTGCCGGCGCACGCCGAGGAGATGATTTCGCGGATTTGTGCACTGCAACATCTTTGCCTTTGTGGGGTCATGACAATCGGTCCTTTGACCGATAATGAAAAAGAGATACGCAGTGCTTTTGAAACCACTCGCGGCATCTTCGAAAAAGGTCAGTCGATTGCGGGAGACAGTTTTACGGTGTTGTCGATGGGGATGTCTGACGATTTCGAACTTGCCATTGCGGAGGGATCGACGATGGTACGGATCGGCACCGCCATTTTTGGTTCTCGTGGGCAATAGCCTGGCATTGCGTTAATAACATTGAGGAGAATATGACATTAACATAGCGAGGGATGGTATGGAATTAACGCCAAATGAAATGCGAAATCAGACCTTTGCCAAGTCATTTCGGGGATATGCACCGGCAGAAGTCGATTCATTCCGGGATGCCGCGGCGTCGGCGCTGGAAGAAGCGCGAGTAAAGAACCTCAAACTGACAGAGGAATACCAGTCACTCAAGCAACGCTATCAGGAATTGAAAAATCTTGAAGAAACCATCAAGGTTGCGGTGCTGGAATCGCAAAAGAACTCCGAGCAGATTGTTTTGAATGCCCGCAAGGAAGCGGAGCTGATTATTGATCAGGCCAAGCACCGTCGCGACAAGGTGATAGAAGAAAAGCACCAGCGTCTGGCGGAACTGGAAGCTCAGATCGAAAAGATGGAGTTCACCCGCAAGAGCTTTTATAACAAATTGCGTGTTGAAATGCAGGCGCATCTCAAGCTGGTGAATTCGATTTATCCTGAAGATTCAGAAACGAGCGTGCAACAGCCGCATCAGGTGTCCCAGCCGCAACAGCCCACCGCTCCCGTTTCACCACCGCAGGATACGCAACCGGTTGAGGCTATCAGTGAAGAACTCCCGGAACCGGAGGAAGAGCCAACCGATACGGAAATGACGGCGGAAATACCGGTGGAAGAGCGGTCTGAGAATCAGGCCCCAACCGATCAGATTCCGGTCGATGAGCAGGTAAAAGATCCCATGCAGACCGGTCAAATTCCGGTTGCCGAACAACCGCTGGAACATGCGCCCATTCCGGATGCACCGATCGATCCGGCGCCAGCGTCGCCGATGCCGGATGCCGCTGTAAGTCAGGAGACACCGTCTCCGGTGGAGGCGCCCAAGCCGGCCGAACCGCCGAAAAACGAACGACCTCAGGCTCCGAGCGAGCCCAAATTGGAATTAAATGACAATGATATCGATCGTCTGGTTGATGGATTTGGCGAGACAACAGAGGATGTTGAGGAGGTAAAGAATGGACAATCTCAAGGAGACAACTTCTAAGGCGGCCGCGTATATCAGGACCAAGGTTGACCTGGTTCCCCAAATAGGCATTATTCTCGGAACCGGTCTCGGATCGCTTGGTGACGGAATCGAATTAACCGCAACGGTAGAGTACGGCGATATCCCCAATTTCCCGATTTCCACCGTGGAATCGCATCAGGGACGCCTGTTGTTCGGCCATCTGCACGGCAAGCCCGTAGTGGCCATGCAGGGTCGTTTTCATTACTACGAAGGTTACACCATGAAGCAGGTTACCTTCCCGGTGCGAGTTATGAAGGAATTGGGTATTGAGACTCTGATTGTTTCCAATGCCGCCGGAGGTTTGAATCCCCTGTTTGATCGTGGTGATATCATGATTATCACCGACCATATTAATTTCCAGGGTGCCAATCCGCTTATCGGTCCCAACGACGAGAGTATCGGTGACCGTTTTCCCGATATGTACAATTGCTATGACAAGGACTTACGCCTGATGGCTGAGAAGACCGCGCTGGATATGAAGATCCCGGTTAAAAAAGGCGTATACGTTTCCGTCACGGGGCCAAATCTCGAGACCGCCGCGGAGTACCGCATGTTTCGCACTCTGGGTGCCGATGTGGTTGGCATGTCCACGGTTCCGGAAGTGATTGCGGCCCGCCATCAAAAAACCAAAGTGCTGGCTTTTTCCATCGTGACCGATATGGGACTCCCGGATGCTCTTGGTCCGTGTTCGCTTGATGAGATTATCGCCACCGCCAACAAGGCGGAGCCCAAACTCCGCGATTTAATCTCAGCATGCGTGGCCAATATGTAGCAGATATTACAATAGCAAACTATTTTTGGAGCGGCCCGAAGTGGCCGCTCTTTTTATTGCTGTTTTCAAGATTTTGTTGCAGTGGCTGTTAATATCCGTTACCATTAATGTAATGCAATCGGGATAAAAACGCGTTTTCGGGGTTATTCCACTCCGGCATGATAGGAATGGCGTGAATCAACGGCAACAATCATCATTATCGGGCAATTGGCGGGAAATCATGCATGAGGTGATTTTCGAGGCCGATACTTCCGCCGGAAAGTGTTTCGATATTTTACTTATTGTCAGTATCATCGGAAGTGTTATTGCGGTCATGCTTGACAGCGTGCATTCCATTCATCAGCAGTATGGAGCGATTCTGTACCAGGTGGAATGGTTTTTCACGATTCTATTCTCGGTTGAATATGTCGCGCGGATTATCTCGGTCGGGCGTCCGGTGCGATACATGACCAGTTTTTTCGGCATTGTCGATTTGCTGGCGATCCTTCCGACCTATCTCAGTGTCTTGATTCCCGGCAGTCAGTATTTACTGGTTATTCGTGTATTGCGTGTTTTGCGAATTTTCCGGGTCTTAAAACTGGCGCTGTATATTTCCGAAGCAAGACTTCTTCGACAGGCGTTGCGAGCCAGCAAGCATAAAATTATCGTCTTTCTATTTGCGGTAATGACGATTGTTATTATCATGGGATCGATTATGTACCTGGTTGAGGGTGAACGGCACGGCTTTACCAGTATTCCCCGCTCGATTTATTGGGCGATTGTGACTCTTACCACGGTCGGATATGGCGATATTTCACCCCAGACCAATTTCGGCCAGGCGCTGGCGGCGATGATTATGATTCTTGGTTACGGCATTATCGCGGTTCCGACCGGTATCGTGACTGTTGAGTTATCCCGTGCCCAGATTCGGAGGCAAAGCGAGCGAGCCTGTCCGGAATGCGGAAGGCACGATCACGATAGTGACGCTGTCCACTGCAAATATTGTGGGGCGAAATTATAAGTGTATACGATATGTGCACAATGTCTCCAAAAGGAGGATTGCATGTCAAGGTTGTACAAACGTGTTTCAAAAAAAATCGGTCTGATGCCCGGATCGGTCGTGTACGTCGGTGATAAGCGTGACGAAGACATCACTATTACAGTGATAGATTATACTGATACCAACTTCGAGCAAAAAACGGTCTCGTCACCAGAGGAGTGTTTTCCATTTAAAAATACCGCCACCGTTACCTGGATTGATATCACCGGCATTCATGACGTGGAAGTCGTCCGAAAAATCGGCGAGCATTTCGACATGCATCCGCTGGCAATGGAGGACATTGTCAATACCGGTCAGCGACCCAAAATGGAAGAAGCCGATTCATATGTATTTGTTGTCTTAAAAATGATCTACCATAATCCGGCGTCCGAAGAGCTTGCCGCCGAGCAGGTAAGTATTGTTTTTGGAAACAATTTCGTAATTTCGTTCCAGGAAAAGAAAGGCGATGTTTTTGCTCCGGTGCGAGAACGAATCCAAAAGACCGTTCCCCGGGTGCGTTTTCTTGGTACCGATTACCTGGCGTATGCGCTTATCGATGCTATCGTGGATAATTACTTTGTTGTGCTCGAATCTCTTGGTGGAGAAGTGGAACGCCTGGAGGACATCCTGATCGACAGCCCCGAGCCCGCCAATCTCGAAACCATTCACGACCTGAAACGAGAATTGATTTTTCTGCGCAAGGCGGTCTGGCCGCTACGTGAAGTAGTGGGGGGGATGGAACGTTCGGAATCATCTCTGTATCATGATTTCACCGGTGTATACTTGCGAGATCTGTATGAACATACGATACAGGTCATTGATACTACAGAAACCTTTCGCGACATGGTCTCGGGATTATTGGACATCTACCTTTCAAGCGTTAGCAACAAGATGAACGAAGTCATGAAAGTGTTGACCATAATTGCGACGATATTTATTCCGTTGGGATTTCTGGCCGGAGTGTACGGGATGAATTTCGACACATCGGCAAGTCCTTTTAACCTTCCGGAACTCGGTCTACGTTACGGTTACCCATTGTTCTGGCTGGTTGCCCTGGGTATCGGCGGGGGGTTGTTTTGGTATTTTCGTCGCAAAGGCTGGTTATAGTTTTTTCATCTCCGGGCAAGAATAGAAGCAGATGTATGGAATGAGGAGTGTAATATGGAACTAACAGGTATCTGGGAATTAACTCGTGACTGGCTGATGTCCAGCGGGATCCGGATAATTATTATAATTGTCGGGATGTTGATCGCGTTAAAACTGGCCGGTGTTCTCTCGACCCGTATTTTCAGCACGCTGAAGAAATCCACCGATGACAGTGAGATGCAGAAACGAACCGACACGCTGGGGTCTCTTTTAAAATACACTCTAACGGTTGTTATTCTGGTGGTGGCGGTGGTAATGATGCTCGGTGAGGTGGGCATTGAGATCGGACCGATTCTGGCCGCGGCGGGGATAGTCGGTCTGGCAATTGGATTCGGCGCCCAGCAGTTGGTGCAGGATGTGATCAGCGGCTTTTTTATCCTGCTGGAGGACCAGATCCGGGTCGGCGATGTTGTCAATATTGCCGGCAAGGGGGGGCTGGTGGAGCGGGTAACGCTTCGCACGACTGTCCTGCGCGATCTGGCCGGGTCGGTGCACTATGTTCGCAATGGCAATATCGACCTGGTGACCAATATGACCAAGGGATACGCTTTCTTTTTGGCTGATATCGGGGTGGCTTATCGCGAGGATGTCGATGAAGTTATTGCGGTGATCAAAGAGGTCGACAAGCAACTGCGCAATCAGCCCGATTATGCGGCTGATATCCTGGAGCCGATTGAGGTGCTGGGTCTGGACAAGTTCGCAGATTCGTCAATTGTCATCAAGGCTCGTATCAAGACCAGACCGATCAAGCAATGGCAGGTTGGGCGGGAGTTTAACCGCCTGTTGAAAAAGGCTTTCGATGAGAAGAATATTGAAATTCCGTTTCCGCATGTGACGCTGTATATGGGCGAGGGCAAGGATGGCACCGCCCCTCCGGTAAGGGTGGAGAAAACGGAACGGTAAGATTGCAACAAACAATCATTGACACGACGCGCCGATGCCTTATTTTATATTTCTATGGATGCCAATGCGATTGATGAAGTCATTCTGCGGCAGATTGAAGTCGCGCTGATGGAGGATATCGGGCCGGGCGATATTACCACGCTCGCTACGGTTGAGGACAAACCGGTCAAAGCCAGTATTGTCGCGAAATCCGATGGATATCTGGCGGGATTACCGGTGGCGAGCGCTGTTCTGCAGATTCTGGACAAGAATTTGGAATTCAAAAACGTCAGGAACGACGGCGAGCGCTTTGGCTCCGGTGATACCATTGTCGAGTATGAAGGAAATGCTCGCGCCATTCTCACTGGCGAACGCACCGCGCTTAATTACCTGGGGCATCTATCAGGCATTGCCACGCTGGTGTCACGCTTTGTGGCAAAAGTTAAAGGCACCGAAACCGTTATCCTTGACACTCGCAAAACCACGCCCGGTTTGCGTTATCTGGAAAAATACGCCGTTACCTGTGGTGGCGGGGCCAATCATCGTTTCGGCCTGTATGACATGGTGTTGATCAAGGACAATCATATTGCCTGCGGGTCGATTACTGAAGCAGTCAAACGTGTGCGAGAATTTGCCGCTCAGAACAGTTTCAACGAAGACTATGGCTATCCCGGCGACAAGCTCAATATCGAGGTGGAGGTGGAGACTGAGTCGCAACTCAAGGAAGCGGTTGGCTGTGGGATTAAACGTCTATTACTGGACAATCGCTCTCCCGAGCAATTGAAGATGCTGGTAGCGACGGCACGTTCTCTGGCCGATGATCTTTTGTTGGAGGCCTCCGGTAATGTTATGCTCGACACGGTTCGCGCCATTGCCGAAACAGGTGTGGATTTTGTTTCAATAGGTTCGTTAACGCATTCGGCGCCGTCATCTGATTTTTCGCTTAATATATTGTCATAATATGAACCCGATCGAACTTAATTCTCTCTCGGATGCTCTTTTGAGAAAGATCCGCCGCAAGAAGGGGCACCCGTTCAATCCCGACCGGATGGCCCGCAACCTTAAGACCACCCGCGAGCAACTGGCCGATGCGGCCCACCACCTGGAGGAATTAGGTTATTCACTTAAAATTGACAACAAGGGGAGAATTATTTTCCGCGATGCTCCAGACAGCCTTCTCCCCGCCGAAATCGCCAATGGTCTGAAAACAAATTTCATGGGGCATCGGGTGGAAGCGTATCAATCCGTTCAATCAACCAATTTGATCGCTCATCGCCTGGCGATGAGCAACGTTCCCGAGGGCACACTGGTGATTGCCGAAAGCCAGACCAAGGGTCGCGGCCGGATGGGGCGATCGTGGCATTCCCCGCGCGGGCTTGGATTGTATTGCTCGATGATTCTCAATCCTAAAATCCCCCCCACCATGGCACCGGGCATATCGCTTATGACCGGGATTGCATTGGTCGAGACGATTCTTGGTTATGGTAAAATTGATGTAAAGATTAAGTGGCCGAACGATGTTTTGATCAGGGGCGTTAAGGCCGCCGGTATTCTGACCGAGTTGTCGGCGGAAATCGGACGCACTCATTATGTGGTGGTTGGAGTTGGAGTCAATATAAATCATGGTCGCAACGATTTCCCCAAGGAACTTAAAAAGCAGGCGTCCTCAATTCGGATTGGTCTGAGCAGGAAAATCAGCCGGGTTGAATTTGTTCAACGTTTTCTATTGGCCTTTGAAAACACCTATCTGTCATTCAAGAAAACCGGTTTGGGTGACCTGCGGGAACGCATCCTGAAGTATTCATCGCTCCTGGATACCACGGTCAGGCTGAAAATGGGGCGAAAGATCATCACGGGCACCGTCGTTGATATAGACGAAATCGGACACCTGGTCATGGAGACGAAAAACGGCCTGCAGATCTTCAGCGCCGGCGAAGTCACATCACATCATAACCGTTGACATCCATTCATTCGAACCTGTTTGATTCGCTTGCGATTTGGCGGCGAATCCGTATATTATATGCCTTGATAATTATGCTCGAAAGGAAATAGATGTATTCGGACAAGGTAATTGAGCACTTCCAGAATCCCCGCAATGTCGGCGAAATCGAAAACGCCAATGGGGTTGGCACGGTCGGAAATCCCTCCTGTGGTGATATCATGACGATATACCTGAAAATAGATAATGATGTAATCACTGATATCAAGTTCAAGACGTTTGGGTGCGGCGCCGCCATTGCCACCAGTTCCATTACCACCGAGCTGGTGAAGGGCAAGACGCTGGCCGAGGCGGAGAAATTAACCCGCGATGCGGTTGCCAATGCTCTGGACGGTCTACCGCCAATCAAAATGCATTGCTCGAATCTGGCAACGGATGCACTCCGGGCCGCAATCGTCGATTACCGCAATCGCAACACAGGTGATAAACCGTGAAATTAAAAGTAACCATCCTGCTTGTTGTCCTGGCCGCCCTGGTGTGTGGCTGTATTGAACGCGTGGAGCGCCCTCGTAAAATCACCCCGGCCGATTATTTCCCGCTTCATGAGGGAGATAGGTTTCTTTACAGTACTTCTCAGGGTGAAACGGTTGTGACCCATCAGTATGATAACCTGTTCACCAAGACGTATTATGATTCGTCCGGAAATGTTCAGTCGCATGAGGATTATGTTCTCGATGAGCGCGGGGTGCAATGGAATAGTATATATTTCGGCAAGGCGCGTTTAACGTCAGTGCATTTTGTTCCATCGCTACCATTCGCACCCTGGTCGAATATTGTCGGTGACACGCTTTTGATAGCGGCGGTGGAAGTACGCGCCGATTCGGTGAACACTCACGTTCGGGTGCAGGTGGAATATGAAATTCTGGCGGTCGAGACGGTTGTAACCCCCGCCGGAATTTTCGAAGACTGTATCAAGGTAAAGATGGCATATACCCCGCTGGGTACCGAGGCCGCCCGCCTGATCGCGCCGGAGATCACGCGGTGGTTTGCCCGCGACGTTGGCATCGTCAAATTTGAAACAGCACTGGTCGGCGGAGAATTGATTGAGGCGACGGTCGACGGTGTCGACTATCCGCAAAATCCCTAATACGAGGATATTCCTGATGATTAATATCACCAAAGACACCACCATGGGCGAGATTCTGGAGAAAATCCCACAGGCCACGCCGGTTATCATGAAGTATTTCCATGGCGGATGTTTTCAATGTCCGAGTATGAAATTGGAAACGCTGGAAATGGGTGCCTCCCTGCACGGACATGATGTCAACGAGATTATAGCCGATCTTGAAAAGATCATGCAGGACGGGTCAGGCTCCTGATCCAAAACTGACAACAATCAGGGTACTCGCCAATGCCGGAAATGCCGGAAGTCGAAACCGTGGTGCGCGGTTTACGAAAGGTCATTCTCAAAGAGACCATTGCCGATATTTATCTTAACGCTCCCAAAATCAATGCCGATAATGCTCCGGGCTGGCTGGAGACGCTTGGAGGCAAAACATTTGTAGGCGTCCGCCGGCGGGGAAAAAATATTCTGATCGATCTTACGGATCAGTTCACACTCTGGGTGCATTTACGCATGACCGGGCAGTTTCACTATGTGCCGGTCGATTCACCGCGTGACAAACACGATCTGTTGGAATTGACACTGCAGAACAACAGGCATGTTCTGCGTTATCGAGATTACCGTCGTTTTGGACGGGTTCGCCTGCGCCGTACCGATGAGGTCATGCACGAAAAGGGATTGGCGAATCTCGGCCCCGAGCCGCTGGAAATAAATGCCAATGATTTTGCGGAGCGGTGTCGGCAGTCATCGCGCATGATTAAGCCGGCCCTGCTCGATCAAACCTTTATCGCCGGGCTGGGCAATATATATACCGATGAGATGTTATTTGCGGCGCGCATTCACCCACGAAGGTTGACCGACCGCGTTTCACGCAGGAAACTGGTTGCCATGCATGAGGCGATGCAGACGATGCTGAAACGGTCGATCAAAATGATGGGCACGACGGTTGATTCATATACAGGGGTCAATGGTCGGACCGGGCGTTTTCAGAAATATTTATTGGTGTACGGTCGCGAGGGTGAGGGTTGTCCTAATTGCGGGACGAGTATCCGTCGGGAAAAAATTGGTTCGCGTTCGGCGCATTTTTGCCCCCGTTGCCAGCGGGTAGGGTGAGGTATTCAGCATTGTCCCAATATCACATTTTCATGTTTGCCCTTGAATGTGATGGTTTTATAGATGTTTGAGGGATTATATTTCCATGCATTTATATGTCTGTAGTATCTGCAATCGAATGGACGGATTCGACGTGGAATCCGATTACCGGGTGCACCAAGATAAGCCCCGGCTGTAAGTATTGTTATGCCGAACGCATGGCAAAGCGATTGCAGGCTATGGGTCAGGCCAATTACCGCACCGGGTTTAAGCTGGCGTTGCATGAAGACGTGCTCGAGTACCCCCTGCACTGGAAAAAACCACAGAATATCTTTGTCAATTCGATGAGCGATCTGTTTCATGAAGATGTGCCTGTTGATTTTATTTTAAAGGTATTCCATGTCATGAACCGCGCAAGTTGGCACCGCTTTCAGATATTGACCAAGCGCTCGAAACGCCTGCAGGAACTTGATCCGCAATTGATCTGGACGTCCAATATCTGGATGGGGGTCAGTATCGAGAACGCACGATATGCATACCGGGTTGATCACCTGCGAAAAACATCGGCACATGTCAAATTCCTCTCAATCGAGCCGTTGTTGGGGCGGGTTGGAAAACTCAGGCTCAATGGCATTGACTGGGTGATTGTCGGTGGTGAGTCGGGACCGAAGGCCAGGCCGATGGATCAGTCCTGGGTTACCGAAATACGTGACCGGTGTCTTGATTCGAAAGTCCCGTTTTTTTTCAAGCAGTGGGGTGGGATTAACAAGAAAAGAGCGGGGCGTATGCTTGAGGGCCGCACCTGGGATGAGATGCCGGCGGTGGCAATAATGTAGTTGCGATTGTCATGCAAAGCAAATAGCCGGGATATTTCTATCCCGGCTATTTTAGTATATGGGAGCGGGCCCTGAGGTTCGTTATAGTTCCCGCCAGGCGATAGCGTCCAGATCACCGGAACCATCGCGGGTAATTGATCCCAACTGGCGGTCATAATGGAAATTGGAGCTGTTATGCCCGATAATGGTGTTGGCGACAATGGAGCCGTAAAATTCGCCGGAGTTGCGAAGGTCACAGTCGCCATCGGGGCTGTAAAACACGGCATATATATTGCCGCTGTTTTTCAGGGTCAAGTCTCCCTGCGAGTATATGATCAGGTCTGACGGTTTGCCGCCATTGTTGACGCTTGACGAATTTTTCAACTCGATATCGCCGGAAACGTAAATTGTTACATTGGCGCCCGGCGCAACCGTCAGCGCCGATGAATTTTTAAGAATTAGACTCGAAAAGTAGTACACACCACTTGACAGCACGACGTTACCAGTACTCTGAAAAGCGTCGGTTGATGGGTCGAAAGAATATGTCCCCGACAGGCCGCTGGGGGCGCTGTTGTTGGCCGCCGCCCAATCGAATTCCGACTGCGGAACAATATCCAGGTCCTGCTGGGGAGCGTCGCTCGAAATTGTTCCGGTTACGGTCGCACCGCCGTTTACTGTGGCGCCCCCGGTCTGTGACGTGGCTACGTCACCGCCGATGAAGGCACCGTTATTCACCGAAATGGTCCCATTGGAGCCGACATCACCCTCCTGGGTCAACCGGGTCGCCCAGTACGTTCCGGAATCGGAGTTATAGGAGTCGGTTTGCATGCTGTTTCGAATGTCGACGTCATCATCGGCGAACATGGCATGTTGAAAGGGGTGGACAACCCCTGGTGCGAGCATGATCTCAACCGATGCCACACACTCGAAGTGCCTGCCGGTAGCGGTGATCAATACAGTGTCGGCAAGGGTGGTGTCGGTGGTGCTGTCCTCCACGGTGACAGAATAATCGCCGCCGCCGAAATTGACTGACGTATAACCAGTGTTCCAGGTGGGATCGCTCTCGATCTGCGCCATAGCTCGTCGAGCGCCGGCCTCGGCGATATAGAATGCCTTGTCACTGTTAAGCCGGTTAAAGGATAAGTCTATATCGGTAGTCGACGTTTGCACTGCCGCGATAGCGATCAGGGTCAACATCCCCAGCAAGCACAGGGAAATAAGAAGCGCACTTCCCCGCTCGTTTCTCAAAATCGCATTCATATTCCCCTCCTCTACAAATTGGCATTTCGTATATTGACACGTTCGATGGCGCTATAGGTACGATAACCGCCGTTTTGGTTGAAATCCTCATCCGGCCGTGTCGCCTGCACCTCCAGGGTAACCTGTACTGTCGAGGCATTCAGGGCGGTGTATGATACGGAGCGAATTCCCTCGGAATAAACCACCGGCGAAACGCCATTGATTTTTTTCATCAGGCATTGTGGCCGAATACTATCCGCCAGTTCCTGGAATTCACCGCCCGGGTAGTCGGTGACATAATACAGAATCGTGTCAATTGGTTGAGTGTCATTATAAAATATAAACAGGCTGTCGCCGTTGATAACATATGGGGCATGTGATCCGATTTTATACCCGGCGTTACGCAAATTTTGTACGATATCTTGTATGCTGGCGCGCGAGTTTTGTTGCATGTTGGTGATTTGATCCTGCGCCAGGGTTTGATTGTGCATTTTGGCATAGAATTCAAAACCGGCGCCGGCCAGGACGCCAGTGATGAGAAGTGCGATAAGCAATTCCGCGATGGTATATCCGCCAATGTTGTTAAGCTTGTTCATAATTGACTTCCGCTATCCTTAATTCTTGAGAATCATACTGGAATAGGTTGTGGAGCGCTGGACGTTTTGATGATCGGTCCAGGAGACCACAACGTCAATGTTATAGACACCTTCCGGAATCAGGCTGTCAGAGTCATGATCCTGAATGGTAGTGGCACGGCTGTAAATACTCTGCAATCCGGATTCTCTTTCCTGGTAAGGTGTGGTTGGCATTGGGTCACGCGTTTGATATTCCTCAATTTTTTCTTTAAGTAATTGTGACGCAACGGAATGCTCGCGCGAAATAACATTGCCTTCAACTGAAAGCACCACCAATGGGGCCATGCCCAAGATGCCGAATGCCAGAATCAGCATGCTAATTAAAACTTCCAGTAATGTTACACCCTTAGTATTCAATTGTGACAATCTATACATCTTACCAATTCCTTATATTCATTCGCGAAAATGTAATGCATATACAATGCCCGACAAACATAACAACAATGGATGGGATATATAAGATGCTAAACACCAATGGGTTACGTTTTATTTTTGGTCAAAGGCAGAATTGCAAGACTTGATTGAATTGATGAAAGAACGCGAAAATAGTAGGACAAAACCCATACATTACTGAATTAGTACGATATGGTACATTATAAAGCGTTGTTCGATAAATTGAAATTCATACGCTTTACTTAATGCCCGGCATCTCGTATCTAAAAAACCAGTTGGTGTGTCAGCTCCTGGACGTGGCCATCTTTGAGAAACACTCGGATCTTAATCTGGAAGGTTCCCCATCCCCTCGCCGATAGCGCAAAAGCCTGCTCGCCCTGTCCCTTTTCGCACACCTCGCGAACCGGTTCATAGAATGAGGGGTGCAGGGTATATTCGACGCATTGCACCTGTTCCAGGGCGTCCGGTTCTCCTCTCAAAAACACGGTCCAGTTCCACCAACCGGGCTCGGATTGTACCGCAGTGTTGGCGGTCGTTATTGGGAGCGGATAAGCCACCGGTGGCGATTGAAATTCCAACATATGTTTCAGTCGTTGGCGATGATTATTTTTAAAGTAGACCGTGACTTTGATAGGATACACGCCCCATCCGCGACAGGTCAGTTCGAACGGGTATGTCTCATCACCGAGTTGTTCCACGGTGCGGTTGGGTCGGGGGATTGTCGGATGAAGTTGATATTCCACATGATCAATACTGTTGAGCACGGCGCGGTCGGCCTTCAAAAATATTTTCCATTCCCATCGGCCGTCGCCGAGATAACGTGAAATATTCTCGGTTGTGATATTCTGCGCCCGGGCGGATGGCATTGTCAGTAGCATCAGTGTCATTGCAACCGTTCCGATCAAGCAATATAGTGTTTTCATGTTTATATTCATCAGTCGATCCTCACCATCTGAACTCGGCTTTTGGGTACTTTGCAAATATTATTGCTTTGCCAGGTTTTTTCATCCCCCTGATATGCCAGAATGCGAAGCTCATCGCCGGGGTGCAAATTGTCAATGAGTACCCAGAGATTATTGGACAGCCCCACTCTGGTCTCTGGTGTTGTGATTTGAAACTGGGTTTCACCCTGGCGGGAAATGGCCGCCTGCACGCTTACATCCTCAACATTGACGGTATCCATCTCCGGAAACTCCAAGCTGAAATCCATGGCATAGCATTTGAATTTTTTCAATAATTCGTCTTTGTTGACAATATCCAATTTAGCCTGGTTCAATTGACACTCCAGTTGCGCGACTTGAGTGTCATAATCATGGTAGATAAACAGTGCACTGACAATCACCAGGACGAAGCCCATCAGGATCAGCAGGGCGGTTTTGTCACATTTGAGTTCCAGTCCCAGTTTTTTTATTCCGAGGTTCATCTGTTGCTGGCCGAACTGTTTTCCCTTAAGCAAGGCAAACAGAATCAATCCCATGCCAATCAATGGCATGATAATGTAACTTAGAATGATCTGCATCGTTTTTTCCATATACATTTCCCTCCGACCCCGAGCCATTGCGGATTTCGGGGCTAGTGCGCCTGGCTCTCCAGATATTCCCTGCCATATTCGATCGGCAGTTCCACCCACATCGGAAAATGGTCGGACATGCGAAACGTCCGCCAGGCACGATAATAGGTTCGTTTCTGACTATCAGTTCGAGGCTGACCGTTACTCTTGGTATGATAGGCGTCTCCCATTGTCGGAACATACACCTGTTCTTCATCATCACGATACAGGATATCATAGAAAGAAAAGACTCCGGCTTTGAGTTGTCCCAGGTTTATTCGTTGTCGCAACATGAAGGCAATCTGGTCATAATGTTTGTTGCGGGCGACATTGGAGGACAAATTCTGAAGTTGTTCCGGGATGACAAAGCCATTGTCGGTTAAAGCCTGAAATGTGATATCTTCCGTGCTAAAGATATTAAAATCACCAAGCAGGATTAGGTTGTTGCTCCAGGCGGTTCTTCCCCGCGTCCTGGTTTTCAGCAGTTCCGCAAGTTTTCGGATTTCCTCGACGCGATCCGGGTTCTCGGCTTCCCGCGATCCGTACAGGATATGCACCGTCGAGAGCATAAACTTGAACCACCCGGCCTTGAAACCACAGATGAATGGTGTCCGTGCAAACTGCAGGGTCGGACTGTATCCCTCGCCCCGGCTGAATGACGGCGGAAGGACGATTTCTCCGGCCAGGCCGCCGAAGCGGACCTTGCGTGAATCGAACACGAATGCCATCCGTTCCTTATTGCCTCGAGTTCCGATGGTAACATCGGTCACCGTGTAGCGCCACCATCCTCCCAACAACCTGACCAGATGTTTCAGCGCCTTGATATCCTCGCGGACTTCCTGGATTGCGACCAAATCGAAACGTGAGATGATTTCCGCAATATAACAATAGGCTTCTTCATCGCGCGTTCCATACTTGTTTGAATCAAACTCTCGAATATTCCAGGTTGCCACCAGAAGGGTGTCGATCATGGTGCGCGGAGGGATTTTCGTGTCGAGTCGCGCTCGCAGGGCCAGTAATTTGGATGCAATCCGGCGCCGGGTCGTGCCGGTGCTTTCGAAATCATAATAAAATGCCATGGAATACCTCATGAGTATTATCGTTTACCATTGATAGCAATTCATGATGACGGGGTTTTTCCCGGAAGGCACCTATCTCGCTCGACGATGATCCTGTAAGTCTTCGATTATGTGATCAAGATCAGTGCTGAAAACCCCTTTAGACCACTAAAACAATATGGAATATATCTCAATTCCTGTCAAGGAGATTATTATGGATTGAAGGATGGCGCCTTAATCGGGCGAGAAGCATTTTACTGTTGAATTGGTTACGATTGATGTATAATTGTGAGGATCAAAATTTCATACAATAAATCGGAGTATATATGGGCAAGTCATTAACGCACAAAATACTGGAACAACATCTGGTCACCGGCACATTGACCCCCGGGACAGAAATCGGCATAACCATCGACCATGTGTTGATTCAAGATATTACCGGAACCCAGGTGTTTCTGCATTTCGAAGCCATCGGGCTGGACCGTATCGGCGCAGAACTTGCCGCCTGCTATGCCGATCACAATGTCATTCAGGTGAAATCTGAAAACATGCAGGATCACTTATATCTGCAAACCGCGGCTAAAAAGTTCGGGGTTTGGTTCTCCAAGCCTGCCAATGGCATCGGGCATCAAATACATCTTGAACATTTCGCCGTTCCCGGCAAAACCGCGATCGGATCCGACAGCCACACCCCGCATTGCGGCGGGATTGGGATGCTCTGTATCGGTGCGGGGGGGTTGGATGTTGCCGTGGCGATGGGTGGTGGGCCATATTATATTGTCATGCCCAAAATAGTCAATGTGTATATGACCGGTACGCTTCCAGTATGGGCCTCCGCCAAAGATGTGATTTTGGAATTGCTACGACGGATCACCGTGCGCGGTGGATTCGGCAATATTTATGAATTTACCGGTCCCGGAATCAAGACACTTAATGCCCAACAACGGGTTACGATTACCAATATGGGAACGGAACTCGGCGCCACGACCAGTATTTTCCCCAGTGATGAGATCACCCGCGAGTTTTACCAGGCCATTGGCCGGCCCGATGACTGGCGCGAGCAGTCTCCGGACGCCGCCGCCGAATATGATGACCGCATCGAGCTTGATCTTTCCGCAATCGAGCCGCTGGTGGCGTTGCCGTCGCTCCCGGATAAAGTGGTTCCGGTCCAGGATGTTGCCGGAGAAAAGGTCGAGCAGGTGATGGTCGGCAGTTGTACTAACGGGTCTTATGCCGATCTGAAGGCTGTCGCGAAGATTATGACGGGACGCACGGTGCATCCCGACGTGAATTTCGTTATCCATGCCGCCAGCCGTATGGCGCTGGAGCAATTGGCCGATGAGGGATACCTGGCCGATCTGCTGAAGGCCGGAGTTAATGTTGCCGAACCAACCTGCGGTGCCTGTATCGGCACGGGGCATGTCCCGGCTCCGGGCACCAAATCAGTGCGGACCTTCAACCGTAATTTCAAGGGACGGAGCGGTTGGAAAGATGACCGGGTGTATCTGGTCAGTCCGGAAACCGCCGCCGCCACGGCTATCAACGGCATGTTGACTGATCCGCGCGAATCTGGTATTGAGGCGCCACAGTCGGAATTGCCGCCGAGAATCAATCAAAACAATCCCAATCTGATTGCCCCGGCATCCGTGGAACATGCCAGGGCGTTAATCATTCGTCGCGGCGAAAATATCGTGCCTGCCGATCCGAAAGACCAATTGACTCAGACGGTACGCGGCGAAGTGCTGATAAAAGTTGAGGATGATATCAGCACCGATCATATTATGCCGGCCGCGGCCGATATTCTTGCGTTCCGGTCCAATATTCCGAAGATCAGTGAATTTGTGTATTATCGAGTCGATCCTGATTTCAGCAAACGGGCGCGTGAGAAACACGGCGGTTTTATTGTCGGCGGAGAAAATTACGGGCAGGGTTCGTCACGCGAACATGCCGCGTTGGCACCGATGTATCTCGGAGTCAAGGGCGTTATAGCCAAGTCGTTTGCGCGTATTCACCTTGCCAATCTGGTCAATTTTGGGTTGATGCCGTTACTGTTTGATGACAAGGCCGATTATGACCAAATCTTTCCCGGCGATGAGCTGGTTATTGAGAACGCTCTTGAGGCGGTCGAGAACAAACGATTCACAGTCATGAATAAAACCAAAGGTTTTTCATTCACGACTCATGCCATTCTCACCGATCGTCAGAAGGAATTATTGAAGTTGGGCGGGCTACTGACTTATACAAGGTTAAAGGGCATGAAGAAACGGTAATCATAGTATCCCAATAAATACCAGGCTGAAATGGTATGGTATCGATGTGCATAAGCGTTTTTATTGTATCAAGTATTTTTAGAAAGCGTAAAGAGTATTGACATGGGTATCTATAAATATTATCGTTAAATCAGTCAATTTATATTAATAATTTCAGGAGTATACTATGGTGAGGCGTGTATTACCTCTATTGTTTTCAATCATCATCGTGTTCTGGGGAGGTTGTACCGATGATGATGAGGTTGCCAATCCGGTTATCAGCGATCAACCAGTCGTGTCAATAACATTTCCGCAAAATAATTCCCGTGTTCCAGATCTTATAGAGATCACGGCCGAGGCATCTGATGATAAGGGTATTGCACGAGTAGACTTCTTCGTTGATGGTCGTAATCTGGAGATTGATTTTACGCCACCGTATTCCGCCCTATGGAGTACGTATGATTGTGAAGACGGAAGCAATCATATTATTTACGCCGTTGCCTATGATACGGACGGCAATAGCAACGGCTCGGCAACGGTGTTGTGTATTAAGGACACGTCTCTGTCTATTCCAGAGACTCCCGTGCTGTATGAGGCAACAAATGTCAGCGACTCCGGCGCCGTTCTGACCTGGAGTAAGAACACCGAGAACGATTTTCTTAAATACACCCTGTATTTTGATACCAGCAGTACTGAGAATCCATCAATGTTTGAACTTGGCATTAACAATCGCAATGATACTACTATTGAAATACATATTCTCAATGATACCACGTTGTATCGCTTTCGTGTAGTTGTGGAAGATATTTATGGTTTCAAGTCATGGAGTAATATTATCGCGACGACCACGATTAATGCTCCTCCTAAGAAACCCGAATTCACGCTACTACGGCGATTCACCGAATATGTGGGAATAAATTGGAAGCAATCACCAATATATGATTTTTCGGAATATATCCTGATTCGGTCCCTGGATTCCCTGTTTGATGATGCCGATGATACTCTGGTTATTATCTCCGATCAGGCGCAGATCTCGTATCGGGATTCGACGGCAGTTTCAGATCAGGATTATTACTACTTCATTCAGGTGCTGGATATTTATGATTTGGCCAGCTGTAGTGATTTTATTTATGTATCGACATTTATCCCCAATTATGCTCTAGATTTCTCCGGAACTCAATATGTGACCATTCCGTATTATGAAGACTTGTATTTAGGTGACAATTACACCCTGGAAGCCTGGGTGTATCCCCGGGCGCAGATTGATTATGCTCGTGTTATTGATAAAGGTCCGGGCAGTTCTGTTGACCCGTTTTTTCAATACTCGCTAATTTGTGATCCGATGATCAATTCCGATTTTTGTAACGGAACATCGTTTATTCGGACAAACTCAGGTTGGGCAACCGGGTCCAATGTATGGAATCATATCGCTATCAGTTACAATAACGGTGCCATGACATTCTATATTGGGGGTGATTCCGTTAAATATGTGGTTTACAGCGTATCATCTTCCTGTCAATTTGAAACGCCTCTCACTCTGGGGCGCAGAAGATTATTTGATGAATTTTACTTCAACGGCCTGATTGACGAGGTCAGAATCTGGGATGTCACCAGAACATCTGATGAAATTCATGATTGGTATAATAAGCATCTCATGGGCAATGAATCCGGCCTGGTGGGATATTGGGATTTTGACGAGGGTGAGGGTAATACTATACTTTCTCCTACGGGCAATAGTGGCTATTTGGGTGAGACGGTTGATGTCGAGGGTTCCGATCCAACCTGGTCTGAAAATTCCTGCCCAATAACATATTAAATGTGAAAAAACGGTGACCGGCGGAGAGAATACTCTGCCGGTTTTTTATTTGCTACCATGTTATGTTGAGGCCCGATATCCAGCACGCTCGATTGCTGAGATCAATTGATCCGCTGACGGTTCGGGATTGGTATAATGCACTTCGGCCGATCCGGTGGTATGGTCGACGTTCGCCGTGGTTACGCCGGTGGTCTTTTCCAGGACGTTCTGTACTGCCAGCGCGCAGGCTACGCATGCCATTCCGCCGATTTTAAGTATGATTGTTTTATCCATGACGAATCCTCGTGTAAGTTTTATTACAAAAAACACGTATTTATTCCGATCGGTTCCAGCCCGTGAAGCACTTTGTATTCCGGCTTGTTCGCCACCATAAACAATCGCTTGACAACTCGCCGGGGATACGCATCTTTATGTAGGTGACCGCCGGATATCATCAACGGGAGTTTTTCACAATATAAATCTACTACTGGGCTGATATTCAGCGGCAATCCACGGAGGTGTGACAGATGGATGAATACCGCAAGGATGAATTTGAAGACGAGGAATTGAATCAGGACGAGCGGGAATGGGACGACGAACCGGAGGAACAACCCGAATCCGAGCCACCCCGATATACAGAGCAGGAAATGCAGGCATACATCCTGGCGCGGATCAAAGCCGGCGACGACAAGGCGGCGATCGCAAAGCGACTAACCGAACAGGGTCTGCGCAGTGCCGAAGCCTCGCATCTGGTCGAGACGCACTATGCCCAAATCGTCGCGATGATCAGCCGTCAGCAGTATCGAAGCGAGGCTCTGCTCCCCGCCGTGGCCGGCGGTGTGCTGGCGGCATTGGCGGGTGGGATAGTGTGGGGTGTTATCTCGCTGGTCACCGAGCGCGAGATCGGTATTATAGCCTGGGCTATTGGCTGGCTGACCGGGTATGCGGTGGTGCTTTTTGCCGGGAAGCGCAAGGGCCTGCCGTTGCAACTGGTTGCAGTTATCACGGCTATTCTTGGAATTGCCGTCGGGAAATACGTGACGTTTATCTATCAGCTTAAAGATGCCATTGCGGAGAGCTACGGTGCTGAGATCGCCGCGGAATTATCGCCGTTTTCCGAAGAAGCGGTTCGTCAGTTTTTTGAGAATATTCAGCAAGTAGTCGGCGGATATGACATTCTCTGGGTGGTGCTCGCAGTTGCTACCGCCTGGGGTATTCCAAAGGGACTGGGAATCAAGCTTCCGGAGTCAGGATATTATCCATTTACGGGTTGACATGATGAAAAGACAATCTGAGCAAAAAGGGCACAATAAATTTCCGGAGAAAAAGGCGGAATGCGAAATTTCGCTTAATGGCAAGCTGGTCAATCTTCGTTCAACCATTCCGTCAGATATCCCCGATTATGAACGATGGAACAATCCCAGCCTGCGCGTGTGGCAATTCGATGGGCCGTGGTACAGCAATGATGATCTCGGCCATCTCATCGAAAAACGAAAGGGATGGCTGGCCGGGGAACGCAAACGGCCCTGCGGATTTCTTGAGATTGAAACCGTTGACGGAATCCATATCGGTTGGGTGGTGGCGTATTATCACGAAGACGACCCACATCTGACCGAGATTGGCATTGACATTGTTGATGACGCCTATTGGGGTAGGGGCGCCGGTACTGAAGCGCTATATTTATGGATTGATTACCTCTTTCGCGAATGGCAGTTACGGCGAGTGGGTTTTTCAACCTGGTCAGGTAATCAGGCGATTATGGCAATCGGTCGGAAACTGGGCTTTTCCGAGGAATGCCGGATTCGCAATGGTTGTGAAGTTGACGGTGTCTCTTATGATCGAATCAAGATGGGTATCCTTCGCGATGAGTGGATTGGGCAAAAGATGAAATAGCATTACCAATTTAGAAACCATTTGTCTTTTATTTTCAGATTTCTCCATACATTTTCTTCGGAACAATTAATACCAGACGGTGTTTTCAGTAAATATTGAGTGGAATAACCGCGAAAAAACTGAATTCGTTGATCTTGAATGTTATATGAAACAGGTATTTGTATTTTCTGTCCTTCTTATTGTTGGGTTAATTGTTTCGCAGTATCTTCCGTCTCTAACCTCCGCTCATGAGTCGGCGCGTGAGATAATTCGCGTGCTAACGATGATGTCGTTGGCGTTTATCATGATTCATGTTGGGTATGAATTTGAAATTGATCGTACCCGCATGAAAAGTTATGCCGTCGATTATGGTGTCGCCGCTACTGCGGCAGGACTACCCTGGATTTTTGTTGCGTTGTATTTCGTTTTTCTATTAACTCCTCATGCCGACTGGTGGTCTTTTGATTCATGGAAAGAAGCGCTTTTGGCTGGCCGCTTTGCCGCGCCCACGTCAGCAGGCGTACTGTTTTCCATGCTGGCCGCGGCCGGATTGTCAGCAACCTGGTATTTTCGCAAGACCCGGATTCTGGCCATCTTCGATGACCTCGATACTGTCCTGTTGATGATCCCGCTAAAGATGCTTATTGTAGGTCTGCGCTGGCAACTTGGGGTGATCATCATAATCATGGTGATATTGCTCTGGATGGGCTGGAAATACCTGCATCGTTTACGCATCCCAATAACATGGTCATGGGTAGTGGGATATGCCGGCGGGATCACAGTGGTTTCCGAAATCATCTATCAGTATAGCAAGTTGCTTGATGATGTTGTTCCGATACATATTGAAGTGTTGCTTCCTGCGTTTGTACTGGGATGTATGCTGGCGCGGCCGGAAGGTGCTGATCCTCACCGAGATGACAGCCGTGAAGGACATCAGGAAGGGCCTGAAAGCCCTTCTGAGCAGCGGGTAGCTCTTATTATTTCGGCAGCCTTTATGGTTCTGGTAGGGCTTTCTATGCCGTTAATCTCGGTCGGTGGCGAAAGTGATGGTATGGGGTGGGGGATGCTGTCTCTTCATGTGTTGGGAGTAACAATTGTGGCGAATTTCGGTAAAATGTTTCCACTGTTTGTCTATCGTCGAGAAGCACACTGGAGGGAACGCCTTGCTATAGCTATTGGCATGTGGCCTCGTGGAGAGGTAGGCGCTGGGGTGCTGGTAGTATCATTGAGTTACGGTATTGGCGGGAATATGGTTACCATCGCCACCCTATCGCTGGCGCTCAATCTGCTTCTGACAGGAGTCTTCATCTATATCGTAAAGCATTTGCTACGCGGTGTCCCGGTTGAGCATAAAAGCCATCTGTCTACAGTCGATGTCTGAAAATTAACATTGCTTAGTCTTGCCCGAATGACTGTTTGCCAATGAAGTCTATTGTAGCGTTGGAAAATATTACATGTTAACATGCTGAGTGGTAAGTATCGGAATAGGAGTGCTGTTATGAATCGCCACAAATATACTGAAGCCAATCGGAAAGCTTGGAATCAGGTCGCGCCGATACACCGCAAAAGCCGCAATGTTGATTTGGCCGCCGCCTTTGGCAAATCCGGATATTCCACGCTCGATAAGACTATTACTGCCAAATTTCAACAGATTGGTCTGTGTGGCAAACAGGTGGCTCAACTCGGTTGCAACAATGGCAGAGAAATACTGTCTCTTGTAAATCTTGGGGCAAGACACGGGGTGGGGTTTGATATTTCCGATGAGGTTATCAAGGAGGCCCGCGAGCTTAATAATGTCGCCGGGTTGGATTGTACATTTGTGCGGTCTGATGTGTATGCTATTGGCAATGAATACGATTCTATTTTCGACCTGGTGTATATTTCAATCGGTGCGCTGACCTGGATGCCTGATTTGCCGGGCTTTTTCGCAGTTGCTTCGCGTTTGCTTAAATCGGGCGGAAAACTGGTTCTCTATGAACAGCATCCCTTTCAGTTTATGCTGGCGACCGCGGATGAGGATGAGTATGATTCCGCGAATCCGATGAAAATAGCGTATTCATATTTCCGTCAAGAGGTCTGGGAAAATGCCGATGGATTGGATTATTACGGAAAGAGCAAGTACAAGTCAGAGCCGAGTTATTGTTTCACGATAAAAGTGTCGGATATTGTCAACGCCATGGTTGGCGCCAAAATCATCCTGCGAGAACTTCATGAATACCCGCATGATATCTCTAATGAGTTTACGCATCTACAGGATCGACAGCTTCTGCCGCTGAGTTTACTGCTGGTTGGCGAAAAATCCTGATAAGGCAAATTTATGCTTGCAGGCCACGGCTTTTCTTTGTAGTCTGTGGAAACGAAAGCGCGTACAGGTTGTTATAGCACGCAAGTTATAATTATAAACACGGTTTCGGTGTGAGCTGGGACGTGGGATTCTCACGGGTTCTGCAAGGCTTAGGCTGAAACAGAACCATGTCAGGAGGATTTTCATGAGCCAGGCAGAAAAGGGTAGCCGCGTCAAGGTCCATTATGAGGGCAAGCTTGAGGACGGCACCATTTTTGATTCCTCAAAAGATCGTCCCCCGCTCGAGTTTGAAATCGGTGGTGGCAATGTGATTCCCGGATTTGAGAGTGGGGTGATTGGAATGGGAATTGGTGACAAGAAAACCGTTACTTTGAAACCCGATGATGCTTATGGCGATCGTCGTGACGATTTGACTATCGAAGTCGATAAGTCACAATTTCCCGAACACATTACTCCGTCGCTCGGTCAACAATTGCAGATGGAGCAACCCAACGGCCAACCGGTGAGTGTAACAGTAACCAATATTGGTGATGAGAAGGTAACTCTTGATGCCAATCATCCGCTCGCGGGCAAAACCCTGATTTTTGACATTGAACTGGTTGAAATCGCTTAAATACACACCCCCTTTCACGGTAACCTGACAAATTTCGCAATGCATCGTAAGGGAAACCGGATAGGGGGTGAAGTATGTACGGGATCGATATGGGTGTTATGTTTTAATTCGAAAAGCGATTTCCCGTTGCCTTACATCGCGAAATATCTTTTCTTGTAACAATTACGGTTATCAAAGGAGAAGAATGCATGACTCGCAAGGGTATCGTTTTGGCAATATTGATATGTATAATTGTTTTTTTGTCCTGCGCCGAAAAGGAGGGCAATTATCAGCGGTTGTTACGCTATATGACAGGTTCGTTCAGTTCGCAGGAACAGGCCGCATCAGACACCGGCTATTTTGATATCCGGCTGGAGATGGCGCCGATCTGGCTGGAGCGCTCCGATGCCTACTGGCTTTATGTTGAGCAGGCGGTCGCCACTCATCTGGATAAGCCCTACCGACAACGTGTCTATCGGCTCGTTTCGGTCGATGACAGCACCTTTGAGAGCATTGTCTATACGCTCAACGATCCGTTGCGTTTTGCGGGATCCTGGAAGGAGGAAATTCCGCTGTCCGGGCTGACACCGGATTCTCTAATCGAACGAGAGGGGTGCTCTATTATTCTCATGCCGAAGGGCGACACCGCCTTTATCGGTAGCACGATCGGAAAGAACTGTGTCAGCGATCTTCATGGTGCTTCCTATGCGCGGTCCGAGGTGGTCATTACCGAAAATCAGCTGTATAGCTGGGATCGAGGATTTGATGCCGAAAACAACCAGGTCTGGGGTGCGGAAAAAGGCGGTTATATTTTCAAAAGAATCGAAGAAAAAAAGCGGTAGTGTCTTCGAAGACGGCAGGAAATCCCCCCGCCGTTTGAATAAAAGCCAATTTGTCTTGACATAGCAGATGTCACGAATCTATATTATCAATGTATAGGCGGTAAAGTCGACCGCCAATATCCGTGTAGCCGTATCAATTTTCTATTGTATTTCATGCCTCATGTCATATGGCACGGCGATGGCAAGTCTTTGCCGGGATATCAGATATAGAAATCATGAACCGGTTTTAGAGCCGGGCTGTGAAAAGGAGGATGGCTATGTTCGGGTCAGAAATACTTGATGTCATTATCGGGTTGGTGTTTGTATACTTGCTCGCCAGTCTGATCTGTTCGGCACTCAATGAGTGCATTTCTCGGATGATAACACTACGTGCCCGGGTCCTGCTTGCAGGTATTCGCAATCTGCTGTCGGACTCCAGCATTGGCGAAGAAATTATAAACCACCCGCTGGTGAAAAGTCTTGCCAATCGAAAAAAACTGGAAGGAAAGAAATGGAAGGTTGTCTTTCCCTCTTATATGCCCTCAAAAACATTTGCCCTGGCAATGATTGATACCATGCTTGAGGCCGGAAGAAATCAGAATGAAGTAAAGAATCTATCTGAGGAGCATCAACCGGATAATGTCTCGACCTTACAGGATTATGCAAAGAACACCTTCGCCACACTTGAACAATGGATAACACTTGTGGAAAAGGATGGGCGTGATGCCGAGGCGAATTCTGATCAGAGTAATAAGGCCCAGGTGATGAAATCTTTGCGGGCGATGTTGACGGGAGCCAAGGCTGAAACGAAGGAATGGGACGAGGCGTTGGGCAAATTCCGCACATCGATTGAAAACTGGTATGACAATGCCATGAACCGAGTTTCCGGATGGTACAAACGGAAGGCACAGACCATTATTTTCTGTCTGGCGCTGGTAATTGTCGGTTTTTTCAATCTTGACTCGATGATGATCGCCGACACTTTGTATCATGATTCGTCGGCGCGCGATGCTATCGTGGCGATGGCGGCGGAAACCGCCAGCGATGAGACCATTCTGGAAGGGGATTCGACATATACGCGCGTGGAGTATTTCCGGGGTGAACTGGAAAAGCTTCCGCTACCCATCGGCTGGTTGGCTTCATCGCCCAATATCGATGATCCCCGCGAATGCCCTGATGACGGCTGGGGCTGGTTTTACAAATTTATCGGTCTTTTGTTTACGGCCGTGGCCGTTTCTCTGGGGGCACCATTCTGGTTTGATGTGCTCAATAAGCTGATGCAACTTCGGGCGTCGGGAAAGCCGGAGAAAAAAGGCGAAGGTGTGGTGGAAGATACTGGCGGGACGAAGATCGGATATGTTTTGAAAGAGTAAATCCCGGTTATAGATGAATTGAAAAGAACATTTGTATCAGAATCACAAATATGGAGGAATCCGATCATGGCAGAATGGAAACGTAATAATCTGGCCTGCGTTACCACCTGGGTTACGCTTCGCGTATTGGAGCAAAGCTCCGAAGTCTTTAATAACTCCGCTGATGTAAAGATGAAAGATTTAACTTACTGGAATACCGCCGCCAGCGCCGACATGCGGAAAATACAGGCCACCACCCTGGCGCATCAGATTGATAATATTTTCATGGAAATGCGTGGCGCAATCTATGAAGAAGGTAAAGAGAAGGAACAAATTATCGGTGACATATTGGTGGTGCTCACCGATGCCGGAAAAACCATGCGTGACCTGGCCGCAGTGGCGGATGCCAATTACCTGTTTTGGGGGGAACTTGATGATGAATAAACGAATTCATCTGGTCGGCGTGCTTCTTTTGATCGTTATATTGTCGATTGAGACCGTTTCTGCTCAGGAAAATCCCATGAATCTCGGGGAGTTCACGGAATATCTTGCGGCCGCGGGCATTGATAAGGACGTTACGGTTGATGCGCTTTCAGCGCTATTGAAGGACACCGAGAATCTTAATACGGCTCTGGAGTTTCTCTTGTCACAGGATGCCAAATGGGCGTTGCTGAAGGATTTACATCTTCGGTTCAAATCATTCAAGGCGGTTGAGGCTGATTCATTTTCCGCCCTGGGAATGAGCTATTGCTGGTCGAAGGATATCAAGCAAACGCTTTTGAGCAATGCATCTACCGGTATGACCGGTATCAGCCTGCAAGCACAGGCCGAGGGCAATATTGCGTTCGATGACGAGATTAATCCGGTTGATTTTTTGGAATCATCGTTGTCATTTCATTTCTTTCGCTCGCACGGTGGTGCCATCTCGACAGACAATGAAACCAAAACCAGGTTGAATGAATTGTCATTTGAGCTGGCCGGAATAACCGACCAGGTTCAATTGGATCAAAGTCCCCTGATGCAGGAATTGTTGGATATTCATTTTGCGCATATGACAACACAATATTATCTGGATTTGTCGGTTCACGGCAATCTGGAATCAAACCAGGCTTTCACTGAGAAAAACTATGTTCTGGGGGCCCAACTCGGATTTGATCTCAAGGCGTGGAATCCCCATTCGACGCTTGCCGAGTGGAATGTTTTTGACTGGCCATTTGCCCTGGTGCGCTGGATGACCGGCATGGATGCCAAGCCGACCCCGCGCGGGTTGTCGTTTCCGACCGTACTCTGCGGTCTGGATTATATTGAACCCGATCATGACGCTTTTCGCGCCGCCGTCGGCGACAGCAGTGAATATTTGCGTTTCAACGCCGAGACCGCGTTTAAGACCTTCGTGGCACGCACGTCCGGTTCGACACTGTTCTTTGAAGCGGATCTGCGCTATTACCGAGAACTGGGACCGTCTGATGTCGTCAAGACCGCCGATCTGGAGGATTATTTATATTTCACCGCCGCGCTGGTATCGACAAAGGGTTTCTACACCGGATACACGCATGGCAGACTGCCATTTGATAACCACAGCGACGAGCTTTATGAGGTAGGGTTTATATTTGATTTTTAAACCGGTTATTGTCTGAATCGGGCCGAAACAGTTTGCACTGGGGATGCTATTTGCTATATTTACTCCGTTGCTTTCACCTCTGTTCGGGAGTAAATCAATGCATGTCCATGACGAACCATCGCATCACGGAACCGGCGAAAACAATACTCAAACTTATCCGAATTCGACCATGCGACTGCTTCATGAACGAGCCAGTTGTCGCAGTTTTATGGATAAGCCCATTCCCAGCGACGTGATGCGTCTTGTGCTTGGGGCGGGAATCCATGCCCCCACCGGCGGCAATCTGCAACCATATTCGCTTATTAAGATAGACAATAAACAGACCAATACCAGACTGGCAAAGCTTTGTGGTGAACAACCCTGGATTGCCGATGCCGCGACCAACCTTCTGTTTTGTATCGACTGGCGACGTCTGGAGCGCTGGGCCGAATTAGAGAAAGCACCCTTTAGCGGTGCCGCCGCCTTTCGTAATTTCTGGATTACCTTTCAGGATGTCATTATCTGCGCGCAGAACATCTGCACGGCGGCTGACGCAATGGAATTGGGTTCGGTGTACATCGGTACCGTCATGGAGTGTTTTCGGGAGCTGGTGGAAATGTTCTCACTGCCCAAAGGTGTCTTTCCGGTGGTTCTGCTCTGTCTCGGCTATCCCAAGCAGAAGCCGAATCCCCGCCGCAAATTGGGGATCGACATGATCGTACATGATGAAACATACCGGGAATCGGATGATGATGTCTTACTTGAGGCCTATCGGAAAAAGTATCCTGACTGGAAGTTAAAGATTACAGAGGAGCGTCTTGATACCATTCAGCGGGTATGTCGCATAGTGCACGGTGATGAATTCGCAGAGGAGAGTCTTGAGAAAATCAGGCAACAGGGATACATCGGGCCGGTGCAGAATTATTTCGGTCTGCATTATCGGGCCGACGTGATGCCGGAGGGAAACATAGAATTCATGTCCCTGATAGAGGAATGCGGCTTTGGGTGGTTCAAAGAGTATGTGCCTAAAGGCGAAGGAGGCAAACTGTGAGTTTACCGATGACGGCTCCCTATGGTTCGTGGAAATCGCCGATTACGAGTGACGCAATCGTATCCGCGCACATCAGTTTGATTCAGGTGGCACTTGATGGTGACGATATTTACTGGTTGGAGCGTCGGCCGCTGGAAAAGGGGCGTTGCGTGCTTGTTCGACATGCCCCTGACGGAACAACCGAAGATGTTACGCCGCCTGAGTTTAATGTTCGCACCCGTGTTAATGAGTATGGTGGCGGTGCGTTTGCCATTCATAACAGCATCGTGTATTTTTCCAATTTTGTCGATGGACGAGTGTACCGCCAGAATCAAAATGCGACTGTCGAACCGATTACACCACGGACGTCCATGCGTTACGCCGATTTCGCCGTTGACCAAAGGCATGAACGTTTGATCTGTGTCCGTGAAGACCACTCCGATCCGGATCGTGAAGCGGTGACGACCCTGGCGGCGATACACACCAATAATATGAAGGAAAGCACCATCCTGATACAGGGGGACGACTTTTATTCATCTCCTCGCATCAGTCCCGATGGCAACCGTCTTGCATGGCTGTCATGGAATCATCCCAACATGCCCTGGGATGGAACGCAATTGTGGCTGGCGGATATCGACGATGATGGCGAGCTTGAAAAAATCCGTCCTGTTGCCGGTGGGGAGGATGAATCGATTTGTCATCCGGTCTGGTCGCCGGATGGAGATTTGCATTTCGTCTCTGATCGCACCGGTTGGTGGAATCTGTATCGATTGCACGACAATCATATTGATGCGCTTTGTCCAATGGAGGCGGAGTTCGGCACACCGCATTGGGTTTTTGGCACATCAACTTACGCTTTTGCATCTGATCGTCTGATTATCTGCGGCTTCTGCAAAAATGGCCGGTGGCAGATCGCCAAGCTGGACACTTCAACCGGCATGCTCCAATGGATTGCTCTCCCCTATACTTTGTATAAGAGCTTTTCACTATGGGCTGGAGACGGTCGCGCCGTGTATGTCGGCGCTTCGCCGACGAATTATGAGGCGGTGGTTAGTTTTTATCCGGCGCGAAACGGATGTGAACTGATCCGGAAGTCAAGTTACGACGCCATAGATCCCAGATATGTTTCAATCGCCCGCCCGATTGAATTTCCCACCGAGGGTGGCCTGACGGCGCATGGTTTTTTCTATCCGCCGGTAAATAAGGATTTTTCCGCTCCCGCAGATGAACATCCACCGCTGGTGGTGATGAGTCACGGTGGTCCAACCAGCGCCACCACAGATTCTCTCGATTCCGAAATCCAATTCTGGACCAGCCGTGGGATTGCCGTGCTTGATGTCAACTATGGTGGCAGTACCGGCTACGGTCGCGAGTATCGGCGACGGCTTAATGGCCAGTGGGGAATTGTCGATGTCGACGACTGCATCAATGGTGCCCGTTACCTGGCGGCTGATGAGCAAGTCGACGGTAATCGCCTGGCAATTCGCGGCGGTAGTGCAGGGGGCTACACCACCCTTGCGGCCCTGACCTTTCGTGATATTTTTCATGCGGGGTGCAGTCGCTATGGGGTGAGTGATTTACAGACACTGGCCCGTGATACCCATAAATTCGAGGCACGATATCTGGATCGCATGGTTGGTCCCTATCCGGAGGCGGTGGATTTATACAAAGCTCGGTCGCCGATTTATTTTGTCGAGGGGTTATCCAGCCCGGTGATATTTTTCCAGGGGTTGGAGGACAAGGTTGTTCTGCCCGATCAAGCCGAGAAAATGTACAAGGCATTGAAGAAAAAGGGTATCCCCACGGCATACATTCCCTTTGAAGGGGAGCAACATGGTTTTCGCATTGCTGAGAATATCAAGGCCGCTTTGGATGGTGAATTGTATTTTTATTCACGCCTGTTCGCATTTGAACCGGCCGATGAATTGATCGTACCGGTGATAGACAACCTGTAACCGGCGACAGTGGGCCGGACGCAACTTTGTGGAGCATTCTACGTCTGTTTAAAGGATGCTTTTTCCAATATTATCAGCTGGAGGAGAATATGTTATTGAGAATATTAATTGCCTTGTTACTAATTTCAGGGGGAACAATACAAGCCTCCTCGCTGGGACTGACGGTTGATGATTACGGTATCAGTTTCGGAAATTCCAAGTATCTTAACGGCATTCGTATCAATCTGGTTGATTATCGTGTACGCGCTGTTAATGGTCTGAATCTCACGCTCTGGGTGCCCAAAGACAATCCGCATTTTAGACTTTCCGGCCTGGCGGTTGGTCTGGCCGCCCCGGTGGCGCGCCGTATCGATGGTGCCGCTTTTGGTGGTTTTGCGGTGGTGGCTGATCGCATCAATGGATTCATGGTAGGTGGTCTGGGCGTTGCCGCCGATGACATGACCGGTATCGGCATCGGTGGATTGGGACTGGGGTGTGATAAATTCACCGGCCTGGCCATCGGGGGATTAGGTGTCGGTCTTGATGATCTCGATGGTATCGCAATTGGTGGGTTGGGAGTTGGCAGTGACAGAATGACAGGGCTGGCAATCGGCGGTCTGGGAGTCGGCGGCGATAAATTGGAAGGAGTTATGATCGGTGGTCTCGGGGTCGGTGGTGATGAGATTAGAGGGCTTGCTATTGGTGGTTTGGGGACCGGGGCGGATATTGTCAACGGTGTCGGCATTGGCGGACTTGCTGTTGGCGGACATAGCCTGGAGGGCCTGATGATTGGCGGATTGGGCGTTGGCGGATATTACCTTAACGGTGTGACCATTGCCGGGCTTGGCGCCGGGGGCAATACAATCGAGGGAGTTACGATTGCAGGGTTTGGCATCGGTGGCAGGAAAATACGATGGCTGACCATTGCCGGAGCGGGAATAATCGGAGTGGATATCAGCGGCGTGTCAATTGCGGGTTTGGTTATTAAGGGGTATGATCTTAATGGATTCAAAATAGCTGGTTGTTGTCATGCCAAAGAGCGCATGACGGGGATTTCGATCAGCGTACTTAATATCGCCAGTAAATTGAGCGGTCTGCAGATTGGCGTGCTGAACTATGCTGGCAATAACCCCGCGCCGTTCAAACTTCTGCCGCTGGTCAATTATCACAAATAGTCGGAGGACTTTCCGCCGACTTGTTGTCACATGTTTTATTGCGTTTCATTCTGATTTTTGCACAATTCGGGAAAATGATTATATTGTATAATTTAAAACTGTCTGGTACTATATGTAATGATGATCATTAATATACAAATGTATAGATTATATCTATGAAGGGTAAGGGGAGGAGTAATGCGCACGGTGTATTTAGGACTGGTGTTTTTTCTGATCGGTATGCTGGCAACAACGGTGTCTGCCGGAGAAATTGATGTCATTTCATATGATTTTCAGATGGCCTTTGATCCGGAAATAAACCGCGTTGCCGTTACCGCCAACTTGCAGATTGCAAAATCCGAAGACGTTGACGAGTTCATGATGTTGTTTTCGTCGTTCGCGGGAATCGAATCAATACAGGCGCAGGCATATCGTTCCAACGACTGGAGTAATGTGCACCACAGCGTTGGCGGCCCGGACTCGCTGTATCTTGGAGTGCAACCGGATCTTGTCTCCGAAACAGAACTGAACCTGCGCTTTGTGTATTCCCTGCAATTTACGCAAAAATCCGATAGACTCTCACTCGATCGGGGGCATCGGTGGTACCCAATGATCCCCGATGACATCGCCAAGGTCAAACTTACCGCGGACGTCCCGGATGATTTTATCGTTATTGCAAGCGGCAACCTGATTGAGGAGAATATTTTTTCTGATTCCGCGGAATACGTTTGGGAGACGGCTATCCCGGTCTTCAAGATTCCGGTTATTTTTGCGCGGTCCGAATTGTATGAGGTAACCAAGGTCGAAGATCCTGATGGTGAGCGTGAGATCTTCTTTTACAATTCCGGTGGCCTGAAAGGGCAACTGGTCAATGATATTCTAAGCGAAGCCGCCGCGGTGTTCGCCTATTTCAGCGATCGTCTTGGTGAGTACCCGCATTCCCGGCTGACGCTGGTGGAGGCCCCCGAGCTACAGGGCGCGAATGTCTCCACCGGGTTGATTACTATCGGTACTCAGTATATTGATGGTTTTAGGCAGGGTTATTTTGAAACCTTGCACATGTCAATTGCCCAGCAGTGGTTTGGCTCCGGGGTGTTCGGTCAGTACCAGAGTGAGGGATTCTGGTTGCCGGCGGTGATTCTTCCCCAGCATGTGCGTATGATGATGACCCGGGAACTCAACGGTGAGGACAGGTATATTCGGGAGATGCAATCCAATCTCGCACAATATCGATCGGTCGAGGGATTGCAAGGCGACATTCCCATAATTGACATCGATAAGCTCGATAGCCAAGCCAAGGGAATGGTGATTTATGGCAAAGGGCCGTATGTTCTCGATGTTATCCGTCGTCAAATCAGTGACAGTGCGTACTGGCAGATGTTGCGTGATATATACAAGGATTTTCGCGGTCGGGTGCTGACGTACCAAGATTTCATGACATATGTTTCCTATTTCGACACTGACGGGATGCTGGAGACAAAGATACGGGTCATGTTTTCCCAACCGGGATTAAGGGAATGAGTTTAGTGTCTGAAAACATAGTTATAGCATCGGGCGGAATCACCAGAGATTCCGCCCTTGTAATGTGATCGGTGTGGGTTTAATTAGCCGCCACCCAAACCGAAAAACTGATGCAACCAGATCAGCCAATCCGGCGCATTGCCCCCGAAAAACAGGGCACAGATCAGGTTGTGAAGCCAGAGAAACATGGAATTCACCTCCCCATAGTTAAATTATATTGCAGTTTCCCCCCAGTGCGCAGAATGCGATTTCGTTTTTGGATTCTGGAAGGTATGTATTTTTAGATTTAAGATCGTGTAACTATAAAAAAATACAATGGGTATCTCAACCTGTCAAGCCTTTTGTTTTCGGATGCTAATATAATAAGACCTATATTGTCTTCGTAAGGCATAAAATGATAATCCCAGCGGCTCAGTATGTGTAAAAGGAATAAACTTGCAAAAAGCTAAAACCATGATTATATAATGGGTAAATTACAATCTCTTTTATAGGTTTGGCCGGAATTTGTTAAGTTGATAAGATTTGTGCATTGATTCCGGCGGAGCCGGAAACGGAAAACCCATAAGGAGGTTCACGCCGTTATGAAACGTCTACTAATTGTCAGTCTGGTAATTTTAATTTGTTTGCCATCGGCCTTTGCCCGTAAAAAGAGGGCCAAATCGGGGGAGATTAAGAATAATGTTTATACCGATGCCACCTATAATTTCAAGTTAACCATCCTTGAAAACTGGGAAGCGGAACTTCAGAAACCCAAAAAGCAGTGTCGTCTGGTTCTACAGCAGAAGGATCATAAGATCCCGGGAGAGCTGATGGCATATCCCGGATTGGCCAAGGTTCCCACTCTTGAGATTCATATTATTGAAGAATCGTTAAATCCCGGTGCTCTGGTGGACTCCATTGCCAGCAACAGTTATAAATCCAAAAACAAAAAGGAAATTCTCAAAAATATTCTGCAATTGGAAGAGAATTTGTATTTTGATGGTCTGACCCGCGAAAACAAGAAAAGCCTTGAAATTGACGGAAAAAAAGCCGCCCGTTGGGACGGCGGCTCGCATTTTACCAAGAAAATCAGTATGGATGAGACTATCCCGCGAACCTATGGTGTCGGCATGGTTGCCATCAACAATGGAGAGCTAACGATCGTCTGTCTACTGGACTGTGAAAAGACCTTTTATAACGAGCTTATTAAAGAGGTGGTGACCATAGCGGAAAGCCTTAAATGGCCGGAATTAAAATAAGTTACACATTTGCCGTGTATATGATCGGATAAAGAATTATAACCCCGCCGATAGGCGGGGTTTTTTGTAATGGCTGACCTGTGGTCGGTGAATATCATAAAAAACGCCGCTGTTGCCAGCGACGTTTTGCTAAGAGAGGATTACGTGTAAGACAGATCCCTCTTGTCCGCAGGTCCGTTTTTGGAACCCCGAACACCCCCTCTAAAAGGCGTTATTCTTGACTTGTCTTCATACCAATACGATGCAACGGCACAATCCGAACCGGTTGAATTTTGTGACAATGCGTATTTGGGAACCGCTTGCCTTGGTGACAATTAGCCGCATGTGGGTCAAAACAACCTGCCCATGATACTGAATAACATTAGCCACTAGTAATCTCAGTGTTCATCGACATGTTGTTAAGGTTCGTTGCCTCTATTAACACTCAACCGGTTGGGATTGTACCGCCTCTTGCCTGATGTAGTCATTTAAAAAACAGTATTTCAGTATTTTTTCAACGCAAATACGCTACTCAATAATTTCAGGTCAATCCCAACGAGTCCCTGCCGATATGCATATGACATTCAAGCCCCGCATTAATCCATTAAATAGCCCGACAGAAGATTTATCCGGCCATTAGCAATATTGCAATCAACCATATTATAGAGTAATAAGAATGGGAAAAAATGCCGCCTTTTTGGGGTATGTCTTACGTGAGAGTCAACAGTCGCATTAAAACGACCCTGTCGCAGGCGACAGGGCCGGATTGTCTGGCAGTAGCTTTTATAATAACGAGTGTTATTATTTCTTTTTATACACCTTGTTTATCAGCAGGCTAATATCCTCAGAGTCAATAATACCGGAGCGGTCCATGTCACCGACACTATGAAGCGGTATTGGCTCCGGCCCGGACATGTTGACGTGGCGATTTAGATAGTCAATATCCAGGAAATTAACTTCGCCATCACCGTTGACGTCGCCCTTGATAATACTTAAAACCGCTTCGTAAACATCAATGCACCCGTCTCCGTATTGTGAGTCGTCAAGAGGGACTGCCCCCCATTGCAGATTGGAATTGGCCGTAGCCTTGATATGATTCCATATTCTCCTGGTTTTCCAGCCCGGCTTGAGGTCCGTCACGAGTGCGCAGGTTGCACTGACAAACGGTGCGGCAAAAGAAGTACCGGACCATGTTCCCCATTCAAATTCACCACTCAAGGCACCGTAAATATCGACTCCCGGCGCGCACACATCAATGTAATCACCGTAATTTGAAAAAGTGGCGAGATAATCGGTTTGGTCAATGGCCGAGACCGCCAGTACATAATTATATGCTCCCGGATATGATGTAATATCGCAACTGTCATTGCCAGCGGCGGCAACCAGTGCCACTCCGGCTTGAACCGCCTCATTGACTAGATGCTCAATAAGGGGACTGGGCCGATACATGCTGAAACTCATGTTTATCACGTCAGCTCCATCCTCGATTGCCCTATTTATTGCCGATGCAATGGCGAAGCAGTTTCCAATACCTTCCGCGTTGAATGTACGCAGGGGAAGTATTTGGCAGTCAGGGGCAACGCGAAGGATCACGCTGGAGACAAAGGTTCCATGGCTTTGCAAAGATCCCGGTTCGGTCGATGCATCATCATCGCTGTCGATATAATCGTATCCCGATGAGACAAATGCATTTTTGAATAATGGGTGATTGAAATCGACACCATTATCAATTACCGCGATTAGTGTATTTTCCCCGGTCGAAATGAGATTTGCGGAATCAACGCCTATATTGTATGCTCCGGGTTGTTTATAATACGTTTCCGGACTGATACCCCGAACATAAACTGGGCGATTGCCATCGGGGAATTCCTGACTGATCTGCTCCACTTCCGGCAAAAACATCATATAATCCGGCTGGACGAATTTGACTCCGGGCTGGGATGAAATATCCTCGATAATATCATTAAGCGATCTGGACTTTGAGAATGATAGCAGATGGGTATCTATGTCGGAAATTGAACCAATTACTTCTCCGTCGATACGCTGGGCGATTCCATCCGGCGATTCCCCCTCATTAAGTCCGATTATAATTTGCCCGGGCACAGGTGTATTGGTCCCAAGAATAACGGTTGGCAGTAGCATTATAAAAAGCAGAAAAGCAATGCGATATTTTCCCCTGAATGTTTTGCGCTTATGCATGAACACCTCTTCTCTCTAAACCCCCAGCAAGACAAATGCTCCCCAGAATGCCGGGCTGTTTGTGCTGTCACTCATTTTCTGCAATGCGGTGCGATATGCCACCTGTATATCTTTTTTTTCGGCCAAGGCCCTGTAAAATGCCATCATAAATCCCATGCTAATATCATCTGACACCGGCCAGAGCGAGGCCAACACATATCGGCCGCCGGCTTGATGAAAGGCTTTGGCCAGACTAAACGAATTACCATAATATAAGCCCGGAGCGGCAGTTTGACAACCGGAAAGCGTTATCAATTGGGCTTTGACGCCGGATTCAAAGAGATCAAATGGAAAAAAGGGACCCTCATGGAGCAAAATTCTTGAGAACAAAGGATTTTCTGAAGACCGTGAGGCATGGGCGGCAATATGAACGAATCCCGAGCAATTGCACAGTTCCGCTGTCAAATGATCGCAAGTGGCCCGTTCAGCTGTATAGATGTGGGCTTTGGAGAAAACATTTTTAATATGCTGGGCTTCCGTTTCAATCGATGGCAACAGGTCGGATGACATGGCAAAAACGGCATTGCGACGCGTTTGCCATGACACCTTCGATTTGTGGCGGTTTTCCAGGTCGCGGGGATTGACAGCGATTTTAAGAGCCATGGTTTCGTAGAGGTAACGACCGCAATTATCCCGCAGAGCGTAAAATGGAATCTGGTTAAACGGATTGTCGGCAATAATAATAAGTTTGTTATCATTTAAGTGTGGATGAATCGGGGTGATAAGGTGACTGTAAATATCACGCAAGTGCTCATCGGCCATATCCTTCATTGTAGATGCATGAACACGATCAAAGACCGAACTCTCGAAAATGAAGTGCAATTTGCGCAGGATGATCTCCAGTTCAGTGGTTGACAGATCATATTCGACAAATCGAACCCGGTCGGAGGTGACACAAAACGCCCCGATCCGCGTTCCCATGGAGATGAAATTCAAGATTGTCTCATCGGGTTTCAGCAGGTGTTGCAGGTTAATCCCCGTTGACCGGGCGCGAGTCCGCGTCGGTTGATCCGGATACAGATAGGATCGGACCTTACGTTCTGTTGACCAGAGTTTTTGTTCCAGGCCGAAGTATGACATGGCGGGGCTTTGTTGCCGATAATCGCCTTTTGGGGGCTGATGCAATTTTTTTAATGCGGCCCGGAGGGTATTGCGGCGTTCAAGCAACGCCTGAGGAACTTCAGCCGTCAGGCGCGCCGAGAATTGAAATTCGCCATTGATGATTTCCAGTGCCCTGAGATTAGTCAAGAATGAGTCACGTGACCGCCCCAATTTCAGCAAACACTCCACCACCATTTTATAGCAGTCATATTTGTCGAGGACAAAGAAGTGCCTGATCTCATCCGGGTATAACCCCGCCAGCATTTTCTCTATATTGTTTACTCCCGATTTGTATTTCGCCAATGCTGATTTATATTCCTGACGATCAAAATGACACCGTCCAACCAGGCAGTCCAGATTGTATCGCTGATAGCCAACTAATTTTCTTCGGGTCAGTCTATCCGCCAGCCTGAGGCTTTTTTTGTGTTCACCGGATACCACGAGAGCGTCTAATCTGGCGATCTCGGCATCGTTTTCCCGGCGAATGTCACCACTTCGCCGAAATTGACGGATGGCTTTTGCCGCGGCCTGCAATGCGGGGGCATATCTCTTTTGTATCACCAGCAGTCTGCTTCGGGCGATATTCACCATCCCCTGCCAAAGAATATTTCCCTCGCGGACAAAAAGCCGCTCAGCCTTTTTGAGCTGTTGCAGTGATTGTCGATAATCACCCATTCGCGCTCGGGCATCCGAGGCAAAAAACAACGCCTTGGCCTGTTCATATGTCATGCCCAGATCATGAAAGGCCGGAATGATATCTTCCGATGTCGCAATCGCACTGCCGAACTGGTTGAGTTGAATGTTGATTTCCGTGAGATCAAGTTTCGTTATCGTTGATGACTTGCGATCACCCAGCCGTTTGAAGTTTTGATATACCTCTTCAAAGGTCTTCAACGCCTGTGTGTACTTGTGTCCCAAGAAATACAAATACGCCAGCGAATATCTGGCCTGATATTCCGCAACCTTCATTCCGGCCGTTTGATATAGCTCTGCCGCTTCCGAATACAATCGTTCGGCTTCATCCAGTCGGTTGAGATTGGCGAAAATATTGGCGCGATTGTACTCTACCACTGCCAGTGGAATACCACCGCCGGACCTGAAGAGCTCGCGGGCCCGGTCGTAATAACGGAGCGCCATACGATTGTTGTCCATGCGGTGATAGACATTACCGATGTTATTCAGCACTTCACCGGTCAGGCGATCCAGGCCGCGCCGGCGGAAGAAGCGTAGCGATGCCTTGCCAACGTCCAGGGCTTCGGCATAATGGCCCAGGTATTTATATACCTCCAGCAGTCCCTTCCCCAGTTTTGCGGCGCTTTCGGCATCCCCCCTCCCCAGGTAGATATCCCGAGCGCGCCGATAATGGCGCAGGGCCGCTCTTTCATCACCCGTCCAGTGGGCGACGCGCCCCTGAATTGCCAGTAGTCGCGGTTTCAGTTCTATCGGCAAGTATCGAAAGAGACGCACCATTTCATAGACAAACTTCCCGGCCTGTTCCAGGTCGGTGCGCAACAGGGCGTTAATTGCCGTGTCGACGTCGTCCATAAAACGCACCGGATTTCCCTGATAGTCCCGCTTAATATATGCCAGAACGTTTTTTTTGTCTTTTAGTGACTGTATCTGTGGCAGTGCAATCATAATTCTATATCAATGGTTCCACAAATTCTGTTGCCCGATTTTATCGCCAGCGTGTATATCAGCGCTGGAACCCGCTCAAACCGAAACAGTCCGTGATGATCCGTGGCCGTTCTAAACGAGGTCTTTCCGGATCGGATCACAACCGATACGTTATCGTACGACTCCAGTCCCGAAATGCGGCCGATCAGCTCATACGAATCAGTGGTTATGGGGTACAATGACAATTCCATATTCAAGTCTGCAAATGCAAACTTCATGCGACGGGTACTGACGGTTGCCGGACGAACGCCTTCCGGAAGTGGCAGAATTCTGGAGTCAAACACGGTAACTCCTCTTCTGGCGCCGGATTTCTTTCGCTTTTGATAATCGTCGAAGAGCTGTGCTGACAGTTTGGCCGCCGTGTCCTGTGTCCTTGTCCAGTCGGTTTTCTCCCCGGCTCGGCGCAGTTGTTTTATAAGTTCGCACAACTCTGCCATTTTGCGGTCGGTTTTCAACTGGGCTTCCAACCGCCGTTTTTCCTTTCCGGATAGCGTCCCGCACACGTATGCTGTCAGGAGGTCAATTATATGCTCATTATTTTTCATTTCTTCCACCGCGATAGTTCCCATTCCGGGATTGTGGCATATATATTCTTATTCAAAAAGCTTTTTCCGTTTTATGATAGTATAGAGTTTTTGTAGCGCTCGGCCTCGGGCCGATCCGATGGTTGGAACAGCAATCCCGAACCGTGCTGAAATCTGTTCATAGCTCGGTCGCGCCGAATCAAAAAAGAGCGCATATAAAAGCTCATAATCGCGTCTTGGCAATTGGGCCATCGCCTGCATGATCCCCTGGGTATCCCGGGTTCGTTCGTAAATTTCTTCAGGTGTTCCGGAATGGTTCTGGTACATTTGTTCAATCATGGCATCCCTGGCATTTCGAAAATACAAAGATCGCCGATGCCGGGCGTATATTTCACGGCGAGTCATTGTCCCGACATACGACAGTAATTTATCGGCTGATTTAATGCGATCAATATTCTCAAGCAATAGTAATAACACTTGTCCTAATACATCATATTTTTCATCTCTGCTTAATTCCACATCGTGGCAAATCGAAAAGATCAACGGTGTAATACGTCGAACCAATATTTCCCAGGATTTCTTATCCCCCTCCCGGCACCCCTTGACCAGGGAAATCAGGCTGGTGCTGTCATAAGTACCCACGATTCCAATGTAAGCAATTTCACCAGTAATGTCACCGCTGAATGATGTCTTTGCCTATCTTATTCTTTATCTGTCGCCCCGCATGCTTAACCGATAATCCAAAAGAAAGGGCAGGAAGTGAGTTAGGGAATTCACTCCCTGCCAGCTAAGCACAAAACAGAGGGTAATTTATGTATTGTTATTGTTCAATCTCTGCCATGAGCCGGGAATAACTCACCTGATTTCCAGCGAATTACCCACCCAACTCGTATGCAAGAGTAACGAGAATAGAAAAAAATGCATATTTTTATGGATTTATATTTTTGAAAGGAAAAATGTATTTGATATGCACACCGGTACTCCAATGAGTACCGGCGAAAAGATATGTCCCAAGATGATGCTATTGTTTACAATGCCGGTTTAATTAATATCAAACCTGACACTTGATTAATGTATGAGCTTTCTGACAGACGTTTTCCACGCTGAAACCATATTTGTTCAGAGCAATGTTTCCCGGTGCGGAGGAACCGAAACGGTCTACCCCGATTACGGTTACATTTGAGCCCACATATGACCGCCATCCCAGCGACACTCCCGCCTCTATGGCTAGGATGGGAATGTTCGGGGAAAATACCCGGTCACGATAATCCCCGTCTTGTTGTTCAAAGATGTCCCAACTGGGAAGGCTTACCACCCGAGTATGGCACCCTTCTGAAGTCAGTTTTTCATGGGTTGCAAGGGCAAGATGAACTTCAGAACCGGTGGCCGTAATAATCAGGTCGGGTTTGCCATTATGTGAGGACTCGGCCAAGATATACCCTCCCCGGGAAACTCCTTCGGCCAGGTTTGGTACCGTTGACAAATCAAGCACCGGAACCTTTTGCCGTGTCAAGGCCAGGGCCACCGGTCGATCCCGATGTGCGATGGCATATCTCCAGGCGGCCACTGTTTCATTAGCGTCGGCAGGGCGTATTACCACCAGCCCCGGTATGGCCCGGAGGGTCAGGAGTTGCTCGACCGGTTGATGAGTGGGACCGTCCTCACCAACTCCCAGGCTGTCGTGAGTAAAAATGTATATTATGGGTAGTTTGCCCAATGCCGCAAGGCGAATTGCCGGTCGCATATAATCGCTGAAAATCAAGAAAGTCCCGCAATAGGGGATAATCCCCTTATGATAGGCCATCCCATTGGTAATGGCGCCCATGGCGTGTTCACGAATACCGAACCGCATATTGCGCCCGGCGCGGTTGACCGAGGAATAATCGGATGCCTCCGAGATTTGCGTTTTATTACTTGGTGCCAGATCCGCTGATCCACCCATTAATTCCGGTAGAAATGTGGCGATTGCGTTGAGTGCTTTTCCCGAAACCGAGCGGGTTGCGAGCGGGCCATCTGTGGGTTTAAAAATCCCAAGATCCTTCTGCCAGTCGGCAGTCAGGCCTGAATGCATGACGCGTTCAAAATCTTTCGCCAGGTCAGGGTATTTTTCTGCATAGGCCGTTAACATGATCTGCCACTTGTTCTGGGCGTCGCTCCCGCGTGCTATGGCCTGGCGGAAATGATCGCGAGCTTCATCCGGCACATAAAACATCTTGTCTTCCGGCCAGCCCAGATTGCGCTTGGTCAAACGCAATTCCTCTTCCCCGAGTGGTTCTCCGTGTGCGGAGGCCTGATCCTGCTTGTGAGGACTGCCGTAGCCGATATGGGTGTGAATTTCTATCAGTGAGGGTTGCGTGTTCTCCTGTTGTGCGGCCTTAATTGCCTCTGCAATTGCATCAACGTCGTTACCATCAGTCACCGTCCGGGTGTGCCAGCCGAATGATTGAAAACGTCCGATTACATCCTCACTGAATGTTAATTCGGTTTTACCTTCAATTGTAATATTATTGCTATCATAAAGCACGATTAGCTTGCCGAGTTTGAGATGTCCGGCCAGTGACGCCGCCTCGGAAGCGACTCCCTCCATTAAATCACCATCACCGGCCAGCACATATGTATAATGATCGATCAGGTTGAAATCCGGCTGATTGAACCGCGCGGCAAGAGCGGTTTCCGCGATTGCCATCCCGACCGCATTGCCGATTCCCTGACCGAGCGGACCGGTCGTGGCCTCGACTCCGGGAGTCATGCCGTATTCGGGGTGGCCCGGGGTGCGACTTCCCCATTGACGGAAGTCCTTGATTTCATCCAGCGACAGGTCGAATCCCGTTACATGAAGCAACGCATATAACAGGGCGGAGCCATGTCCCGCCGAGAGTACAAAGCGATCTCGATCTGGCCAGTGCTCATCCCGAGGATTGCATTTCAGAAAGCGATGCCAGAGGCAGTATGTCGGGGCCGCGGCCCCCATTGGCAGGCCGGGGTGGCCGGATTTCGCTTTTTGCACAGCATCCGCCGATAAAAAGCGAAGCGTATTAATACAGAGCTCTTCTATTTTGGTGTTTGACACAAGACCCCCGAAAGTTTTTCGATCATACAAGCGATCCGAGGTTATCGTCATTGGTTCCCACGTCCCGTAATAAACAAAAATAGTGATCATCTTTCAATGGGATTCTTGCAAATATTTCAGTGTCACCCAGGCTTTGATGTAATAAAAGAAGGCGGCGAGATTTCAATCCCGCCGCCCGTGGAAGCGTAATGGGTGATTTGAATATTTCCGGCCGATTTGGTTGCCGGGGACGGCGTTACTTGATTGTAACCGCCGGTTCGAAGTTCGCTGGATTATTGTCTTCAATGGTGCATTGCGACCAGATGCTGTATAATTCATCTTCACGGGTTCGGGAATTGATAACCGGGTCAGCCTTACCCTGATGAATGATATTCACAAAGCACTTCAACAGGACCGGATCGAACGAGGTCCCAGACTCTTTTTCCATGATATCAAGCGCCTTTTCGATATCAAATGCGGCGCGATACACGCGATCCGAGGTCAAGGCATCGAACACGTCGGCGATACAGATAATTCTGGCTCCGAGCGGGATGTCTTCTCCCTTCAATCCCAGCGGATAGCCCTGGCCGTTCATCTTTTCATGATGATGCAGGACCAGCGGTTTGATGTCCCAGGGAAATTCTTTGCCACGTAGTAGTTCCACGCCGAATTCCGGGTGTTTCTGAATTGCCTGAAATTCCCGGTCGGTGAGTTTACCGGCCTTCTTTAGAATGACATTGTCGATATGTATTTTGCCGACATCGTGCAATAGCGCCGCCGCTACGATGGTCTTGAGCATATTCCCGCGCAGTCCAAGCTCTTTGGCCAATAGCATTGACAGGGATGCGACGCGATCGGAGTGACCCTTGGTATAGGGATCTTTGCGATCCACGCGTTGCGCCATGGAATTAAAGATATCCAGGTACAACGCCTCCAGGGAATTTATTACTTCCTCGGTTTGCTCCCGTTTGCCATCAGCCTTCAAGCCGGTATAGATATGGTAGGAGGATTCCAGATCGGTAAGCGAGTCGAGGTGCCGCTCCATCGCCATGAGCAATTTACCTCGCTCCAGCAGGACTTCCGCTTCAAGAAACTGTGCGCCAATGTTACGGCTGAGATCAAGCGCTTCGGTCAGATACGACAGGGCGGAGTCGTAATCCCGTTCGTGATATGCGATCTTGCCGGCGGTCTTTTTTGTTTCCACCAGGGTGGAATTGCTCCGATTGGTTTTGATCAGATACTGTTCCGCCCGGCGGCAATGCCGCTTGGCATCAACAAGCTCCCCTTTTTTTAGATTGAGATCCGCAAGATTGATGTCGACAATCAACGTCAACGCCTCATCTTTAATTGACACGGCGATTTCGTATGCCTCCTGGAACCAAGAAAAAGCTTCGCTATCCTTTCCCTGTTCGGTCAGCGTTATGGCGACATTGTTGCGAGTATAGGCGGTCTTACGGATTTCACCATTTTCTTCATAAATATGCAACGATTCGTGGTACAGCTCCAGCGCCTTTTGCCACTTGCCGCGCATATTCATAATAGTGCCGAGATTATTAACCAGGTCAGCGTAAACCAAATCATCGCCAATATCCTGAGCGACGGCAATTGCTTCGTCATACGTGCTTTCGGCTTCTTCAAACTCGCCAAGTTCCACGTAAATAACCCCCAGATTTCGCAGGGCTTTGCACATACCGCGCTGGTCATCCAGGCGACGGTAGGCGCCAATGGCTCGTTGCAGATATCCGAGGGCGCGATCATGGTCGCCCATCTTGGCCATAAGCTGGCCGATTTGCGTGAAGGTTTCCGATTTGACCCGTAACTGTCCGGCATCTCGACAAAAGTTCAGGATTTTTTGATATTCCTGAATGGCTTCATCGAGTTTACCCTGCGACGCCAAGGCCTTGCCTTTTTCCCGGTGGAGTTCAACGCGTAGCTCCAGTGAAAACTCCGGCAATCCCTTGGAATTCCAGATTTCTTCGAGCGTATTGAGGTAATCAATAGCTCGATCGAATTCAAAGGACTCATTGGCATTCCTGGCAAGGGTGAGTAAGTTGGTTATGGTTTTCGCCCAATCCGGCTCGGCGGCCGCCTTGCGGGCCATCAGCATACTCTCCAGCTTGCTCAGGATATTGGTGTCGGCCTTGATGTACGTCTGCTCAGGCATCGGTTCTCCTTGAAAGATCATTAAGTGTCTGCACGGCTTCTTTAAATCCTTTCTCAATACCAAGTTGCTGATACAGCTTGGCGGCGGCATCGAGCATAGCCCGCGCCGGTTCCGGAGCGCCCTGGGTTCTGGCCAGCACTCCCCGCTCCAGCATAATATCTGCGGTTAGTGCCGCCAGGTTATGCTCGGTCGCCATGATATTGGTTTGAGTCAGGAGTTCTTCTGCCGCAGACAGATTACCCATCATGCGGAGGATTTTTGCGTCGATTACATTAAGTTCACACTCTAAGGCCTTGGAATTGAGTCCCGGAAGTATTTTACGTGCGGTATCAATAACCGATTTGGCCAGGATTGTATCTTTTAGTTTCAGATGGCATTTGGCAATATTCTGGTAGCAGATTTCAACCAGATTCAGGTCTTTTACTTCCAGAGCAATTGCAAGTGCCTGGTTTAGGCTCATAATAGCATTGTCGTATTCACCCAGTTCCGTCTGCGTTAATCCGATATTCAGCAATACGTGTCCCTGTCTAATGCCATTTCCGGTGCTCTGAAAATCTGCCAGGCATAATTTGAATGTCTTCAGTGCTTCCTGTAATTCACCCGTGGCTGATTTTATTGCCGCGATTGTATTGAGTATAGTTGCTCTTAATTCGTAATCGTTAAGTGTTGATGCCCATTCCAGAGCCTGATCACACAATTTCTCCGCTTCACAGTATGCGCCCTTTTGAAAATGCAGGTTGGCGCGATTGCGGGCACATTCCGAAGCCCCCTTATGATCTTCAATGCTGACAAATACCCGTTGCGCTTCCAAGTAATATGCTTCCGAGCTATCCCATTCTGACTGCATCATCTTGACACGACCGGTTTCTTTGAGAATCCGCGCTCTCAACGATTGATCCCGTTCGGCTTCCGGTGAACTAATGGCGGAACTAAGCAATTCATAGGCGACAATGGGATTCCCCTGCTGTAACCAACCGCGTGCCAGATCAAGCAACGTATGTCCGTCGGTTATACCGGAGCATAGCTCGTTGTGCGTCGTTTTCGTCATCAGAACGTTCATGGTCTTTGTCACCTCAAAAAAAGAACATTTCCGGGTTTACTGTGGGAATCCTGTGCGCCAGTCTGAGATCAAGCCATAAGCAGAGAAATGATTCAATTCAGCTATGACCATCATGTTGTCCATATCGAGTTGACACTCAACGTCATCATACTCGCCGGTCTCGGGATTGTAAAAGGCGATACGGATTGTGGATTCTACTACCTGTGACAGATCAGCATCACGATATGACATCGTCACCGTCACCGGTTTGTTAAACACCAGGCCACTGGTTCCAAATTCATTGTAGAACACTGTCAGGTCCGGAATGTCGATACTGAACAGGGTGTCATTATCAATCGCACCCGGAGGAATGTCGAGAACGACATCAAATAGAACCATGCGTCCACCCTCGGCGGCAGAAATAATCTGTTCCGTATGGAAAATAGACGCATTCAACTGAGCGGCCGAAACAGCGGCGGCCGAACGACCGAGAAGGGCTGGTCGGGATTCGGGATTTTCAGCCGGGCTCTCCAGGGGAGAATTGGAACATCCGGCAAAAAGCATTATGGCAACAATAAGAACCGAAGCGATTCTTACGGTGGGATTGCCAAACATCACTCGTGCCATCTGAGGCTCCTTTCTATTAAGGTAGGTCTGTTCACATTCTATTTCATGTGAACAGAGGTAATCGCAAGCGTGATGCCAATCTCGCCGATTGTTTATAAGTTGATGCCGGACTACATGATATGTTATTTATGATGCTATTGCTCGAGTGCTGGAATCACTCGCATCCGGATCGAATCATGCTACCCGAAAGGTATTGAAGCTGGTTAAAATGATGAGAATAAATAGGTTGAGTGGAAATCACCAACTGGAACGAATCGTATCAGCCGGATCGGCGGCGCCGATTTTGTTCCAATCCGGCGCTTTCGATAATGCGTCGAAGGCGCGGACGCGATATTCTTAAGAACTTTGCCGTTTCGGTTTTATTCCATTGACACATGTTAAGCACTTGTGAAACAATGTGTTGCTCCATTGCCTCCAGTGAAATACCATGCGCTGGGATATCAATTATGATTTGATTGCGGTCTGCAATGGAAAGACGGCCACGTGAGAGGGCGGTTTTGATATCTTTGAGTTTAATCTTATTGGATTTTGTCAGAAGCACTGCTCGTTCAATAATGTTGCACAATTCCCTGACATTGCCCGGCCAGGGATAATCCAGCATGATTGAGAGCGCTTCTTCATTAATGCTGACATCTGGTTTTCCGTACAATGTCGAATAAAACCTGAGATAATGCCTGACAATACCGGGGACATCCTCGGGTCGTTCATATAGCGGAGGGATTTCGATCGTGAGCAGATTAAGTCGATAAAACAGATCTTCTCTAAAAGAGCCCTTTTGCACAGCTTTTTCCAATTCAAGGTTGGTCGCGGCTACGACCCTGACGTTTATATCGCGCTCGTTAACGTCACCCACTTTTCTTAGTCTCTTGTCTTCCAATATTTTAAGCAATTTAGCCTGGGCCGAGGCGGAGAGATTGCCCACTTCATCCAAAAACAGTGTCCCGTTTTGTGCATACTCAAACAGACCGGTTTTCTCAGCTTTGGCGTCAGTAAACGCCCCTTTGATATGGCCGAACAATTCCGATTCAAACAGTTCATCCGGTATTGCGGAGCAATTAACTTCAACCATGTTGTGTTTACGGCGAGCGCCGTTATGGTGAAGGATTTTGGCGATCAGGCTTTTGCCGGTGCCGGTTTTGCCGAGTATAAGCGCACTGGGAAAATCAACATCGGCCAATAATCTCACCGTCGACCTGATCTCCTCAATTGCTGGTGATTCGCCCACCAAGGCGGTGATATCGAATTTGGTCGAGGTCGTTTCAGTGGTGGGGGATGCCTGCTCCAATTCCGTGACAAGCTCATGCAGGCGTTGCAAACATTGTTCTTCTGTTAGTATTTCCGAGACGCCCAGTTTGGAGAACTTGATGGCATCCTGTACATTGGGTTGATTTGCCTTGCCAACTAATTTGGTTTTATCGCCGGCGGTGGCCAATGACATGAGGAAAGAGGGGGCGGTATACCGGGGATCATCAAGATCGACAAAAACCAGTGAGGCGTCTTTCCCATCACCGATCAATGATGCTTCTTGTTGCCAGAGCAGGTTTGTGGTAGCCCGGGAGGAAGATGTTTTTATATTGTCCTGTTCTTTGCTGTCAATTATGTCCCCGTAGATTATTGTTTTACCTGGCATATTTCACCCTCATCCTCATTATATCGGTTGATGTCGGGGAAATTTGAGATATCGATCCCTGCAAAGGAGAGATGATATTTCTTTGGGTTATCGGTTATTGTTGGCCTTACGCCGAATAGCATCAGGATGAGGCATGCCGGATATTACCAGCGCCGCAAAGATCAACAGCCCCCCCAGGGCTCGATGTAATACGAAAGCTTCCCCCCCAAGTGTCCAAGCGAACATTGCCGCAAATACCGGTTCCAGAGCAAAGATCAAAGAGACTCGTAGCGGTCGGGCGATTTTTTGCGCGGTCATCTGAATCACAAAAGCAGACAGTGTTGGAAATACTGCCAGGAATATCACCATCCAGATCGCCCGATTGGAGGTAATACCAAATGGCAGATCAAACACCAGAGCCGTTATCAGGCTCAGAATGCCAACGATTAGAAACTGCTGACAGGCACTAACGAACGGATCGATACCGTTTTTCATGTACTTATCGGCGTATAACAGGTGCATGGCGTACGCTATTGCCGTGATAACCGTCAACATGTCACCAACGTTGATATCAACCAAACCGCCGGTAATAACCCATAGTCCCGCCAGTGAAATCGCCGATGCCGCCATTTCCGCCACGGTTGGTCGCCGTTTGAAAATGGTCAGCAGAAACAATGGAACGAAAGCCACAAACAGTCCTGTGATAAATCCGGAATTCGAAGCAGTGGTGTATTGTAATCCCATGGTTTGTGGGATATACAGCGTCCAAAGCAGGCATCCCAGCACGGCCGCCTGTTTTAATCCCGTTGTCAGGCGTCGGCCGGACATCTTGACATACACCAATAGTCCCAACCCGGCCAAAAGAAAGCGATAGCCGACCAGTACCACCGGATCAATATCAGCCAGCGTGGATTTGACGATAAAGAAGGTTGCTCCCCAGATACCGGCGGCATAGAGCAGACCGATGTCGGCCAGGATCAGGGTGCGTTTTGAGGTTGTTTTCGGCATGCGCCAATTAAAAAAGAATCGGAGGTAATGTCAAAGGCTTATGGCAATAAATGGCGGTCTATTGGGCGATATATTTTCCATCAAGTTCGGCTTTGTTCAGCAGGTATGTTTCCAGTTCCTCAAGATATTTCACTCTGGTTTCGAGAAATAAAGTTTTGCTTTCCAGAAATGTTATTTCCGAAATGTGACCATCATCGAATCGGCCGCGCGCAATTTCAAGACGATTCCGAGCCAAATCCACCTGCTTGCGCATGATTTCAAGGCGGCGATAACTGACATCAAGCTGATTGATGATATTTATGATTTCCGCACGGCTGTTCTGTTTTTCACGGTGAAATTCCAGTCGGGCCTGTTCCGCCTGCAACCTGGCCGACTTGATCTCGGCTCCGGATGAACCGCCGTCCCAGAGCGGATAGGTGAAGTCGAGCGAAATTTCCCAGCCACGAGTGTCGATATCCTCGCTGATACCGTCGGTTTCAACCGTTCCCTGTCCGGTGGAGTAGTTGGCCTTGAGATCGCCGGTCAGGCCGTGACCGGCCGATTTATAGTCGGCCGCCCGTTTTGCCCTGGCGTATTCCAATTCCGCCTTAAGAATGGGCACACTTGCTTCCCATGATGTTATTAAGTGCTGTTTGTCGGTTTCGTCGAGGTGTTCGGTTACTTCCGGTTCGATCTGATTCAATTCCCCCTCGACGTCGAAATCGAGTAAAATTGCCATTTCGCGTTTGAGTTCGACCGATTCCATTTCGATTTCGAACTTGTCGAGTTCGGCGTCGAGCCGTTTCGATCGAGAAACCAGGAGATCCTCTTCCGAGATAACTCCGTCGATCAGTTTAACCGAATCAATATCAGCCTTGAGCCGGGCTGACCTGAATTTATCCGTTTGCATTTCCCGTTTTACCGATGCCTGCAACAGCCCCAAGTATGTTTCAATCACCTCTTTTTTAAGTGCGGTTTCCTCTTGGATTTCGGTCAACCTTGCAATTTCGAAATCGTTCTTGGTATTATTCAAATCATATTTCGAATCGGAAGGTTTCAGAAGCGGTTGAATGTAGCTGATCGTAAAGAAACCCTCGCGAGATTCTTCATTGATGTTTATACCAGGTTCGACGCCTTCCCTGGTATTTGGATAACGTTCGTCGCTGGAAAGCAGATTGGCGGTTATGGTAATATCACCGCCCGTTAACAGGCTTTGATTTAGTTCAATGAAGGAATTGTAATTTATGTTACGGGTTTTATATAGTTGTTTCTGGTCGGCACCGCCGAAGAAACGATATGATTCATCTTTTTTGTAATTGGGCACTGATCCCTTGATAGATATTTCCGGCAGATAGAAATTGATTTTGTTTGCATGATAATTCTGTTCGGCGACTTCCAGGTTTCCGTCCACCATTCCCCCTCTCGCCGTATGATTGCGGGCAATGTCGATTGCTTCATCAAGCGTGATGAATTTCGCGGATGTTCCCGGCATTGCCAGAATACCGGGCGCTATGGTGCAAATCCAAAGCGCCATGTACCATATCGCAGTCTTCATAATAACCTCGTCTCAATCCTATTCATATCTGAGCGATTCAATAACATCCAGCCTGGCCGCCTTGCGTGCGGGAAAAATGCCGAACAGAACGCCGACCGTGGTTGATACTCCCACCGCCAGGATAATGGAATACGCGGAGACAATGGTCGACCAGCCGGCGTAATATGAGATTGCTTTTGAAATGATCAGCCCCATGGCGATACCGGCGGCACACCCCAGCATGCAAATAGTCACGGCCTCGATTAGAAACTGCCGCAGGATGTCGTGTCTTTTGGCTCCGACCGCTCGCCTGACGCCGATTTCACGGGTGCGCTCCAGGACCGAAGCCAGCATAATGTTCATAATCCCAATCCCGCCAACCAGGAGCGACAGTCCCGCAATGGCGCCCATGACAATGTTGAATATATGCTGGGTTTTTTGTGATTGCCGCAATAGTGATTCCGGCACCAGAATTTCATAATCCTCGATTCCGGCGTGACGTCGCGCCATGATGCGTTCCACCAGTTTGCTGACGGTCGGGACATGTTTCAGGTCGGTGACGGAAATAGTCAGCTGGTCGATTTCAGGGGTATTGTAAGCCTGCCCGCCCTCCTGAGAACTCAGGATGAAAAATCTACCGTAACTCTCTTGTCGTTCGACGCGTTCAATTTTCTTTTGTGCGGTGGAAAGCGGAATGTAGACGTCTTCATTAAAGTTTTTCAACTCCAAGCCTTCCACCTTACCCCGGCCGATATATTTATCCGCCATGACGCCGATCACGATAAAATTCAAGTCTCCGATGCGAATGCTTTGGCCGATGGGGTCCTCAAAGGCGAACAGTTCACGCTTGGCCTTGGCGCCCAATACGCAAATCTGGCTGAAATCTTCGATATCCCGGTTGCTGATAAATCGGCCGTATTCAACTTCAATGGATGACGAATATATAAAATTCGGTGTGGTGGCTACCACCCGTACCGCGGCTTCATTACCCCGGTAATAAATCGTACTGATCGGTTCATGGCGCTGGGGTACTACGTTGGCGACCAAATCCTTGAATTCCAGAATATTATCTCCGTCGGCCAGCGACAATCCCGGCGAGCGTTGCAGGCCGATATCGGAACCATCGGGCATCTGCGGGATCTTGGCATTGACGATAACGTTGTTAATACCAAGTATGGAAATCTGTTCGAGCGCTTCCTGTTTGGCTCCCTCGCCGATCGACAGCATGGCCACCACCGCGGCGACGCCGATAATTACACCGAGCATGGTCAGGAAGGTGCGCAGTTTGTGAGAGCCCAAGGCCTCAAATGACTCCTGGAGGAGGAAACCTGATTCCATAGGGTTTCTATCTCCCGCGCCGTTTCGGTTTGGGTGATGCCCCGTTCTTGCTCGAGCGTCCTTTATTGAGTTCCGGTTCGGTGGCCTTATCGCCTGGAAGTCCCTGTTCATCAAGAGTCGGATCCGCCAGGCAGACCCGCTCGTCACCCTCCAGTCCCGAAAGGATTTCAATGTCCATGTCATTGCGTCGTCCGACCTCAACGATCCGCTTGTCTTTGTTTTCAAGATATACCACAACCTCGCCTTCTATCTCGAAAACCGCTTCAAGAGGAACGGAAATGACGTCGGGAATGCGATCCATGATAATTCGGCCCGATGCCGACATACCGGGTTTGATGCGATCGTCTTTATCTTGTATGGCTATCTCAACGTCAAAGACGTTGATTTTTGAGCCCGGCTCTTTGCGACGAGCCAGAGTTCCCTTGTTGGTAACTTCTCCCCTAAAGCTGGTGTCTGGGAAGGCGTCCAGCTTTACCACCACCGACTGGCCTGAATCGACCTTTGAAGCATCGACTTCAGAAACCGCGGCATTTACGACCATCTCAGACAGATCGGGGATATTGATCAATCCCTGTCCAGGCCAAGGAGAATCACCCTCCTGTACCTTTTCCATCGATCCGCCCTTCCAGATTTCCAGATAGACAATCATACCCGGGATGCGCGTGGTAAGTGTGGTTTGCGCCAGTTCGCGTTTGGCTTCTTCCACGCGGTCACTGGCCCGCTGGACTTCGAGTTCACTCTTGGACACATCGGCACGTATCTGTTCCAGCTTGGCATTGGAATTTAGCTGGGCCAGTTCCAGTTCAATGCGAGCTTCCTCGGCCAGCTTGGGTGCCTCGTGTTTTTTCTCGTTGTAATTGCGTTCCGCCTGAATCAATTCCAGTGATAATTGTTTTTCCTGTATAGTCAATTCCTGTTGCGCCCGTTCCAGTGTTTTTTCCGCAATTTTGAGGTTGGATTCATGTTCGGCCAGATCGGCCTGTTGTGAGGTAGCGTCGAATTTAACTACCGGGTCGCCCTCGTTAACCATTGATCCTTCCGGTGCCAGCCAGGTGATTTGCAGACCCCTGATACGAGGCGTCGAAATCATGAACGCCCGTTTGGCATCGACACTGCCGTTGGCCGCCAGGGTGATTTCAAACTCGCCCCGGTTGACCGGCGCGGTCGGTATTTCGACGGATGTGGAAAAGACCGCGTTTACAATTAGATAACCGCCAAGAATTACCGCCAGTATTGCTGTCGGATAAATGTATTTTTTCATTCTATATCGCTCTCCTGTTTCAACTCTGATCCGGCAGATGTCATCTGTTTTCTCCGGTTGCCGGTAATGCTCTTGCTACAATACGGTCTTACAATAAATACTCTTATCGAGTGTACTAAGTTGCGCCAATCTGCAAAATATATCAAAATATTTTTTTGCACAAGGGTTGCGATTCAGTATTAATGACAATCAGGGATATATGTTTTCCATAAACCCGTTTGGTGAAATCACTTGACACCATGTCGATATCGGCTACATTGTGGGGTAAACAATAACAGCCTGAGAAACGTTTACTGCATAATGAATCATCTGATCAAATTCGGCGGATTGATGGCGTTTGCCACGGCTATTAGTCTGGTATTCACCGAAACCGCGCACGCTTATATCGACCCCTCGTCGGGAAGCTATTTTCTACAAATCCTTCTGGCTGGGTTACTGGGGGTATTGTTTACTCTGAAAATTTACTGGAGAAAGATCAAGGCCTTCTTTACCGGAAAGGGCGCCGACCATGATGAACGGCGTTAATACTCGTCTTTCCGGCTCCTTCCGCGATCCCAGCGGTTTTTTGTTTTATCGGGATGGGGTGCTGTATCGTCAGATCAATCAATCATACCAAGAACATTACGAATTGCTGATGTCATCCGGATTGTATCGGGAATTGACACAGGTCGGTTTGCTGATTCCGCATGATGAGGTTGATATCCCGCCCGCAGATTCTGGTCCTGTTTATAGAATCATAAAGCCGGAAGTAATACCGTTTGTTTCATATCCCTACGAATGGTGTTTCGGTCAACTTAAGGATGCCGCGCTGGTGACGCTTGAAATACAGAAGATGGCTTTGTCGCACGGCATGATTCTAAAAGACGCCAGTGCCTTTAATATCCAGTTTCGAAATGGGCGACCGGTATTGATTGATACATTGTCGTTTGAAACTTATCAGGAGGGACGGCCCTGGGTTGCATACCGACAGTTCTGCCAGCATTTTCTGGCACCACTGGCGCTGATGTCTTATCTTGATATTCGCCTGGGGCAATTGTCGCGGATTCATCTCGACGGTATCCCGCTTGACCTCGCCGCCACGTTGCTTCCCAAGCGCACCCGATTTTCTTTCCCGCTTTTAACCAATATTCATCTTCATGCCAGAAGTCAGCGTCATTTTGAGGCCCGGCCAGTCAACTCGGATCGCCAGGTGAAGCGACAGGGCTTGCAGGGTCTGGTTGATAATCTGGAATCGGCTATCGGACGCCTGACCTGGAAATTGGATGACACGGTCTGGGCGGATTATTATGACAACACCAATTACTCGGATCGGGCGATTGCACATAAATCCGAACTGGTAGCCGGTTACGGACAAAAGGTCGATCCCAAAACCATTTGGGATCTTGGGGCCAATGATGGAACGTTCAGCCGCGCGGTTTCCGGAAACGGTACACCTGTCGTCGCCTTCGATTTTGACCCCGCGGCCGTTGAAAAAAACTACCGGGCCTGTCGAAAGAATCACGAGCATCACATCCTGCCATTGCTGGTGGATTTAACCAACCCCAGTCCCGGAATCGGCTGGAGCCATAAGGAACGGATGTCGTTCATTGAGCGTGGCCCCGTCGACCTGGTACTGGCGCTGGCGCTGGTGCACCATCTGGCTATCGGCAACAATGTTCCCTTCAAGTATCTTGCCGCGTTTTTTGCGGAAACATGCCGGTCGCTCATTGTGGAATTCATTCCCAAACATGACTCCCAGATCACGCGTATGCTGGCAACCAGGGAGGATGTTTTTGATACATACACCAGAGATGAATTTGAACGATGCTTTTCATTGCATTTTTCCATTGTGGAAAAAGCCGATATAACCGATAGCACTCGAACCCTATATTTGATGACACGTTGATGAGCCAATCACCACAACGCCCCCTGGTCTTGCACCCGCTTCTCTTTGCGGTTTTTCCAATCCTGTTTCTCTATGCTCAGAATACCGGCGAGATGTTGCTCTCGGAAACCATCCTGCCCATTATCATCGGAGTGTTGCTGGCGGCGTTGATGACTGTGTTCCTGGGCCGCCTGGTAAATGATTATATCAAGGGTGGATTGATAACCACCCTGTTGTACTTTTTCTTCTTTTCTTTCGGACATGTCATGAAGGCTTTACCTGTTTGGGATGTGAATATACTGGGTTTGGAAATTGGACAGGGTGATATTCTGTTGATAGTCTGGCTGGTGTTGTTGATTCTGTTCGGGATACTGATCTTCAAGACCGCGCAAGAACTAGGTGTTCTGAACAAAGGACTGAACTTGATCGGGGTTGTCCTGATTGCCGTTCAAGTGCTTCAAATTGGTATTGCCCTGACATCGCGCGAAGAGACAAGACAACCATCGAGCGATATCGTTAGCAGTGTTACCCGACCGGAAAATCCCCGCGATGTTTATTTTATCTATCTGGATGGGTATGGTCGGGGTGACATCTTAAGCCAAATGTATGACTATGATAACCTCAACTTCCTGTCATTTCTAAGAGAGCAAGGTTTTTATATTGCCGACAGCAGTTATGCCAATTATTGCCAGACCCTGCTTTCGGCCGCGGCGACTTTTAACATGGACTATATAAATAAGCTTGGAGATTATAACCCAAGTCAGAAAGATCGCGTACCACTGATCAAACGCCTCTGGCAGAATGACGTGCATGGACTATTTTGGGAGATGGGATATTCCTTGGTAGCGTTTGCCTCGGGGTACGGCTCCACCGAGTTTAAGGGCGTGGATCATTATTTTTCCGCGGCCTGGACTGCCAATGAATTTCAAAATATCCTGTTTGCCACAACCCCGCTGGCGCTGATACTTGAACATTTTTATTCGCCATACGATATCCATCGCAAGCGTATCGAAAATGTTCTTGATAACTTTTCCAGTGATCTGGGGGTGGCCTCACCGAAATTTGTTTTCGCACATATCGTCTGTCCGCATCCTCCATTTGTCTTTGGACCTAATGGTGAGCCGCTTAATCCAAACCGGGAATTTTCTATGAGTGACGGATCGCATTATTACGATATCGGAGGTGATTCTGCTGCCTACCGGCGGGGATATTTAAATCAAATGCGCTATGTTAATCATCGCATGACAACCATTATCGGTGATTTGCTTGATCGGCCGCCGGAGCAACAACCAATTATTATTATTCAGGGAGATCATGGCCCCGGTTCGGAATTGAGCTGGGTTGGTGCCGCCAAGACAAATTTGAAAGAGCGATTTGCCATTCTTAACGCTTCATATTACCCCGAGCGGCAGTATCAGGGGCTGTATTCTTCCATCAGTCCGGTCAATACCTTTCGGGTTTTGTTTAACACTTATTTCGGTGCGTCATTTGAGCTATTGTCGGATAGATGTTTCTACAGTACCTGGGCGACACCGTTTGCCTTCACTCCCGCCAGCAGGGATTCCGGCGGCATCTATGAGAATTTGCTGGAGTTTTACTTGAGTCGATCTCCGGAACGGATAGAGTATCGCCATGTCACCACGCCCAAAATGGCGGGAACACCGTGTGATGCCAAAGGCTGTGTTATGATGACAGATAACGGACTGTGTATTGATTTGGGGAAAAATTACCACTCTTCCAGGATGGAAATCAGTATTGACAACAATGATAACTATGCTGTCTACTATCGCCATGACAGTACTATTCTTGCCATGCAGAATATCAATGCATATTTATCGGAAGGGTCGGGGCTCCGAATTGACACCGTCAAGGTTCCCGTCAAGGCCTCGGCCGACGGTTTCAACAATATATTTATCCTACCGCAGGGAGGGGACGACCTGTACGGTATCGGGCATATCCGGCTCGGGACGCCGCGACGACATTAAAATCCGGATACGTCACGATTGCTTATAGGATGTAATCGTGACCGATGAAAGCGGTTGTCTCCCCTTTTTATCGTCTTACGATCCCCCGCAACATTACGTTGAGCAAGAGTTCGACCTGTCGGTGCAGCTCCTCGTCGTTATTTGCCAGGGCCCAGTCGAATTGCAAACCACTCAGGGCGTTGAGCAGAGTATGGGCGGCCAGGCCCGGGTCCCGCAGGTCAAAAGCACCGGAGGCCACGCCATCTGTCAGGATTTTTCGCATGAGTTCTTCCTGCCGCTCACGATATCGTTTTCTTTCTTCTGCGACTATGAGAGGCCAGAGTTCATTTCCAACCGGTTGAGTCACGCTGTAAAATTCCATCAATTCCCTGAGTTTTTTGGTTCCGGCAAGTATGAATACACGAATTTTATCAATGGGTGATTGGACCGCATCCACACTGCGTCTGATTTCTTCGATAAGCTGACTTTCCACGCGGTCAACCAGCGCCGAGAAAACTTCTTCCTTGCAATGAAAATACTTGTAAAGAGTTCCCTTGGCCACATTTGCGGTCCGGGCAATCTCCTCCATAGTTGTTTTACCCACACCGAAACGGGCGAATAAGGTCGCTCCGGCATTTATAATATCCTCACGTTTTTTACTGCTGGTTGTTGCGGTGTTTATGATTGTCTCTTGAATCATGATAATTTATGCCCCTATATACAAATGAACGAATTAAGCTGTGTCGTCTATTCTCTATAATGTTTACACTTAAATTTCAAGATAGTTTCACTTAATGATTTATTTCTGGAAATGATCTATAACTTAATGTTGTATATGACAATAATAGGGATGGTTCATGCCGAATACTGCGAGATACTACCAGTCAACCCGGTCGCCAAGATTGATATTGTGCGCGTTTGTAAATCCCCCGTTAACCTCAACCACATATAAGGCCGGTTCGCCGGATGAAAATTGTTCTTCCACGTATGGCGTTGTGTTTTTATGAATGCTAACGATTTGCTTTTGTGCGTTGACAAAGATAATATCCAGTGGTATATGCGTGTTTCGCATCCAAAACGAGCGCGTTTCCTCTTGGGCGAAGATAAACAGCATCCCCCGGTTTTCACCTAGATTGTCGCGATGCATCAATCCCACCGCGCGTTCGATGTCATCATCCGCAATTTGAATATCAACCTGTGCGAGAAACGCGCCGCCGGAGGTTGTAAACACCAGTTCCGCCTCCTTACGAAACTCGGGATTTCCCGATTCGGTGGTGATCCGGTTTGACCTTTTTGGCTCCGTTCGTTTGGTTTCTTTGGTGTTATTAATGACAACATATATGACCGCAATCCCGACAAGCAGAATAATGATCGGCCATGCATATGAAGATATCTTCCGGGATGCTTTTGCCCCGGGCTTGTTTTTGCGTGACGTTTTCTTTGTATTTTTCTGTGCCATAACTTACATACACATGCTATTTATATTATGCTGAAGACATGGTAATATATCTACGGACAAGTTTCAAGAGTGTAATTTATGAAGGTCTTTGGCCGCCGGCAATATGACTTGACAATTGACACGTTCAACGGTATATTTATACTAGTTCTGAACTCTTTGTTTTTCAAACGATTCATATCACTTATCAACATCGACAATAACCATTGTCTGACTTGTGATAATAAGTTTTTTGGTAATATAGCTTCTTTCAGGGATAATTTCGACTGAGAGAAGAATTACCATATATCATTATCACATCATAAACCCATCATCATGGGAGGTATTAAATGCGTTCCACAATTGTTACTGCCTTGGTGCTTTTGGTTCTAATCGGGTGGGCCATGGCTGAAGTACCGCAACTCATTAACTATCAGGGGGTGTTAACCGACGACGCCGGCGATCCGGTCGTCGATGGACCCTATCTGATGAAGTTCGCCATCTGGAATGACCCGGCCTCGGGGGCGTCAGGTAATGAGCTCTGGAACAGCAATTTCCAGACCGTTCAGGTAATCGATGGGATGTTTGAGTATTTGCTGGGGACACATGTTCCCATGCCGCATGATTTGTTTGCCACCGATACCATCCGTTATCTCGGTATAACGGTAGGAACCGACAATGAAATCATGCCGCGAACCAGGCTGGTTGCCGCGCCATATGCTTATCAGGCGTTGCTTGCCGATACTGCCGATTATGCACTGACCATTGCCGACGAGACCGTGTCAACGCTTAAAATTGTCGACTATGCTGTTACCGATATCAAGATCTCCCCGGATGCTGTTACCGAATCGAAAATCTATGACGAAGCGGTAACAGAGATGAAGATTGCTAATAATGCGGTTACACAATCAAAAATCGCCATGAATGCAGTCACAGAAAGCAGGATTTCATCAAATGCCGTCACCAATATGAAAATATCGCATGCGGCGGTCACTACTGACAAAATTGAGAATGGTACTATCATGTTCGAGGATATCGCCAGCAATGGCGCCACTACCGATGATGTCATGATGTGGAACGGAAGTGCCTGGACTGCTAAAAGTGCCATTCCATCCGGAGTGATTCTTATGTGGTCCGGTACTCAGGCCACGATTCCTAATGGTTGGGCATTGTGTGATGGTTCCGGAGGTACGCCGGACCTGAGAAACCGTTTTATCTATGGCTGCGATACCGACGAGGCTCCCGGTGCAATTGGCGGTCAGTTATCTGTTGCACACGACCATCAGGTCGATATTCCACAATTCACCAGTGGTTCAAACAACGCGCATTTTAATTACGTCTGGGATGCAGGAGGTGCATGGGTTGCGGCTCATACTCATGAGCATAGTATTGACCCTCCAGAGGTGACTTCGACCGAAGAAGTGATTTCCACCATGCCGCCGTATTACAAGCTGGCATATATAATGAAATTGTAAGAAGGGAGCTTGATTGTATGACACGATTTTTGATTACAATTACGGCCATGATCGGAGTCTATATCCTTTTCCCCGGAGATGCCATTGCCGACCGTACCGGTGAACAGATTGACTGGGATGTTTGCTCCAATGGCGGCACTAGAGGATCGTCGGAGCACTATCGCGTAAGGGGAACCATCTGCCAGACTGCTACAGATTGGGGGGGCAGTACCTCATATTCGATACACTCCGGTTTCTGGCAGACCTTTGAGAGTGTCAACTGTTGTCTGACGTGGGGAAATGCCGGTGATGCCAACAGCGATGAGGCGATCAACCTGCTGGATATTCTCTGGGTGATTGAGTACGTGTACCAGGATCCCCCTGGTCATCCGCCTAATCCGGGCGGGTGTGATGCCCTGCTTGATGTCAATGGTGATGGTAGTACGGTCGAAACCCCGACCGTCAATCTGCTGGACATTCTGGCGCTGATTGAAAATATCTACCAGGAACCGGTCGGAACGCCGACCCTATGTTGTCCGCCGGGTTGCCTGATACCATAATCAATGTATGATAATACCGTCACTTTAAAAGGCCCGTTTTTGCGGGCCTTTGTTATTGCCGGATATGTTTGATCTTTGCCGATAATCCCCCTATATTGATATCATGTCTATACAGGAAAAGATGGCCGTTCTCGGCTATGGATCGCAGGGACGAGCCTGGGCGCTGGACCTGCGCGATGCCGGCCACGAAGTGGTGATTGGCTTGAAAACCCGCTCCCGGTCGCGCGCCATGGCGCGCCAGGATGGCTTTGCGAATATTGTCACGGTTGCGGATGCGGTCAAACGCGCCAGTGTGATTATTATGGCCGTTCCCGATCATATCCAGGGCGGATTGTTCAATCGTGATATCAAACCGCATCTCCGCCATGATAGTGCGCTGGTTTTTCTGCATGGTTTTTCCATTCATTTTAATACTATAGTTGCTCCCTCGGACGTGGATATCATCCTGCTGGCGCCGCTCGGCCCCGGGACCGCGGTGCGCGAGAAATATCTGGCCCGTGAGTCGATCGGTTACTTTCATGCCGTCGGGCAGAATGGAACCGGAAAAGCCAAACAGCGTCTCGATGACTTGATTTGCGCCTTGAATATTGATCGCAAGGCATTGATCAAGACCTCGTTTGCCGATGAAGCGATCGGCGATTTGTTCGGCGAGCAGACGGTGCTTTGCGGCGGATTGACACAATTGATCAAGACCGGTTATGAAACGTTGCGCGAGGCGGGGTTGTCCTCGGACAAGGCCTACCTGGAGGTTGCCTATCAGCTTGATTTGATTGTCGATCTGATCAAGCGGTACGGCATCGCCGGGATGTATGACCGGATTTCCATGACCGCCCGCTACGGCTCGTCCAAAACCGGCCCGAAGGTGGTTAACAACACCGTCAGGCGCAACATGCAAAAAGCACTGAAAGAGATAAAGTCCGGTCGCTTTGCCGAGAAGCTCAGCAGTCTCACGCCTGACAGATGCAGGCAATTGCGCCGGGATATCAAGAAACTGACCACGCCTGATTTTGAACGCTCGGCACGCAAGTTTTCGCCGGAACGCAAAAAGAAATAACCCCACGATACTATATCCTGATAGGCAAGTGGCCTTTTTTGTTGACGGCACACCGCCAACGCCTGATCTTTTCAAAGAATAACAACACCATATCACTTTTATGAAAGAATTACGCCCATGAAAAAGGCAGGGATTATATTGATTGTTCTCCTGGTGATTGCGGGGGTGGCCGCGGTCATCTATTTTGATCTCTTTAATTTTTCCACGGGAGTCTCCGACAAGATTGCGCGGATTATGCTCTACGAGGACGTTCGTTCGGCGCCCCGACCGTTGATTGAATTGCTTTCGGATGAGGACGCAGAGGTTCGCGCCCGCGCGGCGCTTGCGGTAGGCAGGATCGGTCAGCCGGACGCCTATGAACCGCTTTTTGGTTTGCTCAATGACTCGGCGCCGGAAGTGGCCGAGGCGGCGGCGTTCGGTATTGGCCTGAGCGGTAACAGGGAATACGCCCGACGGTTGATGCGCAACTGTGATATTTATACCCCCGACCTGCTGGCGGTGACACTGCAGGCGGTGGGAATCCTGGCGGATTCCTCAATGACCGATGTAATCTCCGAGCTGACCGGTTATCTGCGTCATGAGGATCATCGTGTTCGCGAACAGGCGGCATATGCGCTGTTTCGATGCAATGCCCGTGAGGCCGCGTCGGAATTGATGGCGGTTTGCAGAGGCGATGTGGTTCGTCCGGTGCAGGTCGCGGCGCTGTATGGGCTGGTGCGAATGAAAATCGGAGCGGCGGATTCGCTTTTTGCCGAATGGCTTCCCGACAGTGACCCGTTTGTACGGGCGCTGGCGGTGCGCGGTCTGGCACTGAACAAGAGTGAAGCCAATACCCGGCTGGTGGCCGGGGCGCTGAATGATCGCGATAACAACGTGGTCGCCCAGGCGATCAGGTCGTTGCAGAGTATTAACAGCCCCGAAGCGGTGGAGTATTTGGTGAAGCGGTATATTGGTGAATCCGATGAGAAGTTGAAAACCCTGTTCATGGAAACATTCCACCGGCTTGAGGTCGGTAAGGCGCTCACGCATGCGTTCGAGGCGGTGCACGAGGATTCGTCGGTCAATGTGCGCGCCGCCGCGCTGGAGTATCTGGCGGAGATTCGCGGCGAGGAGATTCTGCCGCTGATCGACAGCCTGCTTGATTCGGCCGACGTGTATATGACCGCCGTGATTGCATCGGCGCTGGGCGATATCGGCGGCGAGACGGTCAAGCCGCGGCTGGTGACGCTGTTCACGCATCAGATTCCGCTGGTGCGACTGGCGGCGTTGCGCTCGCTGATCGAGGTTGACTCCGGGAATGTCGACTACTATCTCGAGACGGCGCTCAAGGATACGGATAAAGTTGTCAATGCCGAGGCGGTCAACTATATCGGTGAACACCTGATGACGCATTATCTCCCGCAGTTCATGACCATCATGCAGGTCGATGCAAACCAGACCGACCTGATGCGCTCGGTGGTGGCCGCGGTGGGCAGGATTCTGGAAAACGACCGCAGTAAGGCGGCCGAGGATATCCTGTACCGGGGGTTGATGAACGACAACCATATTATCAGCAAAGAAGCCGCGAACGTGTATCGCGAGGTGCTCCAGATGGACAAGGACGCGTTTATCAACAAGCCGATTGCGATGGCCGACAAGCGCAAATACCGCTCGCTGGTCGAGAAGTACCCGGAGAATCCGCACGCGTTGATACGAACCGACAGGGGCGTGATCGAGCTTGAGCTGTATGTCGATGTTGCGCCGCTGACGGTGTACAATTTTATCAAGCTGGCCGGTGACGGGTTTTACAACGACGTCATCTTCCACCGGGTCATTCCCGGATTCGTGGCGCAGGCGGGCGATCCGCGCGGCGACGGATTCGGGGGGGTCGACTACGAGGTCAGGTCGGAGTACAGCAGTCTGACCTATGCGCGCGGGGTGGTCGGGATGGCGCACTCGGGCCATGACACCAACGGCTCGCAGTTTTTTATCACGCTGATGCCGCAACCGCATCTCGATGCCCGCTATACGATATTCGGCCACGTGGTCGACGGGATGGACGTGGTCGACCGGATAGTACGGGGCGACCGGATCAAGTATATCAGCATCCGGAAGGCGTCGGACAAGGGCGACCAATAGGACAAGAGGAGAAAGCATAGATGAAGACCAAAATCGTACCAATCGAGATGCCGGATAATACCAATATCATTTTCGGCATGACGCACTTTATCAAGACGGTCGAGGACCTGTATGAAGCGATGATCGGGATCTCCTCGGCAGTGGAGTTCGGGATCGGCTTCTGCGAGGCGTCGGGGCCGTGCCTGGTGCGGACCGACGGCAACAGCGAGGAGCTGATCAAGCTGGCCGAGAACGCCGCGTTCGGAATCGCCTGCGGGCACACGTTTATTATTTACATGCGCGACGCCTACCCGATCAATTTTCTGCCCCGGATCAAGATGATCCCGGAGGTGTGCCGAATCTTCTGCGCCACGGCCAACCCGGTGCAGGTGATTGTGGGCGAGACCGACCAGGGGCGTGGGGTGATGGGCGTGATCGACGGGTATATGCCGAAGGGGGTCGAGACCGTCGAGGACAAGCAGAAGCGTCATCAGTTTCTCCGTGATATCGGGTACAAGCGTTAGTTGTCGGGTCAGAGGGACAGTTCCGTTTCTCCCTGAATGCTTCTATTATTATGTCTTCCGGTGTGTTAAGGCGGACGCAAAATGGGTCTGCTTGGCGTTTTCGAAACTATTTTGAAGGAGGGGGTTGAGATTGCAGGGTCGCATGCGCTCCTCGCAATCACAGGTGTGGTTTGGGTTCGATTGCTCATATTTAAGTTTGATGGTAGTGGTTTGGTAGTGAAATTGTAAAGAGGGGTCACATTCGTATCACAAATTTGGGTTCGATTGCTCATATTTAAGTTTGGTGGTAGTGGTTTGGTGGTGAAATTGTACGGTGGAGATTGCTTCGTCGCTGGCGCTCCTCGCAATGACAGACATGAGCAAGATCCCAACCCTGAAGGGTAGGGCCACCCGCACGCAGGGGCGTGTTTAGTATGCAGGGGCGTGTTTAGTGCCCAGGGCGGAGCGTGCGAAATTGTGCGAGTTCGGGATGGATGAATATCCGTGTAATGCGTTGCCATATTGTATATTGCGCAGTTTTCAAAATGGGTCTGCATGGCGTTTTGTAAATTTTTATCGGCCTGTTCGAGACCGATTTCCTGAATTTCCCTGACATATGAGAAGATTTTACAACCGAGGGTGTGGTGGTGGTGGAGGTGGTTTTCGAAGCGGATGAGCTGGTCGATAAGGCAGTGATGGGCGGTTGGAGTTGGGGCGGACTCATAGGAGAGGAAGAGTTTGGCGATGGCGCGGGTCATATCGGTTTTGGCGCGGATGATACGGTTGGCGCGCCAGACGCAGTTGGCGATTTCGCGGACGAGGGCGGACTGATAGGGGGTTTCGGGATTCATGCGGGCGCGGATTTGCCGGTGGAGGTGGTTAAATTTACGTTTGCTTTCTTTCAGGCGCGGGGAGTCGATGACGACGGTGCGGGCATAGACCCCATGTTTGATGCCGTTCATGGCGCATTTTCGTTTACCCTCGGCGGTTTTTGGCCCGGTTGATTTGAGGGCGTTACGCCGGTTGGCGTCGATTTGTTTTTGTGATGTCATGTTATTGCGCCATGTTTTTGCTTTTATATATGGTCCCGGTTCGTTTTCACCAGTGATTTGGTGGTGATTTTGTGGTGTGGAGATTGCTTCGTCGCTGGCGCTCCTCGCAATGACAGGTATGAGGATGAAGACCGCAGGGTCACAGCCTCGACGTTGTCGAGTCCAAGACCCTGCGGAACGGGAAATTTAAGAATATATGAAACCCACCCATAGGGTGGGCCACCCGGGCCTCCAGAAAGGCAAGACAAAAGAAAGATGTACAGTCGGGGTGAAATGCGGATATATAATTATCGGTGGTTTCGGTGGCCGGGGGGTAGACTATCCCCCCGGTTCGGCGGTATAAGATGGAAATGGCAGTGATGTTTATTTATTGCATTTTAATCCGAATAGAATTAGATATGAGTTGAAACGGTATACAAGACACTAAATAATTGCAGGATATTCTCTTGTGAAAGGAGTGACAGTGAAAAAAGCATTAGTAATCGTGCTGGTGGGGCTGTTTTTTATCGGATGCGGATCATCGAAAAAGGTTTACCGGATCGAGCCGGAGACGGTGACCGATTTGAGCGGCAAGTGGAACGATACCGACGCCCGGCTGGTGGCCGAGGAGATGATTGCGGATTGTCTTTCGCGGGTGTGGGTGACGGATTATGCCGCGGCGACCGGTAACAAGCCGGTGGTGACGGTGGGCACGATCCGCAACAAAAGCAGTGAGCATATCGACACCGAGATTTTTACGGCGGATTTCGAACGGGAGCTGATCAATAGCGGCAAGGTGCGGTTTGTAGCGGCGAAAGGCCAGCGCCAGGAGATCCGCGAGGAACGGTTCGAGCAACAAGAGTTTGCATCGAAAGAGACAATGAAGAAGATCCGTAACGAAACGGGTGCGGATTTTATTCTGCTGGGCGCGATCAAGACGGTGGTGGATGAGGTCGAGGGCACCAAAGTGGTGTTTTACCAGACGGATCTGGAGATGCTTAATATCGAAAGCATGGAGAAGGTCTGGATCGGCACCAAGGAAATCAAGAAAGAAATCTCGAAGAAGAAGACCAAGTGGTAAAATCGGTTTTGGGGACATATTGGGCACAGGCAGTGGCGGGGCTACTGCTGTGCCTGACGGTTTTTGGCGGCTGTGGTTCGATGATGACGAACACCAAGTATTACAAGCCGATCACGGCCGAACTGCAGAACGACAATTTTGCGGGGGCGGTGGACAAGATCGAGGCGGCGCGCGGCAAGTATGCCAAGAAGGACCGGTTTTTGTATTATTTGGATGCGGGGCTGGCGTATCACTATGCGCAGAGGTATGACAGCAGTACGGCGCGGTTGACGTCGGCCGAGGATGCGGCGGACGAGCTTTTTACGAAGAGTATTTCCAAGGCGGCGCTTTCGGTGGTGCTCAACGACAACGCGCTTGATTATTCGGGTGAGGATTATGAAATTCTTTATACGAACCTGATCAAGGCGTTGAATTTTGCGGCTGAAGACAAGTTCGACGGGGCGTTGGTGGAGATAAAACGCGCCAACGAGAAGCTCAATCTATTGGAGTATAAGTATCGGGAGGCGGCGGAAGAATTGAACGAGGGGGCGCGGGACGATACGGCGCGAGTCGAGATTGAGTATAAAGCCAAGAAGGTGCGGTTTAACAATGACGCGTTCGCTCGGTATTTGAGCATGCATCTGTATGCCGCCGACGGTAAGTATGATGATGCGCGGATCGATTATGATTATCTCAAGGCGGCGTTTCAGGAACAACAGTACATCTACGATTTTGCGATGCCGGAGGTGCAGTATTATTCGGAGAACGGTGCGATTCTCAGTGTGGTGGCGCTGGCGGGGATGTCGCCGGTGAAAGAGGCGCTTAATTTGCGCCTGCGCACCGACAAGGATCTGGATCTGGTGCAGATACTGTATACCGATCCGGAGCGCCAGGACACGGAGTACGGGCATATCCCGATGGCGGTATCGCACGATTATTATTTCAAGTTCGCGATCCCGGTGATTGTGGCGCGGCCGTCGGTGATCCATCGGATTCGGGTGTATGCAGACAATGAGATGATCGGGACGCTACAGTTGATCGAGGATATCGGGGCGGTGGCCAATGAGACGTTCGAGGCGAAGCGGTCGCTGATATATCTTCGGACGGTAGCGCGGGCGGTGTACAAGGGACTGCTGGCGCATCAGCAAAAGAAAAAGGCGGATGACGGTGAGCTGGGGGGATGGTTGAAGAAGCTGGCAATCGACGTGGTGACGGATATTTCGGAGAATGCGGATTTGCGTTGTTCGCGGTTGTTGCCGGGGCGGATATTTGTCGGTGATTTCGAGCTGGCACCGGGGACGTATGATTTCAAGGTCGAATTTCTCGACCAGTACGGGATGGTGCTTGCGACCGACCATATCGATAAGTACACGGTTCTCAAGAACGGATTGAATTTGATCGAGGCGGTATCGCTGAAATAGGTACGGCATGGGGGTGCAGGATGAATCTCAGTAAACAGGTCAGTTTGAATTTGAATGTCCGGGGATTGGAGCCATCCGCGACCCTGGCGATTAATGAGCGCAGTAAGGAACTTCAGCGACAAGGGAAAACAGTCTACCGGATGGGATTGGGGCAGTCGCCGTTCCCGGTGCCGACGCCGGTAGTGGATTCGCTGAAACTTCACGCCCACGAAAAAGACTACCTTCCGCCGAAGGGACTGCGGACGTTGCGAGAGGCGGTTGCGGGGTTTCACCGTCGCAAGGACGGCGTGGAGGCGAATGCAGATAATGTTCTGATCGGCCCGGGATCGAAAGAACTGATGGCGCTTTTGCAGTTGGTGTATTACGGGGAGCTGATTGTCCCGAGTCCGTGCTGGGTCTCGTATGTTCCACAGGCCAAAATCCTGGGTCGGACGGTCAGCCTGATCAACACGACCTATGAGACCAAGTGGGGTATTACGGCGGAACAATTGGAGGCGCATTGTGAGCGGGAACACGATACGTATCGGCCACGAGTTCTGATATTGAACTACCCGGGCAATCCCGAAGGGTGTACGTATGATGAAGGCGACCTGAAAGCACTGGCGGAGGTTGCGCGACGTTTTAAGGTGATCCTGCTGTCGGATGAGATCTACGGGCAACTTCACCACGAAGGCAAGCATGTTTCGGTGGCACGGTATTACCCGGAGGGGACGATTATCAGTTCCGGGCTGTCCAAATGGTGCGGTGCCGGGGGATGGAGGCTGGGGACATTTACTTTCCCACCGGACATGGACTGGCTGTTGGATGCCATGGCGGCGGTGGCGAGCGAGACGTTTACTTCGGTCAGCACGCCGATTCAGTATGCGGCGGTGCGGGCTTTCAAGGGCGGGGTGCGGATCGAGCGGTATCTCTGGCATGCGCGGCGCATTCTCAAGGCGCTGGGCAACCGGTGCAGTGATATGCTCAACGAGGGGGGGATTCGGGTTCCCGCGCCAGCCGGAGCCTTTTATCTTTTTCCCGACTTTTCGCCACTGGCGGACAAGCTCGCGGCGCGGGATATTCGCGACAGTGTGACGCTGTGTGAAAGAATGCTGGCGGAAACCGGGGTGGCGGTACTTCCCGGGGTAGTGTTTGAACGCCCGGTCAATGAGTTGACGGCGAGGCTGGCGTATGTCAATTTCGACGGAATTAAGGCGCTGACCGCGAGTGAGACGATTCCGCTGGATCATCCGCTTCCGGATGATTTTATCGACCACTGGTGTTTTCACACCATTGAAGGGATACGGCTAATGGTTGACTGGGCGAACGGGTGATTCAGTATTAATCTTAACAACCTCAACTTCATCTATTCAACCGAAGGACATCATTTCTGACGGATCACTTCCGGGGTGGTCCAGTCGGTGTTGTCGATGACGAGATCGGCTTTTTGTCCGGGGTGGTGGGTTTCGAGATACCATTTTTGGACGGGGATGTATTTGCGGCGGTAGCGATCGGCGGTGTTTTCATCGAAGCGGCCGGTGTCGCGTTCGGCGGCGCGGCGCATGACCTCATCGAAACCGATATCCAGAAATACGCGATAGTCGAAAAAGCTGTCGAGCGGTGGTCGATAGAGCAGGATGCCCTCGATAAGGACGATGGTATCGGGGGTGATGATGTAATGCTGTCGATTGGTCATGCTGTCTGACTCGAGATCGAGCAGGTGCAATGTTTTATCGACAGAACCGCCGGTGTGGACGGGGGCCAGTAATTCGGTTATCAGTAATTCCATATTAAAAGCGTTATTGATGTACGCGTCGATTTCGTCGGTGCCCTGCGAACGGATTTCTTTGGGATGATGGAAATCATCGAGATGCACGATCTGCGTCGCCTGTCCCCTGTTTTTCAGAAATTGTGCCAACGCCAGCGTGAAACGGGTTTTGCCGGAGGTGTCGACACCGTTGATACCCACTATGACCGCTCTCTCAACCGTGATTGTCGCGAGGGTATCGGCAATGATGCCATGTATATCGGCGGGAGTCATGTCGCCTAAAACTGGGTGGTGGTGTCGGGGCGGGTTGTGGTGTGGAAGAGGCGATTGACCGTTTCGAGATGTTTGTTATCGGATATTTCCGCCAGGCCGTATCGGTAGAGGCTGTTGAAGTCAACGGTTCCCATCACCAGCGATGAAAATTCCGAGATATCGAGCGAGATCGTTAGATCATAATCCCCCGCGTTTTTCACAGTCGGTTGGCCGTGGTCGAAATGAACGATAGTCTGGCCGTGGTTGGTTTTGACGAAGGTGTCGCGGATGTCGATTTTCAGGCGGCAGGTGATGTCATTGAAGTTGTGTTCTTTTAGCCTCGCAAAGAATTCCCGGACATTGATGACGCGGTACATGATACCCAGCCCCTGCAGGTTGCACTGGTGGGAGAGGCGGCCGACATTGTGCAGGGAGCCATCGCGGGCATCGAACGGCAGAAATTGCAGGAATTCGTCCTGGGTGTTGAAGATGACGCGGCGGACCTGATCGGCTTGTGATTGCAGGAACGCCATCAGTCCCAGGAACACGTCGCGGTTTTCATATACGAACTCTTCGATTACGAGATCGTTGATGATAAACTGATCCTGCCGGACTTTTTTGAAGCTGAAGACGATGTATCCGAGGATGGTGCGACCGTCTTTGTACACGGCGATTCTGGCGGCGTTACGGGTGGCCCAGCGCCATTCGTAAACGCACTTTTCGATCATGCCGTGGGTTTTGCGGGCCATGCGGTTGTAGCATTCGGTTAATGCTTTGAGATTGGGTTTGGTGACCAGTTCGACCTGCTCTCGCCCGGGGGATTTCGGCAGATGTTCGGGCAGGATGCGGTATTCGTTGTGTTTGATGCCGTAGCCGAAGCCCATTTTGCGATAAAAGTCCGGTCGGAAGGGGTACAGGGTTGCGAGGGGGTAGTTGAGTTTGCGGTAGTGTTCGAGGTAGTATTCGATCAGTTCCTTGCAGATTTTCTCTTTTTTATGCGCCAGATGGACGGCGACCAGCCCGACTCCGCCGGTCGGTAGCATGTTGCCAAATACGTTCATGACAAAGTCATGCATACGCATCACGCCGAGGAGTTTTTTGGAACGATACAATCCCATGACGGTCTGGTTGTGGTCGGCTTTACGGACCGCGATCATGTTTTTTTTCTGGCGTTGTCGATCTTCGGGCGAGTTTAATCCGAACCCGGGATAGGCATTGACAACGATATCAATGAGATCGTCATAATCCTTGAGGGGTATTTCTTTTATCCGGTGCATGGGATCTGATTCCTTACACTATTAAGTTGCCGACTGCTTGTTTTGTTTTTCTTTCATACGATTCCGGTGATTAGCGGTTTCACTGTTGTTACCGCACGAACCAGGAGCGGTCTTTTCGTTCGGGTATTTTCACGGGAAATTGTTCGGGATATCCCAGCGGGGTGACGGTGGCGATGTAGTGTTCCTGCGGAATACCCAACCATTCTTTGACATCATCGCGATCCATGGCGGCAATCCAGCAGGTTCCCAAGCCGAGGGTCCAGGCCGCCAGGATGAAATGATAGGCGCCGATGCAGGCGTCCTGCACCACGCGTTTGGTGAGGTCCGGATCGCCGCAGATCGCCACGGCCAGCGGGGAGCGGGCAATCGGCGCGGTGCTGGAGCCACGGGTGGCGGCGAGGGATTCGATGATGCCGCGGTCGCGGATGACTTTGAAATAATAGCCCTGGGTGTTGCGGGCGGTTGGCGCCCATCGTGACAGTTCAAACAGGCGATTGAGGACATCATCGGGGATGTCATCCGGTTTGAATTGGCGGATACTGCGGCGGGTCAGCAGGAGCTGATCGCCGGAGTAGAAATTGTCGATATGATGATTGAAATACTGAAACTCCAGTTTGCGGTCTTCCGGGTCGCGGGCGAAAAACTGATAGATGTTATATTTGTTATTCATGACGGGTGCTGATTCGGCGGTGTCTTTGATCTTTTCGTAGATCCGGTCGACGGATGGGCGATCGTCATAGAAGAACGTAAGTAGTGCCTCACGATCGATGTGGTCAGCTTCGTGGAAACCGATCATGAGATTGCCGTGACGCAGGATTTTACAGTTACCCTGGTCGAGCCAGAGTTCGCAATTGAGAGTTTCGCAGTAGTATGTCACGATCTCGTTAAGTTTTCGGGTTTTGAAAAATACGATTCCGCTCATATAACCTCGCAATGCCGTTTTTATTATCAATTGTCAGGTTGCTTCGGGCAGGGGAATATCCAGCGCGGCCAGCAGTCCGGTCATGGCCTCGGTGGCTTTTGCCTGCAGGAAGATATCGGTTATATTATTGGTATATAACGACGGTTCGGTATTAATTTCGATAATGGTGGCGCCGTTCCGTTTGGCGGCGGTCGGCACCATGGCCGCCGGCATGACTTCGCCGGTAGTTCCGATCAGGATAAACAGGTCGGACTTTTGGGCCTCTTCGAAGGCCCGGGTGCTGGCACGGACGGGGATCGGTTCGCCGAAAAAGACAAAGTCCGGTTTCAGCAGGCCGCCGCATTCGGCGCAGAGGGGCGGAAGCGTGTCCAGATTGATTTCGGACACATGCAATCGTTTACCGCAGTTTAAACACAGCAAGTATTGCGAGTTGCCGTGAAACTCGAACACTTCCCCGCTTCCGGCTTCCTGATGGAGGTTGTCGATGTTCTGGGTGATGACGGTGTGGACGAGATTGTGTTGTTCGAGGGCGGCCACACCCCGATGGGCGGCGTTGGGTTTGGCGGCGCCGAAAAAATCGTAAAAGATTTCCTTGATAACCACCCAGGCGTGGTCAGGATTGGCATGGAAATAATTGATTTCGAGGCTTTGGGGATCGTACTTGCTCCATAAGCCGTTCTCACCGCGAAAGGGCGGGATGCCGCTTTCAACCGAAATTCCCGCGCCGGTAAACACCGCAATGCGGCGGGCGTTTTTTACGGTGTTGGCCGCCTGAGTATACATGGTATTCCTTTCATCGCCGGCCAGGTATCAGTCCGGTTTTCTTCCTTTGCATATATAGTAGAAATACCCTCCGCAGGCAAAGAACTTTCCCTGTTCGACCTGTTTTCGAAACGTATCCAGTGAGCGGTCGCGGATTCGGATATACCGTTTGAAATCCTCCGGCTCTCCCCCGCCGGCATCGAATTCTCTGCGAAGCGTGTCAAGTTCCTGTTGTCGGGCGCTGTCGCTGACGACGTGTTTTTTCATGCTGTCGTAACGGTGTTGCTGGACGGGATTGTCGTAGGGCGGTTCCAGCTGGAAGACCACGTCGTTGTTGCGGATGTCGATATCGACCAGTCCCAGTTGGGACATCAGGTGCGGAATGTGGGCGCCGATAGCGCAGTCTCCCCGTCCGCGTTTGATTCGTCCCCGATGACAGATGAGCTGGATTTTGTGGCAGAAGGCCTCATCGTCGATGTCCAGCTCCGGCAGGGAGTTGAAACGGTGTTGCATGGAGGATGACAGATTATCCGGTTCGTGGCAGAGCACCAGACCGCCGGGTTTGACCACCCGTGTCATTTCGGCCAGGGCGTCGCGTGGTTTCTCAAGGTGCATCAAGAGGGTCTGACACATAGCGCAATCGACGGAGTTGTCATCGAGTGGCAGGTCATAGGCATCACCTTCGAGAAATTTAGCCTCTCCCCCCTTCGCCCACTGTTCGGTCTGACGACGGGCATCCTCAAGCAGTTTCGGCTGGTTGTCGATACCGATATATTTCCCGTTTTCCCCGTAGTATTTCCAGTAGGTATATCCCATGTAGCCCAGGCCGCAACCGATATCGGCGACGGTCATCCCGGGGTGCAGTCCCAGCCAGGCCGCGTACCGATCCAGGGTGTCTTCATGCCACATGTACCGGCGCTGATAAACCAGCATTTGTTTGTAATGATCGTCGGCCCAGTCAATGTGTTTTTTGTTTTCAGACATGGTTATCCTCCCGCCATCAAGAGGGATATTTACCTTGCGCTATTGATACTGACCCGGGCACAGGCCCGGTTTATGATAAACTCGTTTATTGCCGAATGGTGATGCGATGCGATGTCGCCGGGATCACCTCACCGATTACGGCGGCGGCGATACCCTCGTTTTGCAGGCGATCACACAAAGTCCCGGACCGTTCAGCGGCAAGAGAAATCAGCAGGCCGCCGGAGGTCTGAGCATCGTTGAGCAACAACCGGTCGATTTGATTGACGGTGTCATCATATTGCACGTTTGCTTCGGTATAGGCGAAATTGTCATTGGTTCCACCGGGAACCACCCCGGATGTGGCCAGATCGGCGACGCCGGGCAGAAACGGGACGGCGTCGAGATACACGACTGCCGATTGGTCGGAGCCGTTCATCATCTCCAGCAGGTGTCCCAGCAGGCCGAAACCGGTGATGTCGGTGGCGGCGTGCGCATCGCAGGCAATCATTGCTTCCGCTGAGACTTTATTCAGCGCGGACATGGTTGCGACCAGTTGTTTTTGCTGTTCATTATCAAGCAGGCCCTGTTTGAGGGCGGTCGACAGGATGCCGGTTCCCAGCGGCTTGGTCAGTACCAGCACGTCGCCGGCCCGGGCGGTGCGATTGGAGACGATCTGATCGGGATGAATGAGTCCGGTTACCGCGAGGCCGTATTTTGGTTCGGTATCATCAACAGTGTGTCCGCCGACAATGGCGATTCCGGCTTCGGCGACCTTGTCGCGTGCGCCGGTCAGGATTTGTTCCAGCACCGTCATCGGCAGGCGGTTGCCGGGGAATCCGACCACGTTGAGCGCGAACAGGGGTTTTGCCCCCATAGCATAAATATCGCTGAGGGAATTGGCGGCGGCAATGGCACCGAATTGGTACGGGTCATCAACAATGGGCGTGAAAAAGTCAACGGTTTGCACGATCGCGGTATCATCGCTGATTTTGTAGACTGCGGCATCGTCGGAGGTGTCGATTCCCACCAGGAGGTTTTTGTCAGACGGCGGCGGCATTTTCTTGAGAATATTTTCCAGAAGTTGTGGGCGCAGTTTGCAGGCGCATCCCAGGCCGTGGGTGTAGCGGGTTAATTTGATCTCGTCCTGATCTCCGTGTGGGGCTATTGCTCCGGTGCCCGGTTTGAGGCGGCTGACGACGTTGGTGATTTCTTTGAGGGCGCGGTCGATTTCATCGGAGGTAGTGAACCGTCCGACCGAAAAGCGAATGGTTCCCATGGCATATTCCAGGGGGACATTCATCGCTTCCAGCACCACCGAGACATCGACCTGATCGCTGTGGCAGGCCGCGCCGGCGGAGGCCGCGACGTGATCGAGTTCTGACAGAATGGTGTTGGCTTCGAGGCCGGGGAAGCTGACATTGGCGGTGTTGGGCAGTCGTTTTTCAGGATGACCATTGACGCGCAGATTGGGGAAGGCTTTTGTCAGGCCGTTTTCCAGGCGGTCGCGGAGATTGGCCAGGTGTTTTTGATGTTTTTCGATATCCATGCCAGCCAGTTCGGCGGCTTTGCCCAGCCCGACGATTTCGAGGATGTTCTCGGTTCCGGCGCGCAGGTTACGTTCATGATCGGCGCCGTGCATCAATTTCTCGAGGGTGACCCCGGTTCGGATATAGAGCGCACCGATTCCTTTGGGTGCATATAATTTATGCCCGGCGACCGAGAGGAGATCGACGCCGAGTTGATCAATGCGCACGGGGATTTTGCCAACCGACTGCGCGCAGTCGGTGTGGACGATGATATCATGACGATGGGCGATCTTGGCGATTTCGGCAATTGGCTCAATGGTGCCGACTTCGTTGTTGGCGTGCATAATCGTAACCAGAATGGTCTGGGGGGTGATGGCATCGGCGAGGTCGGCGGGGTCAAGCAGTCCGTATTGGTCGACCGGCAGATAGGTGACGACAAATCCTTTTCCCTCGAGATAGCGGCAAACTTCGGTGACGGCGGGGTGTTCCACGGAGGAGGTAATAATATGGTTGCCGCGGTTACGGCGGGCGTAGGCTGTTCCCTTGATGGCATAGTTGTTCGATTCGGAGCCGCCACTGGTAAAGATCAACTCATCGACGCGGCATCCCAGCAGGTCGGCGACCTGGCGACGGGCCCGGTCGACGGCTTTGCGGGTGGTGATACCGAAGACGTGACCGCTGGAGGGGTTTCCGAAATGGTCGTTTATAAAGGGTAACATGGCTTCGCCGACGCGGGGGTCAATCGGGGTGGTGGCGTTATAGTCAAGATATATCGGTTTCATCGCGGGTCTTTCATTCAGGTGGATTGTTTACTATCACAGTATACGGCGGCGACTCGGATATGGCAAGCATTCGCGGGGGCGATTATGCGAGGTGGTTTTAGACCTCGATGACGACGCCGGCACCGCCGGTGATAATCTGCTCGGGGTATTGTGTTTCGATTTCGGTTTTGTACTGGGTGCAGTGCGTGGGGCAGATCAATTTGAGGTGGCTGATTGCATCAAAATCGTTGAACCCGTGCAGGCCTCCGATAAGGGCGAAAGGCTTGCCGTATTTTTCGGCGGCGTTGAGAATGGTTTTAACGCCGGGGTGCGAGCACCCGACAATGATAACGAGTCCGGTGTCGCTTTTGATGACCAGGGACTGTTCGATATCTTTCAGTTCACCGGTGGAATAAAAGCCGTTATGCAGTTTTTGGGCGGTGTCGATGGTGACCACGTTGTCGACGTCGGGCACTTCCTGGAGGGATTTTGGGACATACACCGTGACGTTTTTGTTGGCACGGAGAAAGGCGGTGAGTCCGCCGGTATGATCCCAGTGATCATGGGAGATAAACACTTCATCGATGTCGGCAGGGTCAATATGCATGACGTTCATGTTTTGCATGAGAATGTCGCCTTTGGCGCCGGTGTCGAACAGGATGGTTCGTTCGTCATATTCGATTACACAGGCGAATCCCCAATCGCCGGTAAGCCCCTTTTGCGCGGTTTCGTTATCATACACGATCGAGATCTTCATAGATCCTCCACTCTTGCCGGATAATTCCGTGTTACTGAAATGTACCCGGATTATGAAATCGTCGCAAGGGGAAATAAAAAAAACCGGGCAATTTGGCCCGGTTTTTTGGGGAATTCGGCGAAAAGGCGTGTTTATTGGCCGTCCCAGCCGACCATGCGGCCCATCAGCCACCAAAACGCTTTGCCCTTGATATAACAGTTGAAGCAGTGGGAGTGGGCGCAACTGCAGTCATCGCAGTCGTTATTCACGTCGGCACACCAGTCATAGCACCAACCGCAGGCATCGGTTTCATCGGGGTAATAATTGCCGTCGGGATCATAGCTTTCGATATCCGCGAAATCGAACAGTATTTTATCGTTGGTATCACAATAGTCGCGAATCTGGTTATTGCGCTGGTACAGGTTGCCATCGACCCCGGTGCCGTCGAGATGCCCGGTCATGTAGATAAAGATGACATCGGGATACTCGTCTTCGAGCTGGGACATGGCATTGAGATAAATATTGATACCGGCTTCGGTATTATCGGAAGCCCCGCCGCACCATGACCACATGACGACATTGAATTCGCAGTCGGGTTGTTCGAGTTCATCGCGGGTGGCAATTACCCACGAGGTGTCACCGTTATGGCCGAGGTCATCGCCGAACTCGGTGTAGGTCAGGGTACCGGGGCCGCTGTTGAAATTGAGCGCGATATCTTGATTGCGAAGGAGAGCCATGCCGGATAGAATCTGTCCACCGTGGGAAGTATGGCCGTAGTAAATATTGAGATCTTCTTTGATTTTGGTAATAATGGTGTCGGGGATGAGATCGAAAGCGGCTACGGCGTTATGATCGGCCAGCATACCGGTCAGCACGACAGTGGTGGTGTCATCGTCATCATCGCCGTTGTTGCTTGAAGCGGTGGTGGTGTTATCATCGCCACACCGGGCAAACAAAAGCAGTCCGGCCAGGAGTGACAGGCACAGACAGGCGTAGAATGGGGCCTTTTTCATATTATTTCTCCTTCTCGAATTGTCTAATTTTGCGAGTATAAGTTATGATACTGATTTCTGTTACTATTGTCGGATAAAAAAGGGATAGAATTGAGAAAAAGTTTCGATTATGTTCATTTAGTGTAACCGGCCGGTCGTGAAAGCGGGCCGGGGCGGCAAGTCCCCGGCCCACAAGTGGTTATGAGTTAATTATTATTCCGTGAATTCTTTTGACACTTTTTTTGCCCATTTTCTCAGTCGTTGTTGGGTGAGGCCATTTTCGTTGTCCTGATCGATTACCAGGCCGACGAAATGCTCTCCTCGTTTGGCGGTGGAATGGGCGAAATCATATTCCTTTGCGGGCCAATAACCGACCACGCGCCCGTTGTTTAACTCGACCGGTTTGGCCAGTAAGTCCATGGCATCCACAAAGTATGCGGGATAGCCGGTGGCATCGCCCAGTCCGACGAAGGCGACTCGTTTTCCGGAGAAATCGATGCGGGCGTAGTCGTCATAGACATTTTCCCAGTCGGATTGCAGTTCGCCCACGTTCCAGGTGGGCATGGCGAGGATCAGATTGTCGTAATTTTGCATGGCCTGAAGGTCGCCGTCACCGATATTATGTATTCTCACTTCCATGCCATGATCTTCCAGTTCCTGGCTCAGCAGTCCGGCCACGGTTTTGGTATGGCCGGTTGTACTTCCATAAAAAATCCCTATTTTTGTCATTAAAGAAATCTCCCTGGTTGCAGGTGCACAGATAATATCCGCCGAATGCGATGGGTCGAGTCGTCAAGCCCGGGCCCTGATGGTCACGCGGGATTAACCGTCGATCGCACGGCAGTAATTATTGATTATACGGAGATTGGCCCGCATTTTTTGAGGGAATGACAAGAAAGGCGTAAGTGGCGGGATATTATGGTCTTATATGACAGGATGATTATGGTCAGGAGTCATCGTTTTCGTGGTCGAGTCTGGTGAGGATTTCGTGTGAGATTTCTTCAATGGCGCGGCGGGTGACATCGATTGACTGCCAGCCCCGGCGATCGAACAGGTTTCGGCAATATCTCAATTCCTCGCGGATATTTCTGAGGTCATGGTAATTTTGCAATTCGGCCTGGTGGGAGGCACTCTGGGCGAGGTATTGCGAGCGTTCCTCGCGGACATGTACCAACACATCCGGTTGCATCATCAATCCGAAAATATGGGTATGGTCGATCCCCTGCAGGCGTGTTAGCAGGGCTTGTTCGACATGAGGTTCGGCCACGATCGGGATATTGGCGACCTTGAAGCCGAAATTACAGGCCAGGTACATGCTGATGGGAGTTTTGCAGGTGCGTGACAGACCGACCAGGACGATATCGGCCTGGTGGATAAGTTGTCCCAGACCATCGTCATGTTCGACGGTAAAGCCGATGGAGTCGACTTTTTTATAATAGCTATCGTCGATTATTTGCAGGATGCCGGGTTGATAATGGGGCGAGACGCCGAGGAATTTGGACATGGTTTTCAGCATCTGATCCAGCACGTTTAAATGGAGGATGCGGCGTTCCAGTAGCATCTTGTGAAAGTATTTGCTCAAATCCTGTGCGATAATGGAGTAGACCACGAGGTGGTCGATATCGACTTCGGCCAGGATTTTATTGACTATTTTTTTGTCGCGCACTTCCTGGTAAATTTTGACCACTTCGAAATACACATTCTCGCGGGTGTACTGCGCCAGCACGGAGTCCAGAAGCCGCTTGGCAGTTTTACCGGTTCCATCGGAGACGATGATTATTTTTTTGGTATCACACACGATTTGAGTCTCCATTGCGGTGTTGAATCATACAATTTCACAAGCGGTTTTGCAGATTTGTTTCATTTTCCTGACGAATTTCGCCCGCAATTCGTTGTTGGCGGGATCTTGCAAGTCGTCGATATAGGCCTGGAACTCCCGCATCAATTGATCGTGAAACACCTTGCGGTTAACCAGGAGGCCTTTTTGGTCGAGAGTATAGGTCACCAGCGGAATGGTTTTATCGATGAGGATTTTCGACGATCCGCGAATTTCCGCCTGGTGCAGGATGCCGCACCGGATCTGGCGATAGAACCGCTCCGCCATTTTCTTGTCGAACGATTCGCCGAAACTGGTCTGGGTGAGGAATTTGACGAAAAACAGTTTGGACATTCCCGATGGGGTCCGATCCACGCCTTCGCGGAATTGCTGGAGCATTTCAATCAACAGGCAATCCAGCGCCAGGACTGCAAACCCGGCGTAGGGACAATTCTCGATGCGATTGATCGGTTCGAGGAACCGTTCACGGACGCGTTCCTGGAAAATATCGACGGCGCGATGCCATTCATCTTCGGTGGTAAAGGTCAGCTCATGCCAATCATTTGCGGTGTATTTGGGTGAAATGCGCATTACCGATCTCCCGAATCAAATTAGAATCCGCTCATAAGATATTATCTTCTATGGAATTTGCAAGACAAAAGGCCGGGTGCGGTCGATCCGGAGAGCAATCACACCCGGTGGTTTGACATTGGTTACGCTCAATTATCGTCGTTGATAATGTCAACATACATATCGCAGACTCTTCCCAGGTATTCATAGTCCAGGGCGAGCGTATCGCCCGGCGGAAGCTGGGTGGCACTCACGTCGAGATTATTTATCTGGGTAGCAATTTCCGGATCGATGTCGCAATCGGGTGTTTGTGTGGGGGGAAAATCACCGATCTGAATTGAGACCGAATCGCGCCCGGTATTGCACCAGAACCGAGCCAGATAATTTCCGTGCAGTACCTGCACGCCGTCGTCATCTTTCTGGTCCCAGCAAACGCGGTACTTTCCGGAAGGAACGGTGTATTGCCACACCAGTCGCCTGGTGGAGCGCGTCATGAATGACTGCAGATCGGTGAAGGCAAAGCAACAGTTGTTGTTATCGACGGCGTAGACAATCCAGAAATAGTCTGTTCCCTCACGGAGGGTGTTGTTGATAGCGTCGAGATAGGTGCATCCGGGACTGATTTTGAAGGTATCGCAATCCTGCTCGCACTGATGCAACCAGACGAGACGATAGGCGGTGCTATCCAGAATCATCAGCCAGACCAGGTATGATTTCGCGCCGGATATCGGTTGCCAGTCAAAAACAGGGATGGGTTCGACATTGTCATCCTCCGCCGGATTAAGTTCCCCGATCAGATTGTCGAAACTTATTGCCTGCGGATCGCACACGACCGAATCCGAGCGGTCGCTTTCCCGGTTACCGCTGACGGAGGTGACATAATACGTATGTGGTTCCGTTGCCGTGGCATTTATCTCGCTGTAAAAATGTGCTCCGGGGCAACTACTGCTCGGTCCATAGGGCTGGAAAGCGACAAGTTCGTCGTTGAGTTTTTCAAAGGCATTGGCGCCTTTTCGGCGATAGACATTATATCCGTCGACCGGGGTATTATCGGAAGACGTCCAGACCAGAACGAGGGTAAGACCGAGACCGGTTTCCAGGGGATACCCGACAATATTGGTCGGGGGATCAGGCGTACTAACCTGCGATGAGGTAACATCATCGTCGCAGGTGGACATGAGAAACACACCGACCAGAAGTGTGGTCAGAATGGTCAGGAACGGTTTCATTGCGAACTCTCCTTTCATGTTCACCGTCATATATGTTCTGAAAGCAGTCCGCCGTATGTTGATTGGCAGTGATTTATGTTATTAATATAAGCATCCAATTCGGCCAGTCAATATTTGACAATCGTCCGGCCCATATATTGGACGAATCGCTCGCCAATTTGTTTAATTCGACTGATTAATCCTGCGTGCGTCTTCCCCCCGGTTCGGGGCCGGGGGGTTGTAATATTCGGTTCTGTCGGGCGATCGGAGGAACGGTCGATGGGGGCGCATCGTTAGTGAATTATGTCAACCACCACCTGGCAGTTGGTCGGCAGGTAGTAATTGATGGCGAAGGTGCCACCGGTTCCGATAGTCGAGTCCAGGGTCTCGATTTGAAATGCCACCGGGAGGATCACTCCGCCGCCGGAGGTCGTGGTATCACAGTCCGGGGTAGCGGGAATTGAGAAGGCGCCGATTTCGAGGTCGACGGTTCCGGTGTACTGGTCGGCAATGATTCTGACGGTATAATCGCCATTCGGGACCGTCAGGTCGTTATCATCGGTTTGATCCCAGCAGACGCGATGCGCTCCGGCCGGTTTGATGTCGCCGACCAGGCGCTTGACGAACTGCGTGCCGGGGTCGGTGGTGGTGAAGTGTCCGTGTTCATAGGTATAGGCGACATTGTTATTGTCGATGGCATGGACAATCCAGGTGTATGAGGTGTTTTCCGGAAGTGACGAGCCGCAATCGTCGAGGTATTCCGTTCCCGCTGTCGTTTTGAAGGTGCATTCGTTATCGTCGATACGAAACATCCACGAGTATTCGTACTCATTACCCTGCAGTTTTAAAATCAACAGGTAGGCCATAGCGCCGGGTTTAGCATCCCAGGTGAAAGTCGGAGTCAGCGGCGTGTAGTAATCCCAGTCGGGAGTGAGATTGGTAAATCCCTCGTTGCGGTCGATTGATGCCGGAATAAGAGTCACGGTATCCGAAGGGATACTCTGGAAGGTATCGCGGACGGCGATGATATAGTACTGATGAAGATCGGTAGAGGTAGAGTCGTACTGCTCATCCATGAAGTAGTACAGGATATCCGCGCCGGGATCGGGATCAATCGGTTCGCCGGTGATTGGGGTGTCATTGAGTTTTACGAAATCGCCGCCGGCCTGACGGCGGTAGATATCATAGCCGTCAACGGTACGGCTTCCGGGCATCCAACCCAGCGCGATGACGGACTGGTCATTAAATGTGGTCGGCATGCCGTAGACATTCTCGGGTGGATTTGGCGGACCGGTGGTGGTGCCGGTGGGGCTGTCATCGGAACAGACGACAAACAGGACCAGGGCGGCGATGAATAACAATGCGGCGGTGATCATTGCGGTGGATCGCATACACAATCTCCCTTCGGTGCTCGTGGTGTTTGAACAGATAATAGCGGATGCCGTGATAATCGGTTACCAAGCATATTCCAAAATATGAGAATCACATGGTTATGTCAATACGCGGGAGGTCTTAAACTGATGGGTCAAGGTATGGAATCGGAGCAGTGGACAAATATGGGAACGGATATGGGCGTAGATAGTAGGATTGATATAAGGGTTTGAAGAGGCCGCAAAATGCCCGATTTCGCTTGACGGATTGGGATTATTGGGTATATTTGAAATTTACTGTTAAAGAGGAAATGCTAATAAGGGTCTAAGAATATGAAACGGACATACCAGCCATCGAACCGGAAGAGACTGAATGACCACGGATTTCGGCAGAGGAGTTCGACCCGGAGGGGGCGGCAGGTTTTGGCGCGGCGACGTGCCAAGGGAAGAAAACGGTTGACCGTCTCGGTCGCAAAGAAAAAATAGCTTGTCCCGCCACAGCATAAAAAGCAGGAACATGATCCAGGACATCCTTAGAAAAGGTCGGCGGTATCGCGGCAAAGCGCTGACGCTTTACCGGGAGATCGGCGGTGTGGATCAGCCTGACGATTATGAGGTGGCGTATCTCATCTCGCGTCATGCCGGCAATGCGGTAAAACGTAATCGGCTCAAGCGCTGGCTTCGTGAGGATGTGAGGGGATTACAGAATCACATGACAATCCGAGGCCGATTTATAGTACGTTTCTCCGGGCGAGCCGACCAGGTCAGTCATCCAGCGCTCACGGAGGAACTGGGCCGGATTTTCAGTGAAATAAGAACTGATGCCTGAGCAAAAAATCTCCATATTGAGTTATCCGTTGGTGTGGTTGATAAAACTCTATCGCTATACCCTTTCACCGCTTATGGGGGGACAGTGTCGATTTTATCCGACCTGTTCGCATTATGCGGAGGATGCGATCAAAGTATATGGGCCATGGAAAGGCTCGATTATGGCTATAAAACGAATTGGCAGATGCCATCCCTGGGGTGAGGGTGGCTATGACCCGGTCCCGGAGAAACAGGGATCCGTTAATTAGGGGAGCGGACAGTGGATAGAAAGACAATTATATTGGTAGTTATGCTGGGCCTGGTGGTCATTTTCTGGGGGCCGATCATGACGCAGCTTGGCATCGTCAAACCTGCTCCAAAGCAGACGCAACCAGCGATTGAAGAGGCATCGCGGGAGGCACCGCCGATTACCACGGCGACGCAACCGGAAGGGGCGCAAGATTATAAGCCCGCGACGCTGGATACTGCGATAGAGCGCACGGATGCTGATTCATTGCCGCAAATACCGGAAGAATTGATCACGATTGAAACCAATAGTTGGGAAGTTACGCTGACCAATCACGGTGGCGGCCCGGTTTCTTTCAAGTTGCTCGATTACGAATATGATAATGGCGAACCGGTGCAAATGCTTCCGGATTGCGAAAACGCCACACCGAGCTTTTCATACCAGGGTGGGACCTTTCACGGCAACCAGTTGCAGTATATCGCATCGCGACCGGCGGCGAAATATACGGTGACGTCGAGTCCGCTGGAGTTATCGTACACGTTTGAGAAACCGGGCGGGGGAACGATTGTCAAGCGGTATCGTTTTTATCCCGATCGGTATGACTACGATTTGATTGTGGAGGTTGCCGATCGTGCCGCGCTGGGTTTTGAGCGCGACTACATAATCGAGTGGGGCAATCACCTGGGGCCGACCGAGCTGGATATTAAGAGCGATTATGGGGCGATGTGGGCGATGGCGTACCAGGGGACGGATCGGAACAAGTTCGATGATTTCGATGATGGTTTAATGAATGAAAGCGTGCCGGGGACGACACAGTGGATCGCCAACCGCTCCAAATATTTTGCAACGGTACTTATTCCCCGCTCGCAGTTGGCCGAGGCGGCGCATGCCCGGGGCATTGAGCGCAAGGTCAACACGGCCCAGGGGAGCGCCACAGCGCGAGAGATTAGCATCGGTCTAACGATGCCGATTGAGTATGCGGCGTCGTTTGTAGACAGTTTCACGGTTTTTGTCGGCCCGATGGATCATGAGATTCTCAGTGACTATAATAATGATATTGTTGATATAATCGATATCGGGACGACACCGTTTGTCGGCTGGATTATCAAGATTTTCGCGATTCCGATCATGTGGTTGTTGCCGCGGATGTATGACATAATACCCAATTATGGACTGGTAATAATAATATTTTCATTTTTAATCAAGGTGGTCACCTTTCCCCTGTCCAAGAAGATGCTCAAGTCGATGGCGGGGATGCGGGAGTTGCAGCCGCTGATGGCGGAGCTGAAGGAGAAGCACAAGAAGAACCCGGAGGCGCTGAACCGGGAGATGATGAAGCTTTATAAAGAGAAGGGGATCAACCCGTTATCGGGATGTCTTCCGATGATTCCTCAGATGCCGCTGTTTTTCGCGCTGTTTTCGGTGTTTCGTTCGACTATCTTGTTGCGGCAGGCGCCGTTCATGCTCTGGTGGAATGATCTTTCTCGCGGGGCGCTTTCGTTTACCGATCCATACATGATCCTGGTGGTGCTGATGGTGGTATTGATGTTCCTTCAGCAGAAAACCGGGATGACTGATCCCAAAAACAAGGCGATGGCCTACATGATGCCTATTATGATGGGATTCTTTTTCTATAGTGCATCAGCCGGGCTGGTGCTCTACTGGACGTGTTTCTCACTGTTTTCCTTCATCGAACAAGTAACTTTGCGACGGCCGACGAAGGGAAGTGCGGAAGTGCAAACTCAGTCATCATGAAAAAAAAAAGACGGATCAATATTACCGCGAGACAATTGCGGCCATCATAACGCCGCCGGGTGACGGCGGCCTCGGGGCGCTTCGGATCGCCGGACCGGACGCCTCGGCCATTCTTAACAAGTTATTTCAACCCGCCAAAGACCAGATCAGGCCGAATCGGCCATTTCATTTATATTATGGACATATTGTCGATTGCGACGGTGAAATCATCGATGAAGTGACGGTGGTGGAGATGCCAGCGGGACGGTCGTATACGGGGCAGGCGCAGGCGGAAATATTCAGCCACGGTGGGTACTATATAATGAGGAAAATCCTGGCCGAAATGGTGGGGTTGGGTGCGAGGGTTGCGGAACCGGGGGAGTTTACCCGTCGGGCGTTTCTGGCGGGGCGGATCGACCTGGCCCGGGCCGAGGCGGTGGCGGATATTATTGCATCCAAGACCGAGTATGCCTACGGCGCGGCGAAAAAGAATCTGCTGGGACGTTTTTCCGAGCATATCGATAAGATGAGAGAACTGGCGGTGGGATTACTGTCTGAGATTGAGGCGTCGGTGGATTACCCGGAGGAGCATCTCGAGCCGGCTGAGCAAGAACAGCTGATGGTGACGGCGGATATGCTTATTGATATGATCAGGGAATTGCTTGATAGTTATCAGGCCGGGCAGATTATAAAAGAAGGCTTTAAGATTGCTATCGCGGGACGCCCCAATGCGGGTAAGTCTTCCCTGTTTAATCTATTACTTAATAAAAACCGGGCCATTGTGGCACCGGTGCCGGGCACGACGCGGGATTATTTGACGGAATGGATTGACCTGGACGGGGTGGCGGTGGCGTTAACCGATACGGCCGGCCTGCGGGTTTCATCGGGGGTAATCGAGAAGGCGGGGCAGGATTCGGCGCGGGCAATCATGAGCGATGCGGAATTGGTGATCTGGATTGTCGATGCGGCGCGGAAGCGATGGCAGAAGGAACTGGCGGGAGATCTGAAGGCCTATAGCGAAGCGGACAGGCATTTAATACTGTTGAATAAGATTGACAAATTACCGGGCGAGGAGTTGTCGAAATTGAAGCGAGAGTCCAAACCGCTTGCGGCGCTGGCGATTTCCTGTAAAATCGGAGCAGGTTTTAAAAGGCTACGCAAAGAGTTGATTGACCGTATAACCAGGCAGATGCCGGATTTGACCGATCGTTTGGTATTGACTTCGGAACGTCACCGGACCAAGCTGGCGAACGCGCTGAAATATCTGCGCCGGGGTCGGAAGGGCATTGCGTCCGGAGAATCCCCGGAGCTGATCGCGTTTGAATTGCGGCGGGCGGTAAATGAAATTGACGAAATCACCGGCAGGATATATAATGAGGAGATTCTGGATAGAATCTTTGAGCGGTTCTGTATTGGCAAGTGAGAATGTTTAACGTGAAACATTTTGATTATGACATACTGGTAATAGGCGGCGGACATGCCGGGGTCGAGGCGGCGCTGGCAGTTTCGCGGATGGGCAAGACCGCGGGCCTGATTACCATGGATCGCAGGAAACTGGCGTTGATGTCGTGTAATCCGTCGATTGGGGGAATTGGCAAATCTCATATTGTCAAAGAGATCGATGCGCTGGGAGGCCTTATGGGGCGGGCGATTGACGCGACCGGGATTCAGTTTCGCAAGCTCAACCTGTCGCGGGGGCCGGCGGTGTGGTCGACGCGTGCCCAGGCCGATCGGATTGGATATGCGGAATATATCAGCGAGGCGGTGGAGGCGGACGAGAGAGTTACTATTATAGAGGGAATCGCCGGTGCGGTTCTGCTTGAGGACGGCAAGCTGGTGGGAGTTGCCACCGAGGATGGTCAAAAGATATTTGGGCGAGCGGTTATTGTCTGCACCGGGACATTCCTGGGGGGATTGATTCATATCGGTAAAACGCAGATCGCGTCGGGACGGCGCGGAGAAAGGGCGGCTTATCAGCTTTCGGATTGGCTGAGAGAGCAGGGATTTGAAGTTGGGCGGCTGAAAACCGGGACTCCCCCGCGTTTGGATGGAAAGACTATCGACTATAATCGATGTGATATCCAGCCTGGTCTGGAGCCGATCCCGTTTTTCTCGTATGCATCCGGTCCGAGGGAAATCGAGCAGGTCCCCTGCCATCTGACCTATACCACGGATAAGACCAAAGAGATAATTCTCAATAACTTACAACAATCGGCGATGTTTTCGGGACAGATCAAGTCCAGCGGGCCGCGTTATTGCCCGTCGATTGAGGACAAGATCTATCGTTTTCAGGATAAGCCACGTCAACATATTTTTCTGGAGCCTGAGGGTAACGGGACTGATGAAGTTTATCCCAACGGCTTTTCGACCTCACTTCCGGAGGAGGTTCAGGAGGAAGCGATCAGAACAGTTACCGGGCTTGAACATGCGGTAATCACGAGTCCCGGTTATGCGATCGAATATGATTACTGCCCGTCGTATCAAATCAAGGCGACGCTGGAGACGCGGCGGCTTGAAAATTTGTATTTTGCGGGTCAGATCAATGGGACGTCGGGATATGAAGAAGCCGGTGGGTTGGGGCTGATGGCGGCGATCAACGCGGTGCTGAAGCTGGACGGTCGTCCGCCGTTTATTCTTGACCGGGCGGAGGCGTATCTTGGGGTAATGATTGATGATATTATAACACATTCGACTACAGAGCCTTATCGTATGTTCACATCGCGGGCCGAGTATCGTCTGGAATTGCGTGAAGATAATGCGCGCGATCGGCTGTTTGGCTATGCGCGCAAGTATGGTTTAATCCCAGAGGATGATTATGAGGCCTTTCGGGAACTCAAGAAGAATACTGATGCAGAGATCAAGCGATTGAAAAAGACGACGGTGGCGGTGGCGCGGCTGGATGGGCTGGCTGATTACTTTGTCAGGAAAGAGCATGTGAGGCTGGCCGATCTTCTGAAAATCCCAGGGGTTTCGTACGAGGACGTTTTTCCCTTTCTGCGGGAAAAGTTCGGTGATTCGACGATGACATCGGAGGCGGTGACGGAGCGGGCGGCGGTGGCGATTAAGTATGAGGGCTATATCCGAAAGCAGGCGCGGGAGGTTGCGAAGTTCCGTCGGTTAGAGGATGAGCGTATTCCGGCCGATTTCGAATTTGAGGGATTGGGCGGTTTGCGCAATGAGGCGCGGGAGAAGTTTTGTCGGTTTCGTCCAAGCTCACTGGGACAGGCGGGCCGTATTGAGGGGGTCACGACGGGTGATCTGGCGGCGTTGTCGGTTCATGTGATGAAATTCAGGGAACAGAAGCGGCACTCATCGAAATAAAGTCAGGTAATGGTGGCAATTCATAACGGCAATCCGGTTTTCAAATCGACCGAAATCATCGAAAAATACGGCATTGAGTCTGACCTGTCCTTCTATCTTGATGAGATACAGGAACATAATAAATCGGTGAATCTTGTTTCACGTGAAACATCACGAGCCCAGTTGATTCGGATTGCCGCCGACTGTTTGATTCCGTTCGAGTTTCTTCCCTCTCCATCGGGACGGTTTATCGATATCGGTTCAGGGGCGGGGTTTCCATCTTTAGTGATTAAGATGGCCTGGCCGGAGCTTGAGGCGGTTCTGGTGGAGCGCACTCGCAAGAAGGCGGTTTTTGTTCGGCGGTTTTCATCGCGCATGAGCCCCGCCCCGGAAATAATCGATACTGACTTTGCGGAAGCCCGCCGCTATCTTGAATCGGGGAGTTTCGATTTAGCGACGATGAAGCTGGTGCGCCCGACCAAGAGCCTTCTGAGCGGGATTTTGTCGCTTCTTGGGTCTTCGGGTCGTTTTATTTACTTTGCCGATTTCGTAGAGAGCAAATTACTTCCGAGGGGTTATTCGACCCGTGCTTTCCCCTATTATCTTGATGATATCAAGCAACTTCGCACCATAACCGAATTCCACAAGACGGTTTAATATTTCTATTGCATAAGCGCATTTAACTTCTTACTCTCTTTGCGTATAGATATACGACAAGCATTGTTATCTGGAGGAATGCGTGGCGAAAGTTATTGCAGTGGCCAATCAAAAAGGAGGGGTGGGCAAAACCACGACGGCGGTGAATTTGTCGGCGGGTCTGGCGGTGGCGGAACAGAGAACCCTTCTGATCGATGTCGATCCCCAGGCCAACGCGACCTCCGGGGTCGGGATCGACAAGAGTGTGGTGGACAAGTCGATCTATGATGTCTTTATTGGCAGGGCATCGCTACTTGACGTGATAATGCCGACTGCATTGTCTTTTTTATCGATCGCACCGTCGTCGATCTCCCTGGTCGGCGCGGAGGTTGAGCTGGTGGGGATGATGTCACGGGAGCAGGTGCTGTCGCGCGCGATTGCACCTATTATGGAGTCCTACGACTATGTTGTTCTTGACTGCCCCCCGTCGCTCGGCCTGATGACGATCAATGCATTGACGGCGGCCGGTTCGGTGCTGGTGCCGATCCAGTGTGAGTACTATGCGCTGGAGGGTCTGGGGCAGTTGATGCAGACGATCGAGCTGGTGCGAAACAATCTCAACCCGTCGCTGGCGATCGAGGGGGTTTTACTGACGATGTACGATTCACGATTAAATTTATCGAAGCAGGTGGCGGCGGAGGCGCGCAGGTTTTTCGAGGGGCGGGTTTACGAAAGCGTTATCAGCCGCAACGTCCGCCTGTCCGAGGCGCCGAGTTTCGGCAAACCGATCATACAGTATGACATTCTTTCGACCGGCGCCGAAAATTACATGGCTCTAACCAAGGAGGTTTTAAGCCGATGAGTCCGAAAGTCGTTTTGGGACGGGGATTGGAAGCGTTAATCCCCAAGCCGACCGAGCAACCATCCGACAGCGGTGCCTACCGGGTTTTACCGCTGGAAAACATCATGCCCAATCCGTTGCAACCGCGGCGGCAGTTTGACGAGGCGGCGCTGACGGAGCTGGCGGAATCGTTCAAAAGCCAGGGGGTTTTGCAACCGATCGTGGTTCAGCGCAAGGACCAGGGATATGTTTTGATTGCCGGTGAGCGGCGCTTCCGCGCGGCGATGCTGGCAGATCTGAAGACGGTTCCGGCAATTGTGCTGGAAGACAAGGACGAGGCGGAGATGTTGCAGATGGCGCTGGTTGAGAATATTCAGCGCGAAGATTTGAACGCTCTTGAGGCGGCCGAGGCATTTCGGCAGTTGATGGATGAGGCCGGTATGACGCAGAACCAGGTGGCTTCGCGGGTCGGTAAAAGCCGGGCCGCGGTTGCCAACGCGTTGCGTCTGCTCAGTCTTCCCGACAAGGTCAAGCAGTTATTGCGTGACGGGCGGCTGACGGAGGGGCACGCGCGCGCGATTCTGGCGGTTGATAACGATCTTTCACGGGTTCGCCTGGCGGAGCGGATTCTTTCGGAGAGCATGTCGGTGCGGGGGGCGGAGGATGCGGCGCGGCGCACCAAGCGGGCGCGCTCGCTTCCGCGCAAAAAAATCCCCGCTTTGGTGGATGCTGAAAACTATCTGAAACAACTGCTGGGAACTTCGGTAAAAATATCACCGGGATTAAAACGGGGAAAAATTGAGATTGAGTATTATGGAGATGACGATCTTGACCGAATATTAGAACTATTCAGGAAGATTCAATAGATTATGTCGATACGGCCGAAATATTACAGTTTGATGATCGTTCCCGACGGGGTGGAGCACCCGGTGGGGATTCGCATGCGCGCCTGGTTGTTTAAGACGCTGGTGGCGATTATCGCGATAGCCGTAATCGGCGTGCTCGGCTTTTTTACTTTTTATGGCAGTATTGTGGTGCGGGCGGCCCGGGCCGACCACCTGGAACGTGAAAACGCCGAGTTGAAGCGGTACAAGTATAAGCTGGGAGTTCTGGAAGAAAACATGAAAGAAACCCGTCAGATTGTCGAGCGCATTTCCAAGCTGGCCGGAGTTGATTTCAAGCTTCCCGAAGTTCCTCCGGACTCGGCAATTTTTGCCGGGCTGAATGTTACCCCATCGGCGGTTATGCCGCGGGCCGAGCTGGGCAGTGAGAACTGTCCCAACGGTCTGCCCCTGCAGGGTTTTATGACGCGCGGATTCAGTTTGAATACCGACGATTATCACCCGGGGGTTGATATTGCGGCCACGGTGGGGACGCCAGTTCTAGCAACCGCCTCCGGGACGGTCGCATTTGCGGATTTTGATTCGACTTATGGGCTGATGGTAATTATCGAGCATGAAAACGAGATTTCCACGGTCTATGGCCACAACAGCGAGTTGCTGGTCGAGACGGGGACGGAGGTGCTGGTTGGCGGGCGAGTTGCGTTGTCCGGCAACACCGGAATTTCCACCGCTCCTCATTTGCATTATGAAGTTAGAGAACATGATAAACCGGTTAACCCTTTAAATTATATGACAAGGCATGAAATATCCATCCAGTAAAAGTGAAGGTGGCGTTATGAACACCATTATCGGCAAGGATACCGTATTCACCGGGACCATTGACATCAAGGGCGCGATTCGCGTCGACGGCACCGTCAAGGGCAAAATCCTGTCATCCGACACGGTCACAGTCGGAAGCACCGGCTATATCGAAGCCGATGTTGAGGCGCAGTCAGCAGTAATTGCCGGCAAAGTGGTCGGAAATCTAAACGCATCTGAAAGCATCGAATTGCAGGCCAAATCTGATGTCGAGGGCGATATCAAGGTGAAATCGCTCGTGGTTGAACAGGGTGCTATTTTTTGTGGTGCCTGCCTGATGAAGCAGGGGAAGTCCAGTATGGGATTCCTGCCGCCTGAGCAGAAAGATAAGTCATCACAGGACAAGGAAAAAGACAAGGTCGAATTGAAGAAGTAGGCTTATCCACATCATTTTTATTTTGTGGATAAGATATTGACTTTGTGGAAATCCTTGTATGTGCGTGTCATGTAATGTGATGGGCCTGTCTTTTTAATCCTGAAATCGGTAAGATTTCCACAAGAGTTTATGCTGTTTATAGTTAGCGTTAGACCGCTATTGATTGATTCCCGCTGGAGGATTGCTTCATGGTTGAGACGAAAAACGATTTGCAGGCGGTTGAGGGGCTTAAAAGTGCTCATAGTCAGATAAAATCCGAGATTGCGAAGGTCATTGTGGGCCAGGACAAGGTGGTCGAGCAGTTGCTGATTGCGCTGTTGTCATCGGGGCACTGCCTGCTGGTGGGGGTTCCGGGGCTGGCCAAGACACTACTTATCTCTACGCTGGCCAACATCTTAGACCTGAATTTCAATCGCATACAGTTCACGCCGGATTTGATGCCATCGGACATAACCGGGACGGAAATAATCGAAGAGGACAAGTCAGTTGGGACGCGGTCGTTCAGGTTTGTGAAGGGTCCGGTGTTTGCGAATGTCATATTGGCAGACGAAATCAACCGTACACCGCCAAAAACGCAGGCGGCGCTGTTGCAGGCGATGCAGGAGCATGAAGTTACAGCGGCCGGGCAGACTTATACATTAGATGAGCCGTTTTTTGTGCTGGCGACGCAGAATCCGATTGAGCAGGAGGGGACCTATCCATTGCCGGAGGCGCAGTTGGATCGGTTTATGTTCAATGTCTATGTCGATTACCCCTCTAATGAGGAAGAGCAGACGATTGTGCGGACGACGACGGTGACGCCATCGTATAAGCTTGATAAGATATTGGGGGCAAAAGAGATAATTGAATTGCAGGAGTTGGTTCGGCGGGTTCCGGTTTCGGATCATCTGATTAGTTACGCGGTCGATATTGTCCGCGCGACGCGGCCTGATCATGATGGCGCGCTTGATTTTATCAAAAACTGGGTGTCATGGGGAGCAGGTCCGCGGGCGTCACAGTATTTGATCCTGGCGGCCAAAACCCGGGCGATTCTGGATGGGCGTCCGACGCCGGGGCCGGAGGATGTCCGTTTTGCGGCCTTGCCGGTATTGCGGCATCGGATTGTGACGTCATTCAATGCCGAGGCCGACGGGGTGGATACGATTGCAATCGTGAACAAACTGCTCGAGTCGGTGAAAGAGAAGAGTTAGGGCGCTCATAGGACATGCCTGCAACGTTTAGAAAATATCTTGATCCGGAAGTGGTCGGGAAGCTCAAGGGGATGGAGCTGAAGGCCCGGATGGTGGTCGAGGGGTTTATCGCGGGACTTCACAAGTCGCCGTATCATGGGTTCTCGGTCGAGTTCGCGGAACATCGGCAGTACATGCCCGGCGACAATATCCGCGATATCGACTGGCGGGTGTACGCCAAATCCGATCGGTTTTATATCAAGCAGTACGAGGAAGAAACCAACCTGAAGGGGTATGTTCTGCTCGACTGTTCGGCATCGATGGGGTACAAATCCAACGGAACGGCCAAGCTCGAATACGGATCACTTCTGGCGGCGGCGCTGTCGTTTTTGATGCTGAAGCAACGCGATGCGGTCGGGCTGGTGACATTCGATGAGAAAATCCGCCGGTATGTGCCGCCGCGTTCGAAGTCGGGACATCTGCACGTGTTGTTGCAGGAGCTGGCGAATCAGGCGCCGACCGACAAAACCGATATATCATCGACTTTGCACGAGATGGCCGAACGGATCAACCGTCGCGGCCTGGTAGTGATTCTTTCCGATTTGTTTGATGACCCGCAGAAGATTATCAGCGGTCTCAAGCATTTCCGTCACAAACATCACGAAGTGATTCTGTTTCATATTCTCGATCCGCGTGAGCGCGATTTTGCGTTTTCATCGGAGGCGGTATTCAAAGACATGGAGACCGGCGAGGAGATCACGACGTTGCCGTGGCAGATCAAAAAACATTATCAGCGGGCGTCGAAAGAGTTCTCGGATTTGATTGCGTCGGAATGCCGCCAGAGCCGAATCGACTATCATTTGATTGACACGTCGGTCCCGTTCGACTACGCCCTGTATGCGTTTCTGGCAAAGCGGGAGAGGTTGTACTAGGAGGATCCAGACTTATTCAAGCAGGAATTTCGAATTCCCTTCTAAGTGCTTTATCAAAAGCTTTTCTGTTTATATCAATATTGTCTTTATTGAAGAAATAGAGTCGTCGAATGTGTTGTGTTTTTTGGCTTAATTCTCTGATAATTGAGTGTTCTACATCAATTAGATCTTTAAATTGATAGTTTTCGTAGACTTTGCCTAGAAACAAACCTTTATCATCATCAGATTTTGCTTTATGATCCTGCAAAGGGGGTTGGCTTTCGAATTCAATTTTATTGGATGTTATAATGACATTATTGGAATCAATGTGAAATTTCTCGAATGTATTTTTAAAGCCATCATGTTTATTCAAATTGTTTTTTGTCAATATCCGGAATTTATTATCGACATCTTTTTCATTTCGATCTATCAGATGTCTTTCTTCGAATATCAATCTAAGAGGTGTTCTTTTTATAAATGCGGCTTTTAGTTTTTGACTATATGTATTATTTTTTGGATTCCATTTTGTGAGGCAGTTCCAGAAATATGAATCATTATATTCTATAAAGAATTCCTCTTTACCAATCTTTGAGGTTAATTCATTAAAATCGCCAATTGCGCATTTATCTTTTGCCATTAAATAGTAAAGGGTTTTGGCCATCAATTCCAAACCAACGACGGTTTTATGGTAGGTTACATTGTAGAGAAAGTATCTTGCAATCAGATAGTGCTCGAAACAGGGTATCCCTTTATAATCAATAGCGAATAACTTTTCATCATTATCGAATTTTAAATTGCCAATGATGAAGTTTAAATCAATATGTCCGTATGGAACGCCCGTGTAATATGAGTCCCTGAGAAGATAATCGAGACGGTCAGCGTCTAAAGAGCTACTAATCAATTGTGAATACAATGGTGGTATATGTTTACCGTCTTCCAATATTCTGTCTTTTGTAAAGATCTTTCCAATTTCAATAGGATCAAATCCTGCTTTACTTAAGATATTTTTTATGTCGTTTCTTTTTTTAACAACAATCTTGCCGAATTCTTCATGCTTTACTTCTTCATAAGCCGTAACATCAGCTATTGTTTGTAAATAATTTGGATCAGCATCGGGTTCTTCAGAATCCGCCTTTTGAGAGTCGGGTTCTTCAAAATCCGCCTTTTGAGAGTCGGTTTCTTCATGAAATTTATAAAAGACACCTTCTGTTGTGTGGGAAAGCGGGTAATGGCCAATATCATGTAATAGAGCGGCAAGACGCAGTTTTTGTTGTTCTTTGCTGTCCAATATAGGCGCTTCCGATTTGCCAAGCCCTTGCCTTTTGCAATCATCGCAAATGGCCTCGATAAGTCTTGACATTATGTGCAAAGTTCCGATTGAGTGAGCAAAACGTGTATGGGTAGCGCCGGGGAAAACCAGGTATGATAATCCTAATTGTCTTAAGTGCCTTAATCGAAGAAAGGAAGGAGTATTGATTATTTCGACTTCAGTCTTAGAAAGACGTATAGGTCCATGAACTGGATCGTTTATTGTCTTGTGATTAAACCTTTCAGTATTCAATTATAATTCTCGGAATTATGACAAAGACCACATTTTACTCTTTGTCAAGCCCTGTTTTTCAAGATATTCCCAAGCGGCTTTTATTTGTTCATCAGTAAACCTGGCTTTGCCGCTTTCGCGCAATTTTTCAGTTATAAAAGCCATATTACGATCGCGCGTACCCGAATAATAAGCAATGTGTATTAAATAGTGAATTGAAGAAAGTAATTCCAGCCAATCACATAATTCCATATCATCCGGCTTTTCGGCAATCAGATCTTTAACATGATTTAATTTGTTTTTTCCCTTTGACGATACTTGATATTGTTTTGCCTTTTCATTATATAGTTTTTCATTTTCAAAATACCCGTAGGCGGTTTTGGTTAACTCCGGTGAATATGGGCCATGCAAATACCACGAGTGACGATATCCCAGGTTGATACCCGCAAACTGAACGAAGTAGATGAGTTTTTGAATTAATAGCCTATCGGAGAACTCAGTAATGACTGGCTTTTGATCCAGATAATCCAAGATTACCTTAAATCGACATATTTTCTTTTCCATTGTTATAGCCTCCAGGCTTTATCTGAAATTCGGAAAATCACCCACAAAAGTAAATCACTTATTCAGTCATTACAACAATAAATTATTATTTTTGTTTATATTTGTCGGTTTTTGCCTAAATTCCCATAACTTAGGTAGAATATATGTACAGAGATTTCATTAAACGGCTTTGCATTTTTGAAGATATCTCCCACTTTGTTACCACGCGGGAGGGGGGGGTGAGTGAGGGGGAGTGGCGGTCGCTTAATCTGGGGTATACGGTTGGGGATGATTCCGATGCGGTTAAAGAAAACCGTCGGCGGTTGGCCGAGGCGCTTGGGATTGGTATCGATGACTTTGTGCTGAATAAGCAGGTTCATGGAAGTGCGGTGAGGGTGTTTAAAAGGGGCTTATATAATGAGGTGCCGACGAATATCCCGCCCAAAGAGGCTGATGGGTTGGTGACGGATATACCCGGATTGTGTTTGATTGTGCTGGTGGCCGACTGCACGCCGCTGTTGTTCTGCGACCCGGTGAAACAGGTGGTGGCGGTGGCTCATGCCGGATGGCGCGGGACGATGAAGGAAATCGGGGTCGAGACGGTTCACGCCATGACCGACCAGTTTGGGTGTAAGGTGTCGGACATTCGGGCCGGAATCGGCCCGTCGATCGGGGTTTGCTGTTATGAAGTCGGCGATGAGGTGGTTGAGGCGGCGCATCAAGTATTCGGTGTTGATGTCGGGCGGGTACTCATTCAGCAAAAATCAGGGCGGTATCATCTCGATTTGTGGCAGGCCAATCGTCTGTTGCTGATCCGGGCGGGACTGGATAACAGTCAGTTGGAAATATCCGGGCTGTGCACGTCGTGTCGACCGGAATTTTATTCGCACCGTCGTGACCAGGGCCGCACCGGCCGTTTCGGTGCCGGTATTATGCTAAAAGACCCCCGGGTGTAGTTGCATGGTGTTTTATCTGCGGCAAGCGTCGGGCACTTTTCAGGCCATTTGAAACCAAACCGGGCCATGATCGTTTAATATCATAATCAATGCACCCCAACATGCCAGGGAATCAAAACATGCGTCTTGTTATCGTTTTCTGTTTTTCACTTAGTTTAATATGCTCGGCAGTTCAGGCGGGAGTGATTGAGGGGACTGTTTGCGATTTTGATAGCGGCGAGGCGATTGCGCGTGCATCGCTGAGAGTCGAGGGAACCGGCCACGCCATGATCGCCAACGAGGAGGGCAGGTATCGGATCCGGCTTGACAACGGGACCTATAATCTGACGTTCAGTCATATCGGCTATTACAGCGATGGGCAGACGGTTGAAGTTACCGATGAGGGATTATCGCTTGATATTCGTCTGCATCCATCAATGATTGTCATCAAGGGGACCAAGGTTTACTCGCGGGCGTATGATGCCGCGCAGAGGATAATAATCGAGGCGATCAAGCGCAAGCAGGCGCTTCTGAATCGCACCCATGATTATTCTTTCGATGCCTATACCAAGGTGATAATAAATAATATCTCCAGGCCGGACTCGGTTGAGGTGTTGATGATTGCCGAAAGCCAGGTTGAGGGGCACTGGGAGCAACCGGATAAGTTCAAGGAGATAATCAAGGCCCGCAAGCAGACGGCCAATATTGAGGCGGCCAATAATTTGATATCGGTCGGGGGGATTCTCAATTTCAATAAGAATCGTCTGGATTTTGGCAAGTACTCGGTGGTGTCGCCAGTCGCAAGGGACGCACTGGATCATTACAATTATTATCTGATGGACACGCTTTATATAGACAGCCTGGCGGTGTTTCGTCTGGAGATCGAGCCGAAGAACAATTACGAGCCGCTTTTTATCGGGACGATTGATATTGCCGACTCGTCGTATGCCGTGGTGGGGGTCGATGTGACGTTCTCGGAAGGGTTCGAGTTGCAAATGGTTGACAGCCTGCATTATGTGCAGGTGTATGAACGGTTCGAGGTCGACCGCTGGATGCCGATTGAAATCCGTCTTTTTGCCGAACTGAATATTCCCATTCCGCTGATTCCGCGAATAGCTTTTGATTATGTGGCGGCGTTGAGCAATTATCGATTCGACCTGGGGATTGAAGATGATGTTTTCGATGAATATGTGCTGGAAGTTGCGCCGGAAGCTGACGAGGTTGATTCAACGACCTGGTTATCCCGTCAGCTGGTGCCAATGACGGTCGATGAGTTGGACGCGTACCGTCGTATCGATTCGGTTGAGAGCGCTCCCAAACCGCTTCCGCAACAATTGGTCAGGATTGGGTTGGGGGCGGTTTTTGTTGCGATGAACGCCTATGATATTTTTCATTTTAACCGGGTCGAGGGGGCCTATGTCGGGCTTGGTATCAGGCCGCGCGACGTTCTCCCGGGGCTTGATCTGCATCTTCGTTCGGGGTATGCGATCGATGGCGACTACTGGCAACATCGCTACGGCTTAAGATACCGGCTTCTGGAAAAACCGCGCGTGCATTTCAATTTTGAATATCACGACCAGATTGCACATCGGCCGACCATGTTTTCGGCGGCGAATTTCAATCCCACCTTTGTGTCATTAATGAGTAAATTTGACCAGCTCGATTATTATCTAGAGAAGGGATTCACCGCCGGCATTGATATTCGTCCGATTCGGCAAACCACGCTGTCGGTGGCCTATCACGACTACAATCAATACTCGGTTGCCAACAGCACCAATTACAGCCTGTTTCGAACCGATACCGATCATCGCCTCAATCCGGCTGTTGCGGATGGCAAGCTGAGGTCGGTTTCGGCGGCGTTGAGATGGGACAACCGCGAGCTGATGAAAGACAAGGGGCGCGAAAGGATTCTTGGCGGGATTCCGTATACCATTGCCGAATTGGGAATCGAATATGCCGCGCCTGATTTTATCGACAACGATTTCGATTTCCGCCGTTATTATGCATCGCTGTATCGGGTTCAGCGAATGCCGGGGTTGGGGATCACATCGCTCTATTGCTACGCGGGATCATCGGACGATGTTCTGCCCCCGCAACGGTATATCACGGTTGATTATGTCGGTGAGTTGATGCCGGAGGATCTTTCGTTCAAGACCCTGGGTGAGGTTAATTTCCATGGTGATCGGACCGCGGCGGTGTATGTTGAGCATGACTTTGGCGCCATGCTGTTTCGCCGTTCCGGTATTCCGCTGATTCGGGATATCCCGCTGTCATTGAGCGGGCATGGCGGTGTGTTCTGGGCCGAGTTCGAACGTCAGGAGAATATTCCGGCCGATGCAATGGTCTGGACTGCGGGCAAACCGTTCGGTGAGATCGGATTTGCGCTGGGGAATCTGCCGCTTGGGATCAAGTTGTTTTTCACCTGGCAGTTGTCGGATTATGACACCGAGACATTCTCGTTTGATTTTAACATGTTCAGTTTCTAGTGGAAACGGCAAAAGGAAACGGCGGTTTTTACAGGCAAAACCGCCGGTTGCTGTTCAGGCAATGAACAATATTCTTATTGCTGGATTTTATTATAGATTTTATTGAGAATGATTGGCGCGAGATTGTCGGCGTTCTCGGGAAGCGGCATGAGTTCCAGCAGATCGTCGGGGGTTTTTTCTTTCAGACTTCGCACTTCATCGCTTTCGGTTCGATCGGGTTCGACCAGCACCAGGGTGGCGGTTTCCAGTGGCAGGATGTCATCCGGGCCGGTGCGTCCGTAGGAATATCCGGAATGCTTTTGGTACCACCAGAAATAGACCATTCCCGCCAGTGGAATTCCCAGCAGGCCGTCGCGTTTGCGGATGGTGGTCAGCCAGTTGCCGGTGGTCAGGTAGGGGGTGACGGCAATGCCGTAATCGATCCGGGCTTCCTCGTGTTCGGCGTTGAGGATGGCATCGCCACCGATATCAAAGCCGACGGCAATAACGGGGTGGTTGAGGCGTTCCAGGAAATTGAGCCGGACGACCACCTCGGCCAGATCGTCGCCCTCATAGTCACCGCCGAAGTGATAGATACCACCGGAGCGCCCGCAGGCGCGCTGATCGTATATCATCACCGTCAGGCCGGAATCAAGCAGGGGCTGGACATAGCCGCTCAGGGCGGTGCGGTTGGTGTCGGCGCCGTGGAGCAGGATAACGGTTCCGCGCACGCTGTCAAACCGGCTTGAATCGGGAGTGAAATAGAGGGATGCCAGCGGAATATTATCGTTGGAGAGGACGGTCATGGTATCCGGAGCGAGGCCCAGGGCGGTAAAGAACGAGGCATCGTTGTCGGGCACGTATTCTTCCTCGGCTTCCTCAATTCGTTCCCGGTCGGCTCGCGCCGCGATGTCAGGAACTGTCAGGAGGGGATAAATGACATAGAAGATTATCAATAGCGCCACGACTACCAAAAAGGTGGTGGTCTGGACGATTTCTCGCGTTTTTTTTGACATTAATTTTGCCATGCCGACGGCTTACTCCGGGTTGAGATTTTTGTGTGTGTAGGGTATGAAATAAAATCGTCCGATGCAACAGGAAATTTTGGCGGTCTTGGGTTTGAATGGGGTGTGATTGTCGAGGTCTTGTCTCAATTATCCTTGAACAAAATGCTGAAAACAATTGCGCAAAATGCGAAACATGCATTCATTTTCACATGAAAATACCCGGTTGGTATGGATAGCGGATGATTATAATTTCGTTTTTTTTCTTTTTTTTTCAGGGTGTTTCATTGGTGTGTTGATGACGCGGTAACAGGCGGCCGGGCCTGCACCGGGAATGTTATTTGAACATAGTGTTCATTAACAAAATCCAGACAAAGCCGCATCTTTACATCCTTTTTCGGCATGTTTTTTTATGGGAATACAGGAAAAAGGAGCATTTTCCTGTTGACAGAATTGGGTTTAGACCGTATATTCTGCGTTGGATGATAGGTGTTAATGTCTGCAGTTTAAACCTTGTTCACAATGTAATAAGGTGAGCATAATTGGTCTTCTTGCGAACATCAAGTACAAAGTCGTAAAACCACATTACTCCATTTTGAGGTGGCCGGGGGGGCCGCTTAAAAGGTAAAGTAACTGTTTGGTGGCTGGGTTGTTGAATAGCTAACGAAACTGAACAAAAGCAACGATATAGCCGATAGAAGTTACAACGGTGACGTGCCCTGGCTATACGCCAAAAGGACTACTACTTTTAAGAGGCTGAGTCTATCGCTTGATAGCTAAGGGATAGTACAACTACCTAACACCCTTTAGTTGAAGGAGGAAAAGGAATGTCCTTCAGTCGCAATTCCCATAAAGCGGGATGGCTACTTGTGCCGGTTATCTTGGCTGTGGCATTTTTGGCGCCGTCCGGGTGGGCTCAGTTTTACGATTTGGAAGTCCTGGTGGGAGATACCTCCGGTTTGTCGGGTCAGCAGAACTCGGTTATTTCGATTTACATGAGAAATTATGAAGACACCGTTGCCGCGTTTGAATTGTGGTTGTTTTTAGACAATCCTGACCTGCTGGAATTCCAAACCAATCTTGATACTATTGTCGCCCTGACGTACTGGGCCTGCACCGAATATGACGGTGAGGTTTGCACCAGTTACGTGGCGGCTTCCGAATACTGGGTTTGCACCGAGTGGGACGGGGAGAACTGTATCGACTCGGTATATTCACTCGGTTATTACGAGTGTCTTGCCACCGACACCACCGGACATTGCATCGACTCGACTTTCCACGCCGGTTTCGACTCCACCGGGGTCGATACCATTCAGGCCTATACCGGCAATATTGACACGGTGGGGACACTGGTTGGAGGATGGGAACTGGTGGAGTCGCGCTCGCTCGGTGGCGCGGGCTATGACATAAAAATTACCGCCTCGACCGAGGCACCGCCGGTCGGGCCGCCCTATGTGCCCGGTGTCGGCTATCCTCAATACGGTGACATCCCGTTGATTAAGATCATGGGAGACATCAAGGATATCCCTGACGAAGACACGCTTCGGACGGTTAAGATAAAAATCATATCGACCAGTCTCAATCATTTCAGTTTTTCCGACCAGGAAGGCAACGGGATTGGGATTGTCACGACGGAGCTTGAAGATACGCTCTGGTGGGAATGCGCCGCCTGGGCGGATCCGGAAACCTGTATCAGCTGGCGACGGGTTTCGACCGGTCCATCCGATTCGTTCGAGCTTGACACCATCCTGGTGGGTCATCTTGACACCTCGGTGGTATTCCTGAAAGACGGCTCGCTGACGGTTGAGATGGGGATGTGCGGCGACGCCAACAATGACGGCGACGTCAACCTTCTGGATATTCTCTTTTTGATCTCGAATATTTACAGCGGCGGGCCGGAGCCGGAGAATCCGATGATGGCCGACTGCAATTGTGACGGTGATCCCGGTGCGAATATCAACCTGTTGGATATTCTGCACCTGATTTCCTATATCTATTCCACGCCTCCGGGGCCGGACCCCTGTTGCGAGGGTTTTTAGCGTGACGGTTAGAACAGACGGAAATATGATGAATGACAAATATAACGGTCTTAACATAAATGATATGTTAAGCAGGAGATACCACGAACCTAATAAAGGAAAGAAAGGAGGTGACATTTAAAAGAGGTAATCGTTTGACACACGCTCAGAAGAAAGAATATTGCTTCTTCGATGAAGGTAGCAACGGAGATTTCAGGCGTTTTTGACGGCCAGGTGGCTCTCGCCGGCTTAAACAAGCGTGATTTCCCAACCCTGAGGGGGGTTGATCGATTCAAGGAATCGATATGATGAATATGATAATGTTTAACGAAAGAAAACAGGAGTACAAAATGAAACGCAGTTTGTTTGTACTTACCATTTTGCTTCTTTCTTTTGGGCTCGCTAATGCTGTTGACTTCGATGTTCAAGCCGGACCGTACTGGGACGATGGTGGCACTCCGACACTGAATGCGAATGCTGCCAGCTTCATGGAAGTCTATATGCATAACACACCTGGTGAAGGCGCCCGCATGGGTTACAGTATGCCGTTGATGATTTACGGCGATGCTGGTCCCATCACCTACATCGACATGGGTGGCGCTCCCGAAACCGGTGGTGCACTGGTTATCAATCCTGATTTTCAGGCTACCGGTTCATGGCTCCCGTCCTTGAACACGCTGAATATCTTCAGCGCGGAATCCTGGGATGGTGTCCTTCCGGATACGTTTAACCACACCACGACCTGTATTCCGATCACCGGCTGTCCGGGATGGACGGATGACCAGGGCAATCTGTTGGTTTACACGCTTCACTTCGTTACCGGTGATTTCCCGGTAGGTGAACCGCATGAGATCTGCATCGACTCGATCGGTCACTCCAACGCGACTTATGACTGGCTGTGGAGCCCGCTCTCCGGTCCGTTCAATGGTCCGTATTGCTTCCCGGTTGAGAAGGCTCCGAACCTTGCTCCGACCGTAGTCTCAGGCTGCCCGACCGTTGATATCGAGTTGCAGTGGAATGAGCAGGTTTCAGTCCCCATCGTTTGGGAAGATCCCGAAATGGATGCGCTGGATGCCGCCGATGCCAACATTGGTGACGTAACCATTGATGGCTACACGACGACTTGGACCTTCAATCCGGATTGTGGCCTGGTTGGTTCCCACAGCATTTCTGTGGAAGCCGTCGATGCCACTCATGCTCTTGGCACTGGCAACACCTGTGATTTCACGGTTAGCGTGCTGAACACCCCGCCGACCATCGGTGGTGACTGTGGCCTGACGTTCCCGTGCAGTATTGCCGGAACGGCTACGGCCAATTTCACAGCGGCTGATGTTAATGGCGATGTCCCGACAATCAACCTGGTTGATGATGCCGGTGGCGCTGCCTCTCTCGTTGGCGGTGTGGTGACCTTTGACGGTGCGACTGCCGGCGAAGGCACGTTTGAAGTTGTCGTGCAGGCTGAAGACTGTGCCGGCGCTCTTTCCGACCCGTGCTCGGTCTATTTCAACGTCGTTTCCGAACTTCCTTTCGAGATCATGATCACGAAGGAAGAGGATGTTTTCCAGGGTCACCATCGCATGGTTGATGTCGTCCTGACCGGCGGCACCAATGACATGTATGGTTTTGACTTTGTAATCGGCTATGATGCTTCCGCGATCGCCTTCATGGGCGCGGTTCCGGGCGTGCTCTTTGACATGCCGGGCACCTACGAGTGGGAATATTTCACCTATCGCTTCGGCCCCGACGGCAACTGCGGCAACGCCTGCCCGTCCGGCTTCCTGCGTGTGGTGGGTATGGCCGACCAGAATGATGGCCCGCATCATCCGCTCGAAGTCAGTGTGCCGATTGGCACGGTGCTGTTCAGCCTCGACTTCCTGGTCTCCAACGACCGGTTGTATGAGTGCCAGTATGTGCCGATCAAGTTCTTCTGGACTGACTGCGGCGACAACACCATTGCTTATCATTCCTCCGTTGCCGAAGATCCGCTGGAAATCCTTCTGGCTGTTTCGGACAGCGTGTTCTTCTATGTAAGCACCGGTGTATATCTTGATGTCACCGACCCGAACTATGAATGGGGCTTCCCGACCTATTACGGCGCCCAGGAATACTGCCTTGAAGGCGAGCCTGGCAAACCGGGTCCGGAACCGTTCATCAAGTTCTATGGCGGTGGAATCGACATCATCTGCGCTGACGACATTGATGATCGCGGCGATATCAACCTTAACGGTATCTCCAATGAAATCGCTGATGCGGTTGTCTTCGTGAACTACTTTGTCTATGGCCTGCCCGCCTTCACGATCAACGAAGAAGGCCAGATGGCTGCTACCGACGTTAACGCTGATGGCGTTATCCTGTCGGTTGCCGACCTGGTTTACCTGATTCGTGTGATCATCGGCGATGCGATGCCTTATGACAAGCTGAGCCCTTATGCCACCGAAGCGACCTTCGCGGTCAGCAACGGTATGATTTCGACTGATGCCGAAATCGGTGCGGCTCTGTTCACGTTCGAAGGCGATGCCAACGTTTCGCTCGCTCCGGGCGTTGCGATGGATATGAAAGTTGGTACGGTTGACGGCCAGACGAAGGCTCTCGTTTACAACATCGGTAAAGAAGTTGTATCGGGCAATGTCCTCGTCACCGACGGCAAGCTGGTCTCGATTGAGGCTGTGGACTACAACGGCAACGCCTATAAGGTGAACAACCTGCCGACCGAGTTCACGGTAAGCCAGAACTACCCGAACCCGTTCAACCCGGCCACGACGGTTGCGTTCAGTCTGCCCTCACAGAGCGACTGGACCGTGACGATCTTCAACGTTGCCGGCCAGACGGTCGAGACAATCAACGGCAATGGCGTAGGCCTGCAGACCATAACCTGGGATGCTGGCAGTAATGCCTCCGGTATCTACTTCTATAAAGTGGAAGCCGGCGACAATGCCATTACCAAGAAGATGGTCCTGCTGAAGTAACAGCATGTTTATACTTTCTCACAGGGAGGTTTATCCTCCCTGTGGGGAGTTAATTAAGAGGAGTAACTATCCCGAGTTTTTGATAACGAAGAAAAGCTAAGCGGACAGAAAAAACTTGAGAGCAGGAATGTTATGGCCCTGATAATCAGCCACATAGGAGGAAACGAGGCTCAGGGTTTTTTTGTTTTTGGAGGCAGGGATCGCCGCCTCTTTCAATGCAATATTTTGCATCTTTCCGGTAAATCAAGTACTAACAATTCGCCCTTACATACCCGCCATAATACAAAGCAATTCGTGAAAATCCAGGAGTATTTCGAGGCTCAATAGTTAACAAACGGAAGTGAAAACGGAAAAATTTGTATCCCATTGAATACTAACAATTAATGGGACTTTTGACGGCTTTACGATGGGATGGGCACGAGTATAGGCAGTAATTACTGTTGACCGAAAAAGCGATTCATCATTTGAAAGGTTTTGGTCTGTTTATTGCTCAGATAAGGTGAGGATGAATATCAGAAATGGGTATGTTATTGAAAATCAGTAAGTTAATATTTATCGGGCTTTTGACGGCGGGTCTTTGTGCAACCGGTTTCCATGCCGGTTGGGCCGCAGATAACACCGCCCCTTCTATCAGCCCCATAGCGCGTCTTTATGTTGTTGAGGGTGAACTACTTGAAGTTGACATCCAGGCATTTGACGGTGATGGTGACGCGCTTTATTTATGGACGGTAGAACGACCCGATAACGCCGGTTTTATTGATAACGGCGATGGGACGGCTTATCTGGACTGGCGTCCGGATTTCACCGGCCCCAATTCGTCGGAGGGATCACCGTTCCGTCTGGCAGTCTGGGCGAGCGATGGCTCGGAATCGGTGCGGGCTGAAACCGAAATTATAGTCATTAATAACAATCGCAAGCCGGTTATTCTGGCGGCTGACACGGCCAGGGGGCAGTCCGGCGAGGAAATTTCTTTTGAGTTTACCGGTTCTGATCCGGATCATGATCCGATTTCCTGGGCAATTCTGGATATGCCCGGGGGAGCGGAACCTGACCTGGGAGAACGGGTTCAGGTAAGCTGGGCGACGTCTTTTGCCGATTCCGGTTATCATACGGCCCGGGTTGCGCTTTACGACCAATATGGCGCCGCCGACACGGCCCTGATGGTTATTGACGTGGCGCAGACCACGGTTTTTGCGATGACGGTCGATACGACGTCGGGATATCCCGGCGAGCTGGTGACCATTGATATTTTGCTGGAGAATCTTGAAGAGGTCGCGAGTTTCAATTTGCTGGTAAACTACGATTATACCGCGCTGACTTTTGCTTCGGTGAGTCTGTCTGGGACGCGGTGCGAGCATTTCGAGTATTTCTCGTTCCATCTGGACGAAAACAACATCGAGGGTGACGTGCGGCTGGTCGGGATTGCCGATGTCGGCGACGGTTTCCACACTGATAATCTTGCCGTCGGCAGTGGCCCGATTGTCACGATGCAATTTTATATTATAAACAGCTCGCAGTTTGCCGGGTATGCGGTTCCGGTGACGTTTTCGTTTCGGGATGTTCTTTACCGCACGGACAATACTATGACAGGGATTGATGGCACCTCGATCGAGCAGGAAAAGATTCAATATGCCAATGGCTATGTACGGATCGAGAAGGATCCCGGGGCGAAGATTGGCGATATCAACATGAACGGGATTCCGTTTGAGATCGCCGACGCGATTTATTTTACGAATTATTTCATCAATCCGGTGTCATATCCGCTGTCGCCGCAACAGTTGTTGATCTCCGATGTGAACCAGGACGGTTTCGGGGGCACGATTGCGGATCTGGTAAATATGATAAATAACATTATCAACTTTGGAATTTCGAATAAGCCGATTGCCCCGCGCGGTGCGGTTGCGGTTGGCAGGGTGGACGACGGCCTGGTGCTCAGTTCGCAGACCGAACTGGGTGGTTTGGCGCTGACACTGGAGCTTCCGGACGGTATGGATGAGGTGGGGGTTCGCTCCGATCTTGAAGCGCTGGGTTTGACGATGAAGACCGGCCATGACGGCGATGTTTTGCGGGTAGTGATTCTCGGTGAAAACGGGGAACGTATCCCATCGGGGACATGGCAGTTTATAACATTTGACAATGCTTTTGCTTTTGATATACGTGAGATTCAAATCGCAACGGCCGACGGCGCGCTGGTTACGTCGGTGAACAACCTCAACGGATTTGTTCCTGACGACTATGCGCTGAGCCAGAACTACCCGAATCCGTTCAATCCGTCGACAGAGATCAGTTTTTATCTGCCGAATTCCGGCAAGGTTACACTGACGGTGTTTAACCTGCTGGGTCGCAATATCGTAACGCTGGTTGATCGGGAGCTTCAGTCCGGCAGTCACACGGTGGTCTGGGACGGCCGTGAGGGTGACGGATCGGCGGCATCGAGCGGCATGTATTTTTACCGGATAACGGCCGGCGATTTTTCAGACAGTAAAAAAATGATTTTGTTAAAATAGAGGCAAGTATTTATGAACCCGAAAAAAATATTTAGTCATATGCATGCGAGGTGGGAGATGAAGCGTTTTAGGATCCCCCTGTACATTATTTGTTTTATGCTGTTGTTATTTGGGCTCGGCCAGGCTCAGTTTAACCCGGTTGACTCCAGTTACTCCTTTAAGGTGGGCGAATTTTACGGTATGCCGGCGGAGACGGTTTCGATGCCGATTCAGATAGTGAATCCAGATGTCGTGACGGGATTTCTCGTTCGCATTCCCTTTCCCGGCGATTTTATGCAGCCGGTTCATAATTACTATGCGGAGTTTGATATTTCCGGAGTAGACACCATCCCGACCGGTCCGGTTCATTTCGGTTATGTCGATTATGCCGGCCGCGGTATGTCGACGATGGTGATTGATCTGATTGAGCAGACGATTGATACATCAGTAACCGTCACCTATGATACCACGACGGCGCAGAGCGGCAACAAGAATCCGAATACGATTTTTATTCAGTTCATTCCGCCTTTCAGCTATGATCCTGACAATCCCCCTCGGATTCCCATCTTTGATGCGGCGGGAGGTCCTCCGTATAGTGATTCCACAGTGGTGTATGTCAGATTTCTGGTTGATCCCGAAATTGATCCGGATACAATCTTTTTTAAAACGCAATGGATCAAGCCGGAAGATGCCCAGGGGGATGTATCTGACGGTCGTGATAACCAGGTGACGATTGAGCAGGATGACGGCACCGGCAATATTACCAATATCACCATTCGTCCGGCGACGTATGGCGACTATTTTACGCTTGATACGGTACCTGATACCGCGACCACACCGTGGTGTGCCATTCCGGGAAACTGCGAATATGGTTGTAATGAGGACAGTTCGGGCTGTGCCGATCCGCCGACCGGTGCACCGACTATTGCCATCTCCGGATCAACCAGTTATACCGTTCAGCAGGGAGAGGCCATACCGGGTGTTGCAGTGACGGCAACGGCGGATGTTATCGGCAACACGGTGACATTGCTGGCGTCGAATCTTCCGACCGGCGCGACTTTTACTCCCAGTAATCCGGTTAGCGGCACCAGTACAGTTTCCGGGACGCTTAACTGGACCCCGTCATTCTCGCAGGAAGGCACTTTTGTGATAAATTTTCAGGCAACCGACGAGGATAACGGGTTGACGTCCAATATCAGGTCGGTTTCGGTAACGGTGGAAGCGATTGACCTGGACCGGCTTTATTCCAGTTCGTCGTATGGCGCTTCACCGACGGGTGGTATTCCGGGCACGACCCCGGTGATATTCCCGATCGACCTGGTGACCACCAAGACCGTTTATGGTATTCAGTTTGATATGGCTTATCCTTCCGACGTTGCGGATCTGGATTCGGTAACGACCACCAGCCGCACGCCGGATTATATTGTATATGACAATATCGGTGGGTTCCCCGATTCGGTGCGGATTATGACGTTCGGCCTCGCCAATGAGGTTATCGGCGAGCCGGATACGGTTTCGGGGACGGCGATCCTGAACGCGTTTTTCTCGCTGGATTCGACCGCTGTTCCGGGCGATTACTGGGTGCGTCTGCACGATGCCTGGGAATCGGTCAGTCCCGATCCGCTGATTCCGTCGATGGGTCTTGCGACCGATTCCGGCGTGATCCAGGTTGACATGCTTGGTGACGTGAACCTTGACAAGCATATCAACGTGGCCGACCCGGTGAGTATTGTCGGTTATGTAATCGGCGCCTATAGTCTGCCGAGTCGTAACTATGCGACCGCCAACGTGGTGGTCGATGGAATGGTCAACGTGGTCGACCTGGTTGGGATTGTCAACCTGTCGTTCGGTCTTCCCATCAGCCCGTCACCGGTGCAGTCCAATTACGAGGATAATTTCGCATCGCTGTCGGTTGAGCATGGCAATCTGTCCAGCGGGCAGTATACCAAGCTGAATGTGCGGGGCGAATTCCCGGATGACGTGGCCGCGTTGCAGATGCAGATTGATTATGATCCCGAAACTTACTATACGGGACTTCCGGAACTGGCTGAGGATGCCGGTAATTTTGCGATGCAGTTCAGGGATGACCGCGATGGTCGCATCCGGGTGGTGCTTTATAATCTCAAGCCGGGCGCGGACGGAAATCAAATTCCGGCCGGTATAGCCGATATAGTAAGAATCCCGGTTACGGCCAAGCGTGACGTGAGCGCCGACGATGAATCGGGCATTCGTGTCACCCAGGCGTATCTGGCCAATGCCAATGCCGAGGAAATACCGGTGGAAAACAACGAGACGGATATTCTGCCGACCAGTTTTACACTGTACCAGAACTACCCGAACCCGTTTAATCCGTCGACCAGAATCGATTTTGACATAAATGCCGGAAATTCCGGCGGAATGCAACAGGTTAAGCTGCAAGTCTTTAACATCCTCGGCCAGCAGGTCAAGACCCTGGTTGATGAAAAAATGGCGCCGGGACGGCATACGATTACATGGAACGGTGATGCCGGCGATGGTGGCCAGGTGGCTACCGGTATTTATTTCTACCGGCTGGAGGTTGATGACTATCAGCAAACCAAGAAGATGTTGCTTCTGAAATAAAGGCGAGGGAGAGAGAACCGTGAAATTGAGTGACTACCTATATAGGCTCCGTAGTATACGATTATTATATCTCGTTGCTCTACTGGCCCTCCTTGCGCCGATTTCGTATGCGCAACAAGCGCCGGTAGTCGGGGATATTCCCGATCAGACGATTGATGAGGGGGCGAGCTTTACGACGATCAGTCTCGATGACTATGTAGCCGACCCCGATAACACTGACGATCAGATCACCTGGACGTATTCGGGCAATACTGCTTTAACAGTATCTATTACGGCCCGGGTGGCGACAATCACGATTCCGAGTGCGGACTGGAACGGAACTGAGACGATCACGTTTACCGCGACTGATCCGGGCGCGCTGTTTGACAGCGATGCCGCGACGTTTACAGTCAATGCGGTCAATGATGCTCCGGTGGTGACGGATATACCCGACCAGACGATTGATGAAGGGTCGAGCTTTACGACGATTACATTAGATGATTATGTGTCTGATGTTGACGATGCCGATGCGGATATGATCTGGACGTATTCGGGCAATACTGCTTTAACAGTATCTATTACTGACCGGGTGGCGACGATTACGATTCCGAGTGCGGACTGGAACGGAACTGAAACGATTACATTTACCGCGACCGATCCGGGGGCGCTGTTTGACAGCGATGCCGCGATATTTACGGTCAATGCGGTGAATGATGCTCCGGTGGTTACGAATATACCCGATCAGACGATTGATGAGGGGTCGAGCTTTACGACGATAAATCTCGATGATTACGTGTCTGATGTTGACGATGCCGATGCGGATATGATCTGGACGTATTCAGGTAATACTGCTTTGACAGTATCTATTACTGACCGGGTGGCGACGATTACGATTCCGGGTGCCGACTGGAACGGAACTGAGACGATAACGTTTACCGCTACCGATCCGGGAGCACTGTTTGACAGCGACGCCGCGGTATTTACAGTTAATGCGATCAATGATGCGCCGGTGGTTACGGATATACCCGACCAGACAATTGATGAAGGGTCGAGCTTTACGACGATCAGTCTCGATGATTACGTGTCGGATGTTGACGATGCCGATGCGGATATGATCTGGACGTATTCGGGTAATACCGCTTTGACAGTATCTATTACTGACCGGATTGCGACGATTACGATTCCGAGTGCCGACTGGAACGGCGCCGAGACGATTACGTTTACCGCGACTGATCCGGGGGCGCTGTTTGACAGCGATGCCGCGGTATTTACAGTTAATGCGATCAATGATGCGCCGGTGGTGACGGATATTCCCGATCAGACGATTGATGAGGGGGCGACCTTTACGACGATCAGTCTTGATGACTATGTGGCCGACCCCGATAACACTGACGATCAGATCACTTGGACGTATTCAGGCAATAGCCAATTGACGGTTGATATTACGGCCCGGGTGGCGACAATCACGATTCCGAGTGCCGACTGGAACGGCGCCGAGACGATTACGTTTACCGCCACCGATCCTGATTTGCTTACTGATAATGATGCCGCGATATTTACGGTCAATGCGGTCAACGATGCTCCGGTGGTGACGGGTATTCCCGACCAGACGATAGATGAAGGGTCGAGCTTTACGACGATTACATTAGATGATTATGTTTCGGATGTTGACGATGCCGATGCGGATATGATCTGGACGTATTCGGGTAATACCCAGTTGACGGTTGATATTACGGCCAGGGTTGCGACGATTACGATTCCGAGTGCGGACTGGAACGGGGCGGAGACGATTACGTTTACCGCGACCGATCCGGGGGCGCTGTTTGACAGCGATGCCGCGATATTTACAGTTAATGCGATCAATGATGCGCCGGTGGTGACGGATATACCCGACCAGACGATTGATGAAGGGTCGAGCTTTACGACGATTACATTAGAGG